>ENA-ORTL01000011-ORTL01000011.1-human-gut-metagenome-genome-assembly--contig:-NODE-11-length-357035-cov-12.0095_pt1 | contig 357035 bp, 337 predicted proteins | sample MGYA00241916_ERZ509196 | MGnify/ENA primary metagenome ERZ509196 (study PRJEB26280, sample SAMEA2338844) | human gut metagenome | biome: human gut; feature: human-associated habitat; material: faeces... | reverse complement strand
GCAGAGAAAAGAAAAAGACAACCGCCCCCTTAGGAGGCTAGTTGTCTACAGCCTGAACGGTGGAATGCATCCACCGTTCTTTATAATTTAGTAAGTATTTTTGTCAGCGCATATTATGCAGCATGGCGTTGGTCTCCTCTGCCCAGCTATAGTCCGTCATATAATTATCAAAAAAACTGCGCCGCATTTCGGCATCCCCTTTCATATACTCATAATAATCGCAATAGAATGCTCTTATATTAGCTGCCAGGCTGCTCCTGTAATACAGGCACAGGTCCTCGCATCCAGCGTCCCTGAAAGCGGCGCGCATCATTGATACCGCCTTTCTATACAGTCCTTTCACCCTGCTGTCATATTCCCTGTCCTCCCATAACAGGGTGATTGCATATTCCATGGAAACCATCCCTCCCCTGGCATCCACCAGCACCGCAAACAGCTCTTTGGCTTTATTGTACTTAAAAAATATAGGCTGTCCATCTTTTATAATATCAAATTTCCCAAAGCAGCGAACCTCGATATCCTTATCCATGTGACGCCCCCTCAAACCTTCTACCAGAAGCCCCACCCGGTCCATTGCTCTGGAAACCTCATCATAGGTATATGGCTTCAGAAGATATCCCATGGCATCCAGATGGTGGGCTGCCAGCGCATATTCGTCATAGCCTGTGGCAAAAATCACCTGCATATCCGGGCTGATATCCTTAAACATCTCAGCCAGCTCTATCCCATTTAATTCCGGCATATTAATATCCAGTACAGCCGCGTCAATATGGTTTCGGTGAGCAAATTTCAGTGCCTCAAGTGGTGAGATAAAAGCTCCAACCAGCCGTACCCCCTTCATCATTTCTAAAATCCGCTTCAAATCCTCCAAAATATTGATTTCATCATCTACCGCAATTACACTAATACTCATCATTTACTCCTTTAGCTTCAACTGTTTTGGGCATAATCACAGAAGCCACAGTACCCTTTCCCGGTACACTGGTAATCCGGAGACAGCCATGGGTCAAATACGATATACGCGCACGTACATTTTCTAACCCAACGCCCCCGCTGCCCCACCTATCCCCCCCGCAAACAATCTTATTCTCCGGGGAGTATGACATATCAAAGCCAACACCGTCATCTTCCACTTCCACGATAATCTCATCCCTTTCCAACCGCGAACGTATGGTTATATGTCCTGTATCACTGCGTTTGCATATGCCATGTTTAATGGCATTCTCAACCAGCGGCTGCAATATAAAATGGGGCATGTAAAAGTCCTGATATTGAATGTCATAGCAGGTCTCAAATTTTCCTGGGAAACGGCTGGCCTCAATTTCAAGATAATTGGAAACAAAGCTCAGATTTTCTGAAAACAGAGCCATCTCATCCTTACCAATGGCATCCAACTGTACCCGCAGAAATCTTGTGAATGCCACAAGGACTGTTTCCGCCCGATTGGGATCATTATGAATTAAGGATTTAATATTAGCCAGGACATTGTAAATAAAATGCGGCTTAATCTGGCTCAGCATCAGCTGGGCCTGCGTCATCCTCATCTTCTTCTCTAACAGGTTGTTGACCCGAATCATACGGTACCACTCATCGACTATGTCAGCAACCACAGACAGAGAGTGCCCATCATCTCCAGATAGGCTTTGCTCCTCCATCTCATTCATCCCGCGATCTACTCGTGTCCCGCTCCACAGCTCATTTCTGACAACTTTAAACAGTAATTCATATGTACCTCCATCCTCCGGATAAAGAGCCATGCCTATGTCCGTAGCCATGTTGTAGCCAGTCATCCGTTCAATAACTTTTGCGATACGGTTGGACTTATTTCTGGCATTTTCCCTGCTTCCAATCTGATTGAGAAACAGCAGCAGCTTTCCGTCCTCTATCCAGACTCTGTCCCGTGGATACATCATCTTCGTCAGTATCTCGATGAACTGGTATGTCAGTATGTCAAGTCCCACCGGATCCTCCTCAGGAATGATTTTCTCCATTCCAATCAGAAGCAGGGCATGTACACTTTCCGGTTTTTTTTCACACAAAATCCCATCCACATAATCCCTTGCAGCCACCACCTTATTCCCAACTGAACCGCCATAATCTTCCAGAGCCTTCTCAGAAAGATATTTTAACTTTTGACTGATATCCTTGACAATCCCCACCACATAGACCGGCATCTCTTTATCGCACAACACGCTGAGCAGATTCAGACTGCACCATGCATAGCTGTTCCCTGATTGATATGTTCTAAAACGAATCAGCATGTTATCCTGTTTTTCTCCGTATAAGGCAGAGTCAAAGAACCTGCGCAGACGCGGGCAATCATCCCGCCAGATATATTCCTCCATTTGCTTTAATCCCTTATCATGTATTCCCTGGGTATTTATACGGAATTTGCTGTCCCAATTATCACCTAATATAAGAATGTTATCCCGGATATTCCATTCAAACATATATCCTTCCGAACGCTCTACCAGCTGTGTATCCCCTTTTTCCTCCCCATTCAATATATTGTTTATCCCAGTTCTCATTCCCATGTACATCAGATATTTGAAATGCCGTCCGCTCTCCGTCGTAATCATACTCCCATATAGTTGAATCCAGCGCTCTTCTCCACGGTTACCCAAATTAACATTCTGGCATTCCCCCCCATCATTCCAATCGTTTTCTGTCTTTACCTCAAAAGAAGGGCGTGTAATATATTTACGCAGTCTGGTAAATGTTTCACTATTCTCATTATCAGTCAGATACTGCCTTATGTTCTTTTCAGCAAAACAGACCTCTCCGCCTCTGTCCATGTCTAATACCAGCAGTCCGCAATAAAAACCCTTGTCCCGCATCTGTTTAACTCTGTTTCTGTAAAAATGATATACCTCCATGCGCCGTCTTTTTCGTTCCATTACTATATTGTCATGAATATCCTTTACAACCAAAATCACAGCCCTTTCATCTGGACTGCCCGTCAATTCCATTTCAATCCAACGTCCATTAATTTCATTACGATCCCGGATGAAAATATCTTTCCCTTGTGTAATAACATTTTTAAGATTCGCGGGCGAACAGTCCCTCTCATCCATGCCAACGTATTTACACCGAGAAAGCTGCTCTTCATACCATCGGGAATACGGCATATCTGCATCGCTGCGTATCTCCCTGCCGGACAAGAGCACCATAATGTCTTTGTCTAGCTCAATTCTATAAACTGAAATATATGACATCTCTTACCGTCCCTCCGCTAAAAAATTTTATCATTTTAATCTAATAGTCCTTACTATATACACTTTTTTTCCATGATGTCAATCGTTTCTTCATGCCTTAAAAGTAATTATTTTTATTTTTCACTCTTCTGCAACACTTTCACATCCTTTTCATCACACTTTTATCCCACATCCGTAACGCCTGCAGTAATATAATTATTTTGTAACAAAACTACACTATATCTTAGGAGGTAATATGAAAAAGCGACAAAAAAAATGGGCAACCGTCATTCTGACCACCGGACTATTATGCATCTCTGCGGCCGTTCCAGTTTCAGCACAGACATGTCAGACCATTTCTTACGGAAACCACTGGCATGAAAATGAATTCCAGCCTTACACCGGTGAAGATTGGGGGGCCAATTATATCCTTAAGGATACCACAAAGGCCAAAGTACTGCTGTTCTTCTCTCACAACTGTTCTCCCAGTGTCAACGCAATCCAGTCAATGACAAACAGTGATTACTTAAACCATGAAAATGTGGAAATTGAGTTCATCGACACAATCAAATCCTCTAAGAATGATATCAAAAACATGATTGCAGGATATGGTCTCAGCCAGGTCAGTGACAAGATTTTCTTCAGTCCCACATCTTATCCAAATCAGACTTCCATGTGGGAATATGTCGATTATTCTGAACTGAATTTGAGTACCACGTCAAATGTTGTGCCCGTGACTATTATTCTGGACGGCAACAACCAGATCCGCTACGCGGCCAATAACCGATTCTCTCTGACTGAAGTAGACTGTGTGATTGAAACCCTGCTAAATGAAGGTGAATCAGAAACCGTTCCTGCTGAGACCGTTCCGGATGAGACCGCTCCCGCTGAGACTGCCCCGGAAGAGACTGCTCCCGCTGAGACTGTCCCGGAAGAGACCGCTCCCGCTGAGACTGTCCCGGAAGAGACTGCTCCCGCTGAGACTGCCCCGGAAGAGACTGCTCCCGCTGAGGCTGAAAGCAATACCGTTACTTTATATTTCATGACCGGCTCCAGCCCGGACGATCCAGGTGATGTATTTGCAGAATTCGAAGTACCTAAAAATGCCAGAAAAGGCGTTGTCAGCTTAAAGAATACACTCAATACCCTGCCCAAGGCGGACAGAGCACCTCACCTGGAAGGAAAAAAGTTCTCTCATTGGCAAGAGCAGAACTTGTATAATCCCTCAAAGTTAGGAAACCGGATTAGCGGAGTTATATGGACCAATGAAACAGACCAATATATCTATGCTCAGTACAAATAACTGTTAGAAACTATTTTTAGCCGGCACACTATATCTGTGCCGGCTTGTCAATTGTTGCCCCTTTGAAATGACGTTACAAAGCAGACCCTTGAAAACAGGTCTTTCTTAATTTCATGTTCCCACCTTTATCATAAACATCTTTATTTGTTTTAGTTTAACATGCGATTAAAAAAATAGCAAGTCATTCCTTGTTCAAAAAAGAGCGCCGAAACCTAAAAGGGTTCAGCGCTCTATATGGAGAAGAGCTGCTTAATCTTCTCTTTTATGGACACTTACGCTCCATGCCTTACAATCACAAGACTGGTTGCTTCTCTAATATCCAGTTCATTCAGGCGGAATGCTGCAAAATCGAGTTCATAAAATAACAGGTCCTCCAACTCTGCAGCCAATCTGTCCCAATCGCAGCGTTCTAAGCTATCCAGCAGAACGTTGACATAAGGAAAATAAAATTCATTGATTTTCTCCCTGGAACCGTGCATACTGCGCAGAGGATAGCCCCAAAGCAGAACACGAAGTAATTGATCATATATTTTCCTGATTGTCTGATTGGGGGCAAATAGGGAAATTATTTCAAGAGAAGCATATACTACCGATTCATACCGAAAATTATCTTTTATATATGCCAACCGTTCTTTCCACAGTTCAACAGCGGAATGGTTTATACCGACACTCTTAGCACACGATCCGCATGTCATAGCCAGAATCTGCAAGCTCTGTACAAAGTCCAGAAGTCGTTTTCTAATTACAGGCTGAGAAAAATCGCAGTCCTTCGTACTATCCTCCATACTTAGAACATAGGTTCCAACCCCATTGACAGACCGAGTGGCGCCCAGCTGATTGAGCAGTGTCAGGGTACGGCGGACAGTTATGGTAGATACCCGCTCATACTTCGCGATTTTTGCAGGGGATGGCAAATATCCATCCTGTGCAAAATAGCCCAGGCGTATTCCTTTGAGTAAATCTATCGCTAAGGAATAGCAACACTGAGACGTACTCTGATAGGCGCTCCAATGGAAGGAAACAGGTTCCCCAGGCGGCTCCATGGTAATGCGGTCCGCATAAAACCAATTGATTGCGGACGTAATCTGTTCCTGGCAGGATGCCACAGTTTCCCAAAGCCCTTTCCAATCCTTTTGGCGACAAAGACTAATCATATCGAGCAAGGGATCGTCGCTGTCCTCGAAAGCCACCAAATCTGCCGGCAGGCTTAAAAATGGAGCTTGGTAAAAAAGGAATGCCTGCCATATAAGCCGTAACAGCAGGTCATTGTTGAGTGATCCATAGATTAGCCGAATGTGCTGAACCATAACATATGGTCTAAGTATTTTCGGCTGTGAGCAAAGACGCTCTAATTCGTTTAGCTGCTCAGGCCCCGCGCTTTTCAGGCCGTACCACTGGGCGCGGCTGAACAGCGGGCCAAAAGATTGGCACAAATCCATTACTGCATCCTTACGCAGAGAAAAAAAAGTCTCGATATTTCTTTCCAGCTCTGTCCTCTGAAACTGTATGGCCACGGCGGCCCCCGCTTTTTTAGTCAAAGTAATATATCCCTCTACTTTTAACTGATGGTAAGCAGTTTTCACTGTATCCAGAGAAACAGAAAACCAGTGACTGACATCTTCCATTTTAGGCAGCGGGTCCTTATATCCGTAGGTGCCAAATTCAATTTGTGCTGCGAATAAACCGTAAATAATTTGATGTAATTCCAACACTTTCTCCATCCGTCCATCCTCCTCCGTAAAAACCCTGCTGTTAATCACTCAGTATTCCGCTCTTTTTTATTATTATAATAACATGTACAGAAAGACATTGCTATAAGTAATTGTCAATGAAAGCGTTACATACTTACACCATCCAATTATCATTTAAAGTGAAACCCGGATGAAAGAACTCCAATAAAAAACGGATATACGAAGGTCTTATCATTCCAGACCTCATATATCCGTCCCTCATTGGATTTAATTCATTTTCATTCATTTCCAACTCTTACACATTACAGCTCATTTACATCCACAAATGTCTTTCCATCTCTCCAGATTCGCTCCAAATCATAGAACAATCTGTCTTCCCTGCAGAAGATATGGACTATCACATCCTTGTAATCCATCAGAATCCAGTTTGCGTTCTGGTAGCCTTCAATCTGCTTGCACTCGCAGCCTGCCTTTTCCAGAATTTCCTCCACATTATCAGCCATGGCCTGCACCTGATTGGGGTTGCTGCCGTCAGCGATTATAAAATAATCTGCCAGAACTGATACGGACTGGATGTCAATAATTTTAATGTCCTCTCCCTTTTTATCGCTGAGAGCCTGATATGCCAGTTTCACCATTTCCTTTGAGTTCATCGCGTTCTCCCTTCACTTTCTTAAAATATTCATATGCCTGGGCTGTCATGGGGTCAATACTTCCGCCCTTTTTTTCCAGGTAATCTAAAGTTCCCGCCAATATGGCATACATGGTCTCATCCAGATCCTCATACGCCATCCGCCTTATCATTGGCAGATTATCGGCCTTGTAGCGCCTGGGCTCTATATAATCCGCTATATAGAGGATTTTATCCAGAGTCGTCATCTCCGGCCTGCCTGTGGTGTGGCAGCCGATGGCATCCAGTATTTCCCGGTCCGTAATCTGGTACTTGTGCTCCGCCAGCCATGCCCCGTATTTTGCATGGAGCACAGGCAGGGCCTTGTACTCCGCGTCCGTCACTTCCAGACCATGTTTCAGGCATTTCTTCAATATGATATCATCCGAATACCGCTTCCCGCAGTCATGCATCAGTCCGGCCAGCTCTGCCTTGTCCAGGCTGCAGCCGTAACGCATGGCCAGGTTCATGCAGGTGTATGACACGCTGAGAGAATGCTCGTAGCGCATGGGCGCCAGCTTTCTCTTAAGGCTTTTCCTGTATAACATAATCTGGCTGCATTGGTTTTCCATACATTCATTCTCCTTTGCCGGCCAGGACCGGGGTCTTGACGCCGCCACCGTACAGTCCATGGTCCTTAATATATTCTTCCACTGCATCCGGCACAAATCCATGGATGGAATGTCCGTCAGACACGGATGCCCTTATTTCCTCCGAGGACACATCCATCTCACGGCAGCGGATGGGGTAAATCTTTGCCCCATACCTGGCAGTCAGGTATTCAATCTGCCTGTCAAAGGGCTGGTGGTCATCATGATAGGCACGCCCGGCCACCAGAAGCACTGCCAGCTTCATGACCAGCTCCGGGTGGAACCACTGTTCGATCTGATACAGGGAATCTGCTCCTATGATGAAATAGAACACGTCCTCCCTATATTCCTCACGCAGCAGGGACAGGGTCTGGGCGGTGTAGGTATTACCCTTACGCCTTAGTTCAAAATCCGAATACAGGAAATAGGGAGTATCTGCAATGGCCAGTTTAACCATACGCTCACGCATCTCTCCCTCAGTGATTTTATGATCTTTTTTATGGGGCGGATTTCCTGTGGGCATGAACCAGACTGCATCCAGTCCAAACTGCTCATAAGCTTCCCTGCCCAGCCGCAGATGACCATTGTGGATGGGGTCAAAGGTGCCGCCCAATATTCCTATTTTTGCCAAACAAATCCCTTCTTCACATACCTTTACCGGATACCTGCCTGTCTATTTCTCCGGCAGCACAATCTTACGTTTCTTTTCCTCTTTGGCAGGACGGTAAAGAACGATTTTCCTGCCAATGACCTGTACCACCTGTGAGTGTGTGCGCTCTGCAAGGACATCCGCGATGGAACCGCCGTCGTCCAGACAATTTTTCAGCACTGTCACCTTAATCAGTTCCCTTGCTTCCAGTGCCTCGTCCACGGCCTGGGTAATCTCAGGCGTAAGGCTGGATTTACCAATCTGGAACACAGGATCGATGTTCATAGCCAGGCCTTTTAAATAGGCTCTCTGCTTGCTTGTCATAATAACTCCTTCTATTTGTAATAATCAAACTCCAGCCCATACATACGGACCGTATCGCCTTCCTCTATGCCGGCCTTCTCCAGGTCGTCCAGAACTCCCGTATTCTTAAGGAACTTCTGGAAGAAATCAAATCCCTTCTCAGAATCCAGATTGGTGTATCCAAGCATCTTGTCGATTCTGGGACCTTCCACCACATAAGCTCCGTCATCTGCCCTGGTAACCGTATAAGGCAGGTTTCTGTCGCCCTGGTACTGGACCTCGAATTCCTTCTCAAACACAACAGGCGCATCATCCACTGTTTTAAGCAGGTCATTAATATGGTACAGAAGCTCCTTCACTCCCTGTCTGCTGACAGCGGATATGGGGAACACTCTGATTCCCTTTGGCTCGAATTCGTTTCTCAGCTCGTCAAGTATAATCTCAGTGTCTTCTTCTGCATACACCGCATCCATCTTGTTGGCGGCAATCACCTGGGGACGCTTTAACAGCTCCGGATTATAGGCTTCCAGCTCCCGGTTAATGGTCCTTATGTCCTCCAGAGGATCCCTGCCCTCCACGGAAGCGCCGTCCACCACATGGACCAGGACCTTGGTGCGCTCAATATGCTTTAAGAACGCATGTCCCAGGCCGATGCCTTCAGAGGCGCCTTCAATCAGGCCCGGAATATCAGCCATGACAAACCCGGCTCCGTCTCCCAGGTCCACCACGCCCAAATGGGGATTCAGGGTGGTAAAATGGTAATTGGCTATCTCCGGCTTTGCGTTGCTGACAACAGACAGCAGCGTGGATTTTCCCACATTAGGAAAGCCCACCAGGCCCACGTCCGCAATGACCTTAAGCTCCAACTGCACCCACAGCTCGGCACCGGGCTGCCCGGGCTGCGCGTACTTGGGCACCTGCATGGTCGATGTTGCAAAGTGCATATTTCCAAGACCGCCCCTGCCGCCCCTTAAGATGACTTCCCTCTGGTTGTCACCTGACATGTCGGCAATGACCTTACCCGTCTCGAAATCTTTAAGCACGGTTCCCTCAGGCACCTTCACAATCAGGTTATCGGCATCCGCTCCATGGCAGCGTTTCTTTCCGCCCTCCTGGCCATCCTTTGCAATATACTTACGCACATGCCTGAAATCTACCAGGGTATTTTTTCCTTTGTCTACCTGGAAAATGACATCGCCTCCACGGCCGCCGTCACCTCCGTCAGGACCGCCGTTGGGAACATACAGCTCGCGTCTGAAGGACACATGGCCGTCTCCGCCCTTACCGGATTTAATAAATATTTTTGCGCTATCGGCAAACATACACAGTACCTCCTGTGGTGTGAAAAAGAGCCCCATACGCTAAGTATGGAGCCCTTCGAAATTATTCGTTGATTGCCCTTGGGTATACAGAAACCTGCTTTCTGTCTCTGCCCTTTCTTTCAAACTTAACAACTCCGTCTACTAAAGCAAATAAGGTATCATCGCCACCCCTGCCTACGTTGTTGCCAGGATGAATGTGGGTTCCGCGCTGTCTGTACAGAATGTTGCCAGCCAGTACGAACTGTCCGTCGGCTCTCTTAGCGCCAAGTCTCTTGGCCTCGGAGTCTCTACCGTTCTTGGTAGAACCAACACCTTTCTTATGAGCGAATAACTGAAGGTTCATCTTTAACATGTGTTACACCTCCTTAAACTTCACGTTAATATATGATTTCCCATAATCCCTCTCAATATTCTGAAGTCCCAGAATAAGAGAGTTCATCAGGAGTTTTGATTCAGGACTTATATCTGAAGTGAAACGGAATTCAAACAAACCGCTCTCTCCCGCCCCGCCTTCAAATCCATCTTCCGTAAATGCCTCCACTGAATTGAAAAAGTTAAGAGCCAGAGCCGAAACCGCCGCGCAGATGATATCCTCACCCTCATCGGCATAACCGGCATGTCCCTCCATCACAATCCCTGTGTAAACAGCATTGCCTGAATCTGTGGAATTCTTGAATACGGTTGCTTTAATCATATCATTTACAATTAAGCGTTGATTTTTTCAATCTTCACCTGGGTATAGAGCTGTCTGTGGCCGTTCTTCTTGTGATAGCCAGTTTTTCTCTTATACTTGTAAACGATCACTTTTTTAGCCTTACCTTCCTTCTCAACTGTTGCTGTAACAGTTGCGCCGGAAACGGTTGGGCATCCAATCTGCAGCTCGCCGTTATTTACAACCAGCACCTGGTCAAATGTTACGGTCTCGCCTGCGCCTGCGCCCAGTCTCTCTACCTTAATGACATCGCCTTCTGCTACCTTGTACTGCTTTCCGCCTGTTGCTATAATCGCGTACATGAAAGGCACCTCCTATTATCATTACTCGCCAGCTTCGGTGACCTGCTTTCTTCCATGGAATACTGGCAGACTCTTACAACCCCGCTGTGCGGCATACTGGTATATCATAGCATTTTCCTTTTCCGATGTCAACCGGAATTTTCATATTTTTTTGTCATTTTTTTGTCACTTTTACGGGCCTCATTCAGTCAGACACCCGCTCGATTGACCCGGCATCAAAAAGCTCCAGATACTGTCCCTCTGCGATGTTGACCGTGACCGGCTCAAACAGCGCGGCGTATTCATCTATATAATCATAATAATATCTCACGTCGTTATAAAGGGCGTAATACCCGCTGCCAAAGGTAAGGGGCGTGATGCGGTATGTACCCGGTTCCATATCCCGGCCAGCCTTGTACATACCGGTGGTTCCCAGGGTGATGCCCGCCCGGTCCGCCTCCACCGCGTACCCTTTTGTGATTACCAGATGCTGTCCTTTGTAAAGGGTAATCAGTCCGTGGTGCTGAAACTGGAAGGTTCCAATGCGCCGCTCATCCGTATCATCCTTATATAAAGTAATGGTACAGGTGGAATAGGCGTTCTGTTCCGATGTGTCCTCCGTAAAAACCGCATATTCTCCCGGCAAAATATCCTCGCCAACGACATAGCTTCCCGGTCCATAGGTGACTGTGCCTTCCGAAGCCTCCGTCTCAACGGCCCATGATACAGCCGGATACGCAAACGTCAGGGAGAACGCCAGAATCAGGGCGCCGGCGCCCTTTATGCCTTTTAAGCCCTTTATACATCTTACCAATCCGTCTCCTCCTTCACGGTGATTTCCATACACGCCAAAGGCGTACCATCATAAATTTCTTATGGAAATCATACCCCGCCGGCCCGGATTCGTCAATAAAAGTCACTGTTTTTTCACTTGTTTTTCACAAATCTCAACTGCGTTTCCAGGTTCCCGGAGACAGAAGAACCAGCATGGGGAACAGCTCCAGCCTTCCGGCCAGCATATCAAATATGAGCACGGTCTTGGACAGATAGGACATCATGGAATAGTTGGATGCCGGACCCACCACAGACATTCCTGGACCAATGTTGTTTAAGTTGGCGGCCACTGCGGAGAAGGATGTCATAAAATCATAATTGTCCAGACTCACAATCAGGGTGGATATGCCGAATATCATGAAATACACAATAATATAAGCGTTAAGGGACCTGAGGGTATTATGCTCCAGAGGCTTTCCCTCAAACTTCAGCACCTTTACGCTGCGGGGGTGGATAACCGATGCCATCTCCTTTTTTATTTCCTTAAACGCAATCATGACACGGGATACCTTCATGCCTCCGCCCGTACTGCCGGCACAGGCGCCGATAAACATGATGAGCAGCAGGATTGTTTTGGAAAACTCCGGCCAGCTGTTGTAATCAATGGTGGAGTATCCCGTTGTGGTGATAATGGAGGAAACCTGGAACGCCGCCTGGTGGAATGCCATAAACAGGGACGGGAACAGGCTCCTGATATTGATGGTGATGAGCAGGATGGCAATGGCCACCACAGCCAGATATCCCCTCAGCTCCTCACACCGCCCCGCATCCTTGGGCCTGCGTATGAGCAGCAGGTAGTACACATTGAAGTTCACGCCAAAGAGCAGCATAAAAATAGTGATGACAGCCTGCTGGTACACCGTGTAATCCGCCTGCCCTGAATTACGGCAGGCAAAGCCTCCTGTACCGGCAGCCCCGAAGCTCATGCATATGCTGTCAAATAAGGGCATTTTTCCAAGCAGCAAAAGGATCATCATGACAATGGTCATGCAAAAATAGATGGAGTACAGCAGTTTGGCGGTAATGCGGATTTTAGGCACCAGCTTTCCCACGGAAGGGCCCGGACCCTCGGCCCGCATAATATGCATGTTATAATCCCCTGCCATGGGCAGAATCGCCAGGATGAACACCAGAATTCCCATGCCGCCAATCCAGTGTGAAAAGCTTCTCCACATCAGGGTGGCATGTGACATATCCTCTACCTTGGGAATAATACTGGACCCTGTAGTGGTAAAACCTGATACGATTTCAAACATGGCGTCAATGATATGGGGAATCTCCCCGCTTATGACAAAGGGCATGCACCCGAAAAAGCTCAATACAATCCACCCCAGGGAAACCGTCACAAATCCTTCCCTGGCAAAAAACATCTTTGTGCAAGGCTTCTTCCTGGTGCACATAAATCCCAGCAGACCGCAGACAGCCGCAACGCCCAGATAAATAAAGCCAATGCTTTCCCTGTAGACAACAGCTGTAACAACTGGCAGTGTCATGAAAATGGCTTCCATATTCATGATCCAGCCCAGCATATAAATGATTATACTTCGATTCATGTCGTCCCGCCCGCCTTTACATTAAGATATCCTTCAAATCATTAAGCCCTGTATGGGTGGTCACAATGATGACTGTGTCCCCTGCCTCCAGGGTATCCTTGCCTCGGGGCATGATAATGCGGCCGTTGCGGTTGATGCATGCCACCAACAGATTATTCCTGGTCCTCAGCTTCTCCAGCGGAATCCCCAGCACAGGCGAATCTCCCCTTACCCTGAACTCCAGCGCTTCGGCCTTGTCGGCCACGATTTTATACAGAGTCTCTATGTTGCTGCCCATGGAGTTCTGCATGGCCCTTACATACTGCAGGATGATGTCGGCTGTCAGCATCTTGGGGTATATGACGCTTCCCAGGTTCAGGGCGTTGATTACATTTTCAAAGGCTATTTTATTAACCTTGGTGATCAGCTTGGCCCTGGACTGGCTGGCCGCATATAAGGACAGCAGTATATTTTCCTCATCAAACCCCGTAAGGGAGGCAAATGCTTCCGTCTGACGGATACCTTCTTCCAGCAGCAGCTTCTGGTCCGAACCATCCCCGTGTATAATCATTGCATGAGGAAGAAGCTCACTTAAGATCCTGCACTGCTCCTCGTCCTGCTCAATAATCTTAATTTTTATCTTGGTATCAGCCAGGGCCTTGGCCAGATACACGGTCAGCTTTCCTCCGCCCACAAACATGGCGGAATTAACCGTGTTGTTCTCGATACCCGCTTTGCGGAAGAAATCAGCACAGTCTGCATGGGGTGCAATAAAGGATATCTTATCTCCGCCTCTCATCTCAAAGTTGCCGTCCGGTATCACCACATCATCCCCGCGCTCCACGGCGCAGATCAGCACATTGCTCTTTAACCGGCTCACCACGTCCATTACCTTCATGCGGTCCAGAATGGAATCCTTGGGAATCATGAATTTGAGGAGCTCAATTCTGCCCTTGGCAAACAGCTCAATCTTGATGGCATTGGGAAAACGAAGCAGTCTGGCAATCTCCCTGGCGGCAGCCAGCTCCGGATTAATGGCCAGAGAAAGGTTCAGTTCTTCCCTGATATAGTTGATTTCCGCTGAGTACTCAGGATTGCGGATACGGGCAATGGTATGGCAGTTGCCTGCTTTCTTTGCAATCAAACAACAGAGCATGTTAAGCTCATCTGAATTGGTGGTGGCAATCAGCAAATCCGCTTCCTTGATTCCCGCCTCCATCTGCACCTGGTACACGGCCCCGTTTCCGGTAACGCTCATGACATCTGTACTGTCTGAAATGGATTGGAGCGCTTCGCTGTCGCAGTCAATCAGTGTAATATCGTGGTTTTCCCTGTTCAGCTGCTCTGCCAGTGTGGTTCCCACCTTACCGCAGCCTACAATTATGATTTTCATATTTCTTCCCCTTTATCCCCTGTGTATTGTCATATTCAGACCTGTTCGTGGAGCGGCTTTCTCACTTTCTTTCTGGTGAGCTCCACCAGGTTCAAAGCCGTCATATCCACCACCGTGGTCTTTACCGGGTCTCTCGAAACAACTTCTACTAAATGGGCAAGAAGGGCCTTCCTGTCCTCCTCCCTCTCCATATCAATAAAATCCACAATGATGATACCGGAAAGGTTGCGCAGCCTAATCTGCCGTCCAATCTCATCCGCAGCCTCCATATTTATCTTGTATATGGTGTCCTGCATCTTTTTCCTGCCTGAGTACTTCCCTGTATTAACATCAATAACCGTCATGGCTTCTGTGGGCTCTATGACCAGGTATCCCCCGGACTTCAGCCATACATTCTTACCCAGTGCCTTTTCAAAAGCAGTTTCCAGGCTGTAAAGCTTGCCAAGGGGCAGAAGGCTGTCCTCATAAAGGGTCAGGCGTCCCGCGTCTTCCCTCTGGCACATTTCCAGATATGCCTTCAGCTCCCTGTGGTACTCAGGAATATCTGTAATAATTTCTTCCAGGGTCCCGCCGAAGGAATCCCGTATAGCCGCTATATAGCCCGGCAGCGCCCTGTAAAGGCAGCTGTAGCAGACTCTGCACCCAGCTTCCGCCGAAAGCCTTTGCCATGTCCGCATCAGCTCAGCCAGTTCCTCCCGCACAGCACATTCCTCCACCGTAACTGCGTTGGTCCGGACAATAACGCCCAGGTCCTTAGTTCCTGCCAGGTCACATTCCAGAAGTTCACGAAGCCTGGCTTTGTAGGAGGCATCACGTATTTTCGCGGAAAAACCGATTCCGGTCTTTCCCACAGTCAGCACACAGTACCGCCCCGTAAAGGACAGACGTTCCGTGACCACCGGGGCCTTTGATTTCACAGCATCTTTGCTGACCTGCACCACCAGCTCGTCGCCGGTCTTAAGACGTTCCGGCTTCCACCGTTCCTGCAGGCTGTAATATCCGGTACATCCCGGTCCTATGTCAATAAAGGCGGCATTGATATTGCTTACCACCTTCTGCACCTTGCCGATATAAATATTGCCCAGCAGGGAGTCGGCGGTATCCGGCTCCAGCATCAGCTGGCTTACCTTTCCGTCTGATACCACGGCCGTACAGACCTTATCCCCCCGCCGGGTCACTACTAATTTGTCCATTATCTGATTTCCTCACCCAGCTGTTCCAGAGAGATAAAGGAGTGAATACCGGCTTCCTTCTCAGCATCAGAGGCCCTGTCCGCATATACTTCTTCCCTCTGTACCATAAAGGCAAAGGGCGGCCGCTCCTTTCCCAGGAACCCGTAATACGCATCCAGCACCTGTTCCGGTTTCACATTGGCAGCGCTGCCTGCGGATATTTTCATAAACAGACGGGGGCCTTCCATTTCGCCATCCCCCTCAGGACAGATTCTGAGCTCATAAACCAGGGGCTTTAGATCCATCTCCTTTTCACCGCGCTTGGTTTTCTTTGTCACCATGACGCTGGGACGCTCAAAAAAGGCAATAAGCCCCTGAAACCACGTTTCCTTATCCATGTCCTCTGGCTCGTATCCCGGTCTGAAGGCCAGGGTATAATCCCCGGCCCCGACTATGGACATGGCATTGGCCGCGTCATCCGGCAGACCTCTGTAGCTTACGACCTCAAAGCCTTCCGACATCACCCCGTTCAGACATTTCTTCATGGTTTCCGAATCTTTGGTGGAGGACACCTCTATGTCCACGTATTCCCCGTTGCTGGTATTTCCCACTCCCAGAGGGGCCGCAAATGACATGATCTGATGAGGGGAGAATCCTCCGCTGTAACATACATCCACATCCGCCCTGCGTATGGCCTTCTGGAAATAACGCATCACGTCCAGGTGACCGATGAATTTCATTGTTCCATATTTTCTGAATTTAATCCGAATTTTCATTTATCCTATTCCTTTACGGTTTCATAACAGACGCCGCAGCCAAAATCCCTGGCTCCGCAGCCTGAACATCTCTGACGGCAGTTAGGCGTCACTTCTTCCTTCACGGCATGGTTCCACTCACGGATCAGGAATTCCTTTGATACGCCAGCATCAATGAAATCCCACGGGAATACCTCATCCAGGCTTCTCTCCCTGGTGGTATAAAATCCGATATCCACGCCGCAGGTCTCAAAGGCCTTCATCCATACATCATTCTTAAAATATTCAGACCAGGAGTCATAGATGGCCCCTGTGCGGTAGGCTTCTTCTATCACGGCCCCGACCCTGCGGTCGCCTCTGGCCAGCACGCCCTCCAGCACGGTAAGCTCCGCCTCATGCCAGTTATATTTAAGGCTCTTGAAGTTTTTCATCTCGCGGAACTTGCCCCGGACGATATTGGCTCTCTCAATAAATTCTTCCTTTGTACACATCCTGGCCCACTGGAACGGTGTAAAGGGCTTTGGCACAAAGAAGGAGGAACTGGCTACAATCTGTACCTTTCCGTTTCTCCGGTCCTTGGGGATATCATAGTAGGCTTCCGCAATCTTTTCAGAAAGCAGCGCAATTCCCTCCATATCCTCCACTGTCTCCGTGGGCAGACCCAGCATAAAATACAGCTTTACCCGGTTCCAGCCTGATTCAAAGGCATCTGTTGCTCCCTTCAGTATCACTTCTTCGGTCAGCCCCTTATTGATGACGTCACGAAGTCTCTGGGAACCCGCCTCCGGCGCAAAGGTAAGGCTGCTCTTTTTCACATCCTGCACCTTGCTCATGACGTCCAGAGAAAATGCGTCGATGCGCAGGGAAGGCAGGGATATATTCACGCCTTTGCCCTTGAATTCGTCAATAAGGAAATTGACCAGGCCCTCTAACTGGCTGTAATCGCTGGAGCTTAAGGAACTTAGGGATATCTCCTCATGGCCCGTGCTCTTTAACATGTCGCTGGCATAGTGCTTCAGATATTCCAGGCTGTGCTCTCTGAGAGGCCTGTACACATCCCCGGCCTGGCAGAACCGGCACCCGCGGATACAGCCCCGCTGAATTTCCAGCACTACCCTGTCCTGGGTCACTTTGATAAATGGCACCAACGGCTTTTCAATATATCCCACACTGTCCATGTCCGTTACCACTTGTTTGGTAACCACCGGCATGGCATGTTCATTATTCGGCAGAAAACATTCAATGGTACCGTCTTCCTTATAGGTCACATCATAAAAAGCAGGCACATAGATGCCCGGTATCTCCGCCGCCATTTCCAGAAACTGCTTTCTGGTGCCGCCGGCCTTCTTATTCTCCTTGTAGCGGTCCATAAGCTCAAAATATACGGTTTCGCCCTCTCCGATATAAAACAGGTCAAAAAAGTCAGCCAGCGGTTCCGGATTGTATGCGCAGGGCCCGCCTCCGATAACAATGGGGTCATTTTCCGTTCTGTCGCATGTATGGAGCGGAATCTGTGAAAGGTCCAGAATCTGAAGCACGTTGGTGTAGCACATCTCGTACTGGAGAGTGATTCCCAGAAAATCAAAATTCTTTACCGGCTCCTGGGTTTCCAGGGTAAATAGCGGTATCTTCTTCTCCCTGAGTATGGGGTCTAAGTCTGTCCACGGGGAGTAAACGCGCTCACAGCAGATGTCCTCCCTGCTGTTGAACATGGAATACAGAATCTGAATGCCCAGGTGGGACATACCGATTTCATACACGTCCGGGAAACACATGGCAAAGCGGACATCCACTTTTTCAGGGTCCTTAATCACCATATTTACCTCGCCTCCGATATAGCGGGCGGGTTGTTGAATGCTTAGTAATATCTCATCATTTAAAGCTAGTTTTCTCATGGTTTTTCCTTATTTATTGTGCTGTTTACACAGTATTTTTGGCTTGTAGCAAGGGCCGGTCCAAATCGAAAAGAGCCGGAGTTCAGGTCCTTATTTTGCTCTTTTCTGCTCCTTTTTCACCCCTTTTTCAAAGAAAATCAGGCCCCTTTATTTTAATTACGACATTTTTTACCCCAACTATATAACACGGGTTAAAACATTATGCCACAATGCCTAATTATAAGGCATTTCACAGTATTAAGCAACACCATTCGGCAGTAGTTTCATTTCATATGATTAATTTCATTATAAGCACTCATGCGATATGAGTCTTCCTGTTTTGTTATTTTACCCTGCTTCCCTTACTTCCCTTATAAAGCAATCCATATTTTCATACGAAAGCTTCAGGCTGTCACTCTTCCACGGTTCGTTTTACCATATGCATTTTCACGGCATAACCTTTGGTTCACTACTTCGTGACTGATAGCCCGGACCTAGTTTCTTACTCAATAAAAGCATGGCTCATAATATAAAACTCTTCCTGGCTCGGCTGATATTTCTTTTCCATTTTCTCTAAGGTATTATCATATTCCTGTGCTTCTTCCTCAGAGATTGCCATAACAGGGCTGTCGTAATAGAACCATTTTCTGCCGTCCAATTGATTGGGGACCAGTTCCTTCACCATCATCGCAGCCGGATACTTCCCATTTTCCATACAGATATTCAATTTCCTGCTGCTTTTAAAACCGCAGCCCACATAGTTCATCGGACTTCCCAGTATGACAACCACATCATAGCCAAGCAGAACAGCCTGTTCAAAGGAATGCTCAATCAGCATCCTTCCGTACCCTCTTCTCTGATACTCAGGAGCAATACTGACCGGACCAAAGGTTAGGATTTCTTTTTCTGTTCCGGCTTCATCAACCAGCCGGGCTTTTGTATACATAATATTCCCAATCACCTGTCCGTCCAGTTCAATCACAAAATCCAGCTCTGGTATAAAATCCTCATGTCCGCGCATGATGTGAACCAGATAATGTTCCGCACATCCCGGTATATATAGATTATAAAATGCCTTTCTCGTAATTTCTTCAACGACCTTGTAATCACGTTCTTCTTCATTTCGTATCGTTATCATATCAACTGCTCCTCTATACCTTTAGTTAGAATTGGTTATCCCTTTAATCATATCTTTTTAATCAGTCCCGCATTCCTGAAATATAATGATAAAACTCTGTCTAACTGCCGTCAGCCCGTTCTGTTTCTTCAGCCTTCGCTGTGTCTGCATATAACTCCAGGCCACTGTCTGCAATTCACCAGCCTTCTCTTGTCCAAGCAAGTTCGCAAAATGTACCCGGCAAATCATTGGTAAATGTATGGCTGTTGCCTATAAACAGAAAACGTGCTCCATCTGTGACAGTGTGTTCAACCTGCGATGCTCTCGTTAATTCCCCTCCACCCTTGTTAATACGCCAATGCCCGCAATATATGCGGGCTTGTAATGCTTGTAAAGCCGAAGCTTTGATTGTTCTTTCGTTTTACCATATATACAGGCGAAAAAATATCATATTGTAAAATTTTCTAATACATTGCAGAAAACTCATGATATTATGATAACTGATATTATGATAACCGCTTTTAGGATAAGCCAATAGCAGGAGGGATATACTTGACAATTAGTAAATTAATCTATATGCCGTTCTTAACGATTCAGCTGCTGCAAAGCCGGCTTACGCGCAGCAGCCTCAGCACAGATCAGCCCGGCAATATACTCTGCTGTTTCCTCTGTCAGAAGGAAGAGCATTCCGTCATTACGGCATTTTTTTTGTGTCTCTCCATTCAGAGAATAGACGAAACCTTTCACGCATGTATCACTGCATGCATCAGGGTCAATAAGTCTCTTGCAATCACGGGAAGCCGCCATTTTCTTTTGCATGTGGGCAGGCAGAGCGGCAATGACCTCCTCATACCTGCCGGCATTATCTCCGTAAATGCGTGCCCAGATACCGGTCTTGCGAAACACCCAATTCATTACGGTTTTCTTCTCCAGCTGGTATGTGGCAGTGTATCCGCTTTTGACTTCCTTGATTACAAGTTCACACCCCTGTTTCAAAAGTTTGTCATTCAGCTTCTCCACAAATACACGATGCTCCGGCGCAACTGCCAATAGAAATTCATTAAATGAAGTCTTTGCCATTATCCTTTCCCTTTCTTAAATACAAATTAGTCAGACGAATATCCCCATCCAGCCCTGCCTGCTGTTCAAGGCAGCCGCTTTTTCTGCTGCATCCTCCGTAATCAATCCCATCCGTTGTGTGGCAGGAATGGAAATATGGCGGTGTCTCACCCTAAGATTACGCCATAAATAAAATACGCATCACATGCGTCAGGCATATAAGTCAAATTTGAAATGTTCCATATGTAAATCCTCCTGCTGCTATAAACTGTTCTCTGGACTAAAAGCAAAGAATGCCTGTACTTTTTCCTGCGTCCTCTACTTTATCATTTCCTTAACAGGCAGCAGCAGATCAATCTGTGTATCTTCCATTTTCGCCCCATTATTCATAAGGTTGTAATAATTTAATATTTCCTCAAAGCATGGACCGCCGGCCTCTTCGTATCTTTCGCTTTCTCTGGCCCACTCCTGAAGCAAACGCCAATCCTGAAAACTCCAGTCCCTCAATACATGGGCAGCATACATCCCGCCGCCAAACGTTTTTTTAACCAGAGGCGGCTTAACTTCCATATCCTCAGGGATTGATACCCATGCTTCATATGCGGTGGGAGCTGCTCCGGCTTCCACTCTTAAATCTGCTCTGGAACAATCAAATCCCATCCCTCTGGCATCGGGTTTTAGTTTCAGCAATTCCGTTTCGTAAACAAATTTCTCAATCATACCGGTGGCTTCCGGCCCCACTCCATACTCAGCTTCCCCTGAAAACCGAGCTGTCTCCGGGATTAATTTTTTGATACCATGCTGACAGTCTGCATTTGTTCCATAGTGTTTATACTTTTCTCCTAAATTAAGTATAAAGCACGACACGGTGTTCGTGTCAAGAAAAACTTTCCACGGAACTTAACTGCCGGCAGAAAAGATTTACAATCCTCATCTGCGCGCTGATTCCTGTGGAAGTTAATAAGGTATTCTAATCATCAACCCTTAGGAATATTAAAATAGACCTGACCAGCCTCCAGCGGCACTCCTTTGGCCGCATACATCTCACTGACCGTAACAAACTGGTAGCCCTGGGCAGCCAAAAGGGGGATGACCGTCTCAAATGCCTCAGCCGTGGCGGAATAAAGGTCGTGCATCAGTATGATGCTCCCATCCCTTGCCTGGGAGAGCACAGAGGCTGCAATGGCATCCTTATCCTTACTGGACCAGTCCTGTGTATCTATGTTCCACTGAATCATGGGGTAAGATACCAGGCCCGGCACCTGGCCCTTAAAGGCGCCGTAAGGCACACGTACCAGTTTTGGCCGGAAACCTGTTACAGCCTCCACCGCATCGTTGGTCATCTCAATCTGGGAGGTCACTTCTTCGGGAGAAATTTTTTCCAGATTCTTGTGGTTAAATGTATGGTTTCCTATCTCGGACCCGGAATCCCGGATTCTCTTAAGAGTGTCCTTGTAGTCATTAACGCGGCTTCCTACTATAAAAAAGGTAGCCCTGCCCCCGTAAGCCTGAAGCGTGTCCAGAATTCTGCTGTCCACACTGTAATAAGGACCGTCATCAAAGGTAAATGCAATCATGGGCTTGGAGGCGTCCGCAGGCCCGGAAACAGGGAACAGCTCATTTCCGCCGCCTGCCGGGCCTAAAGACGCTTCTCCTAAAGGCGGTGCTGCCTGCACCACGTTACCCGGTCCATCGCTGGAGACCGCGAAGGGTGCAATGGTCTCCGGTGTCTGCTGCTGACCCTTTTCAGAATCAGGCAGAAACGGCTCCAGGACGATTCCGGACGGCGGTTCTCCTGTTTGTATTTCTTTGGAAGCCAGACCTCCTGTTATGCCTTCTTTTGTTTCAGGACCTGCTGTCTCTTCCTGTTCTTCTTTCTCCGGTTCTCCTGTTTTTGATAAACCGGATGAATCGGACGAATTGTCCTTTGTTTGACTGCTTTCTGCCGCTATCCAGGCAGCGGGACCATTGCTCCTGTCCGCCATCACATTCTTTCCATAAAAAAACAGTTGTGCACATCCAATCACAACTGCCAGAACCAAAACCAGTTTCACACCAAACTTCAGAGTGGACTTTACTTCCTCCTCCCGCATCTTTGCCTGCCTGGTCTTACTGATTCGCTTCATTGCATTTTGCCTGTCCTGTGTTTTTAAGTTTTTAGGAATTTTACTGTTTGTATTTTTTCTGTTGTCAGTCCCTTTTATATTTTTTTTGGTATCTTTAGACATAAATTCTGGTCTCCTGTGTATTTTAAATGCAGCCAGCCTTTGACCAGCCCGTCTATTGTAAACAAATTAAGCGGCGCTGTCCATGGATTTAAAGAAATTGAAAGAATATGTAACAAAAATTCATACAGGAACAGCTCCCTCTATGTAAGAATAAATCGTACATCATAACCGCACTGAACATTATGAGAAAAAACTTCGCAAGGTAAAACAGACCGAAAAATTTGCGAGAAAAAATATCATGAGAAAAAATATCCTTAAATCAATGTCGTTTCTTGAAGAATCTTCATTTATATGGTAGAATTATCCATAAGAGGTATTTTATGGCAATACTACGGGGTTAGAGACATATATCATATGGGATTACCAGGAAACGGGGACGTACTGTGAGAAACGAGAAACTGATTGCACTTATGAATTTAAAGGGCATGACCCAGGCAACCTTATCAAAGGAGACACACATACCTGCCAGCACTTTAAAGAGAATCATAAACGGAGAAAATCAAAAGGATAAAATGGTTCACATGGAATCCATCGCAAAGGCACTTGGCACTTCCGTCCATTCCATTTTCGACATTCCGTTGGAAACGCCTCTTGCCGCAGCGCTGCGCCCGGACGAGGCAGGGGCATCTGTCACCAAGCTGCTGACTTCAGATGAATCGCTGCTCATTTATTGGTTCCAGAACACATACCGGGAAGGTCAAGCGGCTATCCTCAAACGGGCCAAGGAAGAATATAACAAAACACAAAACGAAATATTAAAAAAAGTAACTTCTCTTGATAAACCAAAAGATAATCCCAGTGATTTCGACCAACTGTCCCTTGAACTCAGAACGTAACGAGGCTGCGATGAATTAAATCTCATCGCAGCCTTTCTGTATTTACCTTTTTTATTTTCGCTTCACGGTTTATATAGAGTTTTTTTCTCATGCCTTAAGCATCTTTTTTTGGCTGACTGGGCGCCCTCTTAATTTGCAGCGGCATTCTGACCCCCATGGGATTGAGAATCACGCCCTTTGCCTCTTCTGTCATGATTTGAGGTATTTTATCAGCTGTTACCACAAGGGGACGCAGTTTTCCCTCCCTGTTAAATTTCTGAAATTCCAATATATCTGTAAAGATAGCCTGGAATAACTGTTCGTTGACTTTGACAGCAGCCAGCCCCTTTCCCTCCTTCTCCACAGGAACAATAAAACTGCCCTTGCTGAAACCATTGGAAATCTCATCCTGCCACTCTTTTATTTCCGGAAGATTCTCCTGTCCCGGTTTTTTTCTAAGTTCCTGCATATAATACAGCATCGTCAGATGAAGGGACGGATTCTCCACCCACACCTTCTCCCCTGTCTCCTGTCCCTGCTGCTTATTGCGCTTCACAAAGTCCTGCAGCTGAATCAGGCTGTTCCTCCCACCGTCTTTCACCAGCAGAGCATTAACCCCAAGGGTGTAAAGGCTGGTGTAAAAGATTAAAAACTGCTTATTCTCCAGCTTCATGGGCCTGACAGGCGTTCCCGCTTCTGTCTGTTCTTTTGCCTCCTCTACAGCTGCCTGGGAGTCAAAGAAAACTATGATCTCATCATCATATGTTTCCTGGTCGCAGACCACATAGGGTTCTCCTGTACACATGGAAAGCAGAACATATAGCTCCCCTGCATTTTTAAGACGGTACATGATTTCCTGTTTTTCTGCAGCTTCATTCGGTTTCATTTGTTTGTTTCTCCTTTATGTTATTATAATTTGCCGGTTCCCTCCCCCCGGTCTTTTCCCGGTCCGTCTTTTTCATCAGCTCCTCAAAGACATCCTCAGGCATAGGCTTCCCAAAAAAATAGCCCTGTACGTAATCACATCCGATTTCTCTGAGCCGTTCCAGCTGTTCATCTGTCTCCACGCCTTCCGCCACCACGCTCAGGTTCATCCACCGCGCAAGGCTCATGATGAAACGCAGGATTCCCTGATTCACTGGCTTGGCTGTCTCGCTCTGGATAAACTTCATATCCAGCTTCAGTATATCGAGAGGCATCTGGTTCAGCATGTTTAAGGAGGAGTAACCGCTTCCAAAATCATCCATCTCAATGATGAATCCCAGCTCCCTGAGGTGGGTTACCGTATCAATGATTTGTCCCGGGTTTTCAGTATAAGCACTCTCTGTAATTTCCAGATGAAGGCGCGACGGCGGCAGATTATATTTATGTACAGTCCTCAGAAGGATGTTGGCAAGGTCCGCATTGTAGATATCAGCCCTGGACACATTCACGGACACAGGTATCTGCGGATACCCCTTACTGTCCCAGTCACGCAAAAAAGCGCAGGTGCGGTCCCACACATACTGGTCCAGCTGTGTGATGAATCCATTTCTCTCGAACAGAGGAATGAATTCCCCGGGCGACTGGAACCCCCATTCCGGATGAATCCACCTTACCAGAGCCTCTGCTCCTGACAATTCCCTATCCTTCAGCCTGTACTTTGGCTGCAGGTACACAATGAACTGCCCCTGAGCCAGGGCATCTTCCATACTGTCCGTGATGGCCTGTTCCCTAAGCAGCTTACTGCGCAGGGCATCATCATAGGCTGCAAAATGCCTTCTGTACTGCCCCTTAATGCTGCGGACCGCCAGCAGTGCGCGGTCGCACATCTGTTCCACAGATATGGAGCGGTCATCAATATGGTAAACTCCCCATTTCATCACCATATTTTTCACATTGGACATGGCATTAATCTGATTGCCCGCCTCCGCAAACAGCTGCTCTGAGTAGTCAAGGCGGCGCTCCGAAAGACAGGCAAACTGATCCGCATTAATCCGGCCGCAGATACCCCATCTGCCAACCTGCTTTGAAAACATGGCGGCCACATTGACCAGAAGCCTGTCCCCGGAAGGCACTCCGAATATGTCGTTGACAAGTTTAAAATTCTCTATGTTGGAATATATAATGTCATACTCCTGCTCAGGATGAGCGGCCAGGGTTTCCTTTACACGCTGGTAAAAAAATTCTTTTGAGTAGAGTCCGGTCAGCCGGTCATACTGGATCAGATTTATCATGGCGGCTGTTTCCCTGAGCTTGATGATATTGGCAACACGGTGCAAAATAACCTGGGGTTTATAAGGCTTTGCCACAAAGTCTGTGGCCCCGTGGGAAAGAGCAGTCACTTCATCGGATTCATCATCACTCTGCGTGGTTACGATGACCGGTATGGATGCCAGCGCCGGATCCTCCTGCATACGGGCAAGGAAGGTATACCCATCCATCACAGGCATAATGATATCCAGAAGAATCAACGCGATTCCATCCCTGTATTTTCTCAGAACCGCCAGGGCAGCCTGTCCGTTCTCCGCTTCCAGCACCTCATATTCCGACGAAAGAATGGCGCTCAGCATCATACGGTTTATCTCATTGTCTTCCACAACTAAAATTTTTCTTTGTGTGAACATTAATTTCCCTCTTTTCAAATGATACACAGCTTTGTCTATTGTACCATATCTGAAAACCCTTGCCAAGTAATCCCTGACGATGCTGTTACTTTCATTGTGTTTTCCGGATATTTCTGTTATTATCATAAATGCACAGTATGCTGTAAGCATGAAACGGGAAAGGAATATAAAAATGAAATCGACCGGTCTGTCACTAAATGATTATATTGATGCAACAGATGGTATCATTGATACCATCTGGGAACTCCGTCTGAAGGAGGAGGAAGTATATGTCTGGAGGGACCGTACCCTCCCCTCCACCACAGGGCAGACCCTTGATTTGGAGCAAACGCTGAGGGAGCTGTCAGAGCATAATGTATATGGTCCGGACCAGGCCATATGGAATGAATTCTTCTGTACAGAATCCCTGCGCAGCTTTTTTGCAAGCGGCCGGAAGCACAAACGCATAGAAATCCGCTTTATCGGAGCGCCCTATGGGTTCGAGTGGCATGAAATTTATTTAAGTACCTGTCCCCATTCCGGATGCAGCAGTGACAGGCTTCTTTTATTCGCCCGCCGGATTGAGTCAGAAATGAGGTCCCATCTGGTGGAGATGGCGGCCCAGGATGACTATGATTATGTGACTTACATAGATGCAAATACAAACCACCATATCCGGTACCTGTCTTCCCACAGTTCAGAAAACCTGCTTCCCCCGGAGGTGGGAGACAATTACGAAAACGAGCTCATGGAATATAACCGGGCCTATCTTCCTGTGGATGAATGGGAAGAAACTACCCGTCTTATGAGCCTTGACAATGTAATAAAGGAGCTGGAACAAAACAAAGAATACATCCTCTACTCCCGAACCATCCAGAATGGTATCCTCAGGGATAAAAAGCTGCGCTACAGTTACTACAACCGTCAGCGGAAGATCATCCTTCTGACCCGCTCCGACATCACGGAAATCAGGGAGGAAAAACGACAGAAGGAGCTTTTGCAGGATGCCCTCAACGCTGCCCAGGTGGCCAACCAGGCCAAAAGCACCTTTCTGTCCAGAATGAGCCATGATATCCGCACCCCCATGAACGCCATCATCGGGCTGACAGCCATCGCTGCCTCCTGCGCCGATGATCCGGACCGGGTGATAGATTGTCTAGGAAAAATCACCAGTTCCTCCAAGCTTCTTCTCTCACTGATTAATGAGGTTCTGGACATGTCAAAGATAGAAAGCGGGCGTATCGTCCTGTCTGAGGAGGACTTTCTTCTGGATTCCCTCTTTAAGGATGTTATCTCCATGATACAGCCAGACTTAAAGCGCAGAGGCCACACTCTCAATATCCATATTGAAACACTGGAACACGAGGCTGTGTGCGGTGATATGCAGCGGCTTCAGCAAATCATCAATAATCTTCTGTCCAATGCCATCAAATACACGCCCCACGGCGGGACCATTACGCTGGAGCTGTCAGAAACACGCAGTCCGCAGCAGGGTTACGGCACCTACCGGCTGGTATGTGAGGATAACGGGGTGGGAATATCGCCTGAATTCATAGATCGCGTCTTTGAGCCTTTTGAAAGAGCTGAGGATGAACGAATCCGGAGTGTTCAGGGAACCGGCCTGGGTATGGCTATCACCCGCAACATAGCCAGGATGATGGACGGCGACATTTGGGTAGAGAGTACGCCCGGCCGTGGTTCCCGTTTTACAGTTACCTTTAACCTGAGACTGAGAAACCAGATTCTGCCAGATTCCTCGGTCCTTACCGAGCTCCCGGTCCTTGTGGCGGATGATGACAGAATCGTATGCGAGGAGACATGCCGGTGTCTGAACCAGATTGGCATGAACAGCTCCTTTGTGACATCCGGCAAGGAGGCTGTCTCCAGAGTGGTTTCCGCCCACCGTGACCTAAAAGGATTTTTTGCTGTCATCGTGGATTTGCGTATGCCTGACATGGACGGCATCGAGGTGACCAGACAAATCCGTGCCCAGGCAGGCTGTCACGTTCCCATTATCGTTATCTCAGCCTATGACACTGCTGAATACGAGGCCGCCGCAAAAGAAGCCGGAGCCAACGGATTCATTTCCAAGCCCCTGTTTCCCTCCAAGCTCATATGCATGCTGCGACGCTTTGCCCTCCATGAGGAGGAAGAAACCGCTGCAGCCTCCCTTCCCGGGCTTCCCAACGCTGATTTTTCCCGCAAGCGGATTCTGCTGGCGGAAGACAATCCCCTGAACCAGGAAATAGCCATGGCTTTCCTGCAGAACACCGGGGCCCATGTAGAGACAGCCATGGATGGCCGGGAGGCAGTTGAAATGTTCGCGGCCTCCTTTACAGGATACTATGACCTTATCTTCATGGATATACAGATGCCCCACATGGACGGTTACCAGGCCACCCGGAGGATTCGTGCCATGGAACGTTCGGACGCAGCCTCCATCCCCATCGTGGCTATGACTGCAAATGCGTTTACCGAAGACATTAAGCTAGCTCTGGAAGCCGGTATGAACCAGCATATGGCAAAGCCCATTGATATCCGACAGCTGGAGACCATCATGTTTCGCTGGCTGGGCTGAGAGCTCACACAAAGGCAGAGAGGCTGTACCCGCAAAGTCCGGCAGCCTCTCTGTTTTTTCGTATCCAGCTTATTTTCATATCTGGCTCTTATAATGTTATTTTCTGAATATATCCACATCCACGTTGCCTGTGGAATAGATCCCGGTCCGTTTCTCAGCACTCCTGAAGCCGGCTGCCATGGCAGCCTCTGTTATTTCATTCTTCTTCACTCCAAGGTTATATCCCTGCATATTATACGGAAGCCAGCCCAGCATCATGTCCCATGGTCCGGAGCCATCCCGCTCGATTCCCTCTGAATAGCAAAGCAGCACGCCGCCCGGATTCATGGCCTTGTAAAGTTTCTTCATCAGGCCGGCCATCTCCTGTTCAACAAAGCTTAAGGTGGCAATGGCCAAAACCAGGTCATAGCCACTTCCTATATCATCCGTCAGATAATCTCCTGTCATAGGTACCGCTCTCTCTTCCAGGCCTGACAGACGGATGGACTCCCGGATTGCCGGTTCCATAGCTGGCCGGTCATAGAGGATACCGTACACATCCTCCCGTTCTCCAATCACGCCAAGGCCCAGCAGTCCCGTTGCACAGCCTAAATCCAAAATCTTCCGGATTTCCGGATATTCCGGAAGTTCCTTTACCATTTTCTGTATCTCGGTCTGGCGGAAGCCCAGTTGGGAATCCCGCATGTTCTGTACGTACTGCTCAAAGGCCAGCTGCCCCTCCGGTTGGCTGTCTCCGCCGGGCCCCTCTTCAACCAGCCTCTTAATATCCCTGCATCCCATACAATCCTCTGCGCAGTGAAAAGCCAGATGTCCTCCGATGTATTCCGGTCTGCCTTTTACAAGATAACGGTCCGTTTCCCTGCAGTTGCAGTACATTCCATCCCTTTTCCAAATAAATCCAAGACAGTAAAGGGCGTCCAGGAAATACCGCGTGTTATCTTCATTCCACCCTCTCTCCTCTGAAAGCTCCCTGACGCTCTTACGCTGGGTAAGGTCCGAAAAAACGTCCAGCTCTACCGCCGCGTTCAATACTCCCACATACAGCGGGAGATAGGGAAGCCTGATAAGCCTCCGCAAAATCCCTTCTGATGAAAATGAATCCATAGGCATTGATTTCCCCTCCAATCCCCCATATACAGTTTATGCTGATTCCCTCCTCCATAATAGTATATGTCTGTATCTTCGGATTGTCCTACTGGCCTGACGGTATATAGGCTCCCAGCACATCCCTAGATTTTCTGACCACCAGGCCGCTTCCTCCGGCATTCTTCACATCTTCCACCATGCTGACCATAAGAACCGGCTTCTGTATGTCCTTATCCGCCGTGTAAACGGCAAACCATCCCAGTTCCGTGCCGCTTGTATCTTCCTTGGATGCTTTTATCTCAGCCGTTCCTGTCTTTCCTGCCAGAGTAATGTCTGAACGCATGGCTGCATGTCCTGTGCCGTGTTCCGAACTGATTACAGCCTTCATTGCGTCCTCCACGGTCTCTGCTGTTTCCTGTGTACAGGCGTCCTCAATCCAGATCTCCGGCACCGGTGTATCCTTATATATAAGATAGGGTTTCAGAACCTTTCCCTGGTTGGGGAACATGGTATAAAGGGATGCCAGATGGATGGGATTCACCAGCACCTGGCCCTGACCGTATCCGCTGTCCGCCAGCTGGATTTCCGTTTCAATCCGGTCAGCATTGGAGTACTGGGATTCAGCCACCGAGATTTCAAAGGGAAGCTTCTGGTTAAAGCCCAGCCGGTCCAGTCCTGCCATGAAATCATCATATCCGATTTTCAGGGCTGCTTTAGCAAAATATATGTTATCCGAGTAGATATAGGCATTTTTAAGGTTGACCGGACTGTAACCGTGAAGGGTGGTAACGTGATAGCCGCCCCAGCCGGCATCCTTCTGCCAGCTTAGTCCTGCTGCGTCCTCCCCAAAATTCTCATCCGGCGTAAGGACGCCTGCTGTAAGGCCGATAACGCCTGTGATGGGCTTAAAGGAGGAGCCTGGGGCAAAGCGCTGCCTGAAACGGTTTAACATAGGCTTTCTCTCATCCTCATTCAGTTCGGTCCAGGTTTCCTCCGACATGCCCAGGATAAAGTCATTGTTATCATAGCTGGGCGTGTTCACCAGAGCAAGAACCTCTCCTGTGTAGGGATTCATGGCCACGGTGCAGCTTTTACTGTCCCGGAATGCATCATACACCAACTCCTGCAGGCTGCTGTCTATGGTGAGGGTGATATCCTGACCGTCAATTCTGGGAATGGCTGCCAAAACCTGCTTTTCTTCTCCCTGGGATGTAACAATGGATATAATGCGGCCATTCTGTCCCTTTAGCTCCTTCTCAAACAGACCTTCCATGCCGCTCCTGCCGATGACGCTGTCCGACAGGTATCCTTCTCCCTTGTGCTCCTCAAGATCCTCTGCCGTTACATTCTGTACATAACCCACCAGATGGGCAGCCTTTTCGCCCAGGGGATAATATCTGACAGGCGTATCTGTGATCATGACGCCCGGAATGGTCAGAAGTTCGTCCTGAAGCGCCCTGTTCTGTACATTCTCATCCTCAGGGAGAGCGGATTGGAGATTGAGCTCATCCACCTTCTTTAATGTTTTAATGGGAACAAGGGAATCATCCTTCACCCAGTTAGCCGACAGCTTTTTGCGGATACTGTCAGCGGAAACACCTAAAAGCTCTGAAAGCATGTTTATTTCGTCCTCTGAATAATTGTCTGCCTCACGGCTCATCTTTCCCGGCACAAGTCCCACCATGGACGCGCTTCCCTTTCCGGCCAGCAATATACCGTTTCGGTCCAGGACGCTTCCCCTTACGGCCTTATCCGTGGTGACCCTTACCTTATCGTTCCAGCTCAGGTTGGGAAATATGACGCGGTCGTTCCAGATCAATCTGTATTCTTCGTCTTTTGCTTCCTTCCTTTTCTTTCCTGCCTTTTCACTGTCATGGCTGTCTGTCCCGGCAGCCCCTGAGGATGCCTCCAGCTTAAAATCCGCCTGGTTGAAAAAATGGATGGTGCCTGCCAGGCTCTCCATGCTGGTCTCATAGCTGACCGTCTGAATACCCTGGTCCTCCTTTTCCTCCACTCCGGTAATATCCACCCGGATGGAGGAGGCGCCGATGCCCTCATATATCTTCTTATTCCTGGTGATAAAATCCTCCTGGCTGATGTCCATTCGGCTCCCGGAATCCAGCATCCGGTACATGGCTTCGTAATTCCCCTCGGTCAGATATCCTGTATACTCCATGAACCGTTCATCCGGCGCAGCCTGCCTTACACCCGCCTGTCCCTTTGCAAACCATAAAAATGCCATGCCCGCAGCAGCGGCCATAAGACACACCAAAACCAGGGGAATGATAATAACCGCCCTTGATCTTCTCCGTCTCCTTCTGCTTCTCATTTTATGTTCCTCTCTTAAATATCCATCATGATAACGGCCCAGACATACTGCCGCTGAATCCATCTATAAATTATTGCACATGAAGCAGGCAAAATCAATAGCACAACCGGATAATTAAGAAAAAAGGAAGAAGATTCTGCAAACAGTCTCCTCCTTTTTATCCGGTCACATCTGTACCGGCAGTACAAACTCCTGGTTCCATCCGTAGGTGGGCCTTTGAAGCTGCAGACGGATTACAGATTCCCCCTCCTCATATAATGCCTTGAACCCGGCCAGCTCACCTGCGTTATATTTATCTGCCCCCGCCATATCCGCCAGTGCGTATACGGTTTTTATGGGATCACCGGAGCTGCCCTCCTGGCCTTCCTCCGGCTGTACTGCATTTACGTAGTACAAATTCTTATCCGCATCCCTCATCTCTGCCCTGGCATTGATGTAGACCATATGCCTGGTAAGAGGGTCTCCGTTGTCATCCGTACCATATTCATAAAGCTCATCCATGGGACTGATGCCGGTCAGATATATCCTGCAGTCCCTGAATTCCACCACCATATCCAAAGGCTGCCGCTCTCCGGGAATGGGAATTTCCAGCACACTTCCCTGTTCCGGCGATATGACAACAGGTTTCTCTGCATGCAGGGATGCTTCCGTAACCACAGTACCCTCCGGTCTCCTGTAAAGTGTCTCCTGGATGCTTCTGGGCTGTATGCCGGACAGCTGGTCCAGGGATGTGGTCAGCTGTTCCCCCAGCACAGGGACCAGTTCGGCAGTCCTTCCGTCTGACAGTGTAGCCATCAGTTTTCCGCGGCTGAACCCAATCCTATATCCATCTTCTGAGTAGGTATAGGTGGTAAGCCTGAGTCCGTCCTCCTCCACGATTCCCTCTGCCATCCCATAAAATCCTTCATGGTTCACCATTCCCTTTATATCCTCCAGTGAATCATAGGCAGGCGCTTTTTTAAAGACGATTTTTATGGGGTCTTTAAAGCCGTTCAGCCAGAGTTCATAGACCCCCTCCGGTTCATCCAGTGTAAACCTGTCCTTACCTATGGTATTCTCCGACACTTGGGATATATAGAAGCCGCCTTTTCCATTATCTTTGTAAGATGTGCTGTTCCTCTGCCGGGTAAAGCCCAGTCCGTCTATACCCTTTCCTTTAATCCGGTCAAAGGTAACGGCCCTTGCGCCCTGCGCCTTCTGCTCTTTCTTCTCCGCCCGGATTCTGTCCTGAAACGCACTGCGGCCGTAAATGTTCTTTTCGCTGTCAATACAGAAATAACTGTCATCCCATTGTACGCTAATTCCCTGATCCTGTTTTTTTCGGTTTTCCTCCTCTTGTTTCAGAATCTCCTTTACCTTCTCATCCGGTATCAGTGTCACGGTATCATCCTTAAATTTCACCCTGACGCTGATTACATTGTCCTGAAACACCGCAGAAAGAAGCCTGGCGCTGACTCCTTTCTCATCTGTTTTCATCTGGCTTGCGTCCATGTCCAATACATACAGGACTGGTTCTCCCTTTTTGCATATGCCGTATCCAGGAACCATCTGCCACTGGTCCGCTGTCATCAAACCGTCCTCCCCCTGCTGCTCCGCGGCTGTCTCCTGTCCGGCTTCCATATCCGGTGTATCCGGTACAGCTTCCTGCCCCCGGGGTGTCCCTGTGTCCTGGGCGTTTTCTCCTTTTGCGGCATGATTCTCCTGGTCTGTCTGTCCTGCGCCGTCCTGTTCCCGGACAGCCGCGATGTTCTCTTTCTGTCCCCCGGTCCCGCTGTCCGCTGATTGGCAGGCCGCCAGGCTTACAGCCATGAACACAAGACATGCCGCAAGTCCCGGAGCTGTCATTCTGTGAATTCGTATTTTGCAGATTCTTTTTCTGTGAGTTAATATTTCATGGATTTTTTTCATATTAATCCTCCTCGTTTAGAACGCTGCGCCACGTCAGAAAACGTCCGGCATAATTCCTATCCTAATTCTACCATATCCCCATTTTCCAGTGCTGAACTTTTCTTTAATAATCCTTACAATTACGCCGACCGCTTTGTTATGCTAAAATTTTAACGCCCTATGTGTCTTGTCACATGTAAATATATGTGTTATACTGTTGCGGACGTAAACAAAAAGCCAATTTAAAAAGGCCGGCGCTGCAATACCGGCAGAACAGGGGAAATTATGACTAAGCAGGAAGAAATAAAACAGTTAAAAGCAGAGCAGGATGCCGTCATCCTGGCCCATTATTATGTGGATCCCCAGGTACAGGAACTGGCGGATTACATAGGAGATTCTTTCTATTTGAGCAAGGTGGCGGCCGGTCTTGAAAACAGAACGCTTGTGTTCTGCGGAGTCTCCTTTATGGGCGAAAGCGGAAAGCTCCTGAGTCCCGACAAGGTGGTCCTGATGCCCGACGCCCAGGCAGACTGCCCCATGGCCCACATGGTAACCAAGGAGGAAGTGGAGCAATACAGAAAAGAATATCCCGGCCTTGCAGTGGTCTGTTACATCAATTCCACAGCCGAAATCAAGTCCTGGTCCGATGTGTGCGTCACATCTGCCAATGCGGTACAGATTGTAAGGAACCTGCCAAACCAGGACATCCTTTTCATACCGGATAAGAATCTGGGCCGGTACGTGGCCAGCCAGGTACCTGAAAAGCATGTGATGCTGGTAAAAGGCTGCTGCCCTGTCCACGACCAAATGTCCCCCAAGGAGGTATCCGGCTTAAAGAAAATACATCCAAATGCCCTGGTACTGGCCCACCCGGAATGCAATGCCCAGGTGCTTGAGCTGGCTGATTATATCGGTTCCACCACCGGGATTCTCAAATATGCTGCCGGCAGCACCTCCCGGGAATTCATTATCTGCACAGAAATTGGCGTGCGTCATGAGCTGGAACAGCAGAATCCGGACAAACAGTTTTATTTTCCTGATACAGAACCAATCTGCCGGGATATGAAAAAGATAACCCTGGACAAAATCATCCATGTCCTGCGCACAGGGCAAAACCAGGCATTTGTCCCCGAAGCCTATGTCCCGTCAGCCGGCAGGGCGCTGGAGCAGATGCTTAAGCTTGCACGGTAGCTGCCGGGATGCAGATTTCAGGCAGCCGATTCCAGGCAGCCGATTCCAAAAGGAGGCATAGGAAATGACAAAACATATATACTGTGATGTGGTGATTGCAGGCTGCGGGGTGGCAGGATTATACACTGCCCTGAACCTGCCGGAGGACCTGCATGTCCTGATGATATGCAAGGAGGATATGGATACCTGTGATTCCATGCTGGCTCAGGGAGGCATCTGTGTGCTCCGGGGAGAGGATGACTATGAGCCGTACTTTGAGGACACCATGAGAGCTGGTCATTACGAAAACCGGAAGGAAAGCGTGGATTTGATGATACGCACCAGCCCCGGTATCATCCGGCATCTGTTAGAGCTTGGGGTAGGGTTTGACAAGAACCCGGATGGTAGTTTAAAATATACAAAGGAAGGCGCCCATTCCAGGCCCAGAATCTGTTTTCATGAGGATATCACCGGTAAGGCCATCACCACGGTACTCCAGGAACGGACAGCCGCGCTCCCCAATGTGGATATCATGGAATATACCGTTATGACAGATATTCTGACCGCAAACGGAGCCTGTGCCGGCATCCAGGCCAGGACAAGGGACAACAGCTCCCTCTTCATCCATGCCCGTGACACGGTCATGGCCACCGGAGGCATTGGAGGGCTCTATCAGCATTCCACTAATTTTCCCTGTCTCACAGGCGACGCACTGACCGTTGCCCAAAAGCATGGCGTAAAGCTGGAACACCTGGATTACGTCCAGATTCATCCCACCAGCCTTTACACGGAAAAGCCCGGCAGGTCCTTTCTCATCTCGGAATCAGCCCGCGGCGAAGGGGCTGTGCTCTTAAACGGCAAAGGCGAACGCTTTGTCAATGAGCTGCTGCCCAGGGACGCGGTATCCCAGTCCATTGAAGCAGAGATGAAAAAAGAGGGAAGCTGCCATGTATGGCTGTCATTTGCGCCCATACCCCAAAAAACCATACTGGAACATTTTCCCCACATATATGAAACATGTCTTGAGGAGGGTTATGACATCACAAAAGAGCCTATCCCGGTGGTGCCTGCCCAGCATTATTTTATGGGAGGCGTGTGGGTGGACCTGGATTCCAGAACCTCCATGGAGCATCTGTACGCAGTGGGTGAAACCAGCTGCAACGGGGTTCACGGAAAGAACCGCCTGGCCAGCAACAGCCTGTTGGAAAGCCTGGTGTTTGCCGGAAAAGCCGCAAAAAGAATAGAGAACAGCCAGAAAGGGAGAATACATTATGAATCCAATTACCATGCAGCTTATTGCTGACAAATACATACGTCTTGCCCTGGAGGAGGATATCAGCAGCGAGGACGTATCCACCAACGCAGTCATGCCTGAGTATAAAAAGGGTCAGGTACAGCTTATCTGCAAGGAAGACGGCATCATTGCCGGGTTACAGATTTTTGAGCGCGTATTTACGCTTCTGGATCCTGAAACCAAGGTGGTATTTGATGTCAGGGACGGAGAACAAGTAAAAAAGGGCCAGCATCTGGCCACGGTCACAGGAGATGTGCGCGTCCTTTTATCCGGCGAACGGACCGCGTTAAATTATCTGCAGCGTTTAAGCGGCATTGCCACTTATACCCATACGGTTGCAGGGATGCTTGAAGGGACCCGGACAAAGCTTCTGGACACCCGGAAAACCACTCCCTGCATGCGTGTTTTTGAAAAATATGCTGTCCGGATTGGCGGCGGACAGAATCACCGCTATAACCTGTCTGACGGCGTTCTCTTAAAGGATAACCACATTGACGCAGCCGGAGGCGTCAGGGAGGCGGTTGCCGCTGCAAAGGCATACGCTCCCTTTGTCCGTAAGATTGAGGTAGAGACAGAGAACCTTGACATGGTAAAGGACGCAGTGGATGCAGGCGCCGACATTATCATGCTGGATAACATGACTCCGGAACAGATGGCTGAAGCCATACGCTTAATTGACGGCCGGGCCAAAACCGAGTGCTCCGGCAACATGACAAAAGAAAATATCCGGACCGTCACGGAGCTGGGCGTGGATTATGTATCCAGCGGCGCACTGACCCACTCTGCCCCGATTCTGGATATCAGTTTGAAGCACCTGAAGGTGCTGACGGATTAAATCGTAACTATGTTTTGCAGGAGGGAATGAGAAATGGAAAATGCGATGAACGGAACGCAGAGACGCAGGAAGCTTCTGGATATGATGAGGCTGGCTTCCGCCCCTTTATCCGGCGGGGCCCTTGGCAGGGAAACAGGTGTCAGCCGCCAGGTGGTGGTCCAGGATATTGCTCTCCTGCGCACCATGGGGTATCCCATTCTCTCCACTGCCCGCGGGTATGTTCTCAATGTATCCAAGCATGCGTCACGTTTTTTTAAGGTCTGCCACACCAATGAGCAGACAGAGGATGAACTGGTCACCATCGTGGACCTGGGCGGGACCGTGGTGGATGTCATGGTCAATCACCGGGTATACGGAAAAATGTCAGCTCCTCTCAACATCAAGAACCGCCGCGACGTACAGCTGTTCATGAACAATATAAAAACCGGAAAATCCACCCCGCTCATGAATGTCACTTCCGGCTACCACTTCCACCATGTCTGCGCCGAGCAGGAGGAGATACTGGACGAGATAGAGGAGGCTCTGAGGAAAAAGCACTATCTGGCAGAGCTGCTGCCCTATGAGATGTCCGATGATGAGTAAACAGGAGCCTGATATGCAGAAAAAAACACATGCTGTAAACCCATTTTACTGCGGTCTTACCGTACACCGTTATACGGAATACTCTAAAAAGATTACAAAACACCTGCGGGCAGCGCTGATAACAGATCTGCACAGCACCATATACGGCAGCGCCCAGGAGCCGCTGCTGACGGCCGTACACAGCCACAGCCCCGACCTGATTCTCATGGCAGGCGATATTGCCGATCACAAAGTCCCCCACAAAGGGACTTTACTGCTTTTAGAGGGTTTAAAGGGACAGTACCCCTGTTACTATGTTACGGGAAATCATGAGCATTGGATTCACCAGATACCTGACATCAAGAAAATGTTCACCGGATATGGGGTCACTGTCCTTGGAGGCCGGACAATCCGAACAGCCATCAAAGGGCAGCCTCTGATCATAGGAGGAGTGGATGACCCTCATGCATTTACCGACTCCCACCACTCCGTTAAACTGGACTCCCGATGGAAGGAACAGTTCTGGCGCTGCTGTTCCCGCACCTCCCCTGACATTTACTCCATCCTGCTGTCACACCGGCCGGAGCTCACCAAATATTACAGGGACAGCGGGTTTGACCTGATTGTGGCCGGTCATGCCCATGGGGGGCAGTTCCGCATGCCCGGCTGCCCTGGCGGGCTTCTGGCGCCTCACCAAGGCTTCTTTCCCCGATATGCAGGGGGACAGTATGCCCTGGGTTCCACATCTCTGATTGTCAGCCGGGGGCTGTGTATCAACAGGCTGCCCCGCATTTATAATCCTCCGGAATTGGTCCTGGTGGACCTGAAGCCCATTTCATAGAACGCCCGCCCGCTCCAGTCCCATTCCTTTGGAACTGCATCCATGAACCTCTCCCCGCCATGCTGGAAAAAACCAGTGACGCCTGCATATGGTTCGCACTAGACCACATTCTCCATGAGCACCTTGGAAGAACCTGCTTTAGTCAGCCTCACAAGATCAGGCGCCTCCTGAGAACTGCCGCAAAATGCAAAATATTCCTCTTCTTTGTCTCCCGACACAAACAAGGTTCCCGGACAATAGTCATCCCAATTGCATATCCCTCTGCCGCGCATTCCGGGAGACTGCTGAGCTTATTGTCTGTCAGAGCAAATCTGTACATACGGCTTTCGGCCGGCTGGAACACATCGTCCACCTTTGCCACCGTCATATACTGAGCTCCGATTCCCTCTGTCATATTCCAGGAATATTCCTGACAGCGGTACAGGGCCTGTCCATCCGTATTTTCACCCAGCCTGGTAAAGCAGAAACTCTCACCTTTTTGTGCAGGATTAAAGCCATAGATATCAGGAACAGCCAGTTTCTTCCCCTCCCCGGGCCTATAGGAATAGAGATTGATTTTTAAATTCTCCGAAAAGATATCCCCTGTATCCGGCTCCTGAATAAACAGGGTGCTGCCGCACATGTCAGTAACCGCATCGCCCTCCATGATAATCTCTGTTCTCCCATCTTCTTCCCTGACAGAAATCAGTTTTTCGTCAAAGGCATCCGCTGCCAGCTGTGCACATCTGGTTCTGCGTCTCTTGTCCTGGATGATACGGGTCCTTTTCCTCATGTTCTTATCTCCCCGGAACGGCAGATTTTATTAAGGTTTTTCTAATTTTTCTTACAGTTGCCTCAGGCATCTTTACATTTTCCAATGGGATGATTACTATACAGTTTAAAGGAGGAGAACCTATGATTCAAATGATGAAACGCGATTTCCAGCTGTCCCTGTTCTGCTGCTGCCTTGGAAAACTGACCATGGCCAGCTGGCTGTTGACAAATACCATGTTTCTTTTGGCCAGTCATGTGCCCTTTGTGACATTGGACTTTGTGAGACAGATTTCACTGGAAAGCTTCTTGGGCATCTGGCTCGGAATCTTTCTCTGCATGGCCATTCCCTATGTACTTCCCTGCGGCCGCTCCCGGATTCATTTTTCCCTGACTCCCAGCGTGCTCATGTACATTGCCACTCTGATGATAAAGGAAACATTTATACTATGATAAAAACCATAGAACAATGGCTGACCGGCAAAAGGCTGCTGATAATCCTCACCATGGCAGCGGCTGTCTGGTTCTCGTTCACCGCCGTCATGACCGTGCTGCGGTACCGGCTGAATTACGCGTCTGCTTATGATTTCGGAATCTTTTCACAGATGTATTACTACATGGATAAAGGCCTGTCTCCTCTTACCACATGTGAGCGCGACGGGCTTTTATCCCATTTTGCGGTCCATCTCTCACCTGTCTTTTATGTACTGCTGCCCTTTTACAAATTAGTCCCCCGTCCTGAGACCCTGCTGGTGCTCCAGTCCCTTGTTGTCATAAGCGGAATGGTTCCCTTGTGTCTTTTGGCCAGGACATTTTGCTTCACCCGCCTGCAAACCCTGTGTTTCGGTCTGATGTACTGTTTTTACCCAGCGTTTATGGGCGGATGTTTTTACGATTTCCACGAAAATAAATTCCTGGCCGTCATTATTCTCTGGTGCATGTACTTTTTGGAAACAGGCCATTTTAAATCCATGCTGGCCTCTGCCGCACTTCTCCTTATGGTGAAGGAGGATGCTCCTGTCTATGCGGCCTGTATCGGACTTTACCTGTTCCTTTGGAAAAAACAGTACCGTTGGGGAGCCATTGTCTTTCTTGCGTCATGCGCATATTTCTGCATGGCTGTCTGGTATATCAACCGGTTTGGGGACGGGGCCATGATTAACCGGTTTGACAATTTCATATCGGATAAACGTCTGGGCTTGGCCAGCATGTTTAAAACCATACTGGTCAATCCTGCCTATGTGCTGTCCCAGATTGCGGTGAAGGATAAAATCATGTTCTTCCTTGAAATGCTCCTTCCGCTGGGTTTCCTTCCGCTCATGACAAAAGACTGGCAGAAATGGACACTGCTCATCCCCTTTGTACTCATCAACCTGATGTCCAATTATATATACCAGCACTCCATATACTTTCAGTATACCTACGGTTCAGGAGCCCTGCTCATTTATCTGGCGTTGGTGAATTTCCGGGATATAAAAAATGCACCCGGCCGCAGGCGCAAAGGAGGTGACGGGTATGACGGACGGCTTCCGGCCACTGTCTGTGCCTGGGGCCTGCTGTGCGGCCTCGTCCTCATGGGAGGCGTGATGTACAGTAAGTCAAAATATGCCGTCCTGTATCACCGCCATCATGAGGAAGCTGCCCAGGCCAGGACTCTTCTGGACCAGATTCCCACGGATGCCTCTGTAAAATCCTCCACCTTCTTCCTCCCCCAGCTTTCCATGCGGGATGAAGTCTATCTTCTCACAAGCAGCCATCCGGCGGACTATATGGTGGTGGACTTAAGAGAGGGTTATGAAAAGGACCTGGAACAGATTCTGGCAGACTGCCGGGAACAGGGATATGAGCCCGCAGGAACCGTGGACGGCTATGTGGCCCTGTTAAAGCAGGATGTGGAATGATGGTTCAATTTTCACAGGTTCCTTTTTACGGGCAGCGGGTGTGAGGGAGGGCGGTCCCATCCGGCCTGCCCACGGTCCCCCATGCCTTTAAAATACTGCCGCTTTCTCTTCTCATACTTTTTTATATAGTAGTCTTTGCCTATAGTCGGGCATTCATATATCAATGATTCTGCCGGTGTATCCGGTCTGCTGCCGCAAAAACAGCAGTCCGGGTCACCGCATTTTTCATCAATCCATTGGTTGCATTGGGGACAGCAGACAGCATCGTATCTGAAAATAAGGACAAGCGGCTGATTGCAGCATTCACAATGTCCGCCTGCATAGACACCGGCCCGCAGCCATCTCCTCAAATATCCCTGTCGGCGGCGCTTCGGGTTCTTCATAATGCATCACCTTCATGTTTTGGACCTTTTACAGTCATCCGTCTTTACTCATCGGTTACAGGTATTCCATTTCAGATATTCCGTTTCAGGTATTCCGGCTTTACACGTTTTGTCAGCCATACCCCGTTTTGTGATATGTAAAAATGTTCACCATCACGGCTCATGCGGCCGGAGTCCACCTCAAATACCACCGGATTTCCATGCCTTCTTCCCACCGTTAATGCTGTCTTGGCATCCCCGGACAAGTGTACATAAAGACGGCTCATAGGCTTTAAGCCCTGTTCCAGAATGGCCTGCTCAAAACGGCTGGCAGTCCCATGATAAAGGACCTGAGGCGGTGTTGTCTCTGTCAGCTCCACATCCACTGGTATACTGTGCCCCTGGTTGGCGCGTATCAGAGTCCTGTCTTCATTGAAACTGTACCGGCCCTTTTCATCCGTCCTGACCATATCCTCCAGCAGCTCCATATCCATCGGCCTGCCTGTGCCGCTGATGCCCTGAATCAAAGCCTCCACATCTGCCCAGCCGTGTTCGTCCAATGTGATACCGGCTGCTTCCGGCTGATGCCGCAGCACAAGACTCAGGAATACGCTCAGCCTTTCTTCGCTGCTTCCTGCTTTTTTATTTCCCATATTCTCTCCTGTTTTTCAAATGATTATAAACCGGCAATCCCCTCTGTCTTCTATTTCCACCAGATAACGTACCCTGTACATCTATGCTTTCCTCATTCCCTGTTCCTCCGATCATCGCATATCCATCCTGTGATTCCGATATAACAGCCAAGCTGCAGGTACCTTCAGGTTCACACTCCCACATCACTTTGTACGGCAGGCCGCCGCAGCTCCTGTATGGCCCATGATTCCCCTTCCGAGTTTCTGCGCCAGATACAGAATCAGCACAATGCATGCCCCGCCTGCCAGACAGAGAAGCCTGTTTTCAATGGCCGTGGATGTATCTAAGAGCACCAGAGACGCATTGATGGCGCACACTGCATTGACAATCTGCTTATATTTATATTCTGAGGTAAAAAAACTGATATATCCCAAAAACAATACCATGCCAAAAGCCCAGCTCTCAGGCACCAGCATGCGGAATACCACCACAAAGAACAGAATGCCCAGGACATTTCCGAGAAAGCGGTGACGTATGCGCTCCAATGTTTCATGGTAATGCAGCTGAGTCAGGAACATTACCACAATACTAATCCACAGGGGCTTTCTCAGGTGAAGGACCATACCTATAAACATAGCTGCCGCTATCCCCATAGACATCCGCAATATATAGCCTTTCCGTACCGTGCACAGCCTTATCTGTTCCTTTAAACCGCGTCCTTCCTTCCCGTGTCCCTGCCAATACCACTTGATAACCGTAGTAACCGCCACCGCTGCAGCACCTGCTGCTGCGCCTGCCAGACGCATAGGAAATGCCGCTGGCGGTACAGGTGTGGACTGTGCGAACACGAAGCACAGCAGGAAACTGATAGCTGGTTTGTACATGGTGGGTTCACAGGTCAGGGCCATAATAAGAAGGACAAAAAGAAAATCAATCACAAGGGCTGCTGCCGGCAGCATCAGGGCTGTCTGCCCGGCAATAACACAGCCGCAGTACAATCCTATGATAATCCCCGCCATGGTCACGGGCCTCACCCCGATATATCCATCCGGGAACATGGTCATGCCCACACTGATAGCCACCCCCGGAAGCACATTCTGTACACCAAATATGGATTGAAATATAAATACAAAGGCCAGGTTAAATGCAAAATGGAGCGCATTTTCCACGGCCTGTTCCCATAAAGTTCTCTTTTTCTTTTCATTTTCCGCCATTCTTATCCTTCTTCCCCTTGATTCTGTTTTAAAAATGTTGTAATCTAAAAGCAGTCATTAAGTACACTTTAATAGATAGTCTACTTTGGTTTACTAATTATTATAAACATATCCAGTCTGTTTGTCAATGACCGGATAAGGCGGCCCTATCCGGTTGCGCAGGATGGCTTTATCCCGCCGGCTTTATCCCGGCCTTCAGCAGAATGGCTGCAGATGGATCAAGGAGGTCAGAAAATGAATAACAAAAACTTCACCGAGGAACTGCTCCGTCTGCTCCCCTATTGGCATTACAGGATTGATAAACCCTTCAAGGCATTTATGAAGGATAAGATGAGTCTGGAAACCTATTACTGTCTGCAGGTACTGCTCCGCAAAGGTCCCATGACCATGACAGAGCTCACCCGGCACTTAAATGTCAGCAAACAACAGGCAACCAAGCTCATAGAAATCCTGTGCAGCCACGACTTTGTCAGAAGGCTTCCAACAGAACACGACCGGCGCTGCATCGTCATAGAAGTGACTGGCCGCGCCAAGGATTATATGATAAATACGATTTATAAAGACACCTCTTTTGCAGATAAACTGAAACAGGAACTGGGGTCTGAAGATATGGAGCGGCTGGAGCAGGCTGTGCTGACACTGTCAGACGTGCTCTCCAGGCTGGACTGACACGCTCAGCTGTACTCCCAGGCTGCCGGAAACCACCAGCTCCAGACACACACTACAGACCTTTCACATACTCAATGAATGCGTCCAGCGGCAGAGGCCTGCTGTAATAGTATCCCTGGTAAATGCTGCATCCCAGCTTCTCCAGCATCTGAATCTGCTCCGGCGTCTCCACGCACTCAGCCACTGTGCTGACTCCCAGAATCCGGGACATGTTCATAATGTTGCCCACCAGTTCACATGTCTGGGTATGTTCCGGCAGGCGCCGGATAAGGGAGCCGTCAATCTTAACCTCGTCATAATGGGCAGAATTCAGATAGTTAAGGGAACCATGGCCCATTCCAAAGTCATCCATGCTGATACGCACCCGGGACTCTCTCAGTTTCTCCAACTGGCGTTCCAGATTGGGGCCGGGATTCAGCGCCACCTGCTCTGTCAGTTCAATGGTCAAATTACTGCCCTCCACACCGGTATCCTTCAAAATTCTCAAAACCTGATCTGCAAAGGACGGATCCTCCAGCTCCAGAGGCAGGATATTTACGGAAAAGGATACCGGGCAGCCTGCCTGAGTGTGCGTCCCCGCCATGTCACGGCAGGCCTTCTCTACAATATACATGCCCAGAGATCCGATGAAATCCCCCTGGACAGCCAGCGCAATGATAAGGGGCGGATACACAAAGCCCTGGCCCATGTAGTTCCAACGCAGCAGTGCCTCGCATCCATAGAGGGTTCCGTCACGTTTCACCTGGGGTTGGTAGTATAACTCCAGAGCTCCCTTGGACAGGGCATATTCCAGGTCTGACGCCAGCAGCTTGGCTGTTTGCTGGTTTTCGTAGGTATTCCAGCGGAAATCCCTGACCCAAACCGAGCGTTCATCCTCATTCATGGATGCCTCCAGTCTCTTGATTTTTCCCAGAAATTCACGGTCCTGGACCCGTTCGCTCTGTTTAATAAAGGGAATATAAATCATGGTACCCACAATCAGGTTAAAGGCTTGTAGCAGACTTCCGCTTACACTTCCTGTTGCCAGATAGCCGCTGGCAAGCACCGGCACAGTCCATTCCACACTCCGGGAAGCCACGGGCACCAGGCCAAACCACATGGCAAAACTGCTGATGACCGACAGAACCATAGGAGTCAGTATAAAAGGCAGAATCATATCTGCACTGAATATGATGGGAAATCCAAACAATACCAACTCATTGATATTGAATACAACCGCAGGAAGGGAAAGTTTGGCCAGTCTGCGGTTATTATTCTTCCTGGCAGCAAGAAACAGGGCCAGAACCATGCACAGGGCACATCCGCTGCCTCCGATGAACACAAAGGTATCCAGAAACGTTTTGCTGAACATATGGGTGGGCACCAGCCCCTGGGCTGCCATAGCCTGGTTGGCCGTCACCTCTGACTCAAACAGCCTGCGGGATACAGCCTCCAGCGTATTGGTCCCGTGTATTCCAAAAAACCACAGCACATGGGACAACAGGATATATAAAAGTATGGAAAACAGGCCGTTTCCCATCTGGCCGAACAGCTTGAGAAACAGATAAGAACCGAAATTCATGATATTCACATCGTCAAAAGCCAGACTCAGAACCAGGCCGGAAAGCCCGCACAGCCCAATCGTGACAACAGCAGGAATCATGCTCTGCATAGAGGCGTTGAAATTATAGGCCACTCCCATGGTATACAGATGACGGTATCCCTCCACCCAATGGTAAATTCCGGTCAGGAGGAAGCAGCTGATGAGGGTAATGCATATGGCCGTAAAGCTCCACTCCGGCCCCCATATGGACAGCCCGCCTGATGGATAGGTAAATGCAATGAATGAGCACAGGGCCACTGCCGGGAAAAATATATGGGTATTCTTATACACAGTCTGCTCTTCCCCGTAGGAGTAGGATATCATTAATGCAAAGATAAAGGAAAGGGAGCCGAAGGTGGCCTGGTACACAGCCATGAGCAGCAGCTTCACACTGCCCCCTGCAAACCCAGGCAAAAGCTCCTGCCAGGCCTTCAGCGGAAACTGCATAATGACCATGGAAAAGGAGCCGAGAATCAAAAATGGAATGGTCAGCAAAAGCCCCTGACGCACTGAAAATATATAAATATTCTTATTGAGAAATTGACGGATTCTCTCCATGTCTCCCCTCCCCTGAGGTCTTATTGTTCTAAAAATGCAGCTACGTAATCATTATACAGGCTTTGGAAAGATTTGTTAAGGATAAGTTAAGTATTAATTTATTTATAGTACTTGACAATACATAGTAGTATGTATAATATAGTAATCACAAGGAGGGTTACTGACCATGAATCCACAATTTAAAAAAGGAGTCCTTGAGCTGGTGGTCCTTGAATCAGTACGAAAAAGGGATATGTATGGCTATGAACTGGTAGAGGAAGTATCCAAGGTCATTGATGTCAATGAAGGGACCATCTACCCTCTCTTAAAGAGACTGACCAATGAACATTATTTTGAAACATACTTGCGGGAATCCACGGAAGGGCCTCCCAGAAAATATTACCATCTGACTGCCGCCGGCATCCTGTACCGGGATGTTCTGGAGCGGGAATGGGACGAGTTCCAGCAGAAAGTATGTACATTTTTAAAGGAGCATGGAGATGAATAAAACAGAGTTTTTAGATGAACTTAAGAACGGCCTGGCTGTGCTGGAAGAAAAGGAACAGCAGGATATTCTGGAGGAATACACCCAGCATATTGACATGAAGATGGAAAGGGGCCTCAGCGAGGAGGAAGCCATCGGGGATTTCGGTGATCTCGGCCAGCTGGCGGCAGAGATTCTGGAGGCATACCACGTAAACCCGGATTATAACGGAAACCGGACCCTATCCCCCGTTTTGAGAGTCAGAGACTTAATCCGCAGGGCCCGATCCGGCTTTCTGGGTATTGCCCGGGCAGCCGGACGGTTCTTACATAGAATAGCAGCGGCAGCTGTACGGAATACCGGTGTCCTGTTCGGAAGAACACGGAACTTCTTTTCGCGGATTCCGGCCCGCCGGCCCCGCTTCCTCCGTCATCTCAGGACAAAGATGGAGGTTGTAAATATAAACGGAGCAGACTTCACACCATCATCCGAACACTCCCAGACAGGCGTTCCCAGGATACCGCCTGTTCCAAGGACAGACCATGTCCATGACCAAAGCACTGTCCAAAATACGGTGCGAAACGCATTTAAACGCGCCGGATCATCCATATGCCGCGTGATAAAGGGTATGTTATGCGGTCTGGGAGTTCTTTTCTCCTCCTGCCTTTCCCTGGCCCTGTGGTGCATGTACTTCTGCTTGCGCTGGACCTGGAACATTCTGCTTTTTATCCTGACATTGTTTAATGGATGTCTTACCCTGTTTTCATTATATCTTCTGGCAGTATTTCTGGTATGGACGGTTCAGGGATATCCCTTTGCAGGCCCTGCCCTGCTAAGCCTGGGTGTTGTTCTCTGCGCAGGCTCATTTTCCATCCTGTGCATAAGCCTGTTAAGGCTCCGCCGCAATACCGGGAACACCGCCCTTTCCACGGACATGGACCAGAACACTTCAGAGGAGGTGCAGCATGCGTAAACTGCAGTCATATATGATAGCCCTGTTCTGCACAGGCGTTTTCGCCGCAGGCCTGGGCACCGGAATAACATTTTCCGAGTTTTCATCCTTTACCTATATGGGCGATGCAGATGCAGGCCCTGTTGACATGAAAACAGAGATATTGGATTATGATATGGGCCAGTCCCATCACTCTGAGGAGACATCTGAACTGGAATCCCCGGAGGATACCTGTCTGGATATTATCCGGACAGACCGCCTGCCTGAATCAGAAGAGGATATTGTGGCTGACGACTCCGTTCCCCGCGGCATAATCCGCTTTCAGGTCACCTATAACGCTGCCGCTGTCCGCCCCTATGTGGAATACTCAGAGGGCAGCTATGTGGGTATAGACAGTTATGATATATCCGATGACTTTGAACGTTTCATGAGAAACAAAGACCTGTTTTTAAAGGATTTAAAGGCACGGCAGCTTCATTCCTATAAGTCCGCCGGCATCACACAGATTAAGGTGCTGGTGCATCCGGAAGACAGAGATATGCTGCGTCTTCCGTAATTGTTTCAATCCGCGCCCGGCACTGCCGTTAAGTTTGTTTCCTGCAATTCATCCCTCCCCCTTTACAGGCGGGAAGGATGTTTCTTTTGTTAAATCAGGAAAGAACAAACCAACGCTATGCTTCTGCAAACGACCTGGCAATCTCTATAAGAAGCTCTGTTATCTTTTCCATGGACTGTACCGGAATAAATTCATATTTTCCATGGAAATTATGGCCTCCTGTGCACAGGTTCGGACAGGGCAGCCCCATATATGACAGTCTGGCTCCATCCGTGCCTCCCCGGATCGGAACCACGATTGGCTGGATACCCAGCTTCTCCATGGATGCCTTGGCCTTATCAATCAGGTCCATATGAGGCTCAATTTTCTCTTTCATGTTATAATAGGAATCCTTCACCGCTGCCTCCACGGTTCCGGAACCATATTTCTGGTTCAGAAATCCCGCTGCCTGGGAAAACAATTCCTTCCTGCGCTCAAACTTCGCCCTGTCATGGTCCCTGATGATGTAATCCATCCTGGCTTCCTCCACACAGCCTGTCATCCTGTCCAGATGATAAAAACCCTCATACCCTTCTGTATACATAGGGTTCTCATTTGCCGGAAGCAGTGACTGGAACTCCATTGCCATGAGCAGGGCGTTTCTCATACGTCCCTTGGCCGTGCCCGGATGGATATTGGCCCCATGGACCGTCACCCTGCCGGAAGCGGCATTGAAGTTTTCGTATTCCAGCTCTCCCAGCGCTCCGCCGTCCACAGTGTAGGCCACATCAGCCCCGAAGTCATCCACATCAAAGCCGTCTGCTCCCCGGCCCACCTCCTCGTCCGGTGTGAAGCCGATACAGATTGTTCCGTGTTTTACTTCCGGATGTCCAAGAAAATAGGCGGCCATGGTCATGATTTCAGCGATACCGGCCTTATCGTCTGCTCCCAGCAGCGTGGTCCCATCCGTGGTAATCAACGTCTTGCCCTCATATGCCTTCAAATCCGGAAAATCCGCTGTCCTCATCCATAGGTCCTGTTCCCTGTTCAGACAGATGTCCTGTCCGTCATAGTCCCGGATGAACTGCGGCTTTACATCCTTGCCCGAGAAGGAGGGAGCTGTATCCATATGGGCGATAAATCCCAGGGAGGTACATGTTTTTCCCTCCTCCAGATTGGCGGGAATACATGCGTACACATATCCCTGCTCACTTATCCTCACCTGTGATGCCCCCAGCTCCTTAAGCTCCCCGGCCAGCTTATGCGCCAGTTCAAACTGCTTCTTGGTGCTGGGAATGGACTCCCTGTCATCCTCTGACTGGGTGTCATATGAAACGTAATCCAGCAGTCTCGCTGTAACCTCCGATATTTCTGCCACCTCTCCATTACCTCCTGCGATTTTCATTATTATATTACCGGCATTATATTACCAAGGCGTGTCTGTACTTCCCCTGTTTCCCGCCGCTAACGGTTTGCCAGTTCCTCCGTGATTTCCTCCCATGTAATGCCGCGGTCCGCCATGAGTACCATCATATGGTAGAGAAAATCCGAAATCTCGTATTTGATTTCTTCCGGGTTAGGGTTCTTGGCCGCTATAACAATTTCCGTAGCCTCCTCTCCCAGCTTCTTAAGTATCTTGTCAATTCCCTTGTCAAACAGATAATTGGTGTATGAGCCTTCCTTCGGATGCTCCTTACGGTCCAGTATGACCCCAAATACCTCCTCAAATACCTTCAGGGGATTGGTTTCCTTATATTCCTTCTCCGCCAGCGTGGTAAAGAAACAGGATCGGTTTCCGGTATGGCAGGCAGCTCCCACCTGCTTTACTGACGCCAGAATGGTGTCGTTGTCACAGTCAATCTTCAGGGATTTTACATACTGGAAGTGGCCGCTGGTCTCACCCTTCAGCCACAGCTTCTGCCTGCTCCTGCTGAAATAGGTCATCCTTCCTGACGCCAGTGTGGCCTGAAATGATTCCTCATTCATATAGGCCATCATCAGAACCTCCAGGGTCTTATAATCCTGGACAATGACAGGGATAAGGCCGTCACTTCCCAGTTTGAAATTCTTCCATTCCAGCGAACTCTCAAAGGTGTCCGTGACAATACCCGCACCTTTTAAAATCTGCTTCAGCTCCATCACCTTGTCCAGGTTATCCTCCGCCAAAGTCAGGACAGCGCCCTCCACCTGGGGACACCCCAGACTCAGCTTCAGATCCCCGGCCATCTCCTGGACATTTTCATGACCGCCGCAGAAAATAAGGCTTCTGCAGGATATCTCCCCGATTTCACCCAGCTCAGCCAGGGATAAAACCGGACCGGATGCCCTGCATATCATCACGGACGCGCCCAGCTGAATGTATTCCTCCACCCGGTTCAGATAGGACAGGTCCGGCATATAGGCATAAATCTTTTCACTGCCAAACCGGTCTGCTGCCTCCTTCATCATATCTACGTTGTCTTCATAGCTCACATCCAGGAATACGGCGCTGGCTCCTGCGTAAAGGTACTTTTTCACATCCTCCAGGCGCCTGATTCGTCCTCCCGCCAGTATGGGTTCATCCACGGTGCGGGCGGTTTCCTTGATGGCGCCTATGACAGCCTCATGGTCCTCATCTGAAAAAGAACGGTCGCAGATAAATATTTCATCTGCCCCGTTGTCACAGGCTGTCCTGGCAAGCTCCTTAAGCCCGCCCTCATACTCAAGCTTTCCGTTCCAGGAAAAAGTCTTTCCATTCCTGTAACCAAATCCCATAATCAGCTTCTTGCAATCAGTCATTTGAATCTCTCCATTTTCTCTGGTACTTAAGCCTCATAAAGCCTTACAGCCTCAGCAAGATCAATCCGGTTCTCATAGAGGGCCTTTCCGATGATGGCTCCCCTGATACCAGCCTCATGCAGGCATTTTAAATCCTCCATACAGGATACCCCGCCGGAGGCTATGATGTCAAGTCCTGTCTCCTCTGTAAGCTTCCTTGTAGCCTCCACATTAGGGCCGGACAGCATGCCGTCCCTGGATATGTCGGTATAGACAATGTGCCTGACACCGTATTCCTTCATGGTAAGACACAGGTCCGAGGCGGTAAGGGAGCTGACTTTCTCCCATCCTTCCACTGCCACCATGCCGTCCTTCGCGTCCACGCCTGCCACAATGGCCTCCTCGCCAAATGTTCTGACCATATCCCTGAGAAATTCCGGGTGTTCCGCTGCCTTGGTTCCGATAATAACACGCCTGACCCCCAGGTCCAGCATACGCTCCACTGCTTCTTTGGAACGGATGCCGCCGCCAATCTCAATGGGTATGGAAACCGTGTCCGCAATCCTTCGTATGACCTCTTCATTGACAGAATAACCTGCCAGGGCGCCGTCCAGGTCCACCAGATGCAGGAAGGATGCCCCCTTCTCCTGCCAGTGGGCAGCCACCTTTTCAGGGGCGTCCGAGTATATGGTGATGTCCTTAAATGCCCCCTGTCTTAACCGGACACACTGTCCGTTCTTCATATCAATAGCCGGATATAACTGCATATGAATCTCCTTTTATTCTATTATTTTCTCCATGTCTTCGGACGCAGGCTCCGGGGGACAGGGCAGGCATATCTTCCATCCTAAAGACTCCCCTTGGTGGAAAGCACGCCTGAGAGACGGGGTTCCGCGGCCACTGCGCCGTCCAGGGCCTTGGCGAATGCCTTAAAGGCAGCCTCAATGATATGGTGGTTGTTTGTCCCTGAAAGCTGCTTCAAATGAAGGTTCATCTCCGCCCCATAGGAAACCGCGTAAAAAAATTCCCGCACCATCTCAGTCTCCAAATCCCCCACCTTTTCCCGGTCCAAAACCAGGTCCCAGACCAGGTAGGGCCTTCCGCAAAGGTCCAGGGCACAGAGCACCAGGGATTCATCCATGGGCAGGATTTGGGAGCCATAGCGCACAATCCCCTTTTTATCCCCTACCGCCTTCCGGATAGCCTGTCCCAGCACGATTCCCGTATCCTCTATGGTGTGGTGGGTATCCACCTCCAAATCCCCCTTTACCGTAAGGTCCAGGTCAAAAAAGCCGTGGCGCGCAAAGCTGTTTAACATGTGGTCAAAGAATCCGATGCCTGTGCTGATATTCCCCCTGCCGGAGCCATCCAGGTTAAGGCTCATGGATATCTGTGTTTCATTGGTGTTCCGGGTGATGGATGCAATCCGTTCCATAACTGTCATACCTCCCTGCTATTGTTCAAAACGCACTCTGACGGAATTCGCGTGAGCTGTCAGGTGCTCTGACTCGGCAAATGTCTCTATGTCCTTATGGGCTGCCTCAAGGGCCTCCCTGGAATAATAGATAATGCTGGATTTCTTGATGAAGTCATCCACGCCCAGGGGCGAGAAAAATTTGGCTGTCCCATTGGTAGGCAGGATGTGGTTAGGGCCGGCAAAATAGTCTCCCAAGGGCTCTGAGCTGTACTCACCGATAAAGATGGCGCCCGCGTTCTGAATTTTGGTCATGACCTCAAAGGGATTCCTGGTGACGATTTCCATGTGCTCCGGCGCAATGCTGTTGGCTGTCTCCACTGCCTTTTCCATGGATTCCGCCACCAGGATATAACCGTAATTGTCCAGGGATTTTTTAATGATGTCGCTGCGTGACAGCACCTTCAGGAAGCCGTCCACCTCGTCGGATACCTTCCTGGCCAGTTCCATGCTGGTGGTAACCAAAATAGAGCTGGCCAGCTCATCGTGTTCTGCCTGGCTTAACAGGTCCGCGGCCACAAAACGCGGATTGGCGCTGTCATCGGCTATCACCAGGATTTCGCTGGGGCCTGCTATACTGTCAATGCTCACATGGCCATAGACAGCCTTTTTTGCCAGGGCCACAAAGATATTGCCCGGTCCCACGATTTTATTTACCCTGGGAATGGATGCCGTGCCGAAAGCCAGGGCCGCCACTGCCTGTGCCCCGCCTGCCTTATAGACCTCTGTGGCTCCTGCCATGTAAGCCGCTGTCAGAGTCACCGGATTTACCTTTCCGTCCTTACCGGGCGGCGTCACCATGGCGATGCGCTTCACCCCTGCCACCTCAGCCGGAATAATATTCATCAGGACGGAGGAAGGATATGCCGCCTTGCCGCCGGGCACATACACTCCCACACTCTCCAAGGCAGTCACCTTCTGGCCCAGGATGGTGCCGTCAGGCTGGGCGTCAAACCAGCTGTTCTGCCTCTGCTTCTCATGATAACGGCGGATATTGTCCATGGACCTCTCCATGACCTTTAAAAGGCCCGGTTCCACCTGTTTCATGGCCTCATCAATTTCCTCCCTGGTCACCCGTATACTGCTCCCATCCAGGGACGCTCCGTCAAACCGCTTTGTATACTCAAACAGCGCCTCGTCTCCCCTTGCCTTTACATCGTCCACAATGGCCTGTACGGTCTGGGTATAGCTGTCGTAATTATTGGGGTCCCTTTTCAACATGTCCGCCAGAATATTCTCCATGGACTTATTATCTAATGTCACGATTCTCATGCCTAACATTCCTCCGCTTTCTTGACTTTGCTCCTGTACCTACCTTCCGGCATTCTCCTTAAGATATGCCTGGAATTTCTTGATAATGGCCGTGATGCGTTCATTTTCCGTCTTCATGCTCACCTGGTTTACCACCATCCTGGCTGACAGGCTGCACACTTCCTCCAACACCATAAGTCCGTTCTCCCGCAGGGTGGACCCGGTCTCCACAATATCCACGATTACCTCGGACAGACCCACGATGGGGGCCAGCTCAATGGAACCGTTCAGCTTAATAATTTCCACAGTCTGATACTTCTGGTTATAAAAATAGTCCTTTGCTATGTTGGGATACTTGGTGGCCACCCGAATCAGCTCATGGTGCTCCAGCCTTTCCCTGGCTGATTCAGGTCCGCAGACGCACATCCTGCATTTTCCCACCCCAAGGTCCATGACCTCATAGAGCTTGCGGCCCTCCTCCAATATGGTATCCCTGCCCACTATGCCGATATCGGCCGCCCCGTACTCCACGTATGTGGGCACATCATTGGCCTTTGCAAGGAAAAAGCGCACTCCCAGGTGCTCATTTACAAAGATAAGCTTCCTGGAAGCCTTATCCTTCATCTCATCACAGGAAATGCCGATTGCCTCAAACATCTCCATGGCTTTGTCCGCAAGCCTTCCTTTGGCTAACGCTATGGTCAAATATCTCATCTTCTTCACGGCCTCCCTGCGTTTACTCGTAAGCGGTAATGGGTATCTGGTCTGTATTCCCGTTCACCGTGTCCATGGCTGTCACTACGGTCCCGTCCCCCTTCAGGTACAGGACATTGCGCATGCCCCTCTGTATTGCCATGGCCTTGTAATCCTCAAGCGCCACCTGCTCCTTCTTCTTCATGGACTGGACGGCCAGCCCCTTGTCCCTGAAATAGCTGCCCAGCCACAGGGCCCGGGATCTGGCTGAGGTCTCATAGAGTATCACCGTGTTCACCAGCGTCACAGGAACATCAATCTGCTGCCTGGAAAGGGCAGCCATCAGCTGGTCCACCACAATCACAAATCCCACAGCAGGCGTATCCTTTCCAAACTGCACCAGCAGCTTGTCATACCGGCCTCCTGTAACAATATAATCCCCGGTTCCATAGGTATATGCCTTAAAAATAATACCCGTATAGTACTGGTATCTGCTGAGCATCCCCAGGTCATAGGACACATAGGCTTCCAGGCCCCTGCTCTCTAAAATGGAATGTACCTTCTCCAGCCGTTCAATGGCAGCCAGCGCCCCCGGATTGGCGGTAAGCTTTTTCGCCTCCTGCATCTGCTCCAGGGAGCCGAACAGCTCCGGAAGCTTCAGAAAAACCTTCTTAAGCCCTTCGTCCACGGGCTGGTTCTTGAGCAGACCCTCCACGGCAAAATAATTTTTATTTTCAATGTACTGATTCAGCTCTTCCTCAACTTCCTCCTCCAGCCCGGCCTCCTTAAGAAGGCTTCTGTAAAAGGCCACCTGGCCCAGCTCCACCTGGAACTCCTTAAGGCCGGCCTGTCTCAGGCTGTCAATGACCATGGCAATCATCTCGGCATCCGCATCCTCGGAATCATCCCCAATCAGCTCGGCCCCTGTCTCAGCCCGCTCCTTAAGGCGGCCCTGATAACTGCTGTTATTCTTAAAAGTGCGTTCCAGGTAGCAGAGTCTAAGAGGCATGGGATCGTCCATAAAGTACTTGGCCACACACCGCGCAACCGCCGGCGTCATATCCGGCCTCAGCACCAGGGTGTTGTTGTCCCGGTCAAAGAACTTAAACATCTCCCTGTCCGGCACGCTTCCCCTGTCCTTGCTGAAAATATCAAAATATTCAAAACTCGGAGTCTGGATATGCTCATATCCGTACAGGTAAAAGGTATCCAGAATCTTGTCCTGAACTGCCAGCTTTTTCCTGCATTCTCCGTTATAACTGTCCTTTACGCCCTCCGGCGTATGAATCAAACGATTATTCCCTGCCATCCTGTTCCCTGCCTTTATGTTTTCTCGCACATTTACCTCGTTTTGCTTTTCTATGGTAAAGTGCTAATTCATTAACGTGATTGTTTCATTATAGAGGAAAACCATGGAGCTGTCAATCATATTTTCGCGTCCCCAAAGCAGTTTTAAAATTCCATTCTGCCCATCGTGCAATATACCTTATTATACTTTTATTTACAGGGCTGGTCAATGAAAATGTACCTGCGGGGTGGTATGCGGGGTGGTACGGAAGATGGGGCTGAAAGGAACGCATAAAAGAAGGTGTGAAAACAGGATTAGAAGACAGGATATGAAAAAGACGTACGGACTAAGAAAGGACCTGCACAGGCAGCATGGAAGGCACGGCGCTTCACGCAAAACCTCCTATGACCTTCTGTCCAGGTCTTTTTGTATTTCTTCCAGATAATGGACCAGAAAACCGGCATGGGAACGGACCCGCCAGCTCTTGTCCACCTCGTCGTAGGTAAAGCTTTTGCGCCCTCCCTCCTCCATCCGTTTCCAATATCCCTCTATCTGTTCAAAAGGCAGATAATATATTTCATCCAGGCCGGTAAAATAGAGGATGATAAATGCAATTCCGCCCTGTTTCTCAAATTCCCCCATAAATTCAATCTGGTGGGGATGGATATTTTGAAGGGGAAATGTCTTTACCGCGCATTCCTTGGCATCAAAACACACCGGAATCCCCTGTACGGCCCCGATATAATCCACGGTACTCTTCTGGTCAAAATAGGCCAGGGTGATGTGGCGGCTGGACTTGTCAATTTCAATGGGGGTGATGGGAGTCGGTATCTTCTGTATCAGAGCCAGCTTCTTTTCCCTGTACAAATCGTTGGTATGGTTAATCAAATCTTCAAGGGTAGAGCCCCTTAAACCTCTGGAATTCCAGGTACCCATGTCAGTTCATTCCTTTTATGTATTATATATTTACAGGACAGTGTGTCCAATGTGTCTTAATCCTGTACGTCAGATAAGTATACCAAAATCAAGGATATTTCACAAGCACAGCAGATTTAAAAAATGAAAAGCAGATTTAAAAAATAAAAACAAAAATAAATGAAAGGATTCCGGCGACTCAATCGTATTAATAGTGAATGAATCAAAAAAGGAGATTGAAAAACATGAAAATCAGAACTATAATGGCAGCAGCAGCCACAGGCATTCTCTTAACCGCAGCGGGCAGCAGCCTTGCATGGGGTGCTGACTGGACTTGTCCCAGAGGATATGCTGACTGTACGGACTACGAATACTGCAGGAGCCATGAACACGGAGACTGTGAAGGCCACTGGTCAGAGGACGGGGATTGGGTATGCCCGGACGGGAACCATGGACGGACATCCTCATCGGACCCCTCAGGGTATGGATGCCATAGCGGAAACAGCCATCATGGCAGACGCGGCTGCGGTTCACATCACAGATAGGGAAAACAGTACTGCACCTGGCAGTACCGGACATATGGAGCGGCTATGCGGCAGGAATCAGATGTAGAGCAGACCATTGGGCAATACGCGGATATGGTAAAACATATCTGCTTTGTCTATATGAAAAATGAAAGTGATACAGAGGACGTGTTTCAGGATGTGTTTTTGAAATACGCCCTTTTTTCTGAACCCTTTGATTCTGAGGAACATAAAAAAGCATGGCTGATTCGTGTGACCGTAAACAGGTGCAAAGATTTGCTCCGCAGTTTCTTCCGGACACACACCTGCTCTCTGGAAGAGGCCATGTCCATGGCTGATACAAAAAGCCAGGACCTGTCCCATGTGCTGGAGTCCGTGATGAATCTTTCTGATAAATACAGAATCATCGTGTATCTGCATTATTATGAGGGCTATTCAGCCGTGGAGATTGCAGGTATTTTACATAAAAATGTCAATACCGTATATACACATCTGTCAAGGGCGAAAGCCGAGCTTAAAAAAATGCTGGGAGGTGATGAGGGTGAAACAAAGTATACATGATGCGTTTGATACAGTCAGCTGTGATGAGGTCTTGAAGGGACGGACCTGCGAATATGTGATAAAACACATGCACCGCAGCAGAAAGCCGGCGCCCCGCAGAATGAAGTGGGCGGTATCCCTTGCCTGTCTCCTGCTCTTTGCCACCAGCGGCCTGGGCGGTTACAGCCTGTACTACACGGAAGCAGCCGTCATCAGCATAGACGTAAATCCCAGCATTGAACTGGACATCAACCGCTGGGGAAAGGTGGTGGACCAGACCACCTACGGTGAAGAAAGCGAAACTGTCCTGCAGTCCCTTTCGCTTAAACATCTGGAATATGAGGAGGCACTGGCGCTCCTGCTGGCCAGCGATGCTATGCAGCAGTATCTAAAAAAAGACGCCCTGGTCTCCATCACGCTGGAAACAAAAGACGGCGACCCGCAAATGTTCTCAAGCCTTCAGGAGTGTGTAAACACAGCCTTAATGCAGTGCCATGGCGTAAAGGCAGAGTATGCCAGCGTGGACAGCCATATGTGTGAGGAAGCCCATGAACACGGGATGTCGCTGGGAAAGTATTACGCCATACAGGAGCTTCTCACCGCGGACCCCCAGGCCACGCTGGATGAATTCAAGGATAAGAGCATGAAAGAGATAAAGGTCCACACGGAACACTGTGAACACCGGCAGCAGAGAATACGTGGGGAACTACAGGGGCAATCCCAGGCGGAATCTCAAGCGGAATCATCCCAGGCGGAATCTCAGGAAGAATCATCTCAGGCGGAATCGCAGGCGGAATCATCCCAGGCAGACTTCCAGGGTGAATCCCAGGCAGATTTCCAGGATAAGTTCCCTGACAATTCCTCACAGCCTGCCAAGCGTTCCCACAGTCAGACGGACAGTCAGGAAACCGGCTGTCACGGCAGCCGGCATCACAGCCGCCGGAACTAGATTTTCCTTATATCTTTAGCAGGAACGCCTGCCACAGCCGCGTGGTCCGGCACATCCCGGATCACGACGGCTCCCGCTCCCACAGTGGCCTCCGTTCCAATCCTGATTCCATCTATGATGGTGCAGCCAATTCCCAAAAAAGTTTTCCTTCCCACAACCGTATGACCTGCCATAGAGACCTTGGGACAGACATTCACAAAGTCCTCCACCACACAGTCGTGCTCAATATCTGCCTGAGTATTTATGATGCAGCCTGTTCCTATGGATGCATAGGCGTTTATGACGGCATAAGGGTGTATGGTGCAGCCTTTTGCTATCCTGGATAAAGGGCTTATGACTGCCGTGGGATGTATGATGACAGCAAGGGGAATTCCCAGGGATACAAGCATGGATATTTTCTTTTCGCGCAGTTCATTGCTGCCGGTGGCAACAATGACCTCATCATAGGATTTCAGGATCTGGTCCAATCCATCGTCTTCCCTGCGGATCAGATATTCCGGAATGGCACGGTGTCCCTTTTCTTTCAGTTCCATAAAATCAATCCGCCTATACCGGTTCATGGCCAGTGCGCAATCCAGTGTTACAATTCCCTGGTCACCTGCGCCCCATATGAGCAGGCGCTTTACCGGTTCCCCGGTATTCCTGCCTCTCCTTTCACTGCCTTTCATTTCACTACCTTTCATTTCATCATTTTTCATTTCACCATCTCCCATTTTCCCATCCTCTATTCCTTTTTTCTCCCTTTCAATCTCCCTATTTCACCATCTGCCATTGCTTAACCTACGTTCCGCAATTTTTCACACCATCAGCTCAAATAGTAAACCAGATATCCCTTTTTAGAGGAAAACCCCATCCTCTCATACATGCCAAGTGCCTGTTCTGAGGAATTGAGGCACACCATTTTGGCCTCTCCCCTGGCCTCCTCCATCAGCCTCTCCACCATGCGGGTGGCAATGCCCTGACGTCGGAATGCCTCATCCACCCATACATTGGTTATCTGTCCCACTCTTCCACTGGGATTCTCATTGGAAGGCAGTACATCGTAAAAATACAGGGTAGCCGTGGCCGCCAGCTCCCTGCCCGCATATGCTAAAAGCGTACGGCAGGCATTTTCCTTCATTTTTATTTCATAAAACCTTCGTATGGCATCCTCCAATTTTGTTCCTGCCGCACATTCAGAAAACATCCTCAAATCCCTTATCCGCATACGCACAAGAAAATCCAATTCATCTATGCCGGCAAACCGGTATTCCAGCTCCATATTAACCTCCCTATCCTCCCTGTGGTTCCTTATCCATATTTACATCTCCTGGCTGACAAATCTTACATATCTTCGCAGGGCATATTCCCCGTCATGTGCCTCTCCCGCAAATGGCGATGACATGGTTCCTGCCCTGGTAATACGCGCCACGCCGCCGGACGCCAGAGTCTTCATAAGCTCAGGCCGCCTGTCCTCCCTGCAAATCAGTCCTGCTGTCTGGAGGTGCCTCTTATGGCGTCTTAAGCAACCAAACAGCTGCCCCTGCGGCAGGCGCTTTACCAGACAGTTGCCAAACATGGGAGACAGCTCCAGCTCATGATCCCCGCAGGCCGTAAGGCTGCAGCCCTTTCCCGGATACAGCTTCCTCATTTTCTTTTTTCCATACGCCATCTGTTCCATCCTGTCATTATGCTGCTGAAGCGCCAGGGCTGCCTCTGCCATATTCACAGAGCCAAACCGGGATTCCACGGGCCGGACCGTGGAATCTTTCTGTAAAATGTCCGGCTGGAACAGTGATACATGCCCCGGGCAGGAAAGAACAGCCCTCTCCATATACGGAAGAAATTCCCGGCAAAATTCATTCACATCATCCATACGCTCCGTATCCAGAAATATAGTCTGACAGGAACTGCACAGCAGCTGCCGTGTGGACACTATATGCTCAGCCAGAGCAGACAGCTCCTTATCCTTACACTCATAACCGGAGATATATACAAATCCAAGCTTATGCCCCCATTCAATGAGTCTGGTTCCTGGCGGCGCGCTTCTGCGCACAGCAGCCACCGCCGAATCTCCTCCCCATACCACAATACCATCAGCCATTTCTTCCAGCCGCCTCATGGCAGGCAGGTCCCCGGACGAGGTGTCAAAGACATAAATGTAATCCGCCAGAGCGGGTTCCAGACGGATAAGACGCAAAATAATATCCATGGACAGTCCTCCATCATTGCCCGGAAGCTTTAATATATTCACATTTCCGGTAAGCAGTCCCTCCACAATGCTGAATACAGGCAGCCCTTCCATATTTCCGGCTGTTATGTGCAGGAGCGTCCCCAGGGGGAGTATATGGGTCTCCATTTTTTGTAATTCCGTATAATGATATACTTCATGGCTAGGGCCAGGTCCGCACTCTGTACTGCCTCCCGGTTCACTTTTTCGCCCTTTGCCTGCCTTTACTCCCAGTTCTGTTTCTATCTTATATTCCAGCCATTCCCGGCTGAGAAACCGGGTCAGACATCCCAGCCAGGCCGGTATCCACGGGTTTCCGGCTTCTCCGGCCGTCTTTCCCGGCGCAGCGTTCTCCAGTTCCTCTCTCAGCTCCTGCCCCAACCGAACCAGCCCGCGAATGACCCTTTCCTGCTCCAGTCCGCGTCCCAGCCTGGTATCATTGATTCGGGCTTCCAACTGCCCCAGCAGTTCTCCCTGAAGCATGGTATCATATACCCTTCCCTGAAACAGAATCACCTGGCAGCCTCCTTCCCATATGTGCCATTCAGGATATCCTGGGCCCCGGCCGCGCAGGTCTTAATACCGCTTACCCCTGCCCGCCCCAAAAGCTCCAGATAAGGAGCGTCAATCCCGCAGCCGCACTCCTTTCCCACATGGAGCACTCCCACATCATCCGTCATCACACTCAGAACCGGAACCGCCTTTATCATAGGCGTGATAAGATTGACCAGACCAGGCCTGCCATATCCCAAAGGCTCCATGGTCTTTATATCCCGTATGATGACCTGGCTGTACACCGGAACATGAAAATGATGGTTCCTGCAATCACAGTACAGCACCGGATGTTCCGCCGCGCTGAAAAATTCCGCAACATCCTTGTCCTCTATTCCAAGCACACGGCGCGCAAGTCCATAGAGAACCTCCTTGTTCACCTTCTGTCCCTCAAACTGTTTCCAGCCGCCGGAAAGAATCATTTTGGATCCCCCCGGCAGCGTAAGGTGTATTCCCCGCTCCTCCATCTGCTTCAAGGCAAAATATGCATAAGACGGAAAGCCCAGTATCCTCACAGGCACGGCCCCATGGCTGTACTGGCAAAGCCGGTCCATAACATGCTCCAGATCCGGGATATACTGCCCCTGGCGGTATATCAGGGCGTAATCCCTGCTGAGAGGCGGTGCGAAAAAAGTGGCCCCGAAAGTGCTTCTGGCAACCGCCGTGCGGTTATCTCTGTGGGGTTCATAGCCGAATATAACGTAACGGGCCGGTCTGAGAGACAATAATCCCCTTTTTGATACAGTGCGCGCTACCATACCCAGACCGCACAGCAGAGCGCCGCCGTCAAAATTCACCTGGCTGGCAGTTCCTGAAGTCCCGGAGGATGTGGTTTTAAGCCAGGTACACTCCGGGGCAATGGAGTGTATGTCATGATGTTTGAAAAACAGGGTGGGCAGAACGGGAATTCTCCCTATATCCCGGCTGCTTTCCAAGTGTCCCGGCCGGAATCCTGACCTCTTAAGGATTTTTCTGTATTCCCGGCAGTGCCTGTAATGGTATGCACAGTTCTCCCTGACTGCGGAAAAAAACATCTGCTCTGCGCCCTGTCTGTCATAGATATTCTTTGTCCAGAAAAGCCGGTATCTGCTTAACCTGCCTCTTGTGATTCCGTATCCTTCCATATAGCCTCCCAATATCCTTGCGGTACATTTGTTCTTTCCTGCTGCCAGCCCAGCATCCCCTGGCGCTCCCGTATTTTGGACACGGTACAGAACTCTGCCAGCGTTTCCCTGTATCCGCCGTCCCCGTTTTCCCGGTTTTCGCTGTGTGTTCCCATCCGTTCTGCAGTATACCCGGTATCCGGTATTCCCGGTCCAAAGCAGCGTATATCATAGATCCAGGAATCCGCGCCCCTATCATCCATCTGGCTGTTTTTCCTGTAATCTAATATGCGCAGCTCAGCGATGAGCTCATTATCCTGCATCATCCCACGCACTAATTCCACTATCACGCCATCCTTACTGACAGCATATCCATTTTCATCCTCCAGAACATATACAGGATACGGTGAATGGGCTATAATTCCAAATCCCGGGGCAAACTGATATGCAGGTACGGCACCGGATACGTCCTGTGCGTTTTGCCGTCCCTGCCCGCACCCGCCGCACCCCAGGAAAGCCAAAAAGATTCCCGCAAGGATTCCCGCCATAACGCCTGCTCCCTTGGCCCGTTTTCTCCCCCAGCCACATTGCTTCACAGTATTCCCTCCATTCCCCTCTGCCCAAATGAAATTTACTATATTATCCAGTATATTGGACCAAAGAAAGCAAGTCAATGGAGGGCTCCAGATATTAAGGATATCTTCATAAAATGGAATAAAATCAAACCGTATATATTTATGTTGACAGGTGTTAACATATCAGATATACTATATATTAACATACGTTAACATGGAGAAATGTAATATGAATACAGATACAGGCGGGAAAAAACCATATCATTTTGGTAATTTAAAAGAAGCACTCATTGAACAGGGAATTGCGTTAATCCATGAGGAAGGAATTGAAAAGTTTTCTCTGCGAAAGGCGGCAAAGAAAGTAGGTGTATCAGCGGCTGCCTGCTATAATCATTTTGGAAACATGGACGATCTGCTCCGGGAAATGTATTCTTATGTGATTGACAGATTTGCAGCCGCTCTGAAACAGGCGGTTGAAGATAATCCCTGCCATCATGTTACAATCTCAATGGGCGTGGCCTATGTGGAATTTTTTGCAGAGTATCCGCACTATTTTAATTTCTTATTTGACAGTGAATATCTGGGCATACAAATAAAAGAAACAGAAATCACATGGAACAGCTCTTTTACTCCATTTGAAATTTTTGTAACCGGCGCGAAAAGAGGAATGAGGGAACTAAACATTGATGAAAATGAATTAAGAGATGACCTTTTGGTAATGTGGGCAGCCGTACATGGCCTGGCAGCCATGGCCAACATGAAGGGGGTCCAGTATGACAGCGGTGATTGGGGCGCTCTTACAGAGAGGTTACTGCTCAGCAAAGTAATGCTGTGACATATGTTAAAGGAGGAGGAACATATTATGACGGAAATAGAAGCAATCAGAGCAAGGCACGCAGTCCGGAATTATACGGCGAAACCGCTCTCCCCTGAGATTATTGATGAACTAAGCCAAGAAATTGAGCAGTGCAACCGGCAGGGACAGCTGCACATCCAGTTAGTTACGGAAAATGAGGAGGCGTTTAAAACCTTTATTCCCTTATTTGGGCGGTTTAAAAATGTAAAAAACTATATTGCTCTGGCAGCCAAAAAGCAAGGCGATTTTTACGTAAAGTGCGGCTACTGCGGAGCGCGGCTTATGGTTAAAGCGCAGCAGGCAGGCCTTAATTCATGTTGGGTCACAAATACATACAATGCAAAAAAATGTCCGGTTACGTTAGCTCCTGATGAGGAACTGGTTGGTGTCATTGCGATTGGTTACGGCACCACTGACGGTACGCAGCATAAGTCAAAAAGCATGGAACGTTTATGTAAGCCATGCAGTGATAAATGGTTTTTAGATGGCATGAATGCGGCTGTACTTGCTCCAACCGGTCTTAACAGACAGGATTTTTTTATCGAAGCAAACGGGAATACCGTATCCATCCGCACAAAGGACAATCACCCTATGTCCCAAATCAATACCGGAATTGTGAAATACCATTTTGAGATTGGCGCCGGAAGGGAGAATTTTAATTGGGAATAATTGATACACTTATTTTTGCAGGGTAAATCATGTGGATGCATCAGAATGGATACAGGGAGACGGCAAAAGGCTTGCCGTCTCCCTGTCCTCTATTTTTTCACAGGGAAGAAAATCTCTGTCTCCCACTCTTCCGGCGGAAGCTTGTCAAACTGGGTCTTGCGGTAAATCTCGTAAGGCATCCCATTCATATGATATCCATTGGCGTTAATCCAGGCCACGATGGCGCCATAGGCATCCGGCAGTCCTGAATAGGCGCCCTTGTGGATGGTAGTTGCACACAGACAGCCCGGCATGACAAAATCAGCCTTATCCCGCTCTGTGATTCCCACTCCCAGCTCGATATCGCTGTAAGCCGGGTCAAATTCCTGGTCATGGTAGATGGCCATTACCACTCCGTTTATGGTCATGTGTTCCCTGGCAATCTTTTCATATATCTTCCCGTAATATGTGCCGAATTCCTCCACTGACATCTTGTTTCTCCGGGTAACGAGAACCTGTTCCTCTGCTTCCTTTATCTGAATCTCATAATTGTTCTGATAACTCATAATGTCACCTGTCCTTTCAAATTCTTCCAGATGATACCCCATTTCCCTTATGGTTATGGAAATATGCTCCATCTGCCGCTCCAGGCGGAATCTTTGTTTGTACAGCTGCCGCAGCAATTCCCTGCTGTCCGGGATGGTAAGCAGAGCCTGGATTTCCGTAAGGGAAAAACCATACCGTTTCAGCCTTCCAATCAAAAGCATGGTGCCAATCTGAGGGTCCTCGTAGTACCGGTATCCGTTTATCTCATCTATTCTCTGGGGCTTTAAAAGGCCTATCTTATCGTAGTGACGCAGTGTTTTCACACTCACCCCGCACACTTTTGACATCTGTCCTATGGTCAGCATGGTCCGCTCCTCCATTCATGTTCTGTTTACCTGATTCGAATCTGTTCCAAGTATAAGCTCTGACCTAAGGGCAGAGTCAAGAGGTTGTTTATAAAAAACTCTCTGAGCCTCATCCCTGTCTTTCCTCAGATTCATAAATATACAGCCCGTATGATGCCGGAAATCATCACAGCCAATAATACCATGAAGAGCAGGATATAAAACATCCTGTCATTCTTTGGCAGGTCCGCTGTTTTATCCAATCCGGCCCACTTTACCCCCTTATCACGGCAGAAGTTGAGAAATGCATCCATCTCCCCCAAGTCCTTAAACACCCACTTGGGAACCGGGATACACTCTATCCCGCGTGCTGTCTCTGTATTCAGGAAAAAGAATGTGTCCTCTGTTTCAGCCAGGCAGTTATAATCCTCCCAGCTGTACTCTGTAAAAGCCAGCCCTCTTTTCATGCGGATTCCATTTACCCCAATCGAAATTTCCCACCTTCCAATCCCGTCTGACGGCATCCATCCGCTCATCATCTGTTTCTTGTAAAATGACTCGGACAAACCATGGCCCCTCATATAGCTCAAAAGAAGCATGGTCAGAAAAACCGCTGTCAGGATGGCGCTGTCCGCTATCATACCAATGCTCATTCCGCATAAGGCTGCCACGATTCCCGTTACCCGGAACACTTTTCCTTTCTTTGCACCGTATAATTTTTTCACCCGAAGTCCCATCTGCATCCCCTGAATCCAGGCGTGGGACCAGGCCCTCTGGTCCATAAAAAAATAAAAGTTAAAAATGCCTTCAGCAACATGTCCGTCATCCTCCACTGCCTGGGGATCTGTAAATTGGTCCAGAAACCGGTCCATGGTTTCTCTGTCCGGAAACATACGTTTAGGAACAGCCAGAAACACATAGTTTTTTCTTGCAGCAGGCCTTCCCAAAATCAAAACCCTGGGAGTTTCAGCCCGATATGTATACCAGGAACACGGAATCCTGCTTTTGTCATTTTTACAACACAAGTATCCTTTTTCCACCTTGTATGCCCTGGGTTTCAGGAATCCCAGTCTGCTGCATTGCCAATACAGAAGAATACACGAAACAGCCAGTATTCCGCCAATTCACCTTTGGTCATCTGGAATTCCAACCCTGTTTCAACCTTCTCTCCTTCCATCTCTTTCCCCTCTTTCTATGTCATGCCTTTGGTTTTCAGTTAATGCTTTCCTCCATTGTACCATTTAACGGAAAAAGACCCCAGCACTTTCTGCCGGAGCCCTTCATCCATTTATCTCTTATACTTAATCTGCTTAATCCATCTCAGCCCTGAACCGCTCAGCCTGTTCCGCAATCAATTCCTTATCCTCGAAGTAATTGATCTTCATGGCCCTCTTCATCTCAGCCAGGGTCTGGGCTGCCTTCTGCTCTGCCCTGCGGCTGCCTTCTTCCAGGATACGGTAAACAGCAGGAATGTCCCTGGCAATTTCCTTGCGGCGCTCACGGATGGGCCTCAGTTCATCCTGAAGCACGCTGTTGAGGAACCGTTTCACCTTCACGTCTCCCAAACCGCCTCTGGCGTAATGGGCCTTCAGTTCATCCAGGTTCTTGTAATCCGGCAGATATGCTGCAAAATGCTCATCACGGCAGAACGCATCCAGATAAATGAACACAGGATTTCCTTCCACCTGTCCCGGATCCTCCACCCTCAGGTGATTGGGATCCGTAAACATGGACATGATTTTCTTCTTTATCTCATCCTCGGAATCAGACAGGTATATGCAGTTTCCAAGGGATTTGCTCATTTTAGCCTTGCCGTCTATACCGGGCAGACGCAGACACGCCTTATTGTCCGGCAAAAGGATATCCGGCTCCACCAGGGTATCCCCGTAAACACTGTTGAACTTATGGACGATTTCCCTGGTCTGCTCAATCATGGGCGCCTGGTCCTCACCTACCGGAACCGTGGTCGCCTTAAAGGCAGTAATGTCCGCTGCCTGGCTGATTGGGTATGTGAAGAAGCCCACCGGAATGCTGGCCTCAAAGTTGCGCATCTGAATCTCGGATTTTACGGTAGGATTGCGCTGAAGCCTGGATACGGTCACCAAATCCATATAGTAAAACGTCATCTCGCACAGCTCAGGCACCTGTGACTGGATGAACAGAACGGATTTCTCCGGGTCCAGTCCGCATGCCAGGTAATCCAGAGCCACCTCTATGATGTTCTGACGCACCTTTTCCGGGTTGTCCGCATTGTCTGTCAAAGCCTGGGCATCGGCTATCATAATATAAATCTCATCAAACTCCCCTGAATTCTGCAGCTCCACCCTGCGTTTTAAAGAGCCTGCATAATGTCCTACGTGAAGCCGTCCTGTGGGGCGGTCACCGGTCAGTATAATCTTTCCCATCTGATATATCCCTCTCATTTCCTCAGCATCAGGCCATCGCTGGTCTGAACGCTGTTTTTTACTTGTACAGAACATGCCTGAAAATCCCCTTAAGCCAGCCGTTCTCCCCACGGGAAAAACAGCAGCAAAAAAATGGCAATTTCAAACATTATCTAGCATAACCCAAAGATGAATTCCTGTCAAGAATTCCCTGCTCCGGTCCGGGACAAACCTCCATGGTCCGGGCCTGGTTAAATGCCCTGGCTTTCGCAAGGCAGCCCAATCCCCTCTCCTTCCATAACCGTATTAAAAATCACCGGCAGCCTGGCGGTAAATTCCTCTCCCCTCAGATGCTTAAGGGGCGCAGGAAGTGTTTCCGGCATGACAAGCCGCCAGGAGTGAAGGAGCTGGGACCGGACCGCGTACTTCTTTTTTACTGCATCGTTTAAGCTGCGGCTGCCATACTTATAATCTCCCACAATCGGATGACCAATGGACGCCAGATGGGCGCGAATCTGATGGCTTCTTCCTGTAATCAGGGTCACCTGCAGCAGTGTGAATGTTTTGTTGCCGGACAACGGCAGATATTCGGTCATAATGGGGACGCTGTCCTCCACTTCCAGAGGAAAAATGCTTACGGTATTCGTGCTCTCATCCTTTTTCAGAAAACCTGCAATCAGCTGCTTCTCCTTTATCTCGCCGGCAACCAGACACTGGTAATATTTGTGTATGCTTCTGTCCTTAAATACCTCATTCATCACCTGGAGGCCTGCCAGGGATTTTCCGGCCACCACCAGCCCGCTGGTATTTCTGTCCAGCCGGTTGCAGATAGACGGCTTAAAGGTGCGCAGCTGGGATATGGGGAGTTTTCCTGAATCAATGAGATAATTAAGGATATATTCGTTCAGGGACATGTCGCTGTCCTTTGCCTTCTGCGACAGCATGCCGGACGGTTTGTTCACCACCAGGATATGCTGGTCCTCATAGACAATGTCCAGACGCCGTCCTCCCTCCCGGTCTCTGGAGCCCTGGTGTTCACCGCCTTTTCCCCGGGCCTTTTCCCGTTTCTCATGGGAGGAGGCTCCTGTGCTGCTTTGGTCTCCCGGCTGTTTCTCATATCCGCCCATATCCGGGACAGAAAACTTTTCTATGGTCTCATCCGAGAGGAACAGCTTTACCAGGTCTCCCTCTTCCAGCCGTTCGGAACCATCGCATTTTTTGCCGTTCAGCGTTATGTTCTTTTTACGCATCATTTTATAGATAAAACCCTTGCCGGCCTGGTTCAGATATTTTGTGAGAAGCTTATCCAGCCGCTGTCCGGCCTCATTCTGGGTAACTGTCAGTGTCTGCATATGGCGGCACTCCTTTGTAGGTAATTAATCATTCATGAAGCTCATGACTGCCAGAAGCAGGCGGTGGGGCATCATCTTGCACAGCAGCCGGAACGCCTTCATGGTAATGCCGTAGACCGAAATCTCTCTGCCTGCAATGCTGTCCCGGATGGCCTTTTGAACCACCCGCTTTGGATTTGCCATGACCAGCCTCTTATAGAGAGGAATCACGCCTGTGGATTCGGCAATGTCAAAGAACTCTGTTTTTACCGGTCCCGGACACACCGCCGTCACATAGATTCTCCGGCTTCTCAGTTCCTGGTTCAGGGCCCTGCTGTAGCTGAGGACAAATGATTTTGTAGCCGCATAGATGGCAAATCCGGGCTGAGGCAGGAACGCCGCAGAGGATGCATACTGGATGATTCGGCTGTTGCATTCCATATAGGGCAGCACCATACGGGTTACGGCGCACAGGGCCTCACAGTTTAAGGCCACCATGTCTGTCTCACTCTTTAAGCCCAGCTCCTCCACCTGCCCAATCATACCAAAGCCTGCTGCATTGACCAGAAACTTTACCTGGGGCTTCCTGGCACTCAGCGCCCGCAGGAGCACGTCCCTGTCACGCTCCCTTGTAAGATCCAGTGCAAATTTGCGCAGGGGCACCCCAACCTGGCGGTCCAGTTCATCCAGGCGCTCTCTTCTTCTGGCTATGATCCAGATCTCGTCAAAGCCCTTGAAATGTTCCCACAGCTGGATGATGGTTTCCCTGCCCATACCGGAGGACGCTCCGGTCACTACAGCAATCTTCATACCTGTCACATTCCTTTCTTTTTGTGGATGTTGCGTATGGTTTTCTTAGGCCTTCTGGCTTCTCCTGCTCCCTGGCCTGCCGCTTTATATCCGTTGCCTCTCGCCTTTCCTGCCGGAGCGGCCGTCCCGCCGTCCCTGTTACCGTTCCTTGGACGAATCAGGCATTTTTTATCATATCCGATTAAATCCGTGCGCCCTGCGATTTTAAGGGCTTCCGTCACCAAATCATAATTCCTGGGATTCCTGTACTGAATCAGAGCCCTCTGCATGGCCTTCTCATGGGGATTGACCGGTACATAGACCTGTTCCATGGTCCGGCAGTCATATCCCGTGTAGTACATGCAGGTGGAAACCGTGGAGGGTGTGGGGTAGAAATCCTGTACCTGTTCCGGCATATATCCCAAATCCCTGAGATACTCAGCCAGTTCCACCGCCTCCTTCATGGAAGAACCCGGATGGGAGGACATGAGATAGGGCACCAGATACTGCTCCTTGCCCAGCCTCTGGTTCATCTCCTTATACTCCTTCACAAACTGGCGGTAAACGCTGTTCCTGGGCTTTCCCATGCGGGTCAGCACCTTGTCCGCCACATGCTCCGGCGCCACCTTAAGCTGACCGCTGACATGGAACTCACACAGTTCCTTTAAGAATTTCCGGTTGGAATCCGCCAGCACATAATCAAACCGGATACCGGAACGGATAAATACCTTCTTTACTTTTGGAAGAGCCCTCAGCTTTCTAAGCAAAGCAATATAATCGCTGTGGTCCGCCCGCAGGTTCTTACATGGTTCAGGAAAAAGACACTGGCGGCCCGGACACGCGCCGCTTGTCAGCTGTTTTTCACAGGCAGGGAAACGGAAATCCGCGGTGGGGCCGCCCACATCGTGGATATAGCCCTTGAAATCCGGTTCCTCGGTCAGAAGCCTTGCCTCCTCCACCAGGGATTCGTGGCTTCTGGCCTGGATGATGCGGCCCTGATGGAAGGTCAGGGCGCAGAAACTGCATGCGCCGAAACATCCCCGGTTGCTGATCAGGCTGAACTTGATTTCCCGGATGGCGGGCACGCCTCCAAGCTCCTCATAGGAGGGATGGTAGTTCCTCATGTAAGGAAGAGCATATACCTCATCCATTTCCTCCTGGGTCAGTGGCTTGGACGGAGGGTTCTGCACCACAAACAGCTGATTCCCATAAGGCTCCACCAGACGTTTCCCGGAAAACGGGTCCGTATTGCTGTATTGGACATAGAAGCTCTTTGCATACTCCTTCTTGTCCCTTAAAAGCTCCTCATAGTCAGGAAGCATCTTATAATCATAGACAGATTCCAGGCTTTTTGTCTTATATACCGTACCGTCTATAAATGTAATATCCTTCACGTCCAGCCCGCTGTCCAGGGCATCGGCAATCTCCACAATGGACCGCTCTCCCATGCCATAGGATATCAGATCCGCCTGGGAATCAAGCAGCACGGATCGCTTCAGCTTATCAGACCAGTAATCATAATGGGCAAGGCGGCGCAGGCTGGCTTCAATTCCGCCTATGATGACAGGCACATCCTTATACGCGGACCGTATCAGATTGCAGTACACCACCACGGCATAGTCGGGCCGTTTGCCCATGACGCCGCCCGGTGTGTAGGAATCTTCCTTCCGCCGTTTTTTGGACACGGAATAGTGGTTCACCATGGAATCCATGTTTCCCGCCGATACCAGGAAGCCCAGCCTGGGCCTTCCCAGCACTTCAATGCTCTTTTTATCCTTCCAGTCCGGCTGGGAAATGATTCCCACCTTATATCCGCGTGCCTCCAGCAGCCGGGATATGATGGCCGTGCCAAAGGAAGGATGATCCACATAGGCGTCGCCGGACACATACACAAAGTCGCACTGCTTCCATCCCCTGATGCTCATATCATTCCGGTTCATGGGTAAATAATCGTTTTTCATCCTGCCGCTCCATCCAATAATTCATAATAATCCCTGATATAGTAATCTGCCAGCTGTTCCTTCTCCGCCTTCATCTCCAATGAAAATGCATCCTCCACAGCAAAGACAGTCATGCCCGCATTTTTTCCGGCCTGGATGCCGGCAGGCACATCCTCAAATACCACACAGTCCTCCGGCGCCACCTTAAGGCGCTCAGCCACATTCAGATATATATCCGGGGCAGGCTTGCCGGCAGCCACCTCACAGGCTGTTGCCACCACCTTGAAGTACCTGCGGATGTCCAGTGAATCCAGCACCGCATCCACCATGGCCCTTCCGTTGCTGGTGGCAATGCCGGCCACCAGTCCCTTTCCTGAGATAAATTCCAGGAAAGCCCGCGCTCCCGGCTTCAAGGTTACTTCCTTTCTGTACTTCTCTATGGACATCTGAATCCAGGCGTTCTTTATCTCATCCAGGGATTCCTTTAACCGGAACCGTTCCTTAAAATACACCGCAGTCTCAGAAAAGCTCATTCCCTCGATTTCCTTCTGCAGGTCATCCGGGCAGGCAAGACCAAACCTGGCCAGGTATTCTATGTCAATCGCCTTCCACATCCACATGGAATCCACCAGCGTGCCGTCCAAATCAAATATAACTGCTTTTTTCCTGTTTAACTTCATCTTTCCCTATTTTCCTCTGTCTATAAACATGTTGACAAGTTTTCCGTGACTCTTATTCTGTGACTCATATATAGTTATACACGGTTTCCCCGGTTCCCGCAATCCTTTATGGAAGCCTCCTCCTGCAGAGTCAGGGGACGGTATTCCCCCGGTTCCAGATTTGGGTCCAGGATAAGGGGTCCCATGGATATCCGTTTCAGATACTCCACCCTGCACCCCAGCGCCTCAAACATCCGCTTAATCTGATGGAACTTTCCTTCCCTTATGGTAACCAGTACTTCCTGCGCGTCTTCCTCCGGTCCTGCTCCTTTTAGTATCTTAAGCTCTGCCGGAAGGGTCATGGTGCCGTCCTCCAGTTTGATTCCTTCCTCAAACCGCTTTACGGCATCCTCCGGCAGCCCTCCTGACACATGGGCCAGATATACCTTATCCACATGCTTTTTAGGCGACAGCAGATTGTGGGCCAGCTCCCCGTCGTTGGTGATGAGAAGAAGTCCCTCCGTGTCAATGTCCAGCCTGCCCACCGGAAACAGGTCTTTTCTCAAAGCCTCCCTGATAAGACCCACCACCGTCGGGTATTTCCTGTCCTCGGTGGCAGACACCACGCCCTGGGGCTTGTTGAGCATATAGTACTCCATTCTGGCGTACGCCACCCGGCTCCTGTCCACTTCTACAATATCTGATTCCGGGTTCACCTTCCGGTCCGCGTCCTTTACCGCCTCTCCGTTCATCCGGACGCGTCCTTTCTTCACCATATCCTTTACCTGGGTACGGGTCCCGTATCCCATCTCAGCCAGAAACCGGTCAAGACGCATTGGTCCGTTTTTCCTGCCTTTATCAGCCATCGGTCCCTTTCCTCCCATTGCGTTGTTTAACTTTAGATGCTTTCATACGGATGGCTACTGCCATCTCCAGCCGGGATAGTACTTATTCTTCAGGCTCATCCCCGTACCTTTGGCCCAGCCAAGAGGAAATCCCTCCATGGCTGCCAGGCACCATCCCTTAACCGGTCCTTCATCCCCTTCCAGGGAAATAGTCTCCCCCTTCAGATAGCGGAGTACCCTGCTGTCACCGGCAGGGAAGCTGACGGTATTCGGAAACTGCCCGGCCTTCATGGACATGGCCAGGGCCTGGGATGGCTCAAACCGTCCTTTTTTTAGCTCTCCCAGAAAAAGCCCCGTGCGCAGGAATCTCAGGGGCAGGTTCCATGCAAGTCCCTCCGGCAGATAGTAGACATTGTCCTGGTGTATGACAATCCGCCCATAATCCCACTCTGCGCCGCTCTGCCTTAAAAATGCATCCAGCTCTTTTTCCTTCTCCACAGCCCGGACCCGCTTCCTGGCTGTTCCGGGGTCCATGGGGGGCAGTATCTCCTTACCCCCGTCATCCCCGCCCTTTTTTCGCATCAGGGCCAGAAAATGCCCCTCCCCTTTTAAGCGGTGCGGAAAGAGCCTCATGCAGCCGGGAAGCCCAAACCCGCCGCATGCTCCCGGCACTTTATCAAGGTCCAGACAGCACAGCTGCATCTGCGGAAATTCCTCCAGGACATAGGCCACATTCCCCTCATCCTCCTCCACGGAAAACGTACAGGTAGAATACAGCATATATCCGCCCGGTCTGAGCATGGCTGCGGCTTGGGACAGTATCTGGCGCTGGATGGGCACATAGTATTCCGGTCCCTTTTCATTCCAGTCCTTCACCATATCCTCATCCCGGCGGAACATGCCTTCCCCGGAACAGGGGGCGTCCACCAGTATCTTATCAAAAAACTCCGGCCACACGCCGGCCAGCTTTTCAGGCGCTTCACTGGTAACGCAGATGTTTGCCGCACCGGCCAGCTCCAGATTTTTAAGAAGCGCTCTGGCCCTGGAATAGCTGATGTCATTGGACACAAGCATTCCCCGGCCTTTAAGCTTTGACGCCAGCTCTGTGCTCTTGCCTCCCGGTGCAGCGCAAAGGTCCAGCACCCTGTCTCCGGGAACCACGGGCAGCATGGCTGCCGGGGTCATGGCGCTGGGTTCCTGGAGGTAATAAAGCCCGGCGTAATAGGCCGGATGCTTGGAGGGCCTTAATACCTCCCCGTCCAGCGTCCCGTCATAATAAAAACCATTGTCTGCCCACGGCACCGGCTCCAGGTTCCACGGCACCAGTTCAGCCAGTTCCCCCGGGGAAAGCTTCAGCGTGTTCACCCTGAGACCGGGCTTCCACTCCTCTTTGAAGCTTTCCAGGTACTGCCCGAACTCCTCCCCCAGAAGCTTCTGCATTTTCAGCAGAAAGGCCTCCGGAAGCTGTCTCACATCCGTCATATCATCCGCCCTCATTTCTTTATAACAGTACAGGTCAAAACTGTCACAATTGTATTTATCATATCACATCCGCCGTGATTCTGCCACCGTGCGTTTCTTTCCGGGAAATCCTGGAAATTTTATAAAAGTAATAGGGCACAATGGGAACCAAGGCCGCCAGCCAGGCCGCCGGGTCCGCCAGGCACACTCCCACATACCCGAAGCTTCCTGCCACTGCCGCCACAATAGCAGCCCTGGCAATCAGCTCAAACACGCCTCCCATCATGGGCATAAGTCCGTATCCCAGACCCTGCAGGGCATTTCTGTACAGGAAAATACTTCCCAGGAAGGGATAACACCACGCCACTGCTCTGAAGTACGTTCTGGCCGCACTCATTACCTCTGTCTCCGATGCATCAATAAATATATGGATCAGCATATCACCGAATAAATGGATGACCAGAATCATAACAGCGCTCCAGACCAGAATCATAACCTGTATGGACTTGACCCCCTGATGGACGCGGTCCATACGGCCTGCGCCCCGGTTCTGCCCCACATAGGTGGCTGCCGTTGCCCCGAACGCCACAAACACAGTGGACACAATGTTTTGTATCTTGCCCGCAGCTGAAAAGCCGGCAATGTACACAGACCCAAAGACATTGACGGCCCCCTGTACAATGATAGTGCCTATGGCTGTGATGGAAAACTGAAGCCCCATGGGAATTCCGATGGACAGGAGCCGTCCCATAATGCCGAAGGAGATACGAAAATCCGCCCGGCTCAGCTTCAGTATATCAAATTTCCTCACAATGTAGAGAAAACACAGAAGGGCTGAAACGGCCTGGGCAATCACGGTGGCGTAGGCGCAGCCCTCCACTCCCATTCCAAACCAGATGATGAAGGCCACATCCAGGAGCACATTGATGACCGCGGAAATAATCAGAAAATACAGCGGTGAACGGCTGTCCCCCAATGCCCTCATAACAGCCGCCAGCCCGTTGTAGGCAGCCGTCGCAAAAAGCCCTGCGTAAATCACAGCCATATAACCGGCCGTGTCATCTATGATTCCATCCGGCGCGTTCATCAGGCGGAGAATGGGATAATTAAGTATCTCCAGCGCGATTGTCATGACCAGCACAAAGGCCAGGCACAGATAGATGGACATGGCCACATTGCGGCGCATCCTTTCATATTTCCCGGCTCCGAAATGCTGGGCCACCATAATGGAAAAACCGCTGGTAAGACCGTTGAGCCAGCCTATCACCAGAAAAATAAGGGATGTGGTGCTTCCGATGGCTGCCAGGGCATCCACTCCGATGAAACGCCCTGCCACCACGGAATCAGCCAGGTTATAAAACTGCTGGAATATGTTTCCCAGGCAGGTGGGAATCATGAACTGCAAAATCAGTTTTGCCGGCTTTCCGGTTGTCATATTATTAGTCATATAGTTATATTCTACCTTTCCAAAAATAGCAGGCATCATTATAATACAAAATCATGGAATATTCCAGTTGTTTTTTATCTGCTTAATGGTATACTGGAAAAATCAGACTTAGACGGACATTTGCAGGGCATTTTTGCATGATTGGCAGGGAGACACGCTGTATGAACGGAAAGAAACTTCGCTACGGGTTGGTATTTATTGTTTTGACCACACTTATATATATGCTCATGGAGCTTCGCTATGGCCTTCCCATCCGGCCTCTGCACCCAAAGCATTATGCTGCCGCGGCTGTTCTCGCCGCATGCTCCTGCCTGATTCACAGCAGGCGGGCCGCGGCATCCCCGGGTTATGCAGGGGAGCTGTTATTAGGATGCCGTAATCAGCCCGGACGCATTGTATATATGGATTATCTGAGGGTACTGGCTTCCTTCCTGGTCATCCTCGTTCATGTACTGGAGCCGGCTTATGCCCTGCTTCCTCCCCATACCTTTTCCAGAAATGTGATGGCTGCGGCGGCCGGTCTGGGCTTAAGCTGCAACCTGCTGTTCATGATGCTCAGCGGGGCACTGCTGCTGGGAGGAAGGGAGGAATCCGTCTTACAATTTTATTCCCGGCGCTTTGTCAGGGTGCTGATTCCCTGTTTTGCCTATTACCTCTTATACTTCTTTTATGTGGAAGGCATCTTTGCCCTCAGTCCCGGAAACTGGGGCAGCCTGATACAGAGCTTTCTGTCCAATGACAGCGGCCAGACACCTCATTTCTGGCTGGTGTATATTATCCTGATGTTTTACGTTGCAGCACCCTTTTTCCGAATCATGTTAAGACACATGACAGAACCCATGCTGGAGGCACTGGCCGCTGTTATTTTTATCCTGCATTTCATCTACACCTACGGCCCTCTGGTTCATATACAGTTTGCAGCCTCCTCCTTCCTGGCATCATGGGACTCCATTTTCCTGCTGGGATATTACTGCACCACCCGGTCTGCCATGAAGCATTACCGGCTATTCATGACGGCAGGCCTGTTGTCAGGGCTGGCAATAGCGGGCTCCATCATGGCCCCGGAGAGCCTGGGCCCCCTGGTTTACAACAACGCGCCTCCCCAGATGCTCTTTACCTGCGCCGTATTTCTCTTCTTCCGAAAACATGGGGACCGTCTGTTTGCAAGGATTCCCACCCTGCTCTCCGCCATAGGCAGATACAGCTTCTCCATTCTCCTGATTCACTGGCTGGTGCTGCACCGGATTGTGGGCGACGTGTTTGGCATTAACGGCCTGTCCTTTGGAATTGCAGGCGGCATACTGGTATCCTTCCTGCTTACCCTGGTCATCAGCCTGGCCCTCTCCTTCCTGTATGACAATACGGTAGTCCTGTGCATGGACAGGGCCTGTGAGATTTTCTTCGGAGTCTTGGGACGTGTGGGGAAACGGCTGGGGCGCTTTGCAAAATAGTCATGCTGACAGTTATGCTGTATACATGCCTTCGGGGCGCAGTGAAACGGGCCTTTCATGATGGTTTTCATGAAAAGCCCGCTGTCTTTTATCCTCTTACTTTATCCTCTTTTTTATCCCTCTATTTCATCCGCGGTGCCTGGTTTCAGCGGTGCTTGGTTTCATCTGCAGGGACAGCCTGGCATCCTCCTTCAGGAACAATGGAATGGTATCCAGAGGCGCATCTGCCTCAATCCGCGTTCCGCCGTCATATACCATGCCCGTTCCCGCGTCCTTCCACCTGCATCCCTCCGGCAGATAGACCATCCGCTTTCTGGCTCCCAGCTCCACCACCGGGGCCACCAGAAGGTCCGGTCCGAACATATACTCATCCCCTATGTCATATACATTTTTATCACCGCAAAAATCGTAAAACAAAGGACGCATGACTGGTGTTCCGTCTTCAGAGGCCAGCTTCATCTGCCCCATGATATACGGCTTTAATTCTTCTCTGACATACATATACCGGCGGATGATTTCATAGGCCTCCTCACCAAAACTCCATACCTCATTGGGACCTCCTGAACCGCAGTAACCGTCCGGATTCAATATATCCCTTACCGGATAGGGAAGCCTGAATCCGTGAAGGCGGAATATAGGGCAGAATACGCCGAATTCAAACCATCTAATCATCAGCTCCCGGAATTCTTCCGACTCCGGATCCCCATTGATGAACCCGCCGATATCCGTGGTCCACCAGGGTATCCCGCACATGGCCACGTTAAGCCCTGCCTTCAGCTGTTTTCTCAGGCTGTCAAAGGTGGAAGCAATGTCCCCCGACCATAGTACGACTCCATACCGCTGGGAGCCCAGCCATGCGCATCTGACCAGGTTGCACACTTCCTCACCCTGGGCTTTCAGGCCGTCGTAAAATGCCTTTGCAAACCCCACGCAATAGATATTGCTGACCTCCTCCCCGTTTCCAAGGTACATGCGGACATTGTCGTAATCATAGGGCCGCATCTCCGGCTCCGCCTCATCCAGCCAGAAAGTACGAATTCCATAGTCATAGTAATTTTTCTTTGCCCTGGACCAGAAAAATTCCCGGGCTCCCGGATGGGTGGTATCCACATAAGTCTGGGGACCAAAGAACATAAATACCACGTCCACTCCCCGCTCTCCCCTGAGAATGTAATTATGCTCTCTCATATATGCATAATTTTCACTCCTTGGGTCTATGGTAGGCCAGACGGACACCATCAGTTTGATACCCATGGACTCCAGCTCACTGACCATGGCCTTGGGATCAGGCCATTTCTCAGGATCAAACTTCCATTCTCCCTGCATGGTCCAGTGAAAATAATCAATGACTATGACTGAAATGGGAAGTCCCCTTCTTTTATACTCCCTGGCCACCTGAAGCAGCTCCTCCTGGGTCTCATAGCGCAGCTTGCACTGCCAGAAACCCGCGGCCCACTCAGGCAGCATGGGAGCCCGGCCTGTGATGGCGGTAAATTTCTCATTGATCTCTCCCGGCGTGTCCCCTGCTATGATCACATAGTCAATCTGCTTTGCGCACTGTACATGCCACATGGTATGGTTGTTGACAAATTCAGCGCGGCCTATGGCTGGATTGTTCCATATGAATCCATATCCCCTGGATGAATATGTATAGGGGATGGTGCATTTTCCGTTCTTCTGAAGCAGCTCCACCGTGCTCCCCTTTAAATCAAAGCAGTCATTGGCGTCCTGTCCCATTCCGTAAAAATGCTCGCCCGGCTCCGCCTTAAAGTACAGGCTTATCTTAAACTGATTGCCTGATGTGACCCTGTATTCCCTGGCCCTGCGGAGAGGGGCCGTGTGTACCCTTCCGTCAATCCAGTATTCCTCCAGAAGCACCTTTCCTGTCCGGGTGTTCCGGTAGGTGACGGTGCCGTCGCCCGTAATCGTCACCTGTATTTTACCGTTTGTCATGCAGGCCTTTTCATCATCCGCTTCTATGATAACTCCCTCAGGAGAGGCCGGTTCCTCCAGAGTCCAGTTGAGAGCTTCATCAATGCGCAGGCTCTTACTGGAGCGGAACCGTATGGCGTCCCTTCCGTATGGTTCGATATAGACCAGCTCTCCTGCCGTCTCCCATATGATGCGGTTTCCTTCTGTCTTTCCCTCATACCTGGGTATTGTGTAATATGCCACTTACTGCTCTCCTTTCTCTATGACCATATGGATATCATGGTCCTGCATCCGATTGCCCATATGGATATAAGTCCTTTTATGGTCCATCCTGAAACCAATGTCCTGTCCGTCAGCCTGCACTCCGGCCGGTCTTATGTTGTGCAGGACAAAGGTAAGGTTCATGTCCGTTCTGGTGCAGTCAATTTTGACCCGGTCAGCCGATGCGTGCATTTCAACTGTAAATCCGTGTTCATAGGAACAGAGCCGTCCTTTGCCCTCCATTGGATAACAGTGGATTTCCCACTGGTCATCTTCCTTCTGTCCTATATATTCCATTTCAGGCCCAATGGGGATAATGGCGTTCTCCCTTACATAGACCGGTATCTTATCTAACGGAACCACCTGTTCCATCCATTTCCCGCCTTCCTCAACCGTATCGTCGTAAAAATCCGTCCACTGACCCCGGGGAAGATAGATTCTCACTGAATTATCTTCATTTAACACAGGAATGACCATAAGCTCTTTTCCAAACAGATACTGGGTATCCAGACCGGCCGCGCTTAAATCTGACGGATAGTCATAGAACACCGGCCTGTGTATCAGTGTGTCCTCTTCCCTGACAGCCAGGGCCTGGTTATAGATGTATGGAATCAGGCGGTAACGCAGGCCCGCGTATTTCCTGTAAACATCAACTGCCTGCTGGCCAAAATCCCATGGCTCCCTGGAATAAAAGCCATGGAACCTGGCGTGGGAGCAGAACATGCCAAATTCCAGCCACCGGATATAAAGCTCCGGGCTGCTCTCAAACCAGAATCCCCCTATGTCGCTGGACCAGAATGGAATTCCGCTGAGGGACAGGTTCAGACAGCCTTTAACGGAGCTTGCAAGGCTTCCAAAATCCGTTCCCGCATCACCGCCCCAGTGAACCGGATATTTCTGGGAGCCGGCCCAGGCGCTTCTGGCCCATATGAGGGCCTTATCTTCCCCAAATTCCTCCTTAGCGGCCTCGTATGCGGCCTTATTGTACAACAGGGCATACAGGTTATGCATGTCCCTGCCGTCGGCGCCTGCATACTTAAAAAATGCCGGGGCGGATTCCCCAAAGTCAACCTTGATGACATCCACGCCCTTCCTGAGCAGTGGTTTTATCAGTTTTTCCTTATACCAGTGAACTGCCTCCGGATTGGTGAAGTCAATAAGTCCGTGAGGAAACTGAAGGTCACCGTCCGGATTTCCGGCAAAATATCCGTTGGCAGCCGCCTCGTCATAAACCTCATAGGAGGTCTTTCCCCGTTCAATATAGGGAAGCTGCCAGAGGGACAGCTTATATCCGTCCTGATGGAGTTTTTCAATCATCTCCTCCACCTTTGGGAATTTTTTCTCGTCAAACTTCCAGTCACACACCCAGTTTTCCGTAAACCAGTCCGTATCAATATGTATGACGTCACATGGAAGCCTGCTGCTTCTCATCTGTCCGGCCACCCGCTCCACTTCTTCCCTGGTGCCGTAACTGATTTTACTCATCCAGATTCCGAAGGACCATTTGGGAGGCACCGCAGGCAGTCCTGTCAGCCTGTGATACGCCGGAATAATGTCCTTTATCGCGTCCCCTGTCATCAGAAAATAATCTAACAGAGCTCCTTCCACCATGGTATAGCTTGCCTTGGATAAGGTTGCCCCCAAATCACACCGTATTTTCCTGGATGTATTATAAAAAATCCCGTATCCCCTGGAACTCATATAAAAAGGAATATATTTATATCCCCTTTCCGTGTTTACCCCAAGGGAATTGGTGTTCCACAAATCGAACAGTCGGCCCTTTCTTGACACAGATGTAAAATTCTCCCCCAATCCGTAAAACTCCTCATAGGGATCGGACCATGCCGCCTCACAGGCATATTGTTCCTTTGTGTTTCTGTCAAACAGGAATCCCATGGGACAAATCTCATAGGGCATAAAGGAATGGCAGTCCCTGCCGAACTGGCGGTATATGACCTCCCCATCCCTGTTTTTGACAGAAAGGTTCCAGGGACTTTTCTGAATCACAGCTGTCATACATCCGGTTGCCATTACAATCTGGTCCTCTGATTCAGAACAGGTGACGCTGCATTCCGTCTCTTCCATATCCCCAATCATTTCCGTCCTGTTTTCCGGCACACAAAAACCCTCCGCCATGGTGACCCGCAGCGTATTCTCATTGACAAATCTGAGCTGTATGGAAAGGGTACTGCGGTTTGGCTTTTCTGTAAACACATGGCGGTAATCCAGATACCTGTATGTATAATTTTCATCCACATACAAGCCCTCTGCCAGGATATCGCATCCCTTTGGGACAGGGGTGCAGGATTTCACCCTGTGCACCAGCAGCATGGTCAGGTTCTTTGACCGGCTGATTCTGGGAAATACAGGCATGTTCTCAAATAATTCTTCCTCACGGGCTATGTTTTCTTCGGATAGACCGTGCATGATTTCTCCAAGGCTTTTCTCCATCTTTTTACTCCTCTCACCCTTTGACTGAGCCGGCGGTCAGACCGCTGACTATGTATTTCTGCAGACAGATAAACACAATAACAATGGGAAGCACCACTACGGTTGAGTAGGCCATTAAAATCTCCCATCTGACTCCCAGCTCGCCCATGGCCTTGTAAAGAATCAGCGGCAGGGTCTTTAGCTTTTCCTGATTCAGGAATGTCAGGGAGAACACCATGTCGCCCCAGGACATGAACAGGGCCATGGAAGTGGCTGTCACGATACCCGGATAGCTGATGGGAACCATGATGCGGATGAATGTCCCCAGGGGACCGCATCCGTCAATAATGGCGGCCTCCTCCAGTTCTTTGGGTATGTCTTTAAAATATGTCCTCAGTATGATGACCACAAATGGTATGGTAATGGTTGCGTCGGACAGGATGACTCCCAGATGATTGTTGATTAACCCCAGTTTGTTAAAATTTACAAACAGAGGCGTCAAAATCAGTGAGCTGGGCAGCATCTGAGCCACCAGGAAGATGAACAAAAGCACGCTTATCATCCTGCTTTTAAACCTTGCCAGCCCATAGGAGGCCGGAACCCCTAAAACCAGGGTGAGGGCTGTTGCCCCGAACGAAACCACAACACTGTTTTTAAGATATGTGAACAGGCTGATCCCATGTTCATTTTTCAGGATATATGAATCAAACACAATCCTGCTGGGAAAAAAGGACGGGTTGGAAAAGGATTCCCCCGGCGGTCTGAGCGATGTGGCCACCATCCAGTACAAAGGAAACAGGAATACACAGGTAACCAGTATGCCTGCGGCTGTCAGCGCTGCCTTCCTCCGGCCTTCCATACGTTTTCTATCCTTCATAGTCCTCACCTCCTAATTTTCATCTTCCCGCGTCACAATATGAATATAAATCATTCCCACCGCCATAAGCATTACAAACAGAATGTTGGCCACAGCCGCTCCCTGGGAGAAGTTATATTCACTGAAGGAATAGCGGTAAGCCAGGGTGGACAGCATCTCCGTGGAAGATCCAGGTCCACCCCCCGTCATCACATACACCAGGTCAAACACCTTAAAGGTATAGATGAATCCCAGTGTTAGCACCGATATGATGGCCGGCCTCAAAAGAGGCACTGTAATATAAAAGAATCTTTGTATTCTGGTGGCTCCGTCAATACTGGCTGATTCATAGATATCCTGGGGTACTGTGGTCAGCGCCGTTGCCAGAAGAATCATGTTAAACGGAACTCCCTTCCATATGTTTGCGATTATAATGGCTGCCATGGCCGTATTCCCATGTGCCAGCCATTCCACCGGCTTCTGAATCAGGTGCAGCCCCATCAGTATACGGTTCATGATTCCTATATCGCTGTTGAACATGTATTTGAACACACCGGCTACCGCAACCATGGGAATCATCCAGGCCACCACATTGACGGCCCGCAGGGGTCCGGCTCCCTTAAAATCCTGGCCGAAAAACAGCGCCATGAGAAACCCGATGGGGAACTGGAATACAAGACACCACAGGGTGAATACCAGGGTATTCTTTACGGCAATCCAGGTGACCTCTGTCCTGCATATTTTCTGGTAAATCTTAAGTCCCACAAAATGGCTGTCGCCTGTGGCAAAATTCATCAAATCCACATTCTTAAAGCTCATGATTATATTGCTTATAATCGGAAAAATAATCATGATGGTCATGAACGCTGCACCCGGCAGGACAAACGCAAACAGTGTCAGCTTCTTCTTAAAGAAATATCCTTTCTTACTTCCCATATTCCCACTCCATTTCGCAAAAAGGGCGCTGCTGCGCGCCCTCTTCTTTATTCGCTGATGATTTCCGCAACCTCTGCCGCTGCCTGCTTCAGTGCATCGTCCACTGATTTGGCACCCGAGAGCACATCCTGGTACGCAAACTGAATCGCACTGGAAATCTCAGGCCATTTCGGATGAGGCCCCCTGGCCTTGGCAAGCTTTAACTGTTCCGTATAGACCGAAAGAATTGGGTCATTCAGCCACAGGGTACTCTCCGCCACAGCATCTTCCCTTGGTGATATGTAACCGGCATCCTCACAGAATTTCCTGGAATTCTCTTTGCTGCTGAGGAATTTCATTAATTCCCAGGACGCTTCCCTGTTGTCATCCTTCATCATCATGATGTTCCCTCCACCTATGGGAGAAGCGGCATTTTTGTAGTTGGGGAAGGTAACCACGCCGTAATTCAGATCCGGGTTCTCATTCTGGATATTGGTATTCAGCCAGCTTCCTGCCACCATCATGGCCGACTTGCCGGTTGCGAACAGAGAAGCGCACATATCTGCCTGGGTCATGGATATCAGCTCCTTGCTCATATATCCGTTCTGGTAGAAATCATTAATCATGGTAAGGGCTTCCCTGGCCCCCTCTGAATCCAGACTGTCATAATCCGCCCCTGCCTGCCAGATAAACGGAAGCACATCAAAGGTCCCTTCCTCTGATTTAATCAGGGACATTGTAAGCCCGTAATGGTCTGCCGTGGTTGTCTTGGCCGTCATGTCCTTAAAGTCATCCCAGGTCCAGCCGCTGTCAGGATACTCCAGTCCCATTTCATCAAAAATGTCTTTATTATACATGATGGCAAGACAGTTGCTATAATAGGGAACCCCGTAATACTTATCCTCGTACCGGGCAGAGTTCACCGGTGCCTCAAAATAATTCTCCAGCTCTCCCCAGGCCTCCACCTCGCTTGTGATATCCATGGCTGCTCCCATGGCTGCAAATGAAACATTGTCCACGGTATCACAAAGCGTAACGTCCGGCAGCTGATCCGCAGCCACGCCAATGGACAGCTGTTTCTTGATTTCCGCGAAAGCCACGCTCTGGGTTTCCACCTTGATGCCGGGATGCAGTTCCTGGAACTCATCAATCATCTGAAGCAGAAGCGTTGCCTGGTCCGGAGAAATGTGATACCACATTTCAATGGTGGTCTGCTCCTGTCCCTGAGACGCCTGGGTTTCTGCGGACTGGCCTGTGGTGCCTGCGTCTGTGCTGCCCTGACTGGTACTGGTGCCGGAACCGGAACACCCTGCCAGCATCACCGCTGCCAGCCCAAGGGCAATTCCTCTTGTGAATAAACGTTTTTTCATGTAATCCCCTCCTGTATTTTCTGTCATCTGATGTCTTAAGTATATCCATTTAATCCAATTTAGGGAATTCCATTATTTTAACTTCATTTTGATATTTTAACCAAAATACATTCCACTTTTTTAAACCATATTGACTATTTTGATGGTTAAAATTATAATTAAGCCACTTATTAGTACTACATTTCGGCGCGAGGGGGGATTTATGTGAGAAAATTCATCCCATGGATAAAGGGACATTTTTTATATAAAATACGATACCAGATTACCATTTTCCTGTTCTTTGTGACCTTTCTCCCGGTCATCAGCATTCAGCTTTTTAACTATGAAAAGACTTCCGAAATGCTGTTTACTAAAAACCACTCCCTCCTGGCAGATAACCTGCAGCTGACCCAGAACAGCATCAATAACGTGCTGACGGATTACAAACGTATCCTGTTCCAGATATCCACCGATGTTACCTGCATGGATAATATACTGGAACTGTCCAAGGTATCTCCTGATTCCGCAGAATACAGGCGCATCTCTGAGTCGCTGGAAACATATATCAAAGCCAATATTCTCATGTACCCGGAAATACAGGCATTGTGTGTCATCAGCACCACCGGCACCCCCTATATCTACGTTCAGAAACGCCAGAAAACCCAGCCAATCATAGATTATTTTGAGGCGAATAAGGAAGAACTGAACCAGCTTCTTCTCTCGTCGACCCGTTCCATCATTGGTTCCGTCCACGACGGCAGCCCTTATTATGACCCAGAGCACCCGGTATTCTTTCTGGGCAGCAGAACCATCCATTATGAAAAAATGAAAATAACCGGCAGCATACTTCTGTTCATCTCACCGGATAAGATGAACTCTGCCATCAATAACCCGGATTCCCAGGTCTATCCCTTTACGGATAAACTACTGGTGGATTCCTCCGGAAGGCTTATCTGTTCCAAGGACAGAAACACCGGAAAAATCCTTGGCAGCCTGGAAAACTACAAAGCCATAGACTGGGACAGCCTCTCCTCTGACTCCGGGGACATGCAGGGGGATTATCTGGTATCCCAGATACCGCTGGAGCATTTTGACCTGCACCTTATAAATATAGTGGATTACAGACAGATGACAAAGGACCTGGAGGCGCTGTGGACCACCATTACCCTGGCCATATCAGCCATCCTGCTGGTGTCCATGCTGGTCGCCTATGTGCTCTGCCACAAGTTCATATTCTCCATTGAAAATGTGGCCGCCAAAATGAATCTGTTTGACGAGCATCATCTGGATGTGGAAATCAGGAACATGAGCAGGAATGAGCTTCGCATCATAGAATCTTCCTTTAACCGGATGCTGGGGCAGATCCGGGGCCTGTTGGATGAAAACAAGCAGCAGTATAAGAAAATCTGCGAGGCTGAGTTAAAATCTCTGGAGCTCCAAATCAATCCCCACTTTTTGTTCAACACCCTGGATTCCATCTGTTGGACGGCTGCCCGGGAAAACTGTCTGACCGTAAGCGAACAGCTCAACAAGCTGGCTGCCATTCTGCGCCACACAGTATATAATATGAACTGCGTGGTTCCTCTCCAGGATGAAATCTGCTGGATGCAGAATTATCTGGATTTACAGAAAAGCCGGTTTCACGGCCGTTTCTCCTACGACATACACGACCTGACAAAGGGCAGGCGAATTTATATCCATAAGCTGCTTTTACAGCCGTTTTTGGAAAACGCCCTGATTCACGGATTTGAAAATCTGCCCCGCAAGGGCCGTCTGGAGATTGCCTGCCGTATCACCGGCCAATCCCACCTGCTCCTTCAGGTGGCTGACAACGGCTGCGGCATACCGGAAGATAAGGTGAGGGAAATCAATCTTCTCTTTACCACAGGACGGTCCGCCTTTACCGGCATAGGGCTGACTAATATTGCTTACCGCACAAAGGGCTATTATCCTCACAGCCGTATTTTTGTGTCATCCTCTCCTATGGGCACCTGCTTTAAGATATTTATACCAATGAATGAAATGGAGTGAAAAATATGTTTCGATTGTTGATTGTGGAAGATGAAGAAAACTCAAGAAAAGGGCTGAAATCCACGCTTGCACCCATACCGAACCTGGAAATCGACACTGCCTGCGATGGACGGGAAGGCTGCTTAAAGGCCATACGATGGAATCCGGATATCATCATCAGCGATATCCACATGCCTGTCTGGGACGGACTTGTGATGACGGAAAAGCTCTGCAAAAAGGGATTTGCAGGCACCATATATCTGCTGACCGGATACGCGGAATTTGAATATGCCAGAAAGGCCCTGCAATACCATGTGGAAGATTATATCCTGAAACCGGTGGTCCCCTCAAAACTCAGGAATCTCATTGAAGTCAAATTGAAAGACCTGAACAAAAAAAGAAACAGCCAGAATCCCCAGCTATGCCATCTCTTATCCGATGAAGATTCGGTGCTTCTCACGGAACGCCTGGCCCCTTTCTGCTATACGGATTATTTTTTGGCCGTGGTCTATATGGAACGGGAACACCATCTTCCCCTGGAGGTCAAGGAAGCTGTCATAGAAGAGCGGGGCCATTATATCCTGACCCTGCCGGATAAGCACTACCGTGGCATCCTCATAGGCTTTACGAACCACATGATTAACCACGGCAAAATTGACCGTATTTCATCCCTGCTGGAGCCATACGAGCATCTGACCTGCATTTATGAAACACGGCAGGCTGGTTTTATTTCAAACTGGCTTCTTGCCTTTGAACAGCTCCGGAGTGCCATTCCCTGGACCATCACCTGCCGCTCCCGCTTTCTGTCCTACGATACATACATGGAGCAGGAGGCGGGAGAATTAAACGAGGATGTATTTTTCAAGAAGGACCTGCAGCGTATGCTCTGCGGCGGCGACTTTGACGGATGCAGGAAAATACTGCTTAAAAAAATCAGCCAGATGCAGGCCAATGCCTGCCATCCCAGACATATTCTTGCCGCTGCCGTATCCGGCCTGGTCAAGTTTGACTCCAAACAGGCCTATCTGGAGGCGGTAAACCAGATGGCGGCTGCCAGAACCATGCATGAAATCAGGACCTGTATTGATTCCTATTATGAGACATGCAAGGGCAGACCCGCGTCCGCCGGCTATTCCCCACTGATACAAAAGGCCCTTCATGTGATAGATAAGAGCTATAAAGAACCTATTTCCCTGAATTCCGTTGCGGAACAGCTCAACATCACCCCCCAGTATCTGAGCCGGTTATTCATGAAGGAGATGTCCCGCTCTTTTGTGGATTATCTGACCTCCTACCGCATGGAGCGCGCCAAAAGCCTGCTCCAGGATACAAACATGAAAATCAACATGATCTGTGTCCAGGTAGGGTATCAGGATGCCAAATATTTCTGCACCCTGTTCAAGAAAATAACCGGAGTGACCCCCAACCAGTACCGCGCCAGCAGCCCTAATATGTAAACACCAGCCGCTTCTTTTCCAGCCATTTGAGAATCCAGTAAGGATTCACGCTCATTTCCTCATTGTGGTCCGTCTTAATATAAATCCCCACATGGAGATGAACATCAAAGTTCCCCCTGGTTCCCTCTGTCTTTCCGTATCCCGTATCCCCCATGTATCCGATCAGCTCCCCTGCCTTTACCCTGTCTCCTTCCTTAAAGTCTCCGGCATAGCTATAGAGGTGCGCATAGTACAGGTAGGCTCCCCCGGGAGCCCGCACGCCTATGCGCCATCCCCCCATTTCCAGCCACCCTATTTTTTCAATGATTCCGTCCGTCATGCTGACAACAGGATAATATCCGGGCGGCATTTTTGAGCCCATGATATCGCAGCCTTCATGGCGGCGTTTTGGGCTGCTTTTCCGGCCACCGTTCTCTCTGCTGTTGTCCCCTCCGCCGTTCTCCCCGCCGCTTACATATCCCCGCCCGTCCATCCAGCCGTTCTCAAACGCCACCTCCGGCGTGTCCTTATTCCGGCTCTCTGGAATTGGAAAGTACTCTAAATCCCCCAGGACGGTCTCATATGCATGTTTCAGCTTTCGGTAGTCCGCAGGCCTGGCCGCAGCCAGCAGCCTGTTATTATATCTGGTGTCCTTAATGCCTGTAAGGTCATAATCATGTTCCACCATCAGGGTGGCAACCATGTCCGGATCCAGGTTGTCAAGCCCTGCCACCGCATCTCCCAGACTCATGGCCCTGAAATCATCGCTCTCCCAGGAATACGGCCCCAGCTGGTAATAATCCGGATTCGCAATCAGATAATTGGTAATGGAACACTGGAATACCGCCAGCAGCAAAATAAGAATCAAAGGCATAGCCCGCCACCCTTTACAATATATTTGTATAAACCATTGTATTCAGGTGCGTATGAAAAAATCCATAGGAGGCGTTCTGTCTGTCCTCTGTCTGCTTATGCTGTTGTTCAACCCCGGACTTGCACTGGAAGGTGCCAGGCAGGGTCTTGTACTTTGGGGAAATGTAGTCCTTCCCACGCTCCTTCCCTTCATGATATGCTCCGGCGTCATCGTGGCTATGGATGCCATCCATATCCTCACAGGACCCTTTAAACCCATCCTCTCAGGCATCCTGTCCCTGTCAGACCAGGGCAGCTTCTGCCTGATGAGCGGGCTGTTATGCGGTTATCCCATGGGTGCCAAGACCACCAGCGACTTTTTAGACCAGGGCAGACTCTCTGTTCAGGAAGGAAAATACCTGCTGGCCATCAGCAATCATCCCAGTCCCATGTTTGTGCTGGGATATGTAATGGCCCAGATTGCCCTGATTCCCTCCATGGCATCCCCCTGCCCGCTGTGGGCTGTCCTGGCAGCCCTGTATCTTCCCATACTCCCCATCTCCATATTAGCCAGATGCTGCTATCATTACAACCGGCAGACCCGTGAGGAAGCATGTCCTTTGGCGGCACAGGCAGCACCGGAAAAAACAGCCTGCTTTTCCTTTGACACTCACATGATGAGCTGTTTTGAAACCATGGTCAAAATAGGCGGTTATATCATGCTGTTCTCTATCCTGGCTCTGTATCTGACCGTGTTTCCGTTTCAGATGCCTCCCCTGCTCCGCCCGGCCCTGTTGGGAAGTGTGGAAATCACCACCGGCATCCAGATGATAGCATCCTCCGTGCCCGGAAGTATGGGAGCCCTACTTATCATTGGCTCCGCTGCCTTCGGCGGATTTTCAGGCATATTTCAGACAAAAAGCGTATTAAAAAATGCCGGATTGTCCATCCGGCATTATATGCTGTGGAAAATGCTCCACAGCGCGCTGTCCTGTCTTATATTTTATGTATCCCTGTGCTGATAGCCTATCCCTGTGCCGGCAGTCTATGCCTGCTGCTGGGCATCATCCATCTCCTGAGGCGCCTGGCCTTCGCCCTCCTCCGGCCTCACAATGCCTCCTGACAATTCATTCCGGTTTGAGGAAACAATGTCATAGCTGGACTGCATGGAAGACATAAAGGCGTCAAAACGTCCCCTTGCCCCTTCCATGGTATGGTTGATGATGGTCTGGAGACTGCGGAGCATGTCGTCTGTATACTGAATGGAACTCTGGCGGATTCCATTGGCATCGTTCACAGCAGAGTCCACAATGGCCTGGGCCTGTATGCTGGCCTGCTCCACCACTTCGTTGGCATGGGCATATGCGCGCTGCATGATTTCATGCTCATTAATCATCTCCGAAGTCTGTTCGCTGGCCTGGGCCACCATGGAATCCGCCTGCTTCTTGGCATCATCCAGCATGGCATCCGCCTGGGCCTGGGCTTCATTCAAAATGGTTTCCTGCTGGCTGATGATTTTCTGATATTTCTTAATTTCATCCGGTATCCTGAGTCGCAGCTCTACCAGCAGTTCCTCCAGCTCTTCCTTATTGACAATAATTTTGCTGTTTGATAATGCCTGGAACTTACAGCTGTCTATATATTCCTCGATTTCACTGATTAACTGCTCTATCCTACTCATCATGTCAACCGTCTCCTCTCCTCCAGCTTCTCTCTTACCCTGGCTGCAATGACCGGATGGAGGAATTCACTGATATCCCCCTCGTACTCCGCAATCTCTTTCACAATGCTGGAACTCAAATATGAATATTTTAAATTCGTAGTCAAAAATATAGTATCAATCTCCGGCGCAATGACCCTGTTGGTCTGCGCCATCTGAAGTTCGTATTCAAAATCCGTAATGGCCCGCAGTCCTCTGACCACGATATCCGCATGACTCCTGCGCACAAAGTCAATGAGCAGGCCTTCAAATGACTGAATCTCCACGTTAGGCAGGGACGAAGTCACTTCCTTTAACATATTAACACGTTCCTGGGCAGAAAACAACGGGCATTTTGCCTTATTGTTAAGGACCCCGATGATTAATTTATCCACCATCTTTGCTGTGCGCTCTATGATATCATAATGGCCTAATGTAACCGGGTCAAAGCTTCCCGGATATACTGCTGTCCTCATCTACTCTCCTCTGCCAACGAACACATGCTTGTTGGTCTTGTACTCTTTGCTTTTTATCATATGCCATCCGGATTCTTCCAGCCATCCAAACTCAGTTTCCCTGGATGCCTCAATTACAATCAGGGTTTCCTCCGTAACCATGGGGGAATGGTTCAGATAATCCAGAACCAGCCGTTCATACTCATGATTATAGGGCGGATCCATAAAAACAATATCAAACTTGTAATTCTTGCCCTCCAGGCGCTTCAGGCCGGTTATCACGTCACAGCCCATCACCATGGCCCGGTCCTCCAGCTTTGTCCTGCTCAGGTTCTCCCGGATGCACTCCAAAGCCTTTGGATTGTTCTCAATCATTACAGCCAAACCGGCTCCCCGGCTCAGCGCTTCAATTCCTATGGCCCCGCTGCCGGAAAAAAGATCCAGGAACATGCAGTCCGCCAATTCCGGCTGAAGCATGTTAAACAGCGTTTCTTTGATTCTATCAGTGGTGGGCCTGGTATCCAGCCCATCCAGTGTCTTTAAAAGCAGCCTTCTGGCACTGCCTGCGATTACTCTCATTCAATAACTCCCGCTTCCATACGCCGCACACTTGCAGCAATTTTCATACCAAACAAGTATAATATGAAAATTCCAGATATACAAGGGTTTTTTTAGGATTTTTGCAACATTTCCCTCATTATTTGGAAGCAGGAAGCCCCTGGGCAATCCGTCCGGTAAATTCCGCAATGTTCATGGTCTGCATGTATACCTTGCCAGGGCCTGTCAGTTTTGTGAGGAACAGTCCCTCGCCGCCGAACAGGATATTTTTCACACCTTTAACTGTCTCAATTTCATAGGATATGCTGGGTTCAAAGGCAAAGACATTTCCCGTATCCACCTTAATCACTTCTCCGGGGGCCAGAACCCTCTCCACCACATCTCCATCCACCTCCAAAAAGGCCATGCCGCTTCCCTGTATCTGCTGAAGGATAAAGCCCTCTCCGCCAAAAAATCCGGCCGTAAACTTCTTAGTCAGTACGGTATTGATTTCTACGGTTGTCTGGGCGCACAGGAAAGCTCCCTTCTGGCAAATCAGGCTGGTCTTTGCCGTATCTATGGCCAATATCTTCCCCGGCACAGTGGATGCAAACGCAATGGTACTGTCCGGCCTGGACGCCGTATAGGTAGCCATAAACAGGGATTCGCCGGAAAACATCCTTCCCAGTCCCTTCATAAGCCCTCCCTTTACATTGGAGTCCAGTGTGAAACCGTCGCTCATCCATGCCATGCCTCCGGACTGCGTATACATAGCCTCTCCCGCCTGCAGCCTGATTTCAACGGCCGGCAGTATATCTCCCAACATTCTGTAGTCCATGTAGTGTTTCCTCCTTAGATGATTTCATTTGTGTAACAGTATACCATATGAAGTGTTAAAATCCTTTACATTACTCTTAATATTTATGATTGAAAATCATCGGCTTAGGGTATCCAAAATAACCTCCCATTTATTGGTATCAATCTCCAGAAATCTATATCTCTGCCTACTATCTTTCCAAATACCTGCCCACAAACCGAAACACCCGGTCCCAATACTCTGCCCCGCCCACCAGCGCTGCCTGCACATGGGCCGCGCCTGCCACTGCAAGACATTCCTTTTCGCTCCTGCAGGCGTCATAGAGCTCCTTCATCATCTCAAAGGGAACAAACCGGTCCTCCGTGCCATGGATAAAAAACATGGGCAGTCTGGTCCCTGCCACGCATTTCATTGCATCCGCCTCCTTCATACCATAACCAGCCCTTATGCGGGTGACAAAATCCGCGCAGTATAAAAATGGGAACGCAGGCAGATGGAACTGGGACTTCATCTGATATGACAAAACCGACCAGGCGGACGTATAACCGCAGTCTTCCACCGCTGCCTTTACATTGGAAGGCAGCTTCTCTCCGGCAGCCATCATGACCGCAGCAGCTCCCATGGATACTCCATATAATACGATTTCCGAATCCGGATATTGCCTCACAAGCCAGCATATCCATTCTTTGATATCCAGGCGGTCATGCCATCCCATTCCCACATATGTACCCCGGCTCTTTCCGTGACCTCTGGCATCGGGCAGAAGAAGATTAAATCCCGCCTGATAAAAAGCCAGCGCTTCCCGTCCAAACCACATGCCGGAATCATCATATCCATGGATCAATACAGCCCATTTTTTATTTGGTTTTTTCTGTCTGCACAGATAGCCATGAAGTCTTAACTGGTCAAAAGACACGATTTCCCGTTCTTCGTACTGCGCTTTAAGCATTGTTACTGCTTCTGGTGCATTTCGTTCCTCTCCCGGCACTTTTTCTTCTTTCTCTGTGCCGGGCGCGGGTTTTAACAGGGCTGATTTATCTGTCGATGCATCCAGGGCAATATGAAAAAAATATTCTCCGGCCAGCAGTCCGGCGATTGCTGTGGCTATTCCTGCTGTTATACCCGCAGCAATTCCTGCGGTAATACCTGCGGCAGTTCCAACCTCCGCACCTGTCATAGATTTCTTCATCCGATACCGCCTCCTTAAAAATAAATATTAACTTCTACTATACTATGGCAACCAGTTTTAAAGGTCTATGCGTTCTAAAAAATCCGATTTCCTTTTTTAACCAAAATACGAAGAACCTTCTAGTTTATAATTTTTGAATCATCACATAATAGGATTGTAACACAAAACAAGCCATGAACCACTAAACAATTTCATGGCAAATATAATACAAGGAGGCGTTTTATTATGTCTAACAATTCTAACAGAACAAATGTACCTGAAGCAAAGGAAGCAATGGACAGATTTAAGATGGAGGTTGCTAACGAGATTGGTGTACCGTTAACCAACGGATACAATGGTAACCTGACTTCTGCACAGAATGGTTCCGTAGGTGGCTATATGGTTAAGAAGATGATTGAAGCCCAGGAGCGTCAGATGGCAGGTAAATAAATCCTCCCTTTCTGAAGGATTTCTGAAGTAAGATTGTATCATTGCTGGAAACAGCAGAAAATCCCCAGACTATGTGTTAAACACAGTCTGGGGATTTTGTCATTAATTTATCATATTTTCATCATCCATTTGTCATCCCTATTTCTGTCATCGGCATATCAGTCGTACAGATGCAGACTAATCCACATATACCACTTTACCCGTACGTTCCTTATCCTCCTTCGTGTCGGCTGCGTATCCAAGAGCAGCCATACCGTATACCACATGGTCAGCCGGCACTCCGAAGGATGTCAGAATCCGGCGGATGGCAGGCTCATCGCAGATTCCCTGGAGCTGGTTAATCCACACAGAACCGATTCCAAGGGAATGGGCGGCAAGGAACATATTTTCCATGGCACACGCATCGTCCTCCCTGCCGAAGCGGCTCTCCTTTTCATTGGACGGAATGACCAGAACCTGGGGCTGGTACATATCATATCCCTGACGGTCCAGTGTCTTTTCAACGGCCGCTGCCAGCATCTGGATCTTCTCCCTGTTTCTCACAACTGTAAACTGCCATGTCTGGAGTCCCATCCCGCTGGGCGCATGAAGGCCAGCCTGTACAATCAGCTCCATCTCATCCTCCGGAATAGGCTTGTCTGAAAACTTTCTGGTACTTCTCCTGGTCAAAATCGTATTCAATGTCTCATTCATGGTAAAACACCCCTTTCTGTTTTTATACAGCGGTTCTTATACAGCAGTTCTCATGCCGCAATTCTTATATAGCAGCCCCTAAACAGCAAATCCATATAAATCCGCTACAGGTTCAGCTTCTCATAATTGGTTCCCAGGTAATCCTCCACCTTCCGCTTCAGCTCCCTGTGCTCATCTTTTTCCAGCTGAGGGTCCTCATCCAGAAGCCGGTTTACTTCCTCTGAAACCTTTTTTAAAATATTGGCATCCGTGAATATATCTGCCAGCTTAAATTCCATATCCCCGCTCTGACGCAGTCCGAAGATATCCCCTGGTCCCCGCAGCTTCAAATCCTCTGAAGCAATGTAAAAACCGTCATTGGAACGGTTCAGTATATCCAGGCGCTCCCCTGCCCCCTGGTCCCGGGAACAATTGACCATGATACAGTAGGACTGGTCCTTTCCCCTTCCTACCCGTCCGCGGAGCTGATGGAGCTGGGCCAGGCCGAACCGCTCTGCATTCTCGATCATCATCACCGTTGCATTGGGCACATTGACCCCTACCTCGATGACAGTGGTGGATACCAGTACATGGATTTCCCCTGCTGCAAAGCGCTCCATAATGGCATTCTTTTCCTTACCCTTCAGCTTGCCGTGGAGATATTCCACTGTCACAGAGGGCGGCAGCGCTTTCCTCAGGGCCTTGGTATAATCCAGCACATTCTCAGCCTCAATCATCTCGCTCTCTTCCACCATGGGACAGATAACATAAGCCTGATGGCCCTCCGCCACCTGGCGCTCGATGAACGCATATGCTTTTGGACGATAGCCCGGATCCACCACACAGTTCTTTATGGTCTGGCGTCCCGCAGGCAGTTCATCTATGACGGATATATCCAAATCCCCGTACAGGATAATGGCCAGTGTACGCGGAATGGGCGTGGCACTCATAACCAGCACATGGGGTTCCTGTCCCTTGCTGCTGAGAAGTTCCCTCTGTCCCACGCCAAAGCGGTGCTGCTCATCGGTAATAACCAGGGCAAGGTTGTCGTACACCACCTTTTCCTGAATCAGGGCATGGGTGCCGATTATAATGTCCGCCTCATGGCTGGCAATCTTCGCGTATGCCAGACGTTTTTCCTTGGCCGTCATGGAGCCTGTGACCAGCACAGGAACCTTTTCGATTCCCTGCTTTTCAAAAAGGCCGGTCATGGATTCAAAGTGCTGTCTGGCCAATACCTCCGTAGGCACCATAAGCGCGCCCTGATATCCATTATATGCAGCCTCCAGCAGGGCCAGAATGGCTATGATGGTCTTGCCGCTTCCCACATCTCCCTGAATCAGGCGGTTCATCACCAGGCCGCTTCCCATATCGCCATATACTTCCCTCAGAGCCCTTTCCTGGGCTCCTGTAAGGGCGTAGGGCAGACTGGATTGAAAGGCAGCCACCTCCTCCGACTCCTTTATCATAAAGGCAGAATGCCTGTCCTCCCTGTGCTCCTTCAGACGCCTGACCCCCACCAGGAACATGAAGAACTCGTCAAATACCAGACGTTTCCTGGCAAACAGAAGCTCTGTCTGGTCAGCCGGGAAATGAATGTGCTCCATGGCATAATTGATTTCAGCCAGCTCATACCTGCGCCTTAAATCCGGCGGCATGTACTCCCGCTCCATCTTCCGCATTTCCAGGGCCATCTGCTGCGCCCGCACAATGGTCTTATTGCTCAGGCCCCTGGTCTGTCCGTATACAGGCTGCATGGAGCCGGCCAGGGCCTGGTAGCTGTCAGGGGTAAATACCTCCGGCTGTTCCATGACCATCCGTCCCCTTTTCTTAACCACCCTGCCGCGGAATACGTAGGTGACGCCGGTCTTTAAATTTGCCCTCATATAGGGCATGTTATACCAGGATACCTGGAGGGAGCCTGTCAGGTCCTTAAGCTGCACCGAGACAATCTGCATATGGCCCAGACGCAGCAGGTCAGCTCCCCTGACAAGCGCCGACTCCACAGCCATAACAGCCTGCTCCTTTAACTGCCCTATGGACACCGGGGGCTCGTATGCATCGTATGCCCTGGGATAATAGGACAGCAGGTCATCTATGGTGACAACTCCCAGTTTTTCAAATAGTTTGCCTGTCTTCTCGCCAATTCCTTTTAACGAGTTTACCGGCTGTCTGTTTAACATGTATCAGAATCCTCCAAAGGAAGTCATGCCTGTAACGCATTGAGTCCCAGCTTTATGCATCCCATGATTCCCTGGTCATCGTGAAGGCTTGCCGGAACAATGTAGCTGTCCATGTCTTCCAGTTCCTTTGTCTTGATATAGCCGTTTAACATCTCCCTCACCTTTTGGCGGATCATAGGGAACAGCTGTTCCTGGTGCATGACTCCGCCGCCCAGAATAATTTTCCGGGGAGAAAGCAGCATGATATAGTCCACAAGAGCCTGGGCAATGTAATAGCTCTCCATCTCCCATACCTCGGGCCTGTCCACCAGTTCCACGGCCTTTTTACCCCATCTGGCCTCGATAGAGGGACCGCTTGCAAAGCCCTCCAGACAGTTTTTGTGATAAGGACAGATACCGCCCTTTGAATCGTCCTCATGACGCGCCAGAAGGATGTGGCCTCCTTCCGGGTGAAGCATTCCGTGCAGCAGCTTTCCATTGATGCATACGCCCACGCCCACACCGGTTCCTATGGTGATGTAGATAACGCTGTCCAGTCCCCTGGCACATCCGTATGTCACCTCTCCCAGACAGGAACCGTTCACATCCGTATCCAGTCCCATGGGAACCTTAAGCTCAGCCTTAAGCCTGCCCAAAAGATCCTTATGCCTCCATGCCAGCTTAGGCGTGTCCAGGATATATCCGTAAGTCTCTGACTCCGGCTTCACATCCACAGGGCCAAAGGCAGCCACGCCCAGGGCCTCGATCTCCTTATCCTTAAAATATTCAATGAGCTTAGGTATGGTCTCCTCCGGTGTTGTGGTGGGTATGGATACCTGCTCCAATATGGTACCGTCTTCCTTTCCTACGGCGCACACCATCTTAGTGCCGCCTGCTTCCAATGCTCCAATTAACATATATGCTCCCCTTTCTGAAACAATTAGTATGATACTTTTTTAGCTATGTTTTAGTTGAATTATACAATCTTTTTCTTATCTTGGCTAGGTCTAAATTCCATCGCACCTTTACTTCTCACGTTTAAACCCATAAAAAAACTGCACTATTTATACGTGTCTGAGAGATATGGACGATTGGTAACTCTTTGTCCACATTCCCTCTTATCCGCAAAACCGTGCAGCATAAAACAATAATATCAGCTAAATTCACCTATAAAACCAGACAGAAGCTTTTTCCATAACTAGTAAGCTCTCCGGTACACATCTTCCACCTGTTCCTTTGTAGGTTTAAAGGGATTATCATCCATGCACGAATCTTCCATGGCTGTCTCTGCCAGTTCATCAAAAATCTCAGGATTTACTTCCATATCTCTCAGTCTTTGGGGCAGGCCCAGCAACGCGGAAAATTCTCTCAGATATGCCGCGGATGCCGTGGAAGCTTGAAAACCAGTCATGGAATCCGCCCCCGGCAAAGCAAGAGCTGCCGCTATCTTTTTAAATTCCCGGGAGGTAATTTTGTCTGTACCGTTAAATTCCATGCCATAAGGCAGTAATATGGCATTGCAAAGTCCATGCGGAAGCCCAAACCGGCCACCCAGTGCATGGGCCATAGCATGAATGATACCCAGCCCTGCATTGGAAAATGCCATTCCGGCGCTGTATTGTGCATAGGCCATCATCTCTCTTGCCTTTACATCACCTCCATTTGAAACGGCAGCTGGAAGATATTCTTTTATAGTCTTTATAGCCCACAATGCATCTTTATCTGTATAAGGTGTTGCCCGTTTTGCTACTACAGCTTCCACTGCATGGGTCATTGCATCCATTCCAGTGGATGCGGTAAGACCTTTGGGCATTGTCATCATAAAATCAGCATCATCCACAGCTATAGTTACCATACAGTTTGTATCTACCATACACATTTTGGAATGAGTATCAGAATCCGTGACAATATAAAAGGATGTTACCTCAGATCCCGTACCTGCCGTTGTATTAACAGCTACAATAGGGATTCCTGGCTTTCTGGACTTGCCAACCCCCTCATAGTCCTTAACTTGACCGCCGTTTGCAAGTACAATACTGACAGCTTTAGCGGTATCAATGGCAGAACCGCCTCCCACAGCCACCAGTACATCTATCTCCAAAGCAACAGCGGCTTTCAGACACTCTTCCACAACCTCTATGGTGGGGTTAGGCTGCACCAGATAATACACAGCATATTCCAGACCTGCCATTAAAAGGCAGGACCCTACGCGGTCCGCCGCCCCGCTTTTATACAAAAAGGAATCCGTGACAATAAGCCCTCGCGTGAGTCCTCTCTTTTTTAGTTCTTCTGGAAGCAGCGCGATAGAACCTTTCCCAAATAAGCTGGTCGTCACTGCATGTATCTTTTCCATATCCATGCCCTCTTTCATTAAAGTCTGTGCAGTAATCCAAAAGTAAGTCCTCTGAATCCCTACAGTTCTGCCTGGGGCGGCGAATCCACTATACCAACCACAAATGCATCCACGGGTGCTGAACGGTCCAGTGCGTACTGCGTGGTATTGTCCGTTGTCACCAAAACCAATTCACCGATTCCTGCCCCAATGGTATCCGCCGCGACAATGATATTCCTCTTTTCTCCATAAAATGGTTCTACAAGGAGGAGCTTAAAACCAACCAGGCTGCTGCATTTTCTTGTTGAGACCACATTGCCTTTGATTGTACCTAATATCATTCAAACATTTCCTTTCTGACAGGCAGCCATTGCCCCTGCTTTAACTGAAATGCATTAGCATCGTCTGTATCAATATGAAAATCCAAACGGCTATCAGCGCCAACCCGAATCACTACATGGCTTAAAATGCCTCCCTTGGGACCCGGGACCCTGACATTCACCCGGTCCCGGTCCGACACGCCAAACCATGCTGCATCTGCCTGGGTCATATGGATATGTCTATCCGCCACCATAACACCCTCTGTAAGAGCTACTTCCCCGCAGGGTCCCTTTAATCTGATTCCAGGCGTATTGTCTATCTCTCCCGACGTCCTTACAACAGGTTCAATTCCCAGAAATCTGCAATCACCGGCAGACATCTCCACCTGACTTTTACCTCTCTCAGGTCCCAGTATTCTTACTTTCTCGTAGCTGCCCTTCGGCCCCTGGACAGCTACTTGTTCCAAACATGCAAACTGACCAGCCTGACTCAAATACTTCATGGGTGTAAGAGTATATCCCTGACCAAACAGTTGAGCTACATGTTCCCTGGAGAGGTGGACATGTCTGGCTGAAATTCCAACTGGGACCAGATACGGATCCCTGTTCAGACGTTCCCACTGTTCATAAACCAATGATGATATGGCCTGAATCATCATTTCCCTGTTTTCATCGTCCCTTCTCTCCATATATCACTCCTGCTGTTACCGAATGAAGGGAAGTACAGCGCCTACCGATGTATGTGGACGTGGAATCACATGAACAGCTACCAGCTCGCCTATCCTGCTGGCCGCATCCTGCCCCGCTTCCACAGCTGCTTTCACCGCTCCAACATCACCTTGGACCATAACCGTCACCAGACCCGAACCTATCTTCTCTGTTCCGACCAATTCCACATCGGCTGCCTTTAACATTGCATCAGCAGCCTCAATGGATGCCGTCAGTCCCCTGGTCTCAATCATCCCCAATGCCAGCATTCCTTTCTTTAAAACCATACCTGTTTCTGCCATAATTAATTTACCTCCTCGATCATATTTAAAAGTTTCATTATCTCCGGATGCGGGGCATTGATAACTGCAGCCACTTTTATGGCGTCCGCCCCCACTATCTCCGCTGCTTGGACAGCCGCCTCCATGGCTGCCTCTACAGCCGAGGTCCCGCCTGCCAGGACTGCATGGCATAGTTTTCCTCCCAATTTTCTGTGGAAACTGACTATATCTACCTCTGCCGCCTTCAATGCCTGGTCAACGACAACTACCGTATTGGAATAATAGCTGATTTCTAAAACCCCTATGGCATTACCTATCTTTCCCATGGCGTCCTGTCCTCTATATGATATATGTCTTATTTCAAGCGCGGCAATATTCTGGTAATATCCTGATGTGGTCTGGGAATCACATGTACTGCAACCAGTTCACCAATTCTGGAAGCAGCTTCCTGTCCCGCCTCCGTAGCAGCCTTCACGGCTCCAACCTCACCGGTAACCATCACGGTTACCAGACCGGAGCCTATTTTCTCCGTCCCCAAAAGTTCCACATCTGCCGCTTTGAGCATTGCGTCCGCAGCCTCAATGGATGCCGTTAATCCCCTTGTTTCAATAAGACCTATTGATGTAGATGCCATCTTTCTTACCTCCTGATATGCTTTTTGTTATGCTTTCATTTAAATGGTACTTTTGTTATAACTGACAATGAATTGGTCCCGTCATAAGGCCCTTCAATGATTTCTGCAAGAACATCCCCAGGCTTATTAAACATGAGAGCGGCGTCCCTTGCCGCTGCACAGGCAATCTTTACATCGTCCACGCTTCCCTCAAATTTAACCTGGACCGTCAGGGGAATGAATGCAGAGCCATCCTTGGAGTTAATTGTGTCAATACCCATAATCCTTATGTCGGCCGCCTTGCAGGCCTGATCCATAGCATACAACACAGCTCCGTAACCAGCGCACTCCAGAAAACCCAATGCCATATCTTCACCTCTTTCTTTTTTCGGTCAGAACGGCACATGGGACTTATACGATTCTTAAACCACCCTCTGCAAGCATACACCTGCGTCTGCGGGTGAAGCTTCTGGCGCATGTAAGTCCTTCTCCGGTAGGTCCCGCGATGGTCATTGTGGTATGTCCCTCACCACCGATTCCTACTCCCTTTAACGTAGCACCATTTTTTGTATAAATTGTAGTCTCTATCTCCTTACCAAACAGTGTCATATGCTCCACATTTTTTGAAAATATAGATGCGGTGTGACGGTTTCCTGCCTCAGCATCCACTGCCCATTCCACACATTTCTCAAATGTTTCGCAACGCACGATCGGTAATACCGGCATTAATTGTTCTACTTTGACAAAAGGATGGCTCCTGTCCGTCACACAAATAAGAAGCCGCGGATTCTTATGTTCTTGTATGCCGATTGCCTCTAAAAACGTACCGGCATCCTTTCCCACCCATTTTTTGTTTACTTCATAATTTCCAGCTTTATTCACCATAGCCAGCTTTGTAATCTTAGTCAGTTGTGACTCGTCCAGCAGATAAGCCCCCTCTCCGACCAGCCTGTCCACCAGTTCGTCAGCTACGTTGTCCATCACAAAAACTTCCTTTTCAGCCAGGCAGAGAAGGTTATTGTCAAAGGATGCCCCTCTGTACAACTCCCTGGCCGCCAGGCTTAAATCTGCCGTATCATCCACCACTACTGGCGGATTTCCTGCCCCCGCACCAATGGTCTTTTTTCCGGAACAAAGCAGAGAATGTACCATCCCCATCCCTCCGGTTCCCGCCATCAAGCGGATATGCGGACTTGAAGTTAATTTGTGAACAGCCTCCATATCAGGTTCTCTCTGCATGGTAATCAAGTTTTTGGGGCCGCCATTTTCCACAATCGTGCGGTGAAGCATTTGCAGACAATAGGCGCTGCACCTCTTCGCCCCCGGATGGACATTGAACACTACGGCATTGCCTCCGGCTATCATACTAATAGTGTTATTAATCATAGTCTCTGTGGGATTCGTGGAAGGAGTGATGGCGCCAATCACGCCAAAGGGAGCTTGTTCCTCTATCATCAATCCCTCATCGCCTGAAACAGCATCTGTCACCAGGCATTCCACCCCCGGAGTCTTATCAATAACAGCCATATGTTTTATAATCTTATCCTCATACCGTCCCATTCCTGTTTCCTCATGGACCATCCTCGCCAAAGATTCGGCATGAGCACGGGATGCCGCCCGAATAGCCTCAATGATTCTTTTTCTGTCTTCCAGTTTATATCTATGTATCCATTCCTTCTGTGCTGTTCTAGCCGCTTCAATGGCATCCTCAACCTGTTCAAAAATCCCATCCTGCCCATTGCTGCACGTCCTGTCATTTATATGTAATGCACCTGCCTGAAAATCCTTCTGTGCCAATCCGGATAACACGCTCCGCACAATGGCTTCTATCTCTTTTTCACTTATTTCCATGATAGTATCCCCCTAATGATTCTGCTTCAATTGCTCCAAAACCCGCCTCACTACCTCCCCAATAATTTCTTCTTTTGATTTGTCTGGTGCAGACGGCCTCTCCCCTGTTCCCTGCTGAACGTCCCCTGGTCTAATAAGCCTTGTTACTCCCTTTAGGTTAAGTGACTCAGACAGCTCATCGGAGCTTCTTCTCTGCCCCTGTACATCGGCCTCATTAACGCCGGCGCAGGTAGGGATACCTCCCGTGGTGATGCCCAGTTTCCTTCTGATTTCAAGCAGCCGCTCTACCTGGCTGGAGGAAAGCGTATTCTGACGCTCAATTATATAACCCGTATACATCAGGATCGTAGCGTAATACTCAACCGATTCTAATCTGTAAAATGCCTGATACACATCTTTTCCCCATGTCAAAGCACCATGATTAGCCAGAAGCACGCCATTATGGGTATTCACAAAGGGAGCAATAGAATCCGGTACTTCCTCTGTACCTGGGGTCGCATAACGCGCCACAGGTATGGTACCTAATCCCATAACAGCTTCCGTCAGCACTGCTTTATCCAAGGGGATTCCTGCAATAGCAAAACTGGTAGCCACAGGCGGGTGAGCATGTGTCACTGCCTGCACATCCGGATTCTCTCTATAAACTCTTAAGTGCATCTTTACCTCTGATGAGGGCTTATATCTCCCCATCAAGATATTTCCATTCAAATCCATCTTTACCATCATATCCTGGGTCATGAAACCTTTTGAGACACCAGTCGGCGTGGTCCATATGGTATTTGTTCCTACCTTGCAGCTGATATTCCCATCATTCGAGGCCACAAAGCCTTTGTCATACATGCGCTTTCCTATATCCAAAATAGCTTTTTTGGCCTCAAAATCTGTCATGTACCTCACACCTTGAATTATCATCATATTCTCCTCTAACATCCAAAGGCGGTAACTCGCCCTGTTATGGTGTTTTTACTCTTATATAGTCCGGCCGTCTTTATGCAGTTTTCAATTGCGGTTTTGAGGAAATCACGGGAATCGTGACAGATATAGAACTGAATCATAGATAGAAAAGTTCCCGAATTAGAATCATGTATTTTCAAATAAAGTATCCTGCTCTTGGATTTTAAGAAACGAAAGGGAACCATTGTGACAGAGGCTCCCCTTTGCAACCTGTAGCGTGTTCGGACAAACGTGGGGTTCCAAATAAGCGCTAGTTCAAAACCTTGACACCATTCGTTTCATAAAATTCTCTGTAAGATGCAGGGATTCCTTTATCCGATATAATCACATCAGAAAAAGTCAAAGAACCCAGGCTGAGAAATGTGGTACGGTTAAATTTAGAAGAATCCAATACAATGATTAGCTGGTCAGCAATTGCCTTTATGGTCTGGTATACAATTAACTCTGTGGAGTAATTCACTGTGTATCCAGCAGACAAGTCCGCTCCTCCAACCCCCATAAATGCCTTAGATATATACACTTTATCCAGATTACGCATGAACATCTCACCTGCTACATACAGATGGCTATGTACCAGATTCCCGCCGGTGACAATGACATTAGCCTGTTTATTCTTAGCCAGTGCCTGGGCTGCCAAAAGATTATTCGTCAATACATTGACCTCCTCCAGCTTGGCCAATTCTCTGGCAATATAGTAACAGGTGGTTCCTTGTCCTATGAACACCCAACCGCTGTCCGTAACCAGTGAAGCCGCAATCTTACCAATTTCTTCCTTCCTCCGGTCATATTCAATATGCATCCCCAGTGAATCCTCACGTATTGGTTCTGCATCACTGATTTCACCTGTAGGAAGAGCGGCTCCGTGTATCCTTCGGATACACTGTCGGTCCTCTAAAAGAGACAGGTCCTTTCTGATTGTAACTTCCGATACATGGAACATATCGCTTAAATCATTGACCTCTATACGGCCTGATTCTTCAACTACTTTTTTAATCTCTGCAAGTCGTTCTGTTCTATTCATATGATATTCACTGACTCTTTTCTTACTTTCTGATGAAACATACATTTGATTATATCATACTATGATTTTAACCTCAACAAAAAAGCATTAATTCCCCCTCACTCTATCGCCATATCATGCTATGTATTCTCATGCCCATATTTAAACAGAAACCTCTCCCGCTCCGATTGGACAAATCTGGATGGTATCTCCTTTATTGGCCGGTTAATAATATCCAGATAAATGGCACACGCTTTTTCCATAACATCTACTGTCAGGGCAGCTTCTGAGAGATTCCTTCCGCAAGCTACGGGTCCATGATTGCGCAGTATGAGGCCATTCTTATCTCCAATCACCTCGGCTGCCCCTCTTCCCAGGCTCTGATGCTGCTCTGCCGGAATATATTGCCTGGATAAAGGGATTTTGCCGCCGAACAATTGTGACATTTCCTCCACCATACAGGGTACCGACGAGATTGGTAATGCTGATACAGCCATGGCTTTCTGTGTATGGGCATGTATGACTGCTTTTATATCGTCCCTCACCAGATAAATCTGACGGTGGACTTCTTTTTCGGATGTAGGGGTACGGTTGCCTTCCACTTTATTGCCTTCCAGATCAATAACAACAAAATCTTCCAGCTCCATGCTTCCATACTCAACCTTACTGGGAGTTAGCACAATATGATTACCTATCCGTACACTTACATTTCCCCAGGTTCCCAGAAAATACCCCTTCCCGACCATTCGTCTGCAAACATCTAAAATTTCCTGTCTGGCTTCTTCATACAACATATGATTACTCCTTCAAGATAGTTGCCCTCGTCTTCCAGGTCTTTTGAATCGAGGTGTATAATTCTTTGTATAGTTCATAGAATTTCATATACTTTTTATGATGTTCCATATTTGGTTCATAAACCATCTTCGTCTTCACAATTTTTGACACTGCTTCCTGGTAACTGCCATATATACCTTGAACTACCATATTGTTAATGGCAACGCCTCTTGCCCCCAGCTCGTCACCCTTCACGGTCACAATACGGCTTCCCAGAGCATCGGCAAACATCTGACACCAGGTATTACTGCCGGATCCGCCTCCGCAAACTGTTATTTGTTCTGGTGTAAGAGGCATATGTTCATAACAGTCCAGCATGGCAAAGGCCACACCCTCATAGGTGGCTCTCACAATGTCCGCCAGGCTTGTTTTCACACTGAGTCCAGTATAACTGGCCCTTGCTCTGGAATCTGTAAAAGGCGCCCTCTCTCCTCCTGCAAGAAGATAAGGGTGATACATCACGCCGTGAGCGCCAATAGGAACATCCTTAATCATCTCTTCCATATAATCGTAAACATTCTTCCCCAATCCCTCTGCATCTTCTTTTATCTGGCTGCCAATCGTCTGTAGCATCCATTCCAGGTTAGGAGTACCAGCTAAAGAGGCCATGAGCCTGAGCCATCTGCCTTCCATCACATGCGACACGGTCATACCTGATTTTATTGCATCCTGCAATGGTTTATCAATCACCATCTCATGAAGGGCAGCAGTACCTATTATGGAACAACAGTGGGCATTATCAATTACACCGCTGCCCAGAGCACAGGCGCCCACATCCATGGGGCCTGATGTTACTAAAACTTTATCTGTAAGTCCTATTTTCTCAGACAATTCCGGCAAAATGAAATATGTGTTCTCTTTTGCAGTCTTTACGGGAGGATATTTCTCACGGTATGCTTTTAACCCACATACATCAAATGCCTCCTCCAGATAATCCCGTTTATTCTGATCAAGGAAAATAAGCGACTGGTCTGTGGCATCTGTTGTAACCTCTCCCGTGAATTTGTAGAACAGATAGTCCTTCAAATGAAGCAGCCATCTGCTTTTTTCGAGAGACTCTTTCTCATACTTCTCCATCCAGCGCACAATGCCATTCTGGTTTCCTGTAAATATCCATGTACCCGTCAGTTCAAATAAGCGCTCGCATGTTCCGTCCTCCACCCACTGGTCTACAAACTCTGCTGCCCTTCCATCGCAAAAACAGCACCCTCTGCGCACCGGCTTCATATCTTCATCCACCATCCACAGTCCATCCCCCTGAGCTGTGATACCGATTCCTATGATAGCATTACGGTCTACCTGAGCAGCTACACTCTCTACACATATCTGTGCCTTTTCCCAGATTTCCTCCATGTCTTCTTCGTACTGATTTTCCTGTGGAAAGTATCCTTTCAGCCCAATACCCTTTTTTGCTATCTCGTTCCCCTGTTCATCAAACAGCACCGCTTTAATTCCGGTAGTACCCGAATCTATACCGATAATATACCTTTCCATTTGAATACCTCTCTTCTAAAACATCCCTTTAATGTATCCCAGCGATTCCTTAATCAGATCGTCCAAATACTTATCATCGGCATCAGCCGGAAGCATATTCCTCCATACATTTCCGCCTTCCAGCGCAACCGATCCCCCTGTCCGCACCAGTGGCTCAAAAGAAATACATCTGTCATACCCAATTTCCTTCAACGCATCTACTACCTGCTGCCACGGAAGGAAACCAGGTCTCGGAGGTCTCCTGTTATTGGAACCCATATGATAATGGCCCAGTCTGCTGCCTGCCGTCCGAATAGCTTCCGCCAAATCATCCTCTTCAATCATCCCATGGAATATATCCAGAAGAATATTAATATTAGGATGATTCACCATATCAGCCAGCTTTCTTGCTTCAGCTGCTGTGTTAAGCATATAGTTCTCAAAACGGTTTACTACTTCCATGTTCCAGCTCACATCATAATCAGCCGCACATTTTCCAATCTCCTTAAGAGATTTCGCAGACTGTTCAAAACTTTTCTCTTTGTCGATTGGGCGGTCAAACTTACACCAAGCTCCATAGTTGATACCAGAGAAATTATGGCTTCCCAAACGGGCGATTGCTTCAATCAGGCGTTTTGACTTCTCAACTGCTGCCCTTCTTCCTGTTTCGTCAGCCTGAGATAGGTCTTCCTCCTTACCAAATCCGCCAGAAACATAAATTTCCACATCATTCGCCCTGGATGCCGCCAAAATTTCATTTACTTCCTGCTGCTCCATTGTGAGAGTTCTTCCCCAAAAAATTTCCAAGGCATCAAAGCCACAGGCCCTGGCACGTTCAATCATTTTAGGGTAATCATTCCCCTCCCAATCCTTACTCCAATAACAATAACATATTCCAAATTTCATATTATTTCCTCCTCAATTTTGAACATTAATAGTAGCATTTATACATTACTGTTGTTTCTTCTTCGGATTGCATCAATCGCTACTGCAATCAGTACCACCACACCAGTGACAATCTGATCCCAGTAGGAGGAAATTCCTAAAAGACTGATACTGAAGGATATTACACTCATGAGCAAACCTCCCACTATAGTCCCTCCGATACCTCCGCTTCCTCCATTCATAGATGTGCCGCCTAACACGCCTGCTGTAATGGAAGGCATGGCCCAGTTTTCTCCTATATTTACCTGTGAAGAACCCAAACGCAGCACCATTAGTATCCCCGCCAAAGCTGATATGAATCCAGTCAAGGCATATACTGCCATCTTTGTCTTGTTAATCTGTATTCCAACAATTTTTGCCGCATGTTCATTACCGCCCACCGCATATATATGGCGGCCAAAAGAAGTATATCTCAGCATATAAATCAGTATCACTGCCAGTACCACCATAATAATGGCCGGGTATGGAATAATGCCAAACAGCGTTCCTTGGCCTATAATGGTCACTGATTCCGGAATCCCGGTAAGGGGTATTCCTTTTGTAGCGACATAAATAATCCCCTTATACAATGCACTGGTCGCCAACGTGACAATAAACGGAGTCAGGTTCAGGCTGCAGATGAAGATACCGTTAATTGCCCCTAAAGCAACTCCAGCCATAAGCGCTATGGCAATGGACAAAAAAGGATTTACTCCCCCCACTGTGGTTAACATTGCAAAAATCATACTGCAGAGTCCTGCCACACTGGCAACCGATAGGTCAATTCCTCCGAGAAGAAGAACTAGGGTTTGTGCAAAACCTATGATTATGGTAAAGGAAGCAGAACGCGAAAACGTAGACAAATTATATGCTGTATAAAAATGTCCTGTAAGCAGCTGCACAATTACGGTCATTAATATAGTAACAATCAGCACTGCCCCAGCAGTGGATTTTACCATGCCTAAAATTTTTTCTTTCATATGTATCAAACCTACCCCTCTATATGTTAGTGTAATGCCACCTTTAAAATGTCTTCCCGCTCCATATCCTCATTTGGCACAACAAATCCCTTCACCTTACCACCGTTCATGATCATAATGCGGTCAGCCAGTGTCAAGAGCTCTTCAATCTCAGACGAAATAACAATCACAGTAATTCCACTGTCCGCCATGTCCCGGATTAATTTATAGATTTCACCTTTTGCCCGAACATCAATCCCCCTAGTGGGTTCATCCAATATAAAGAGCTTAACCTGTTTTTCCATCCATCTTCCCAATATTACCTTCTGCTGATTGCCACCACTCAAATTTTTAATCTGAGTGAGACAATCCGGTGTTTTAATTCGGAGCGCCTGTATATGATGATTGGCGGCTTCCCTGGCCTGGCTAAAATTTATTCTCCCCATACGTGTTACCTTATGGTAGTTAGGCATCATTATATTTTCATAAATAGAAAGAATAGGAAACATTCCTTGTTTTCTTCGTTCCTCCGGAACCAGACCGATTCCATAACTTATGGCTTCATTTGGTGAAGTAATTTCCACCTCTTTGCCCTCCAGATACACTTTTCCCTTATCTTTTTTTGTAAGACCGTATAAGCAGGAAAACAGTTCTGTCCGTCCCGCTCCCACCAGGCCCGCCACACCGAAGATTTCCCCTTTCTTCACTTCAAAATCCACGTTCTGAAACTCTTTGCCTCTGCAAAGCCCCATAACCTTCAAGAACACCTGGTCAGGAACCGGGCGGACGATATGCTGGCTTTTTTCAACCTTCTGATTCGCCATATAATAAATCATATCGTCTATAGACAAATCTGACGTATTACTTATTTTTATCAGCTTTCCGTCTCTCATAATTGTAACCCTGTCTGCAATTTCAAGAACCTCATCCAGATGATGCGTAATCATGATGATGGCCTTTCCCTCATTCTTAAGTTTCCTGATATTTTTAAACAGGTGTTCTGTCTCATTTAACGTCAAGGATGCTGTCGGTTCATCCAGGATGATGATGTTTGAACCAAAGACCAGGGTTCTGGCTATAGATACAAGCTGTTGGTATGCAGCGCTTACTTCTGATATTTTCTTGCCCGGATCTATGTCCACTTCCAGTTTGTCAAGCATTTCCTTTGCCTTCGACCTCATGTGGTCCCAATCTATCCTATTCCCTTTTTTTTGATGAAGGCCCAGGAAAATATTTTCAGCAATTGATAAATCGCTTACCAGATTAAGCTCCTGCGGCACCATACCTATACCTTTCTGCAGCGCTTCATAGGGCGACCGGTTTGTGATTGTCTGTCCCCTCAAAACCATCTCTCCAGAGTCCGGCTGAAGCATTCCCATCAGAACATTCATCAGCGTACTTTTGCCAGCTCCATTTTCCCCAATCAGAGCCATTACCTCGCCCTGTTCCAATGTGAAATCCACATGGTCCAAGGCAAGGGTTCCAGGGAACTGCTTTACAATCTGTTTCATCTCCAAAAGATATTCTGCCATGAAATTCCTCCTGTTTTTTGAAATTCCCTACCATATGGCAGGGAATTCTTTACGGCATTTATATCGTTTTCATCAACCCCAAATATTGAATCAGTCTATGACGCAGGATACAGCATATCCAGCATCCTCTGTGCATCCTCCTGATATATAATGGACGTGGTTTCTTCCGTCTGCTCTGGATATGTATCTGCTCCCGGCTCTAAACCGTCAGCAATCATGATTGCTACCTGGATAGTATCAAATCCCATCTTAAAACAGTCCTGAACACCCAAAGCCTGTATCACACCATCTCTTAAATATTCAAGAGCCCGCTTGTCATGATCCATACCCACTAATACAATCTGTCCTGCCTTTCCTGCATCCACAACAGCCTGTGCTGCTCCTATGGGATTACCCATGTTATTACAAAAAATTCCTTTTAAGTCCGGATATTTCTGAAGAAATCCCTCTGTAAATGTGAGTGCATTTTCGACTGAATCATTGTCATTTTGTATTTCAACTACTTCAATCTCCGGATATTTTTCCATTACATCCTTGAAGCCTTTGATACGGTCCTCATGGCACGGTGCTCCGATGGTTCCGGCCAGAGCAGCTACCTGTCCCTTGTAATCAATCTTTTCTGCCAGAATCTCTGCCAAATCAGCGCCATCCTGGTAGTTATGAGTGTTTCCTACATATGCGATACGTTTACATCCATCTTCTTTCGTTGCATCCGAACTGGAGAAAGTCATAACCTTTACCCCCTGGTCAATCAGATTATTGATGGTTGGCGTTACAATCTTAATATCATTCACATCCACGCCAATTACATCAAATCCTCTTCCTGCCGCTTCTTCCAGACGGTTGACCTGGTCAATGGCATCCGGTGTAACAGGAGCCGTATACTCATAATTAATGGTAATTCCCCGGTCAGCATACTGCTTCTGAGCTTCCTCCAAACCTAATCCAACTGCATCCCACCATGCATGTACCAGTTTGTAAGTCAGATAAAAGTTATACTCCTTCTTTTTAGGCTCGTAATCTCCCAGAGTTAAATCTGAACTTACCACTTCCTCCGTTTTAACCTCTGTTTCTTTTGACTCAGGAGCTTTCGTACTTTCTTCCTTCATCTCCGTTGCCGCCACAGTGGTCGTTTCGGTTGCCGCTGCCGTAGTGTCCGCAGGCTTTTCACTCCCAGAGCATCCTGCCAGAGAGCTCATCGCCATTGCCGCCGCCAATACAACTGCTATCGTTCTTTTCTTCATGTTTCCCCTCCTGGAATATGTTATTTTATTTTTTGACTGCTGCCGTTACAGTCAAGAAAGCTTGTTTTGTTTATCTTTTATTTTATGTTTTAATTATATTTCGTTACTTACGAATTGTCAATAGTATATTTCATTTAATGTTTCGTTTAATGTTTCGTTTTTAAAATATTACTGTACCATTATACAAACCGTAAAATTTATCTTTCGTTTTTTTGAATATGAAGCCATCTATCCCGCATGCAAGACCTTACAACCAAATTCTATCAGTAATACAAGGACATTATACTGTATTAATGTTACGAACATATTTTAATCAACAACATACCAAAAGGTAATCACGATATTTATGAATAATATATTTTTCTTAGATAGATAAGTGAAATAATAATGGGAGTTTAAATTTTTTCAAAACTGGTGAATGTACCGTATGATTAAGGAAATAGAAAGAACATTATCAGACAACAAAAAATGCCAGCAGACAATAGCTGCTGGCAAAAAAACTTTTTAATCATGCTTACTTCCTGCGCCCCAGAATCCTCATAATATACACAAAGAGGTTGATAAAATCCAGATAAAGCTGCAGTGCGGAGAAGATGGAGGCCTTGGCTGCCATCTCAGGCGCCTGGCCGTAGTATGCGTGGAATGCCTGTATCTTCTTCACATCATAGGCTGTCAGTACCAGGAACAGGAAAATTCCCACAGTCGATACAATGGTGTCAAATGCGCTTAAATCAATAAACATTGCAAAAATCCAGTAGAAAAACAGGAATACAAGTCCTCCAAGCATGAAAGGACGAAGCTTGGTAAAATTAATATTGCCAAACCAGCCAATCAATGCCATGATTCCAAAGAACAGGGCTGTGATGCCGAATACCATCCACAGAATCTCCAGGCTGAATGCAAATAGATATGCGCTGAATACAATGCCGTTAAGGGCGGCATACAGGAAGAATAAGCTCCTGGCCATACCCACGGACATCTTCTCAATCCTGGCGGAGAGATATATCACTACTCCCAGCTCGGCGGCCAGAAGTGCCAGAGGCCAGTAACGGAAGGAATATATATAAAAAATCGTTCCTGTCATTGCAAAGCCCACCGCAACAATAAAGGTAACCAAAAGCCCTGCAAACATCCAGCCAAAAGTCTTTGCCGTGTAGCGTCCCAGTGAGTCTCCCTCTACCTGAACTTCGTAAGATCTGTTCATCATGTTTTCATTCATAGTCATCCGCTCCTTTTAATTTAAAATATAAATGTAAATGCAAAAATCAGATTGATAATGTAACCGATGATGGCAGCCACCATGGCAATGGTACCCAGAATCACAGCCGCCCTGCCTATATTGTTTTTGCTGGAGCTGCGGGCCTTCTGTCCGAAGGTAATTCCCAGTCCTCCCAGCACAATGCCGCCCAGAGGCGAAAGCAGCAGGCCCACCACAATTCCCAGTATAGAGAGTATCATGGCTGGAACAGCGCACTTTCCGTGGTCAGGCACCTGTATGGTAATGACTTTGTTTCCTGTGTCTTCCTGTCCCTGGGGCAGGGGCTGATGGAGCAGGCGTATTAACTCCTCCAGGCTCTCCCGGAACATCTTCTTGGGCATGGCGCCCACAAATCCCTTGATGGGATTCTCACGTTTCTTACCGATCCAGGCTTCCAGATGAAAGCTTCCGTCGTTATACTCATACCGTATAAACCTTGCCATGGTCAGAAAGCCATCGCCCTCCTGCCAGACTTCCTGTCCCTTGTGGGTCTTTTTTTTGAACCCGTTTTTTGTAAGAAAGTCCTCCATCATGAACTGCACGAAATCAGCCGGCTGGTTCAGTTCCTCATCTCTTGTCCATCTAGCCATTCTCTCTTCTGGCTCCTCCTTTGCCTTCTTCCTTCTACTCAGCAGAAATCAGATAGTAGTATATGGGCTGTCCCCCGTACTGAAGCTCGATTTCCTTATCAGGATACTGTTCCTGTGCCTGTTCTTCAAGAACCTTTGCCTCATGCTCAGACACATCTGCTCCATAGTATATGGTTACAAGCTCACTTTCATCATCCAGCATCTCTTTCATGGCCTCCAGGGCAACCCCGTCCACAGATTTTCCCACTGCCAGAATACCGTGGTCTCCCAGGGCCATGATATCCCCTTCTTCAATGTCAATGCCGTCAATATTGGTGGTGCGGACCGCATAGGTAATCTGGGCAGTCCTCACATTTCCCATCTCCTCGGTCATGGTCCGGGTATTTTCCTCCGGTCCCAAATCCGGCATAAAATTGACCAATGCCGTGATTCCCTGGGGAACGGTCCTGGAGGGGATGACGATTATGTTCTTATCTTCCGTCAAATCCCTGGCCTGCTGTGCAGCCATGATAATGTTCTTGTTGTTGGGCAGAATGAAAATGTTCTCTGCATTTACCCGTTCTATGGCCTTTAGCATATCCTCTGTACTGGGATTCATGGTCTGTCCGCCTTCAATCAGGCAGTCGGCTCCGATTCCCCTGAAAATATCGCTCAGACCTTCCCCGCTGGATACAGCTATAAAGCCATATTCCCTGCGTTCTGACGGCGCCTCTTCCCCGGTTGCCTTGTCTTTGTCTTCCTGCTCCCTGGCAGCCTGTTCCCTGGCCAGACGCTCCGAATCCTGAATGACCCTCTCCTGGTGCTCTTCCCTCATGTTGTCTATTTTCATGCGGGATAAGGAACCGAAGGCCAGCGCCTTTTCAAAGGCCAGGCCGGGATGATTGGTGTGTACATGGACCTTTACGATCTCATCATCCGACACCACCACCAGGGAATCGCCAATGGATTCCAGGTATGACTTTAACTCCGTCTCATCCTTATCCGTGTAAACCTTCTCCAGATTTATGATAAATTCAGTACAGTAACCGAATTTGATATCGGCTGTATCTATATCCGTCCTTGCAGCGCCTCTGGCGGCTTTTTCGCCGGCTGCCGGCCTATTCCCGCTGTCCGGAACCGTGTCCAGTGAAAAGTCCACTGTCCTGCCCAGAAGGCCGTCCACGGCCCCCTTGACCACCTGCATCAGCCCCTGGCCTCCGGAATCCACCACACCCGCCTGTTTTAACACGGGGAGCATCTCCGGTGTCTGGCTCAGCACATAATCGCCGTATTCTATAACTTGTTTTACAAATTCTTCTATGTCATCTGTCTGTGAAGCCATCTCCAGGCCCTTATCCGCCATGGCCTTGGCCACGGTCAGGATGGTTCCCTCTTTTGGTTTCATGACAGCCTTGTATGCTGTCTCGGTTCCCCTCACCATGGCGTTGGCCAGAATGGTGGTATCAATTTCTTCCACTGCTTTTATTTCTTTTGTAAAGCCTCTGAGAAGCTGTGATAATATAACTCCGGAGTTTCCTCTTGCCCCGCGCAGGGAACCGGATGAAATGGCCTTTGCCAGCTGGTCCATGGTGGGATTCTCCAGCTCCGCCACTTCCTTCGCCGCCGCCATGATAGTAAGCGTCATATTGGTTCCCGTATCCCCGTCCGGCACGGGAAATACATTCAGTTCGTTAATCCAGTCCTTCTTTGCCTCTAACCCCTTTGCTCCTGCCAGGAAGGCATTCTTAAGCATACCGGCGTCAATCGTACTTATACCCACAAGTTACTTCCTCCTAGTCAATCACTCTAACACCTTCCACATAGATATTGATTTTCTCAACCTCCATGCCGGTGAATTCTTCTACCCTGTATTTCACGCTTTCAATCAGGTTGTCAGATACAGCCGAAATACTGACCCCATAAGATACGATTACGTGGAAATCAATGGATATTTTATTATCATTTATATCCACATTGATTCCATGAGTCAGGCTCTCTCTCTTTAATAGTTTAACCAGCCCGTCCTTCATGCTGACAGCTGCCATACCTACAATGCCAAAACATTCAACTGCGATGGTTCCTGCATATAAAGCAATCACGTCCGGGTTAATCTGGATTTCGCCCATTTTATTGCTGATTCGTCCCTTCATACACATGCCTCCGTTTCTTTACTAGAGACAGTATACACTATTTTCTGAAAAAAAGAAAGAAATTTTAATTTTTTCACTTGCAAAATTTGCAAACTTCTGGTATCATACATTTGTTGTGGATTTTTCTTAATGAAAGAATCCAAGTAACGTGTTAAGGAGGTGCAATAGTATGGCTAAGTGTGCAATCTGTGAAAAGGCAGCTCATTTCGGAATTCAAGTGAGCCATTCCCATAGAAGATCCAACAAGATGTGGAAAGCGAACGTTAAATCTGTCAGAGTCAAGGTTAATGGTGGAACCCAGAGAATGTACGTATGTACTTCCTGCTTACGTTCAGGCCTTGTAGAAAGAGCTTAATGAAACAGAACATATCACGGAAAAAGACATTGTCTCTGTCATACCGACAGGCGGTGTCTTTTTTTTGCGCAATATTCAGCCTGGTATCCGCTTGTCAGTCCCTGCCGCAAAAAACCAGACAGTAAAAAACAGGCTATGCTCCTGTGGGAGGAACGCATAACCTGTATTTTATATTCAATCCCTATTGTAGTCTTCTTCCTCTTCGATACGCCATACGTTTATATTAACAACAGAACAGATTATATCCTAATACAAGGCAGCCGATAACGAACAGGAAGGTAAAGATTGTCTCCGGAATAAAGAGCAGCACTGCCATCCCCAGTCCAAAGCAGAACAGCATAAGCCCGCATATTCTTCTCATATCTTAATTGTCTCCCCCATTCTGCAACAAGCTATATTCCATCATATGCAGAAAGGCGGCCCGGGATTCCTATTTCACATCCATATGTTCTGCCTTACCCGTGTCGTAGGCTGCCGCCGTATCCTTTGCGGTTTGGACCGTCTCTTCAGACACAGCTGGCTTCCCCCCCAGGAATTTGTTGATAAAATCCGGCGCCATATCTATGACTTTGGTGATGGCATCCTGATTCTTTACGTTGACAAGCTTAGTTACGCCCCCCTGAATCACCAGCACGGCGCTGGGGCTCATCTTGGCGCTCATGCCTCCGCCGCCCCGCTGTTTCTGCTTGACACCCTCAGCAAAGCTTCCGGCCGCCATACCGCATGTCACATCAACCAGAGGGACAATGATGGTATCTCCCACCTGTACCGGTTCCCCCACCACGGTCTTGGTGTTGACGAACTGGTCCATGCCTCTAAATAACGTGTCTATCGTAGATGTAAATTGATTCTCTGCCATAGTATGTCCTCTTCTCTATTTATTCCCGCGGGCTGTTGGGGGACAGGATATCCCATCCCCCAACAGCCGCCGCGAGTGTCATATCACTTTAAGAAACCCTTCAGCATCCTGCGGGTATGTCCGTCAAACAGGACCTGGAGTACCAGCCAAAGAATTACGGATAACCGTATTCTTCCTTTCAGGCTTCCCTCTGCGTCCAGTATTTTCTCATCAAATACCGGGTACAAAAAAAGCTGCCTGTGGTAAAACGGGTAAATAAGGCTGGCGGCCTGGAGCACCTGCCCCGTTGTATAGGGATCGTCAAACCCGAAGGTGACGGTGCACCTGCCCTTTCTGGGCCACAGATGTACCAGGAGACGTTTTGTCTGCCTGTAAAGGAGCTTTAAGGACGCCTGATTCTTTTCATCCTCCAGCCACATTTTCTTTTCCTGAACAAACTCCCTGATTCCTTTAAGCTTATCACAGATTTTCGCAAAAGAAAACTTAAGTTTTTCCAGTATATGCCTGATTGACTGACTGATACGGCCCGGGAAGCCTTTTATTTTCCCCATGATACCGGGCCCCTTTTTGTCAGACTCAGGCCCTGTCCCATCTTCCTCTTCCCTGCTATCCTTCCGGTTGGCGTCCTGTTCTCCTGCCCGTTCCCCATGGAGTTGACTGCCGTGGGCCTGTTCTTCAACGGACCGGCCGCCACGGGTCTGTTCACCGCCGGACTGACCGCCGTGGGTCTGTTCACCGCCGGACTGACCGCCGTGGGTCTGTTCCCCGACGGACTGACCGCCATGGGCCTGTTCCTCCTGGGACTTCCTGTAATGCTCCTCATCCTGCTGCAGTTCCTCATACAGGGACTGTTCTTCATCTCCCAGTATGGTCTCCAGACCGTCTTCCAAATCCCGGGCAGGATCCTTTTCCCGATTGTGCCACAGCCTGAAGCCCAGAACCTTAAGACTGCACACCAGGCCTTCGCCTTCATAAACAGCCCTGAATGCCAGGATATGAAAGAACCAGGTGGCGCAGACCGACAGCAGCAGCTGTCCGTGGTAGCTTCCCTCTGCCTTATACCTCACAGGGATGAACAGCACTGCCAGGAGAATGCCAAGCAGCAGCCCCAGGATGACCAGAAGAACAATACCTATTATCTTCAATATCACGAGCAGAATATGAATCATCTTGCCTCCCCCAGGTACGCCATATATGATTTCCAGTTAAAACCGTCCGTATGCCGGTACATATCATCCACCATGGTGCGGACTACCTCACATGCTTCCCCATATCCCTCGGCCACGCCTAAAATCAGGAAATCCTCTGCCTTGCGTTCTTCCTCTGTCAGCAGCATCACAGGCCGTATGTCAAGTATATGATTCCCACTCTGAGGAAGAGTAATCACATAGGTGTCCGGCATGAGCTTCCTTTCGCGGATTCCCATGAGGACCCTGGCCCGGTGCCTTCCGGCCCGGTCTCCCATATATAGATGCTCCCACCAGCGCATTCATTCATCTCCCTCTGTCTGCGCGCCAGGCCATGTCTGAAACCCATTTCCGCCAAGGCACGTCCTAATAATCTTCCTGGTCAAATTTATCCTGCTCCATCAACATGCGTATAAGGCCCATGGAAATCTCTTTTTCCTTCACATCAGAGCAGCTTCTGAGGCTCCCTTCCACATACAAACGCACTTCCTCCAGGGAATCAAAAAAGACCGGCAGCCTGGACAGAATTTTGGACATCACAGCCCTGACAAGGACCTTTGGTTTTCCTTCCCAGGCAGCTGACAGCTCCCCAAAGAAGCGCTCCAGCTTTCCGGCCATCAGTTCTTCATCCACCTTCTGATCCGCCTTGTCTTCCGGACGATCCAGGGACATGAAGGAGCTGTCCGACATGAGCAGCTCTATCTTCCTGAGAATCTCCCCGTCCTCATCCGCGCTGTCTGCCGCGCTCTTAACCTCTGTCGCCAGACGCATCCACTGCTCAAAGTAGGTCTCCTGCTTTCCCTCCAGCATGGACAGCTTATCTGTCAGCTCCTGCGGAATGGCCGTTACGGCCCCTTCCTCAAAAAGAGACTGGACCTTTGACAGCAGCTCTTGTAACAGGCTTTCCTCCGATACCTCCATCATCGCCCATCTTCTGGAAAGCATAAGCACATAAAGGTCATTGATCAAATCCATAAACAGCATCAGTTCCCCCGTGGTATCCAGGAGAATCTGTCCTGCCCGCTCCATCTCGGCTGTCAGATGCCGGTATTCCTCTGCTGTGACGGCCTTAAAATCCGCCCTTTCAAATTCCCTGAGAATGGAGTGAAGATCCTCGTATCCTGTCTCCATGTCCTCCGGCCGCGCCAGCATGGCCTCGGACCTCAGGATATACAGCATATCATCCAGGCTGGAGACCGGACCGCCCTTATAGACAGACAGCCCCTCCTCCACCATGGCAAAGAATTTATTCCTGGTAAGCCGTATGGGAAGCTGGCCCACCACGGACTGTATCCGTTCATTGACAACCATTGCCTCATCTGTGTCCGTGATATAGGCCATAATTTCCGCTGTCCATTCTTCCTCATCCGGCTGGACATTTCTGTTTCCCATGAGCTGGGGCTCAAAACGTCCTTCCAGACGGTTCAGAACGTACTCATACGCCTGAAAAGCATCCGTATAAGCGGTATTGGCCTCCATGGCCGAGGCAGTCTCATCCCTTAAGCCATTCAGCTCCTCCGGCTTCAGGCTTCCCTCCAGGAAATCCTTCAGCAGACCGTGGTATCGTTTGCTCAGCCTCTCCAGCCTGCTGCTTAAAAGGTCTCCTTCCAGGATTACCTCGTAGTACATATAGTAATTCAGGGCCAGCCGTGTATATGCATAGTGGCAGGCCGCTGAAATCTGTTTCTTCCTTCGTCTTGATTCCAAACCCAATTCCTCCCGGAACTTATTTTCACGCAATAAGCAAGGATGCTATATCCGCCTGGTATTTATTTATTAGCCAGTATGCAAAGACGCGCCAGATCCAGTGCCTTCATCATAGCCTGTTCCCGCACCTTTTCCCGGTTGCCCTTAAACTGGTATCTCCTGACGCAGGTTTTTCCCCTCAGGCAGCAGGCCATGTACACCAGCCCCACAGGCTTTTCATCCGTGCCGCCGTCAGGTCCTGCTATACCCGTAGTGGCCACACAGAGGTCGGTACCGCTGGTATTCACTCCGCCCTCCGCCATTTCCCTGGCAGTTTCTTCACTGACAGCGCCGTAAGCTTTCAGCGTGTCCTCACGCACTCCCAGAAGGCGCATTTTGGCTTCATTTGAATATGTCACCATACCTTCCATAAACACGCCGGATACACCGGGCACATTGACCATTCTGGCCGCTATCATGCCTCCGGTACAGGACTCGGCAGTGCACATGGTCAGATGATTCTGTTTTAGCAAATCCGCCACCGCCATCTCCAGGCTCACCTGTTCCTCGGTGGTATAGACAGCGTCCTTAAAGCGGTTCTTTATTTCCTTTTCCACAGGCGCAATGAGGGCCATACCCTCCTCCCGGCTTCCCGCCCTGGCCGTAATCCTTAAATGTACCTCTGCCGTCTTGGCGTAGGTGGCAATGGTGGGGTTGGTCTGGGCGTCAATCAGGTCCAGGAGCATGTCCTCTACCTGGCTTTCTCCGTATCCGCAGATTTTAACCATACTGGATACCAGCACCGCGTTCTGCTTTTGCTGGAGATAAGGAAACACCTGCCCGCTGAACATGGGATACAGTTCATTGGGAGGTCCCGGAAGCAGGATAGCGGTCTTGCCCTCCTTTTCCAGTATCAGGCCCGGGGCCATGCCGTTGGCATTGTCCAGCACCAGCGCCCCCTGGGGGACTGTGGCCATCTTCCAGTTGTTGTCCGGTATGTGCCTGTAAATGTTATTCCTGAAGAATTCTTTCAGATGCTCCCTGGTATGGGCATCCTCCACCAGAGGCATGCCGAATGCGTCGGCACATACCTCTTTTGTCAAATCATCCTCTGTGGGGCCCAGGCCTCCTGTCAGTATGAGAATGTCCGAGCGTGATAGCGCCTGGCGCACCACGGACATCATCCTGTCATAATTATCCCCCACCGTGACCTGGAAAAACAGATCGAAACCAAGCATGGCGCATTTCTCCGCCAGGAACTGGGTGTTGCTGTTTACAATATTTCCCATAAGTATCTCGGTCCCCACGGATATGAGTTCCACAGTCATGCTACATGCCTCCCTCTGTCAGGATTTTGATATTCTTTGCCACATAGTCCACCAGGGATATGATGGTCAGGGCAACCGCAATGACAACCACAATGTTTGTCACCAGCGTCAGGGCCGGAATATTAAAAATCATCAGAATGACAGCCGCCATCTGGAAAGTGGTCTTAAATTTGCCCCAGTAGCTGGCTGCAATGACCACACCGTTATCTGCTGCCACCAGACGGAATCCGCTGATGATGAATTCACGGCTGATGATGATGATGACAACCCAGGCCGGAAGCTGTCCCAGCTCAATCAGGCAAATCAGCGCGGAACAAACCAGAAGCTTGTCTGCCAGCGGGTCCATAAATTTACCAAAATTGGTCACCAGGTTATACTTCCTGGCAATCTTGCCGTCAAACAGATCCGTGAGACTGGCCACAATGAACAGAACATTCGCCACAATACGCATGGTATAGTTATTACCGTGGTCAAACAACAGGGCCGCAACAAAAAATGGGATCAAACACACTCTTATAATCGTCAGTTTATTGGGCAGATTCATCATACACCTCTCCTATCAAATCATATTCAGCGGCTCCTGTTACCTTAACCCTCACAAAGTCGCCTGACATCAGTTCCACATCCCCGTTCACAAATATCAGACCATCCACATTCGGCGCGTCCATGTAAGTCCGTCCCACGTAGGCAGGCTCATCCACCACCTTTCCTTCTATGAGAACCGTAAGCACCCTGCCTACCATATTCTCACAGTGTTCAAATGCAATGTCCTGCTGCAGCTCCATGATTTCGTCCCTGCGCTCCTCCTTCACCTCCTCCGGCACCTGGTCGGGATAGGAAAAGGCCGGTGTATCCTCCTCAGCGGAATAAGCAAATACACCCAGACGCTCAAACTCCATCTCATTGACAAAGTCCATCAGCTCCTCATGGTCGCTCTCGGTCTCTCCCGGAAAGCCCGAAATCAGGGTAGTCCGGATGGCAATATCCGGAATCTCCTGCCTGAGTTTTCCGATGCGCTCCATCAGCTCTTCCTTGTTGGTCCTGCGTCCCATGCGCTTAAGAATCCGGTCGCTGGCATGCTGGATGGGTATATCCAGGTAGTTGCACACCTTTTCCTCTGTCCGGATGGTCTCTATAAGCTCATCTGTGATTTCCTCCGGATAGCAGTACTGAATGCGAATCCAGTAGATACCCGGAATCTTTGCCAGCTCCTTAAGAAGTCTCGGAAGACATTTCTCCCCGTAAAGGTCCCTGCCGTAGAGAGTGGTTTCCTGCGCCACCAGAATCAGCTCTTTTACGCCTGCTTCCGCCAGCTGCCTGGCCTCCTTCACCAGCTGCTCAATGGGAACGCTGCGGTAGGGGCCCCTTAAATAAGGGATGATACAATAGGTGCAGCGCTTGTCACAACCCTCCGCGATTTTAAGAAAGGCATAATGGCCGCCGGTGGTAACCACACGTCTGACTTCCGTCTGGGGAAGCTCGCTCAAATCGTGAAAACAGGAAAGATGGGTACCCGTTCTTCCTGCCAGCACCTCATCCAGCACCTTTGCCACCTCCTCATAGGAAGTGGTCCCAAGGATGGCGTCCACCTCAGGTATCTCATCCAGAATTTCCTGCTTATATCTCTGGGCCAGGCATCCTGCCACCAGAAGGGCCTTTAAGTTCCCCTCCTCCTTATACCGGGCCATGTCCAGGATGGTGTTGACACTTTCCTCCTTGGCATCTCCGATAAAGCAGCAGGTATTGACCAGTATCACATCCGCCTCTGTCTCGTCGTCCGTAAACGTGATGCCCCGTCCGTTTAACAGTCCCAGCATCTTCTCTGTATCCACCAGATTCTTATCGCATCCAAGGGATACGCAAAATAACTTTATATTCTCCATATGAAAATAACTCCTAATGAACATTTAAGCCATCTCTGTCCAGGCAGCACCGGAAATGACCCAGAATGCTTCCCTGTACAGGAGACGGCTTATGATTTATGCGTTCTGCTCTTCCTCTTCCGTTGTCTCTTCCTCCGGAAGGATTTTTACCTTCTGGTGATACAGTTCATCAATGGCAATGGACAGAGGTTTCTTTCCTGCTGCTCCGGCAACCATGGGGTCCTCCCCCGCAATAAGCTGTCTGGCGCGTCTGGAAGCCGCAATGACGATGGAATAACGGCTCTGTACCACCGGCTGTTCCCCTGGCTCAATATCGCTGTTTACTACGTTGATTAAATCGGTGTATGATGGATGTAACATATTACATTCCCCTTTCAAAATTGTTATATGATTTTTATAAATGGTTTACTGTCTGTCATCCAGGTGGTAAAGTTCTTCCCGCATCCTGCTCAGGAAGTCCAAATGATAGCAGGTCTTACTGTGCTGCAGAGTGATAAGCTGATGCATCTGCTCCACACAGGCATCAATCTCGTCGTTAATCAGCAGGTAATCATAGGCTTCCATACCCGACGCTTCCTCAGCGGCACGGCGGAGCCTGGCATTGATGACCTCAATGGTCTCTGTTCCCCTGCCTACCAGACGGCGGCGAAGCTCCCCGGCACTGGGCGGCGTCACGAAAATCAGCAGCGCATCGGGAAAACGCTTCTTCACCTTAAGGGCTCCCTGAATCTCAATCTCCAGAATCACGTCCTTTCCCTCTGCCATCTTCTTCTCCACATAATCCCTGGGCGTGCCGTAGTAATGGTTCACGTACTGAGCGTACTCCACCAGACGCCCTTCCTCAATCATCTGCTGAAAATATTCCCTGTTGACGAAGAAATAATCCTCCCCGTCCTTTTCTCCTTCCCTGGGCTGCCTTGTGGTGGCGGATACGGACAATGCATAATTGTCATACCGCTTTAGCAGCTCTTTCATGAGTGTTCCCTTTCCTGCTCCGGAGAATCCGGATACTACCACTAAAATTCCCTGCTGGTTCATGGTATGCTCTCCCTGACTTTTCAATGTACTTATTTGGATGTTCCTATTCAATATTCTGTATCTGCTCCCTGACCTTTTCGATCTCGGTCTTAAGGGCAATGGCCTTGTCCGAGATGGACAGGTCCGTGGACTTGGACAGGATGGTATTGGCCTCCCGGTTCATCTCCTGGGCAATGAAATCCAGCTTGCGGCCAACGCTCTCTCCGCTTAAAAGCTCATTTCTGGTGTTGTGTATATGGCTTCTGAGACGCACCGTCTCCTCATCCACACATATCTTATCCGCATAGATGGTAACTTCTGCCGCAATACGGCTCTCCTCCATGGCTGTGTTGCTTAAAAGCTCCTTTACCTTGTCCTCCAGCCGGTTTCTGTACTCTGTTAAAATCTGGGGGGAGCGCTCTTCGATAAAATCCACCAGCGTTTCCATATAATCCAGTTTGCCTAAAAGGTCCTTCTTAAGATGTTCTCCCTCTATCTCCCTCGACTCCACAAACTTGACAGCGGCCTCCTTAAGGGCTTCTGAAAGAATTTCCCACAGATGCTCCTCGTCGTCCGGCACCTGCTCCATGGTAAGCACCTCAGGAAACTTGGCCAGGGCCGACACCTTCACATCATTCTGGATGCCAAACTCATCCGACATCCTGTTAAAGTACTCCATATATTCAGCAGCCAGCGCCCGGTTGTACTTAAGGCACATATTGCCTTCTGTGTAATCCTCGTAGTTGATGAACAAATCCACTTTTCCCCTCTGGATATATTTCTTAAGGAGTGTCCGGATGGAAGCTTCAAAATAATTGAACTTCTTGGGCATCTTAATACTTAAATCCAGATATCTGTGATTAACGGCCTTCATCTCGACAGAAATCTTGTACTCGTCCGTCACATTCTCGCATCTGCCGAAACCAGTCATGCTTTTTAACATAACGAATGCCTCTCTTTCGCTTTTATCCATAGTTAGTTAGTATTATAATTCATCTGGGGAATCAAGTCAACAAATTGTTCAACAAAGCAATTTCCGCTTGTTCAGCAAAACAATTTCCGCCGGCTAACCCAATTTCCAGTGAAGCAATTAACGGGGCGGTTCAAATGCAGGGCCTTTTCTATTCCGTCAAATTATGGTATTCTTATATTCAGCGGCCACAGCGCCCGGACATGCCCCGAAGCAGGGAACCTTCCGGTTCATCCCCTTTCCCTGTCCAAACAGCATTTCCCGCGTTAATACAGGCCCGACAGGAGTGTATATATCATATGGCATTTGACGGCATTACCATAGCAAACCTGGTTCATGAGTTCAAGGAAGCCCTTGGGGGCGGACGCATATCTAAAATCGCCCAGCCCGAAAAGGACGAGCTTCTCATAGCCATTAAAAATAACAGGGAAAATTACCGCCTCCAGATATCGGCCAGCGCAAGCCTCCCCCTTATCTATCTGACGGACAAAAACAAACCCAGTCCCATGACAGCGCCTAATTTCTGCATGCTGCTGCGCAAGCACATCGGCAGCGCCAGAATCGTGGACATCAGCCAGCCCGGCTTAGAGCGCATCATCCAGTTCGAGCTGGAGCACTTAGACGAGATGGGGGACCTGTGCCGCAAAAAACTGATTGTGGAAATCATGGGAAAGCACAGCAACATCATTTTCTGCAAGGAGGACGGCACCATCATCGACAGCATCAAGCATGTGTCCGCTCAGGTCAGCTCTGTCCGCGAGGTGCTGCCGGGACGAACCTATTTCATCCCCCAGACCGTTGCCAAGGAAAATCCTCTTTCGGTCACAGAGGAAACCTTCCGCCAGACAGTAGGATCCTCCTCCATGTCCATCCAGAAAGCCCTGTACAACCATCTCACAGGCATCAGCCCCATTATGGCTGAGGAAATATGCCACCTGGCAAGCATTGATTCGGATTACGGCGCCTCTGAATTGTCTGAAACAGAACTTCTGCACCTTTACCACACTTTTTCCCTGGTGATGGAGGATGTAAAGGAAGGGCGCTTTGCTCCTGCCATTGTCTTTGATGAAGAAGGCCCGGCAGAATACGCTGCCCTGCCCCTGACCTGTTACGAAGGCGGCGTTTACCGCAGCCAGTCCTTCCGGTCCATGAGCCATCTGCTGGAGGAGTACTATGCTTCCCGGGACACCCTCACCAGAATCCGTCAAAAGTCTTCAGACCTTCGCCGGATCGTCCAGACAGCCCTGGAGCGCAACAACAAAAAATACGATTTACAGCTAAAACAGCTGAAAGACACTGAAAAACGTGAAAAATACCGCATATACGGCGAACTCCTGAACACCTACGGCTATGAGCTCACCGGCGGCGAGAAATCCTTTACCTGCCTTAACTACTACACCAATGAGGAAATCACCATTCCCCTGGACACGCAGCTGTCAGCAAAGGACAATGCCAAAAAGCACTTTGACAAATACAACAAATTAAAGCGCACCTATGAAGCCCTGACAGACCTGACAAAGGAGACCAAGGCTGAAATCGACCATCTGGAATCCATCAGCTCCGCACTGGACATAGCCCTGGCCGAAAACGACCTGGTGCAGATTAAGGAAGAGCTGATGGAATACGGGTATATCAAAAAGCGCCGTTCCAGCGACAAAAAGCCGAAAATCACCAGCAAGCCCTTCCACTACATTTCTTCCGACGGCTTCCACATTTACGTGGGAAAGAACAACTACCAGAATGAGGAACTCACCTTCAAGCTGGCCACAGGAAACGACTGGTGGTTCCACGCAAAAGGCATTCCCGGATCCCATGTCATCGTAAAAACTGAGGGCCGCGCCGACCTTCCCGACCGCCTCTTTGAAGAAGCCGGTTCCCTGGCCGCCTACTATTCCAAAGGCCGTGACAATGACAAGGTGGAAATCGACTATATCCAGAAAAAGAACATTAAAAAGGTAGCCGGAGCCGCACCTGGATTCGTGATTTACCATACCAATTACTCTTTGGTGGCATCGCCGGAGTGCGGGTTGAATGAAGTGGAGTGATTTGGATTTATAGTGTCGTGAACGAGAGTACGGTACGTCTGCGGAGAGGGGAGGCTTGAGGCTGCAGGGGTTGTGTTGGATGTAAAGCAATACAAGCCCCGCACCCCCGCCTCCCCTCTCCGCAGACTGTGCATCTCTTCCGCCAGGTATATAAATCCGAAAAAAGCAAAAAAACAACTGCCTGCCATAATCACTTATGACAGCCAGTTGATTTTCCACTACATTAACACCTAATCCAACCAGTGAATTAGTTGTACTTACGCTTACGAGCAGCTTCAGACTTTTTCTTACGTCTTACGCTTGGCTTCTCGTAATGCTCTCTCTTACGAATTTCCTGCTGAATGCCAGCCTTTGCACAGTTTCTTTTGAATCTGCGTAAAGCACTGTCTAAGCTCTCGTTATCTTTAACAATTACGTTTGACATCGCTCACACCTAACCTCCCTCCAGTTGTGTAATTGTGCATAATACAACTGTTTGGGTATTTTTAGCACTGCTATGATTATAGCATAAAAATACCGTACGTCAAGAATTTTTTTATAATTCTTACATTTATTTTTAAATTTTATCTGCATATGTACTATTTTGTCTGTTCTTCCACTGTCTCAACCGCTTTTTTAAGAGCATCGTCGATACCTGCCGGATTTTTGCCGCCGGCCTGGGCCATGTTGGGACGGCCGCCGCCGCCGCCGCCCACAAGACCAGCTATGGCTTTAATCAGGTTGCCTGCGTGGGCGCCCTTTTTCTGGGCGGAATCTGTGGCTGTAGCCATAAGGTTTACCTTGCCGTCCTGCTCGCAGGCCAGTACAATGACGCCTTCTCCCAGCTTGTCCTTTAACTGGTCGCCTAAGTTTCTCATGCCGTTCATGTCCACTCCGGCCACCCTGGCTGCCAGAACCTTAAGTCCGTTTACTTCCTTGACCTGGCTCATAACATCTCCCAGGGAGTCATTGGCAAGTTTGCTCTTAAGCTTCTCATTCTCGGAGTGAAGGGTCTTAATCTCCTCCAGAAGGGACTGTATCTTGGAAGTCAGCGCGGACGGTGTTGTCTTGGCTGTCCTGGCCGCCTCCTGAAGCTCCTCTTCCACCTCCTGATAATGTTTCATAAGCCCCTCGGATGTAAGCGCCTCAATACGCCTTACACCGGCGGCAATACCAGCCTCGGAAATAATCTTAAAATATGCAATGGTGCCTGTATTCGGCACATGGGTGCCGCCGCAGAGCTCCGTGGAGAAATCTCCCATGCGCACCACGCGCACCTTATCTCCGTATTTTTCACCGAACAGAGCCATGGCTCCTGTTTTCTTGGCTTCCTCCAGTGTCATAACCTGGGTGACGACCGGAAGGGATGCCTGGATTTCCTGGTTCACCAGTTCCTCCACCTTCTTAATCTCATCCGGTGTCATGGCTGAAAAATGGGTAAAGTCAAAACGCAGCCTGCCAGCGTCCACGTAGGAACCAGCCTGCTCCACATGGTCTCCCAATACCTTGCGCAGAGCCTTCTGAAGCAGATGGGTGGCGCTGTGGTTTTTGCAGGTAAGAGCGCGGTTGTGGGCACATACAGACAGAGTCACGTTTTCTCCCACCTGGAACATGCCTTTTGTCATAACGCCCACATGGCCTACCTTGCCGCCCTGAAGGTGTATGGTGTCTTCAACCTTAAAGGCGCCGTTTTCATTGGAGATAACACCTGTATCTCCCTGCTGGCCGCCCATGGTTCCGTAGAACGGGGTCTGCTCCACGATGATGGTACCCTTCTGTCCGTCTGTAAGGGCCTGTACCAGCTCTTCTTCCGTGGTCAGGACCGTCACCCTGGAATCAGCCGTCAGCCTGTCATAACCAATAAATTCAGTGGTAACAGAAGGATCGATGGACTGGTATACAGTCACGTCCGCACCCATGTAATTGGTAGTCTTGCGGGCCTTTCTGGCCTTTTCCTTCTGTTCCTTCATGGCGGCGGCAAAGCCGTCTTCATCCACGGTGCAGCCTCTCTCTTCCAAAATTTCCTTGGTTAGATCCAGAGGGAATCCATAAGTATCATACAGTTTGAATGCATTGGCTCCGGAAAGACACTTGTTCCCGGTTTTCTGCATTTCATCCTGCATCTCACCCAGGATGCTCAGTCCCTGGTCAATGGTCTTGTTGAACTTTTCCTCTTCCTCAGACAGTACCTTGAATATCATGGCCTGCTTTTCTTCCAGCTCAGGATAGCCGTCCTTGGACAGCTCGATAACGGTCTCAGAAAGACCGGCCAGGAACCTGCCTTCAATCCCCAGCTTTCTCCCATGACGGGCAGCACGGCGCAGAAGGCGGCGGAGCACATAGCCCCTTCCCTCATTGGAAGGCATGATTCCGTCTGAAATCATGAAGGTACAGGACTTGACGTGGTCTGTGACAATACGCAGAGACACATCTGTCTCATGGTCCTTCTGGTATTCTGTATGCGCAAGCTGGCACACCCTGTCCAAAAGCGCTTTGTTGGTGTCAACGGTAAACAGGGAGTCAACGCCCTGAACCACCACAGCCAGACGCTCCAGCCCCATGCCCGTATCAATATTCTTATGCTCCAGCTCTGTATAATGGCCATGTCCGTCATTATCAAACTGGGTAAATACATTGTTCCATACCTCAATATAGCGGTCGCAGTCGCAGCCCACCGTGCATCCGGGCTTTCCGCAGCCAAAGGCCTCGCCTCTGTCGTAATATACCTCTGAACAGGGACCGCAGGGGCCTGAACCGTGCTCCCAGAAATTGTCCTCCTTGCCGAACTTGAAAATACGCTCAGCCGGAATCCCGATTTCCTTGTTCCAGATGCCGAAGGCCTCATCATCATCCAGGTACACGCTGGGATACAGCCTGTCCGGGTCCAGTCCCACCACATCGGTCAGAAATTCCCATGTCCAGTGGATGGCTTCTGTTTTAAAATAATCCCCAAAAGAGAAATTACCCAGCATCTCGAAGAAGGTGCCGTGACGGGCTGTCTTTCCTATATTCTCAATGTCGCCGGTGCGGATACACTTCTGGCAGGTGGTAACCCTGTTCCTGGGCGGAATCTCCTGTCCTGTGAAATATGGCTTCAGGGGAGCCATACCGGAATTGATTAAAAGCAGGCTGTTATCATTATGCGGCACCAGTGAAAAGCTTTTCATTGCCAGATGGCCCTTGCTCTCGAAAAATTCAAGGAACATCCGGCGCAGCTCGTTCACGCCGCGGTACTGTGGTTCTTTCACTTTATTTTCCTCCATATCATTGCTCTAATTACATAACCGTCATTTTACCATAACGCTATATAATTATCAAGACCGTCTTAACAAAAAAGAGAGGGAAAACCAATGATTTTCCATTGTTTTTCCCTCTTTCCCGCAATTCTCGATTCCGGTCATACGGACCGTTCTTTCCATATTTTCTCCTGTTACGGTGATGCCGGTTGAGAAGAATCCTCCTCTTCATAGAACACCCCGTTGGCCTCCTCATAGCGTCCTGCCAGTTCATAAGCCCTGTCCCTGGTCAGACTGGCCAATGTGGCCGCATAGCTGATTCCCTCCATGGATCCGCTGTTCCTGCCTGAACTCTCCGCCGCCCTGGCATCCCGGTTCTTAAGCCATTCCTGCTGCTCAGAAGCCAGCTTTGCAGCGTCCTCCTGGGACAGCATCTCCATAAGCGCATTGTAAATGGAATTCAGTTCACCTTCCCACAGCTTAAGTTCTGTTTCCGCCGAGGTCTTGATGGAATATACATTGGAGTCCGTTTCCTCCTCCCGCATCTTAAGAATCTGGGTATCCAAATCTTCCAGGCGTTTGCGGTAGTCTACTATGAGACTCACCTTATATTCCCTGGTCCTGGATCCTGTAAGAGGGGAAATAGGCATATTCTCTTCCGAAGCAGCGGCCCCCTCACCGGCGCCACCCGCAGTATCCGAAGCCATTGTTTCCCCAGCGGCATCCGCCATTGCAGGAGCTGCCTGGCCGGACGAAAAGGGCTCTGCTGCTGCCTTTGCTGCAGGAGCCTTTGCGTATGCTGCATCTCCGGAATCTGCACCTTTCGGAGCTGCGCTTGCAAGGCCTGCATCTCCTGATGCCGTGTTTCCCGAAGCTGTATTCCCCGGCCCTGCATCTCCCGTCATCCTGCGTTCCGCAGGTGTTGCGGGTGCTGCCCTGCCTGCTGCCGCCATACCTGTATCCGTTCCGCCTGCCTCTGTATCCTGCTGTCCCAAAGCCGGGGCAAAGGAAGGCGCTGCCGCCGTGTCTTCTGCCCCTGCTGTAATCTCAGCCATCATGGCCGCCCCCTGGCTGTTCACATAGTATTTGGTATAGTGGGTAACACCAGTTCCTATGAACAGGATACAGCCAATCACAATCCATATCCGTTTATCTTTCATCGCAACACATCCCTGCCATAATCTTGTATTTACCTTATCACAAAAAAGGAAGAAAAGAAACACGAAGATAAAAGGAGTAATAGATTGTAAGAGATATGTAAGAAAATCAGGAACAGATACAAATGCAAAAAAAGCGCTGCATCCCCTTTTTTCCATGTAATCCAGGGTTAAGCAGCGCCTTCTGCTTTTAAACTGCATCAGGGTAAAGCTTATTTATGCCTCCAGCCCCTGATCTGTCATCAGATTCCCACCATCTGCCGCAGAGGTGGCCAGAGCATCGCATTTCTCATTTTCAGGATGGCCTGCATGTCCTTTTACCCAGATGAATTTCACCTGGTGGGGTTCCTTTGCCTTTAACAGGCGTTTCCAGAGGTCGATATTCTTTACCGGCCCGCTTTTCCCGCGGTTCCATCCCTTTGCCACCCAGCTGTCAATCCAATGCTGGTTAAATGCGTCTGTCAGGTATTTGGAATCCGAATATAATTCCACCTGGCATGGCCTGTTTAATGCCTCCAGCCCTACAATAGCAGCCATCAGTTCCATCCGGTTGTTAGTGGTGCGTACATACCCGCCGGACATGGTCTTCTCATGAAGCTGGCCGCTGCTGTCCGTAAAATGAAGCACTGTCCCGTAACCGCCCGGACCGTCAGGATTTCCCCTGGCAGAACCGTCTGTGTAAATCTGTACCTTCGTCATGTGTCAATATCTCCTGTCAGTAACATTCTATCTGTCCCATTTATCGCACAGGGCAAGAATCTGTTCCGTAAAACGGGTCAGGTCCTTATTAGCGCCGCCCTCGTTGCGGTGAATCACATCCAACAGCATCTTGCCAGCATCCACCAGCCTGGTATAAACACCGCTGGCCCTGCGTTTGGCGGCAGTTTCCTTCTCAATGAGAACGCCCTCTGTCTCTTTAATCCAGAAGCCCTTTATAAGGTCAAACTGGGAACCTGAAAAAGGCGCCCTGGCTGTGAGTTTCAGCTGGGTATTCAGCACATCCGAGAAGGATACGCAGGATTCCTCGCTTCCGTGAACCACAAAAACATAATCCGGCTTTTTCTCAAACGCGGATATCCAGCTGATAAGCCCGTCCCTGTCCGCATGGCCGCTGATTCCATCCATGGTTTCTATATGAGCCCGCACATCAATTTCCTCACCGAATATCTTCACGGTCTGAGCCCCGTCCTGCAGAATTCGTCCCAGGGTTCCCTCGGCCTGGTATCCCGCGAACACAACGGAGCACTCCGGCCTCCACAGGTTATGTTTCAGATGGTGGCGTATACGGCCCGCATCACACATGCCTGCCGCTGATATGATGACCTTGGGCGTCATGTCAAAGTTTATGTTCTTGGATTCCTCACTGGTAATGGAGAGCTTCAGTCCCGGAAAATCAATGGGGTTGATTCCGCGTTCCACCAGGGCTTTTGTCTCCTCGTCATAGCACTCCAGCATATTGTCCTTAAACACATGGGTGGCTTCCACGGCCAGAGGGCTGTCTACATAGACCTCGAAGCTGTCATGGCCGGCCACAAGCCTTTCTTCCTTAATATGGCGTATCAGATACAATAACTCCTGGGTACGTCCCACTGCAAAGGCCGGTATGACCACGTTGCCCTGCCGGTCCAGAGTCTCCTGTATGATTCTGGCCAGACTGTCCACATGGTTTACATCCTTTTTATGATAGCGGTTTCCGTAGGTGGATTCCATAACAACATAATCCGCCTCCGTAATATACTGGGGATCACGGATCAGAGGCTTATTCTTATTACCAATGTCGCCGGAAAATACAATTTTTTTCTTGCTGGCGCCCTCAGTGGCCCATATCTCAATGGAGGCAGAACCCAGCAAATGTCCCACATCCGTAAAACGCAGGGTCAGATTGTCATTGAGCTTAAATACCTGCCCATAAGCCACACCTTCAAAATGCTTAAGCACATCCTCAGCATCCTGCATGGTATAGAGGGCTTCCACCTCGCCCCGGCCTGCACGTCGCGCTTTCCGGTTTTTCCACTCAGCTTCCATCTCCTGTATGTGGGCGCTGTCCTTAAGCATGATGCTGCACAGGTCGGCGGTTGCATAGGTGGTGATAACCTGGCCTCTGAATCCCCTGGCATGAATCCACGGAAGCATGCCTGCATGGTCAATATGCGCGTGCGTCAGAAGCACATAGTCAATTTCATGATACCCCACGGGCAGCTCCGCATTCTGGTATATGTTATTTCCCTGTTCCATACCGCAGTCTATAAGCACCTTGGTATTTCCCACCTCCAGAAAATGACAGCTGCCCGTTACCTCATGGTCGGCCCCGATAAATGTAAGTCTCATCTGCATTCTCCCCTCTGAGTATAATATAGTCTTGCCCCACAGAATATTCTGTCAATTATGGCTACAGTATATCATATTCCCCATAAGAATGCAAATCGTATTGCAATATTTGCACAATTTTCTGAGAATCGTCCTTCTCCCAACACGCATTCTATTATTGCTGATTTTAAATAATAATGCATATCATACCGCCATTGCTGTCATTGATAATTTTCTGCAGAGTATCCTGCAGCTTCAGCTGGCAGTCCTCCGTCATCTGGGACACCTTGGCCTGGATACCGTCCTCCACAATCTGTTCAATGGATTTTCCGAAAATATTGGTATTCCAGATTCCGTCGTCGCTCTCCCTGGCATTTTCCTTGATATAGGCAATCAGATCCTGGGCCTGCTGCTCGCTTCCCACAATCGGAGCGATCTCTGTCTCGATATGGGCCTTAATCAGGTTGATGGACGGTGCTTCCGCTTTCATCTTCACCCCATACTTGTTGCCGTGTTTGATGACCTGCGGTTCATCCAGCACGATTTCCGAGCGTTCCGGTGTCACCACTCCATATCCCTTTAACCGCACCTGGGTCAGAGCGTTCTGCACTTTTTCATATTCCTTCTGCATATTAGCCAGGCTGCTCAGGGTCTGCATGAGCTGGTACTCCCCTTCAATGGGCAGTCCCACATAGTCGCTGAGAATCTGGTAATAGTAGCTGTCATCCATATCCACCTGGACACCCACCCTGCCGTCCGCCATCTGCATATTTTTGACATTCATGGATCGTATGGTATCCGTATGCTGCTGTTCCAGTTCCCCGGACACATCCTTCATGTGTGTTACTTTCTGGATTACATTCCTGGCCGCCTGGATCACCTGGGCCTTAAGCCAATGGGTGGAAGGCAGGATCTCCAGCCATTTGGGAATATGGAAATCCATCTCAGTCACCGGAAACTCCTTCAGGACGCGCTCCAGGATATGGAAAACATCCTCCTTCTTGAGCTGCTCGCAGTTTACAGGCAGCACCGATACCCCATATGATTCAGACATTTCCCTTGCCAGCCTGGCAGTTTCGTCGGAATAGGGTTTGGTGGAATTTAAAAGTACCACAAATGGTTTGCCCAGCTTTTTCAGCTCGTCAATGGTCTGCTTTTCAGCTGCTATGTATCCGGGGCGTTTAATTTCCCCAATGGTGCCGTCTGTGGTTACAACGATTCCAATGGTGGAATGATCATTGATAACTTTTCTGGTTCCGATTTCCGCAGCCTGGGTAAACGGAATGTCATAATCAAACCACGGCGTCTTCACCAGTCGCTCCTCACCGTTTTCCACATGACCCGCTGCCCCGTCTACCATGAATCCCACGCAGTCTATGACCCTTACCTTGGCTTCAATACCGTCTGCCAGATTAATGCTGGCCGCTTCTTTAGGAATAAACTTGGGCTCTGTGGTCATGATGGTCTTGCCGGCCGCGCTTTGAGGCAGCTCATCCCGGCTCAGGTTGCGCAGGTTCTCATCCTCCATTGCAGGGAGCACCAGCAGCTCCATGAACCGCTTTATGAAGGTAGATTTGCCTGTGCGGACCGGCCCTACTACGCCTATGTAAATCTCTCCGCCTGTTCTCGCCTGAATATCCTTGTATACATTAAAATTGTCCATAAATATACCCCCTTGCTATGCTTTTATAGTATATGCAGGGGGGTATGAGTATATGACTGGTACAAAATCACCATGTATCAGGTCTATTCACGCAAAATCAACAGATAAAATCAGGCCGTCATCGCCGTACATTATATATAGCATATCTTACCAGGGGTGTCAAGGAACGAAGCAGGGGTTATCCGCCCCTGCTCCTTTCTCATATCCATGATTCATTTTTACATAATCCTTCCTGCCAGTGGACTATTATTACCTTTATTCGCTGAGATAAGCCTTTTTTACCTGATCATTGTTCATAAGCTCCTTTGCGTCTCCGCTGAGAGCAACATTGCCCGTCTCCAGTACATAGGCCTTATGCGCAATGGAAAGAGCCTTCTTTGCGTTCTGTTCCACAAGAAGCACGGTAGTCCCATCCCCGTTTATCTTCTGGATGATATCAAAAATCTCATTTACATAGATTGGTGAAAGTCCCATGGAGGGCTCATCCATAACAATCATCCTGGGGTGGCTCATAAGAGCCCTTCCCATGGCAAGCATCTGCTGCTCGCCGCCGGACAGGGTGCCTGCAAGCTGGTTCTTGCGCTCCTCCAGACGCGGGAAACGCTGGTATATCATCTTCAGAGTGGCTTCTATCTCTTCCTTGTCTTTTCTTGTATAAGCCCCCATTTTCAGATTCTGCAGCACCGTAAGGGTGGCGAACACCCGCCTTCCTTCCGGCACATGGGCGATTCCCATGCCCACCAGTTTATAGCCGGGAACCCTGGTTATGTCGGTTCCCTCATATACGATTTTTCCTGTCTTCGCGCTGATAAGCCCGGTGATGGTGTGCAGGGTTGTGGTCTTTCCCGCACCGTTGGCACCTATCAGAGCCACGATTTCTCCCTGGTTCACATCAAAGGAGATTCCTTTTATGGCCTGGATTACACCGTAGTATACTTCCAGGTCCCTGACTTCAAGCATAGCCATATTATACGCTCCTCCTATTCACCAAGATATGCTTTGACAACTTCCGGATTGTGAAGCACTGCGCCGGTCTCGCCCTGGCACAGGACCTGTCCGAAGTTGAGAACGGTCAGTTCTTCGCAGATACCGCTTACAAGCTTCATATCATGTTCAATCAGAAGGATGGTCATATCGAAATTATCCCTCACAAAACGGATGGTATCCATAAGCTCGGCTGTCTCATTTGGATTCATTCCCGCTGCCGGCTCATCCAGGAGAAGGAGCTTTGGCTCCGTGGCCAGGGCCCTGGCTATCTCCAGCTTTCTCTGCTTTCCGTAGGGGAGGTTGGAGGCTTTGTAGTCGCACTCTTCGTCCAGTCCGAATACCTTGAGCAGCTCCATGGCTCTCTCGTCCATTTGCTTCTCCACCTTAAAATAGTTGGGAAAACGGAAAATTCCGGCTGTGGTGGAATACCTGTAATGATTGTGAAGACCTGCCTTCACATTGTCCAGCACCGACAAATCCTTAAACAGACGGATGTTCTGGAAGGTCCTGGCAATACCGGCCTGGTTTATTTCCGTGGTTTTCCTGCCGGTAATGTTGACTCCTGCCAGCTCAATGCTTCCTGCATCCGGCTTATATACGCCTGTCAGCAGATTGAAAATAGTGGTCTTACCGGCTCCGTTGGGACCGATGAGACCGTAAAGCTGTCCCTTTTCTATGCTGATTTGAAAATTATCAACTGCCTTAAGGCCGCCAAAAGATATGCTTAAATTCTTAACTTCAAGTAATGCCATCTTATGCTGCCTCCTTTGCGGGTTTCTTATCTTTTCTGCTGAATTTTTCCGCCAAACGTTCACGCATCACCACAAACTGGGGTGCGGAGTTGAACAGCATGGCCAGAATCAGCACGATTGCGTACATAAGCATACGGTAATTGCTGAGTCCGCGCAGCATCTCCGGAAGGAGATACAGGATGACCGTCGCAATGACGGAACCGCGGATGTTTCCGATACCGCCCAGTACCACGTACACCAGAATCATGATGGACATGTTGTATCCGAAGTTCTTGGGCAGGGCTGTCAGGGTGGTCAGATTGTGGGCATACAGCACACCGGCAATACCTGCAAGTCCAGCGGAAATGGAAAATGCCAGCAGCTTGTACTTGGTGATATTGATGCCGATGGACTCCGCTGCAATGCGGTTGTCCCGGATAGCCATGATGGCACGGCCTGTGCGGGAGTTCACCAGATTCATGACAATGAACAGGGTGATAAGCACCAGGATAACACCTATGGTAAAGGTGGCTGCCTGGGGCGTTCCCGTAATGCCCTGGGCGCCCTTTATCAGGATTTCCCCACCCTCTCCCAGCTTTAAGGACATGGAATCCTTAAAGGAGATATGGAAGCCGGAAGCGTCCCGTCCCAGATAAACAGCATTGACCAGGTTCTTGATAATTTCACCAAAGGCCAGGGTCACAATAGCCAGATAATCACCTCTCAGGCGCAGCACCGGGATTCCGATAATGACGCCGAACAGGGCCGCTGTAACGGCTCCGATGAGGATGGCGATGACCATTCCAAGAGTCGGGTCAATGGCTCCCTTCATGCACTTTGAAAACAGGGCGCCGGCAAAGGCTCCCACGCACATAAAGCCTGCGTGTCCCAGACTCAGCTCTCCCAGGATACCCACGGTCAGGTTCAGGGACACAGCCATGATTACGTAGATACAGAAAGGAACAAGAAGTCCCTTCATAAGGCTGGATATATGCCCTGTTCCCACCAGGACCTGCATGATGATATAGGCAGCCACCACCATGCCGTATGTAATCATATTATTTATGAATGTCTTTCGTTTTGCGTTGCTCTTCATACCGGCACCTACACTTTCTCATTAATCTTCTTGCCCAGAATACCGGTAGGCTTCACCAGAAGCACGATAATCAGGACGGAAAACACAATGGCATCTGACATCTGTGAGGATATGTATGCCTTGGACAGAATCTCAATGACACCCAGCAGGATACCGCCGATGAAAGCACCCGGAATGGATCCGATTCCTCCGAATACAGCCGCAACAAAGGCCTTGATACCCGGCATGGAACCAGTATAAGGTGTAAGGGACGGGTAAGCGGAGCAGAGCAGCACGCCCGCTATGGCCGCCAGCGCGGAACCGATGGCAAATGTAAGGGCAATGGTGCCGTTTACATTGATTCCCATAAGGGTAGCCGCCCCCCTGTCCTCGGAAACCGCCAGCATGGCCTGTCCGGCCTTGGACTTGTTGATAAAGGCAGTGAGTCCAATCATGATGACGATACAGGAAAGGATGGTGACAATGGTCTCCCCTGTAATGGTCATCTCTCCTCCCGCCAGTTTGATGGCAGGCAGGGTCACCACGGAGGTGAAGGATTTGGTATCTGCTCCAAAGATAAGAAGGGCAACGTTCTGCAGCAGGTAGCTGACGCCGATTGCCGTAATGAGAACCGCAAGGGGAGAGGCGCCGCGCAGGGGCTTATAAGCAATCCGTTCAATGGTCATGCCCAACAGCGTACATACGGCCACCGCAAGGAGCACTCCCGCCATGGGCGGCAGTCCCATTGTGCTGACCGTGACAAATACCACGTAGCTGCCTATCATAATAACATCGCCATGAGCGAAATTCAGCATCTTGGCAATGCCGTAAACCATTGTATATCCAAGTGCGATGATGGCATATACACTGCCCAGGCTGATGCCGTTAATTAAATAGTTAATAAAGCCCATACCTACACCTCTTCGTCTGAAGTCTTTTTTAGTTTATCGCTATAAAGCGACAGATTATTCAAAATTATATCATATATCGTTACTATAAACAAGAGGGTTGTCATAGTGACAACCCTCTGTTGGGTTTTCTGGTTGGTTCTGGCCGGATTTAAAAGGCGGCAGATTACATTGCAGAGTAAGCTCCGTCCACTACCTTAACAGCCTTAGGCGCCTTGTGAGGCTCGCCGTCCTCAGTCCAGGTCATGCCCTCGCCGGTCAGGCCGTCTAATTTGATATTCAGCATGGATGCCTTTAACGCGTCACAAATCGTGCTGGCGTCTGCATCAGGAGTTACATTGGCGTCCTCAATAGCAGCCTTGATAGCGTAGATTGCATCGTATGCGTCTGCTGCAAACTGTACCGGAACCTCGTTGTAAGCAGCCTTGTAGCTCTCAACAAACTTAACGGTCAGGTCATCGGTAGCATCTGCCGCGAATGGTGTCAGGAGCATAAGTCCCTCTGCCAGCTTGGTGTCAAAGTTCTGAACCTGAAGGATACCGTCCATGCCGTCGCATCCGAAGAACTGCGGTGCAAAGCCCATGGTGCTGGCCTGCTGAAGGATCAGGGAAGCCTCGGTATAGTAAATTGGCAGGAATACCAGCTCAGCGCCTGCATCCTTGGCCTTCTGTAACTGGGTGGAGAAATCCTTGTTGCTGTCAGCGGTAAATGCCTCGGCTGCAACAATCTCAATACCCTGGTTTGCGGACTCTTCCGCGAACTTCTCATAGATACCGCTGGAATATACGTCGGAGCTGTCATAGATAACAGCAACCTTGGAAGCCAGCTTGTTCTCGCCTATGTACTTAGCGGATGCAGCGCCCTGGTCCGGATCGGAGAAGCAGATACGGAATACGTTGGGGTTAGCCGCACACTCTACAGCGGAACCGGATGGTGTAATCTGGAACATGTTGTCAGCTGCTGTCTTATCTGCAACTGCGATACATGGAGCGGAGGTAACCGTGCCCATCAGCACCTGCATACCCCAGTCCTTTAATGTATTATAAGCATTGACAGACTTCTCTGCGTCATGCTCGTCGTCCTGGAAGTTGAATTCAATCTGTGCGCCGTTTATTCCTCCGGCCTCATTGATTTCCTTTACTGCCAGCTCTGCGCCGTGCTGTACAGCCACGCCGTACACAGCCGCACCGCCGGTTACAGGGCCGATGCCGCCAATCTTGAACACGCCGCCTGCCGCACCTGCGTCAGCTGCTGCGGTATCTGCTGCCTCGCTTCCCTCTGCTTTTGCATCTGCCGCAGTAGTCTCTGCTGCTTTTGTGGTCTCTGCCGTATTGGAACCGCCGCATGCTGTCAATGACATAGCCATAACGGCTGCCAGGCCCAGACTTAAAAATCTCTTCTTCATAATTAGTTCCTCCTCTTGCCTTTAAAATATAAAGCTTTCTATATTATAGGTAGTCCGAATGGGTTTGTCAATCGTTTCATGAAAATTATGGTTTATTTTCGACGATATACCGAAAAATTAGAGCCAAAGCAGGTATAATCCGCCAAAAACAGGCTATTTTTTAGGGGAAGGCACCATTTCTGGTTCCCTTCCCCTATTTTTTATTCTTCCGACCACTCCAAATCTGAGTTTTCGATACGCTTATCCCTGAGCATCAGCTCCAGAACCGCTTCCTTTGCAGGCATGCCTCCGAACAGGATGGCATTGACCTGTTCCACAATCGGCATGGACACCTTGTACTGCTGCGACAGCGCCAGAGCCGCCTTGGCGGAATACACACCCTCCACCACCATCTTTACCTCTGCCATGGCTTCCTCCATGGTATAGCCCCGGCCAATCAGGATGCCTGCCCTGCGGTTGCGGCTGTGCATGCTGGCGCAGGTCACAATCAAATCCCCTATGCCTGTAAGTCCGGCAAATGTCTCCATCCGTCCGCCCATGTCAATGCCCAGGCGGGATATCTCCGCGATTCCCCTGGTAATGAGGGCAGCCTTGGTGTTGTCGCCGTATCCCAGACCGTCGGCCATACCGGCGGCCAGGGCAATCACATTTTTAAGGGCGCCTCCCAGCTCAATTCCCAGCACATCAGGGCTGGTATACACGCGGAATACCTCGCTCATGAAGATTCCCTGGACAAATTCAGCCACGCTGCGCTTATGGGCGCCGGCCACACATGTAGTGGGGAGGCCCCTGCTCACTTCCTCCGCATGGCTGGGCCCTGAAAGGACCGTCACCTCAGCCTCCGGCAGCTCCTCCTCAATAATCTGGGACAGGGTCATGAGGCTCTTCTCCTCGATTCCCTTTGCCACGTTTGTTATCACCTGGCCCTGCTTTATGTAGGGCTTCATCCTTTGTGATGTCTGCCTCACAAAAACCGAGGGAACAGCCAGTACCAGAAGGTCCTTATCCCTCATAGCCTCCTCAAGGTCATCCGTAAGCCCGATTGCTTCCGGGATCTTTACCTCAGGAAGATTGCGGTGGATACGTGTCTCCTTTAGTTCCGCTATCTCCTGCGGAATGGCGGACCATATCTGTACCGTATGTCCATTGCCGTTAAGTAAAACTGACAGGGCTGTGCCCCATGTGCCTGATCCGATTACACCGATTGATGCCATAACCTCACCGTCCATTAATTGTTTTTTTACTGTCCTTTGTATACTACTCTGTCTTTTTCTTAGCGCCTACCTTGTTCTCCCTGCCCTGTACCAGTCTGACGATATTCGCCCTGTGCCTCCAGAAAGCCATGGCCGCTATAACCGCAGAAACAGCGTAGAACTGGGGTCTGGCCTCGGGTGCCAGCCCGTAAGCCCCCAAATGGCCGAAATAGATGTTCCAGCACAGGAAAATAGCGGACACCACCAGGGAGCCCAGGGACACATACCTGGTCACCGCCACGATAAGAACAAAGGCCAGCAGGCAGACAGCTGTCAGCCGCCAGTCCAGCGAAAACATGATGCCTGCTGTTGCCGCAATCCCCTTACCGCCTTTAAACTTAAGATAAAAAGGAAAATTATGGCCCAGTATGACGCCGAAGCCCGCACAGAGTATCAGCACATAGATATACCCCGGCTGGGACCGGAAAAGAATCCTTACCAGGAAGCAGGGTATCACCGTTTTCAGGAAATCACCCATGAATACAATGAGACCTGCCTTTACTCCCATAACGCGCAGGGCATTGGTGCTTCCCGAATTGCCGCTGCCGTGCTGGCGTATATCAATTCCCTTGGACCTGCCGTAAATGAAACCGGTCTGGAATAAACCAAAGACATATCCCATGGCCAAACATATAATCTGTTCCACTCCTTAATCCCCCTTTCCTTACACCTACTGCTCTTTTCCTTTTCGTTCCCTGACAAGGAATTTTAGGGATGTCCCTTTAAAGCCGAAGGCATTTCTGATCTGGTTCTCCAGATACCTGGTATAAGAAAAATGCATCAGTTCCTTGTCGTTTACAAAGATCACAAAGGTTGGAGGCTTTACCGCCACCTGGGTCATATAGTAAATCTTAAGCCGTTTTCCCTTGTCGGAAGGTGGCTGCTGCATGGCCACTGCCTCTGTCATGATTTCGTTGAGAACGCCGGTGGCCACCCTCAGGTTCTGGTTCTGGCGCACCACGTCAATCATCTCAAAAAGCTTGGTCAGACGCTGTCCTGTTGCCGCGGATATAAAGAGATATTCCGCGTATGGGATGAAGGACAGGACCTCCTTGATTTTTCTGGTATATTCGTATATGGTCTTGTCCGTTTTCTCGATGGCATCCCATTTATTTACGGCTACAATGATTCCCTTGCCTCTCTCATGGGCGATTCCGGCAATCTTGGCATCCTGCTCCGTGACGCCTTCCGTGGCGTCTATGACCACAACCACCACATCGGCCCGTTCCACGGCGGACACGGTACGGATAATGCTGTAGCGCTCCAGTTCTTCCTTTATCTTGCTCTTGCGGCGCAGGCCGGCCGTATCTATGAATACATAAGGGGTGCCTTCATGGATAACCTCCGTATCCACCGCATCCCTGGTAGTGCCTGCTATATCCGACACAATGACGCGGTTCTCGCCCACAAGCTTATTAATAATGGAAGACTTTCCCACATTCGGCTTGCCTACCACAGCAATTCTCGGACGCTCGTCCTCTTCTTCCTCCATCTGCTCCGAGTCAAAGTGCTTCACCACTTCGTCCAGCAGATCACCAATTCCCAGCCGCGAAGCAGCCGATACAGCGACAGGCTCTCCGATTCCCAGATTGTAAAACTCGTAGACGTCATTGCCGTACTTGGCAACGCTGTCCACCTTGTTCACAGCCAGCACCACCGGCTTGTGGGATTTGCGCAGCAAATCAGCCACCTTTGAATCCGAATCCACCAGTCCCTGACGCACATCCACGATAAAAATAATCACATCCGCAGTAGAAATGGCAATCTCCGCCTGCTCCCGCATCTGGGAAAGGATGATATCCTTGGAATCCGGCTCGATACCTCCGGTGTCAATCAGCGTGAAATTCATATTCAGCCAGTCGCAGTCCGCGTAAATCCGGTCCCTGGTCACGCCCGGCGTGTCCTTTACAATGGAAATGGTATCTCCTGCTATGACATTAAACAACGTAGACTTTCCCACATTGGGCCTGCCTACGATTGCAACTATTGGTTTACTCATGTTTTTATAACCTCCTCATTCATGACCTTCCGTCACATCTGCCTGCGCACAATCCGGTATTCATCATCGGACTGGTAATAAGGACATGCGCTAACAGTACCTCTTAAAAAGCGCCCCATCTCATCCTCGTCCAGATTCACTTCACAGATATAGTAATCATTTTCCTCATCATATACGTAATTGCCGCAGCACTCACAGCTGGTCTTTTTGTTCTTTCCAGGTTTCATCTGAATCCATATCCTTTAACACAAATTCTTCGCATCCGCTTGATTTTACTATACCGGACCTGACTTGTAAAGCACTTTCTTATTAACCTCTATCATAGCAATATAACTTATTTTTGTAAATGCAAAGTTAATTTTCTAAAAAATGTTTGTGGAAATGTCTTGTTTTTTTTGACGAAATAGTATCAACCCCTTGACCCGGTCAAAGGGAAATGGTATAAATCATATGTGATATTCCCAAACAAATGATGATTCCAAAGGAGCAAAGCTATCATGGCTAACAATTTTGTATTCAAAGATTCCCTTCCCGTAGCGCCTTTAAAAATCGCTGCACTGGAAAGCTGTAAGGATCTTGCAGCCAAGGTGAACGACCATATTGTACAATTCAGGCGCAATGATATAGAGGAACTGATGCGCCGCAAGGAGGACCTTCACTACCGCGGGTACGACGTGGATTCCTATCTGCTTCACTGCAGCTGTCCCAGATTCGGAACAGGCGAGGGCAAAGCTGTCATCAATGAATCCGTAAGGGGCACAGATGTTTTTGTCATGGTGGATGTGATGAATTACAGCATTCCCTACACGGTAAGCGGTTATACCAACCACATGTCGCCGGACGACCATTTTCAGGATTTGAAGCGGATTATCGGGGCCTGCTCCGCAACCGCCCACAGGGTCAATGTGGTCATGCCCTTCCTATATGAAAGCCGCCAGCACAAGCGCAACAAACGCGAATCTCTGGACTGCGCCATGGCTTTAGAGGAACTGGCAGCCTTAGGCATGGAAAACATCATCACCTTTGACGCCCACGATCCCCGGGTACAGAACGCCATTCCGCTGATTGGCTTTGACAATTTCATGCCCACGTATCAGTTTGTAAAGGCCCTCTTTTCCCATGATTCCAACATCCGCATTGACAAGGAACACTTAATGGTGGTCAGTCCGGACGAGGGAGCCATGAACCGCGCCGTATACCTTGCCAACAACCTGGGTGTGGATATGGGTATGTTCTATAAACGCAGGGATTATTCCCAGGTAATTGGCGGCCGCAATCCAATTGTGGCGCATGAATTCCTGGGCTCTTCCGTAGAAGGCAAAACCGTACTTATTATTGACGACATGATTTCCTCCGGCGAAAGCATGCTGGACACCTGTAAGGAGTTAAAGGAACACAAGGCTGACAAGGTCATCGTCTGCTGCACCTTCGGTCTCTTTACCAACGGCCTTGAGAAATTTGACGAGTACTACCATCAGGGATATCTGGATTATGTCATCACCACCAACCTGAATTACCGTACCCAGGAACTGCTTAACAGGGAATGGTATCTGGAAGCCGACATGAGCAAATACCTGGCCGCTGTCATCAACTCCCTGAACCATGACCGCTCCATCAGCGCTTCCCTCTCTCCCACGGAGAAGATTCAGAAGCTGGTCCAGAAGCATCAGAACGGCGGATACGAGTATTTCCAGAGGCTTGTATAACCCCCTGCCACCATGCAGAAAATTTAACCCGGAAATCAATATTCAAAAATGCACAGTCCACGGCAGCGAAATGCCCGCCGTAAGGGACTGTGCATTTTTTATGTTTCTCTCTATGGTCACACCAGGTTCCAGGCAGCCGGGTCCGCGCCCTTCTTTTCCAAAATGGGATCTGTCCCCTGTTCCTTTACCAGTTCATACTCTTCGCCGGTAAGCAGCATCATCCACAGCAGGTTCACGGGCTCGTCCATGAACATGGGATAGGCAGGGCCTTCCTGTACGCCGCACAGGCCAGGGCTCAGAAGCAGAACACCTTCATAGCCTTCCACTCCGCTGCAGGGAATGGTATGGCCGTGTCCCAGCCAGCCCAGTTCCTTCCATGGCAGGGACGCCTGGGCCGCTGTATAGTTAAGCATGGCCATAATGCCTTCCTGGCTGCATCCCTTGGGAAAAGCCACTCCCAGTTCCATGCGGCGGTATTTCCATGTCTCATCCTGAAAATACTGTTCCACCTTTGGCTGGGCCAGGGCCCCGTTTCCAAGGGTAAACGCATACTGGCTGCCCTTTCGTTCTCCTGTCACCAGAGCCTTTGGCGGAAATCCGCCTCCGTCAATGGCATAATACTTTTTGTGGGGACCAAAAAATGCTTCCATGGCAGCCAGCTGTTCCTGCTGCATGGTCTCAAAATATCCTCCCCTCATAATGTCCCAGTACATCCGGCTGCGCTCCATCCGCTGTTCCAGAACAGGCAGCGCCTCCTGAAGCTCCCAGGCAAAGGGCGCCATACCCTTTGCGTATAGGGAATATCCCGGAAATTCCCGGCCGGCCCAGCCAGGAATAACCGCAATCATCCTGCCGTCCTCATACAGGGCTGCACCGTCTCCCTCCTCAAACCAGACCAGGGACAATTTTTCCCTGTCCAGGCAGATACCCGCAGAATCATGGGTCACGTATGCCCTGGGCATACGCGGGGCCATTCCCATCTTCATGGCCTCATAATCCATATCTTCCATGGCCGGAACCCGGTTGCAGATCCAGCAGTTGCGAATCTCTGCGTTCTCGCTTCCGGGATTCACCCAAAGGTAGAAATAGACCGCCTGTCCGTTGTCCTCCACAACAGCCTGTATGCTGCATACAGGAGACCACTCCTCCAATAATACATCCATATTGCCCCTCTTCCTTTCTCCTTCGCAGACCTCACGCTACTTAAGGCACAGAAACGCTGCCAGGTTTCCCCGCTCCTCCCCCACTTTCCGGTGTGAAAAGAGATAATCGCTGTTGCACATGGTGCAGATGTTAGTGATATGGATATTCTCCTGGTGTATGCCTGCCTCGCGGAAAATGATTTCATTGGCCTTCCACAAATCCAGCTGATACTTTCCGGGCCTTTTTCCTTGGCAATACAGCGCTTCCCGGTGTTCCGGCCCAAAGGCCTCCCTAAATTCCTCCACCACTTCACCGCCCACTTCAAAGCAGTCCCGGCAGATGCTGGGACCCACACAGGCAATCAGATCCTCCGGCTTTGTGCCGAAGGCTTCCTTCATGGCATCCACCGTCACCTGGCCCATGCGCTTAACCGTTCCCCTCCATCCGGAATGGCTGAGCCCAATGGCCCTGTTTACCGGATCCAACAGGTACAGGGGCACACAGTCCGCATAAAAGGTCACCAGGGTAAGCCCCGGCACATCGGTAATCAGACCGTCGATGTCCCTGTAATCCCGTTCCCTTACAACACCCTTTCCCGCATCCTCCAGCGTCACCCGGCGCAGGTTGACCGTATGGGTCTGGTGGGACACCACCATGCGGTCCCGCTCCACTCCCAGGGCGGCTGCCATACGCGTAAAGTTTTCCAGCACATCCTCCGCTGCGTCTCCTCTGCTGTAAGAGAAATTCATGGTGGAAAACTTTCCCCTGCTGGCTCCTCCCATGCGGGTGGAAAAACCATTGACGGCCAGCCCGGTATCATCCAGCGCCTTAAATGAGAGATAGGGAACGCCTGCACTTTCTTTTGTATCAAATACGCGGGACTTGTTCTTATAGCTCCAGTTTATATCCATAACACCATTGCCTCCTTATATTCAAAATGCATCCTGTATCAGCTCAATGTCACTGCCCAGGATTCCCACCACGTCAAACCGGCAGGGCACGTCCCCGCCCATTCCATGGCTGTACAGATAAAAGGCCGCTGCCCGCCGTATGCGCTCCTGCTTCCTTGCGTCAACAGCCTCCGCCGGGCTTCCCATGGTCAGCCCGGAGCGGTATTTTACCTCTGCAAAAACAAGGTACCTGCCATGGCGGCAAATCAAATCAATTTCTCCCTGGCGGCACCGGAAATTCCGCTCCAGCACGCGGTAACCCTTACTTGTTAAAAAGGCAGCCGCTGTTTCCTCATAATGGCTGCCTGTCTGTCTCTTATTCATATGTATCCGCCTGAACAATATTCCTGATAAAGCTTCTCCTGTGAATAGGACAGGGCCCAAGCTCTCTGATGGCAGCAATGTGGGCCGCCGTGCCATATCCCTTGTGTTTGGCAAATCCATATCCGGGAAATAATTCCTCGTACTCAGCCATCATATGGTCCCTGGTGACCTTTGCCAGGATGCTGGCTGCCGCTATGGACAGGCTCTTTGCGTCCCCTTTAATAATAGGCACCTGCACCCCCTCCAGCCCGGGAATGGTGACAGCGTCGTTGAGAAGCACTTCAGGCTTCACGGAAAGCCCCTTCACAGCCTCCCTCATGGCCTCATAGGTGGCCTGAAGAATATTGATTTCGTCAATCCGGGCAGGAGATGCCAGGCCCACATTCCATGCTACAGCCTTTTCCTTTATCTCTAAAAACAGTTCCTCACGGCGTTTCTCCGACAGTTTCTTGGAATCATTGAGATACAGGATACGGCATCCCTTGGGAAGCACTACGGCTCCTGCTGCCACCGGTCCTGCCAGGGGTCCCCTGCCCGCTTCATCAATACCGCAGATATAGGTGCAGGCATCATACTCCTTCTCATATTCCGCCATGGCCTCCAGACGGGCCATCTCCTGCTCCAGCTTTTCTCCCTTTAGTACCCTTGCAGCCATTGTCATTCCACCTTGTCCTTTTGATTCTCCGGCTCCTCCAGCGTGATCCGCCCCAGCTTGCCTGCCCTGAAATCATCCAGAAGCAGGGCTGCCGCCCTGGACACATCCAGATCCCCGCCTTTTAACAGGCAGGCCCTGACCCTGGCTATTTCCTCCAGGATAACGGCAGCTTCCTTTCCCTCTGTTTCCAGGCCAAACCGTTCTGCCAGCACCTGGGGATAACGCTTTTTCAAAAAGCGTATAAGCTCGCAAGCCAGCTCATCTTTGTTGAGAATCTGGTCATTGATGGAGCCGATGAGAGCCAGCTTCAGGCCCACCTGCTGATCCTCAAACCTGGGCCACAGGATTCCGGGGGTGTCCAGAAGCTCCAGCGTCTTATTCAGGCGTATCCACTGGTTTCCCTTGGTGACGCCGGGCTTGTTGCCGGTCTTGGCGCAGGCCTTTCCTGCAAAGGAATTGATGAAGGTGGACTTGCCCACATTGGGAATCCCCACCACCATGGTACGTATGGGACGGTTCAGAATGCCCCTGCGCCGGTCCCTTTCTATCTTTTCCTTACATGCCTCCTGGATGACGGACTGCACCTGCTTAAGTGTTCCCTTGTTCCTGGCGTCAACCTTCACCACGTGAATGCCCTTGTCCTCAAACCAGGCTGCCCAGCGGGCATTCTGCCGCTCGTCCGCCAGGTCCGATTTGTTGAGAAGCACCATCCTGGCCTTGCCCGCGCCCAGGTCATCTATGTCAGGATTCCGGCTGGAAAGGGGAACCCTGGCGTCTACCAGCTCGATTACCAGGTCAATAAGCTTCATATCTTCCTTCATGGCCCGTTTTGCCTTGGTCATATGACCAGGATACCACTGAATGTTCATATTTGTAAACTCCTGTTCTATCTTGAATGGATGAAGTCCAGTTTCAGAAGGGGAAATATCCTGAACCAGACCTTGCCCTGTATCTGCTCTCTTTTTACATTTCCAATGTTGGGGAAACGGCTGTCCTCACTGCTGTCCCTGTTATCTCCCAGGAGAAAATACTCATTGTCCTCCAGCTTAATGGGAGTGTCCGCCCTTCCTGCCAGGGACACCTGTTCCAGGCCGTCCTCCGCGTTTAAAAGCTCGCCGTCAATGAATATATAGCCGCCCTTAATCTGCACGGTCTCACCGGGCAGACCGATGATCCGCTTCACATTCTTCTTGTGGTCCTCGCGCTCAAATACCACGATGTCAAACCGTTCCGGCTTTCCCACATCATAAATCAGGCGGTTCACCAGGACCACATCGTCCGCATCTAAAACCGGCTGCATGGAACCGCCTGACACAGGCACCTGAGTACAGAAACCGTAGACCAGGAACCAGGCACTGGCCAGGACCAACACCACATTGACCGTCCAGCGGACTGCTTTTCTCAGCCACGCCGTATCCTCATTCACATAAAAATCCATGTACCCACACCTATCTTTTAAGGCATTTCCCGGACTGCTTACGGGTATGCCGCCTGCTTAACAAAATAGAGTTTGCATCTGCAAACTCTATTCTCACTTCCACTACCTGATTATTTAACTAATTCTTTAACCTTGGCAGCCTTACCAACCCTGTCTCTTAAGTAGTTCAGCTTCGCTCTTCTTACTTTACCCTTACGTACAACCTCTACGTTGTCAACGCTTGGGGAATGTAATGGCCAGGTCTTCTCAACGCCGATACCATTGGAGTTCTTCCTTACGGTAAAGGTCTCTCTGGCTCCGCCGTTCTGTCTCTTAATGACAGTTCCCTCGAAAATCTGGATTCTCTCGCGGTTACCCTCTTTAATCTTGTTGTATACCTTAACGGTATCGCCAACGTTAAAGCTGGGTACGCTTTCCTTCAACTGGGCTGCTTCAATGTTCTTAATAATATCGTTCATCGTGTGAACCTCCTTCATCTATTGGATGTTCTTAATACGCCGGCAGTAAATCAGATTCACCACTCACAGTAACAGAGGACCATCTATTTCTTGTCACAACGACTTATTCTAGCATATATTGTCCCAAAATGCAAGCATTTTATGAGCTGTTTCGCCTTGATTTCGCCTTGGTTCTATTCCTCTTCTTTTTCTCCGGGAAGGATGTACAGATGAACCTTGTCAATACGGTTCTTTTCCACCTGTTCCACTACCAGGCGCACATTGCCGCACATCACCTCTTCGCCCTGGGAAGGCAGATGTTCCAGGCGGTCAATCACAAGCCCCCCCACAGAATCATAGTCCTCAGAAGACAGTTCCAAATCCAGGATGTCATTGAGGTCATCCAGCTTCATGGAACCTTCCACCAGATACTGGCCGTCTCCCAGATCCATCAGCTCCTCTTCCTCATCCTCGTCATACTCATCGCGTATATCGCCCACGATTTCTTCCAGGATATCCTCCAGGGTAATCAGACCTGCCGTGGCGCCGTACTCATCCAGAACAATGATGATATTGTTGGGAGACTTCTTAATCTCCATCATCAGCTCGGATAGCTTTTTAGATTCAAAGGTATAAAAAGGCTGGCGCAGGTAATCCGACACGCAGAAGGACGCCTTGTCCTCCACCAGCAGCAGGTCCTTAATATTGATGATGCCCACCACATTGTCCGTTGTTTCCTTATAGACCGGAAGCCTGGTATAATGCTCCTCTCTGAATATCTGAATCAGATCATCATAATCAGCCTCTATGTCAACAAACACCATGTCGATTCTGGGCACCATGACATCCTTTGCCACGGAGTCTCCCAGGTCAAACACATTGTTGATCATCTCACGTTCTTCCGACTCAATAACACCCTTTTCATGGCCCACGTCCACAATGGTCCTGAGCTCGTCCTCCGTAATGTCGTCATTCCTCTTATCAGGGTCCACATGTAGAACCTTGAGGACAATCAGCGACATCCAGTTAATAAGGACAATCAGAGGGGTCAGCACAGTCATCAGAATATGAATCATATGGCCTACCCGCAGGGAATACCGCTCCGCATCCAGGGTTGCCATTGTTTTAGGTGTTATCTCACCAAAAATCAAAATTAAAAGCGTCAGTACGCCGGTCGCGGCTCCAGCGGCTTTATTTCCAAATATTTCCGTCACCAGCACGGTAAGCATGGATGAGGCCGAAAGATTCACCACATTGTTGCCGATTAATATGGCACTGAGCATCTTTCCCTGATTCTCAGACAGCTTCATCACCCACTGCGCAGACTTGCTCCCCCCTTCTGCCAATGTCCTGATACGGATTTTATTGACGGTTGTGAGGGCAGTCTCCGAAGACGAGAAAAAAGCGGAAAGTCCCAGTAAAATGATAATGATAACGACACGTATGGCAATACTGTCACCCGATGGGTCCAAAAAAATCAACTCCTATTATTTCATATTTTACAGTCCCAGAAGCCCGGAACGTATGGGCCGTGGCCTGTAATGTGTGTATTTATGTGGATAGTTTCAGAGAATTGTACAATATTATTGGGGGATTGTCAATATGGAAGGATTCGCGGGGTGGGGGCAGGGGAGAGAAAAAAAGGGGGTATCGAGGAAAAGCAGCGGGAGGGGACGGGGAGTCTGGACTCATGGTTCCTTCGGGGGCTGTCTCTAAGCCGGGAACGGAAGCTGCGCGAAGCGGGGAAAATATGCGGCTGGTGGGGAGATACGTTCCTCTCACGGCCGGAAACACCTCCCCCTCCGCCCATCATCCCCCCGCAAGCATCCCCATCACTTTAAAGTACCCTTGCAGCTCCCCAACCGTACAAGCCTTCTCAGCCAGCAATTTCTTTGCCGCAGCCATTGCCTTTCGTTTGGTGCGGCCGGCAGAGGCCTCATCGTTCAGGGATTTTACATACTGGTCTATAAGCTCCTCCAGGATTTCCAGGTCGCCTTTTTCCCGGCGGAGGGAATCCAGGTATTTTACCTCCTTCATGGTCAGGGCGGCATGTTCCAGCAGGTCCGGGCGGCGCTCCAGGGTGCGTTTTATGGACTGCTGCCTGCGCCACTCCTCAATATTTTTATGGTGGCCGCTTAAAAGCACCTCCGGGACTTCCATTCCGCGGAATACCTCGGGACGGGTGTATTGGGGGTATTCTAACAGGCTGTCATGGAAGGATTCTTCCTCAGCCGAGGCGTCGTTGTTCAGAACCCCCGGCACCAGACGGGAGATACAGTCAATCATAACCATGGCGGGAAGTTCCCCGCCTGTGAGGACATAATCTCCCACGGAAAGATAATCCGTGGCAATCAGCTCCAGGGCGCGCTCGTCGATTCCTTCGTAATGCCCGCAGAGAAAGACCAGATCCTCCTCCTTTGCCAGCTCCTCCGCTATGGTTTGGTTAAATACCCTGCCCTGGGGCGTCATATAGATAAGCCTGGGCTTCCTGCCGATGCGCCCGCACAGGGCCTCGTAAGCCTCGCACACAGGCCCCGGCTGCATAACCATGCCTGCGCCGCCGCCGTAAGGGGCGTCGTCCACATGTCTGTGCTTATCCTTTGAATAATCCCTGATGTCAATGGCTTCCACAGATATGGTCTTGCTCTCCATGGCCCGCCCCGTTATGCTGGTTCCCAGTCCTCCCATGACCATGTCGGGGAACAGTGTCAGTATGTGAAAATTCATCCGGTCTCCTTCCAGCGGTTTTTAAGCTTTGTCTGAAGGCGGTACAGGGTGTTCATGGCATCAAGAGGCGTCATGGTGGACAGCTCCAGACTGTCCAGCTCACGTATGATATCGTCATCCTTTACCGTATCAAAGAAGGACAGCTGCTGCAGGTCCACCTCATCCGGCTTCGGCACCGCCTTGTGCTGGGTTATGTTGGAACTGATTTCCGCAATTTCCTTTGCCCTGGCCGTGATGTCCGCATCGCTTAATTCTTCCGCGATTTCTTTTGCCCTGGCTATAACGGAATCCGGCACGCCGGCCAGCTTTGCAACCTGGATGCCGTAGCTCTTATCTGCACCGCCTCGGACAATCTTGCGCAGGAATACGATGTCGTCTCCCTGCTCCTTTACCGCTATACAATAATTTTTCACCCCTGCTATGGTGCCTTCCAGCTCTGTCAGCTCATGGTAATGGGTGGCAAACAGTGTCTTGGCTCCCAATAGCTTGGAATTGCTTATGTGTTCTATTACAGCCCAGGCAATGGACAATCCGTCAAAGGTGCTGGTTCCCCTTCCGATTTCATCCAGTACCAGAAGACTGTTTCTGGTGGCATTGCGCAGGATGTTGGCCACCTCTGTCATTTCCACCATGAAAGTGCTCTGTCCGCTGGCCAGATCGTCGGAAGCCCCCACCCTGGTGAAAATACGGTCGCATATGCCGATATCAGCCTCCTGGGCCGGCACAAAGCTGCCCAGCTGGGCCATAAGTACAATCAGGGCCACCTGGCGCATGTACGTGGATTTACCCGCCATGTTGGGGCCTGTGATAACGGACAGCCGGTTCTTTCCATTGTCCAGAAAGGTGTCGTTGGCCACAAACATGTCGTCCCGCATCATCTGCTCCACCACGGGATGGCGGCCGTTCTTAATCTGAATCACGCCCTTGTCGTTGATGGAGGGCTTCACATAGTTGCGCCGGGTTGCCACCACGGACAGGGAACAGAATACGTCGATTCCAGCTATGGACTTGGCCGTCTTTTGAATGCGGATGACCTCTGCCCCGATTTTGTCCCTGACCTCGCAGAACAGGTCATACTCCAGGGACACCAGCTTTTCCTCCGCGCCCATGATGATGTCTTCCAGCTGCTTTAATTCATCGGTGGTAAACCGCTCCGCGTTGGTCAGGGTCTGCTTGCGGATATAGTAATCCGGCACCTGGTCCTTGAAGGAGTTGGTCACCTCAAAATAGTAACCGAATACCTTGTTGAATTTCACCTTCAGGGTCTTAATGCCTGTCTTTTCTTTTTCCTTTGCCTCCAGCTCCGCCAGCCAGTTCTTACCCTCTGTCTTGGCATGACGCAGCTTGTCCGCCTCCTGGTTGTAGCCGTCCTTTATGATACCGCCTTCCCTGACCGTAATGGGCGGCTCCTCCACAATGGCATCCCCTATAAGCTGGAAGATATCCTGAAGGGGATCCAGCTCCCGGCCCAGCTCTGCCAGAAGTTCGCTGTTAAACTCTCCCAGTATCCGTTTGATGTAGGGAAGCATTTCCAGAGAGCTTCTGAAGGCAATCAGGTCCCTTGGATTGGCTGTCTTATAGCTGATTCGCCCTATCAGACGCTCCAGGTCATAGATGGGATTTAAGTACTCGCATATCTCTTCCCGGGAGATATAGTTCATGTTCAGCTCTTCCACCGCGTTCTGGCGCTTGATGATTTCGTCTCTGTGAATCAGCGGCTGTTCGATGCAGGCGCGAAGCAGCCTGGCTCCCATGGCTGTCTTTGTCTTGTCCAGAACCCACAGCAGGGTGCCTCTCTTCTGTTTTTCCCGCATGGTCTCCACCAGCTCCAGGTTCCTTCTGGTGGATGTGTCAATAACCATGTACTGTCCGGTAGAATAGGGGGTGATGGTGGTAATGTGCTCCAGGGTGCTCTTCTGGGTCTCATAGATATACTGCATCACGGCGCCGGCGGCAATGATGCCTGTGGCATAGTCCTCCAGCCCCAGTCCCACCAGGGCTCCCACCTTAAAATGCTCCATCAGGATACGGCGGCAGGATTCCTCACCGAAAAAGCGGCTGTCCAGGGCAGAAATAACCACCTGATAGCGGTTTTTCAGCTCGTCCATATCCACGCCCGACATGTAAAAGGCATTGTTGCAGATAATCTCAGACGGGGAAAATTTGTTGATTTCGTCAAACAGTTCCCGGTCCGAATCCACCTCAGTCACCATGAAATCCCCGGTACTGATATCCGCGGTGGATATTCCGTAGATTCCATCCATATATACAATTCCCATCAGGTAATTGTTCTTTGTCTCATCCAGCACCTGGGAGCTGGTTATGGTTCCCGGAGTCACCACCCGGATTACCTCACGCTTCACCAGGCCCTTGGCCTGCCTGGGATCCTCCATCTGCTCTGCTATAGCGACCTTATATCCCTTCTGGACCAGGCGGTACAGGTAGGAATCCAATGCGTGAAACGGCACCCCGCACATAGGTGCCCGCTCAGAAAGACCGCAGTCCTTTCCTGTAAGGGTTATCTCCAGTTCCTTTGACACTGTCAGGGCATCATCGAAAAACATCTCATAGAAATCTCCCAGACGGTAAAACAGGACACAGTCCGGGTACTCCTTCTTTGTCTCCATATAATGCTGCATCATGGGAGATAATTGTGACAAATCTATCAAAATGCTGACCTCTCTTCTCTAGTATGCTTGTTTATTCTTGTTTTATCTTAATTTGCCGGTTATTGTTTGTCTGGTTCTATTCATTTTCCTTATCAGCTATATGTCCCATATAATAAAAGCCCTTGCTCTCCTGCAGATACACCGGCACCAGCCTTCCAATCATGGATGCATCTCCCGGGAAGTGTACCACTGTATTGTTGGACAGGCGGCCTGTCATAAGCCCCGGCGCATGGTCGTTCACCTCTTCCACCAGGACCTCCTGGACTGTCCTGACATCCCGTCCACACACCTCTGCCGAGATATCCTGTACTTCCTTTAAAAGCCTGTCAAACCGCTCCTTCACAATTGCCTCCGGCACCTGATCTTCCATGGCTGCCGCCGGTGTGCCGGTACGCTTGGAGTAGATGAAGGTAAAGGCGCTGTCAAACCCCACCCTTCTCACCACATCCATGGTCTCCTCAAAGTCCTCATCTGTCTCGCCCGGAAATCCCACAATGATATCCGTTGTCAGTGAGATGCCAGGCACTGCCTTTTTAATCCGCTCCGCCAAATCCAGATACTGCTCCTTGGTATAACGCCGGTTCATAACCTTCAGAATCCGGCTGCTGCCGGACTGGAGGGGAAGGTGCAGATGACGGCATATCTTTTCAGACCTGGCCATGACCTCTATGAGTTCGTCGGACAGGTCCTTTGGATGGGATGTCATAAAACGGATCCGCTCAATTCCGTCTATCTTCTCCACTTCCTCCAAAAGCTGCGCAAAGGTCATTGGATTGTCCAGGTTCTTTCCATAGGAATTTACATTTTGTCCAAGGAGCATGATTTCCACCACTCCGTCCGCTGCCAGCTTCTGTATTTCCTTAATGATTTCTTCCGGCCTGCGGCTGCGCTCCCTTCCTCTTACATAGGGTACAATGCAGTAGCTGCAGAAATTATTGCAGCCAAACATAATATTGACTCCCGACTTGAAAGGGAACTTGCGTTCCACCGGCAAATCCTCTACGATCTGGTCCGTATCCTTCCATACATCCACAACCATCTTCGTTTTTCCCTGCTTCTGTCCGCCCTGGGTCCGCCGCTCCAGGCACAGGGATACCAGTTCCGCCAGCTTGAAGATATTGTGGGTTCCGAAAATCAAATCCACATAGCGGTAGCTTTTCCTGATTTTCTCCACTACTTCCTCTTCCTGCATCATGCAGCCGCACAGGGCTATCATCATGTCAGGATGCGTCTTCTTATAGGCCCCCAGCTGTCCCAGGCGTCCGTAAACCCGAAGATTGGCATTTTCCCGCACCGTACATGTATTATAGAGCACAAAATCCGCTTTCTCTGATTCTACAGCCTGGTAGCCGATTGTCTCCAAAATCCCCAGAAGCTTCTCCGAATCCCTGGCATTCATCTGGCACCCAAAGGTGTTGATGCAGCAGGTAAGGGGACGTCCCAGCCTGCGGGAAAGTTCGGCCAGCTGTCCCTTCGCCCGCTCCATGAAGTACTGCTGACGCTCCGGCTCCGCGGCAGGGGGGTCCTGGTTTATGGCTGTTTCTGCATTTTTTATGTTGTCAATGGTATCTCTGGATTCTTCCATTTATCTGCTCCTTAGCTTCTATGAATTTAGCTTCTATAATTTAAATAGTTCTGTTCGGATATTGCTTTCTTTCCCGAAACGCATAGCAGGCCGGGCCTTTTGCACGGTCCAGCCAATTGCGATTAACAGTATGAATTTTACTTTAAAATGGTTGGGAAGTCAACCGGGTATTCAAGCATGGCTGCAAAACATCCCGTTTTAAATATCTTGACAAAATACCAGCTTACTGCAGGTTAACCGCTATGGCGATTGCTATTGCAACGGTTCCCATAAGGAAGAAAAACGCCTGCATCTTAATCTGGAATTTTGCCCATTTTCCCCAGTCAATCCTGGCAACACCCAGGACGCCGATCAGACTGGCGGAAACCGGTGTGAACGCATCCACAAATCCGGCTCCCATCTGGAAAGCCAGTACCGCTACCTGACGTGTGACGCCTACCAGGTCCGCAAGGGGCGCCATGATGGGCATGGTCAGGGCGGCCTGTCCGGAGTTGGAGGTCACAATCAGATTGAAACAGCTCTGGAACAGGTACATAAACAGCGCTCCGATAAACGAAGGCACTCCTGCAAGCGCATTACCAATGGTATACAAAATCGTATTCAGCGTGGACGCCACATTTGCATCGGAGCCGCCCAGCACAAGAAGAATTCCTTTGGCCATACCTACCACAACCGCGGTTCCAGCCAGGTCAGCCACACCGCTCTGGAAGGCGGACGCCATACCGTTGACCGTCATATCATTGAGCTTAAAAATGACCGCGGTCACACCGGCCGCAAATCCCATCACAAAGAACTGGGAGGCGATTTCCGGAATATAATACCCTTCCTGGGTAACACCCCAGATAATCCAAACCAGGACAGCCAGCATCTCCAGAAGAATCAGCTTATGGCCCAGGCTGAATTCCCTCTCCTCCTCCGAAACAGAGTCCATTCTTCCCCTGAAATAGGCATCACTCTCATAGACAACGGAGTGGGCCGGGTTCTTACGTATCTTTTCAGCGTAAATCATCATGTATCCTGCGGAAAGCAGAGTCACAATCACCCACATGGCCAGACGGAAGCCGGCGCCGGACAGAACCGGGATTCCCGCTATGCCCTGGGCCACCGCCACAGAAAAGGGACTCATCCATGAAACTGCATTGCCCACCTGGGACGCCACGTAGGTAACAGTGATGGCCACAATGGAATCATAGCCCAGCGCAATCACAAAGGGCACCATAATCATGGAAAAGGGAATGCACTCTTCTGCCATTCCAAAGGTGGCGCCTCCCAGGGAAAACAGGATAAATAACAGCGGCAGGGCCAGACGTTCCAAGCCCTTTGTCTTTTTGATGAAGGCGTAAATACCCGCATCAATGGCCCCTGTCTTCATAATGATTCCAAAGGAACCTCCCACCACCAGAATCAAGGCGCAGATTCCAACTGCGGAGCCGGAACGGTCCCCTGTCACCAGTCCCTCGAACACATAGTTGAGAAAGCCAAAACCGCCGAAATCCTCTGTGCCCCACACCTTTGCCGTCTTATGAAGCTTCTGGCTGGTATCATAGATGGATTCGCCGTACTGTCCGTACAGCACATCATCTGTCAGCCCCAGTTCATCCAAATCCTCCTGGGTCCACTCAGAAGAATCTGTTTCAAGAAACGCATCCAGCTCTGCGGGGTCAACACCCAGGGATTCCATCAGCGCTTCATCCCCGCTCATGGCTGTCAGGTTATCCTTCACCGCTTCCCGGTCCAGACGGTAGCTGTAGCGGAACGTGTCCGCCATCAGCACGGTCTTGGTCTTTACCGCACCGTTGGAATCCGTATATTCTACCTTGTGGGTGCTGAATTTTCCCGCTGGTACTAAAAATGTCAGCAGCCAGCACAGGAATATGGCAGCAAATATAATTGCATACGTATGGGGTGTCTTCATCTTTGTATAATCCCGCTTTGGGGTACCGGTATTCTTTTTCTTGTTAAATGGCATGGTTCATATCTCTCCTTATGATATAAATTTTAAGGCCGCCCTGTGTACATGCGGCCTGTCTGACATGCCCTTCCATTTTACCCTAACGCTTGAAAATTAACAATATAAATTTCGTATATCTATTCCTGCTCTTCCCCGTCATCCCCATATTCCTGTTCCAGTCTGTCTGCCCGCTTCTTTTCAATCCTTACTATCACCACTCTTGTGAGCAGGAATACCACGACAAAGGTCAGCACCCCCGAGACCGCCTCTTTGGCATCCAAGGTTCCTGTTTTCGAGGTTCTCCAGAAAACCAGGATGAATACCAGTGCGCCCACTGCCACGGAGACAAGATTGCGCCTGACACGATGTTGCTGGCTGCCGTATCCCGGCCGGTACAGGCTGAACTTCAGCTGCCTTGCCCTAACATACTGATACAGGGGGGCCAGAATCAATATGACATATTCAACCACGCAGTCCCGGATTCCTTTTCCCATCAGCAGAACCTTAACCGCAAATGCCGCCGCCACAAACAGATACATAAGCATGGCCATCTCACTCATTATTTTATTTCTTACCTGTGTTGTTCTCTCGTCCATCATATCAGAATTCTCCTTCCTTTTCCTCTGACTTCCATATCTCCTGCTATTCCTCCCAGAACAGCTCATCCAGTGTCTTGTGAAGCGCCTTGCAGATTGCCAGGCAAAGATTCAGCGTAGGGTTGTACTTCCCCGCCTCTATCATCCCAATGGTCTGGCGGGTCACCCCTACCAGCTCAGCCAGTTCTTCCTGGGATAAATCCATACCGGCCCTGGCTGCTTTCATTTTCAGGTTTTTCACTGCCATCCATCCCTCCTTACAGGTATCGCGTTTAAACACATCAGCAGCATTTTATTAGCATTTTCTCGGGCCGTTCGGCCTTTTACTCGGATTACCTCGGATTGCAATTCCTTCGCAATTCCTTCGGCCTCAATTGTAAATCAAAACGCAACCTATTTGATTTAAAATCTAGTGAATAGTTACAAATACAACATATATACCAGAAGGTTGCATTCTGGCTTACAAAGAAGATTGGTAGTGCTTGATTGACCGAAGGCATTACCAGTCTTTTCCGTTTCCCTAAAGTAATTGATTCCTATATCCTAAAAGAGTTGGCGGCAGAACGGAGGATATTGGATGTCTAAATTTTTTACTTACGAAGACAGGCTCAGCCTGCAAAAATATTTGAAAGATTCCCTGTCATTTAAGGAGATTGCACGCCGCATGGATAAAAATCCAACTACTATCTCCAGGGAAGTGCGTAAATACAGTTCACCCGTTGCCACTGGGTATCCCGGATTTCCGTTCAATGCCTGCAAAAGCAGATACGCCTGCAGGAAGAAAAAGATCTGTGGAAAAGAATGCACCCGTAAATCAGCTGCCTACTGCAAGCTCTGTCCGTCCTGTAATGCGAACTGTACCGATTTCCTGGAAGAAATCTGTATGGCAAGATTTCGGATTCCTTATACCTGCAACAGCTGTCAAAGCATTGGCAAGTGTACACTTCTGAAAACTATTTATGAAGCAGAGCGTGCTCACATCCGGGCGCATGAAAACATTTCCGCCTCAAGAAGTGGTCTTTGTGTTTCCGAGGAGGAAATCAGCAGGCTTAACAAAATCATTACACCTCTTGTGGAACAGGGGCAATCCGTCAATCAGATCTATATCAATCATCAGGATGAATTGATGTGCAGCGAAAAGACGATCTATAACTACATAGATGCCTGTCTGTTTGATGTCAGAAACATTGATCTGCCAAGGAAAGTGAAATTCCGGGAACGATACAAAAAGCCGGAATTCAAAGTTGACAAAGGCTGCCGTATTGACCGCAATTACAAAAATTTCTGTGAGTTTCTTGAAAAGACTCCTGATACGAACATTGTGCAAATGGACTCTGTTATCGGAGAGAAAGGAGGCAAGTGCCTTCTTACTATACACTTTGTGGAATGTAGCTTTATGCTTGCTTTTCTGCGAGATGCGAATACTTCAAAATCAGTAACCGATATCTTTCATCTTCTGCACCAAACACTTGGGGATGACCTGTTTAAGAAACTGTTTCCCGTAATTCTGACCGATAACGGAAGTGAATTCTCAAATCCCAAGGCCATTGAGTATGGGACAGAGCCATTTACGGGCTTAAGAACCCGTCTGTTTTATTGTGATGCCGGCAGTCCATATCAGAAGGGAGCGATCGAGGTAAATCATGAACTGATACGCCGGATTCTGCCGAAAGGGACAAGCATGCAAAACATAACACAGGATGACGTCAGTTTAATGATGAATCACATCAATTCATACAAAAGAAAAAAGCTGAGCAATCGTAGTCCCTACGAAACCTTCAGCTTTTATCATGGAGAGGAGGTTTTAGAGAAACTAGGATGTGCTCCGGTAGCCCCCGGAGACATCATGCTAAAACCAGGACTTCTCAACAAATAATAAAATTGCATGCCGCCAACGTCTAATCTGTCTAAGGAATTAGGGGTGGATTCTCCGATTACAAAAAAATCGAGAGGGAGTCGACCTCCCTTTGGCATACACATATTTATTATCATACGATAATAAAAGCAAAAAAGCAAACTGCATTTCGGTTACAAAAATGGCTTTTGACTTACAAAACATGCTTTTCGAATACAAAAGTGGCTTTTCGATTACAAAGATTCAATTGTCAATTACAAAGATGGCCTCTCAATTTACAAAGTGGCCTCTCGGCCTACAAGTGACCCGCAATTCCTTCGGCCTCCGTCTTATATTACATATTATAAATTATATCGTTCTAAATGTAAAGTATATATTGCATTTTGTTTATTACATTTTCCTGTTCTCAGCAGGAAACCTGCATGGGGGCTGACGGTATCCTTGGCATTTCCTTGTACTTCTTAGGAGGCACACCCAGTACCTTCTTAAATGCCCGTGAAAAATAATATTGATTGTCATATCCCAAATACTGGGCCACCTGGTATATATGCATGTCTGTATTGCAGAGAAGATAGCAGGCCTGCTCCATCTTCATGTTGATGTAGTAATCCATTGGCGCACACTTGACACATTCTTTAAAAACCGCGTTGAGATAGCTCTCCGACAGCCCTGCTTCCCTTGCAATCCGGGTCAGTGTCAGATTCTCCTGCAGATGATCCTTCATATAGGTTATCACACGATTCAGATATTGGCTCTTTGCTGTCCTGCATCTTCTCTCCAAAGCAATCTCCTCTTTTCCTGGTTTTTTGATTTCTTCTGATTTCTATTATAAAAAAACAATGGGATTTATCCTTGAAAATCATGCGCAGAAAAGGGAATATATTGAGTTTTTTATTCAAAAATGTTATAATTCATGGGATATAACCAGACAATATTGAGATTAAACAGAACAGATACTTTAAAAAACGTTCCAAAACCGGAACATACGCAAAAGGAGTCCGCGGCCATGCCTTCTAAAATCCAAATCATCACCAACGAACACCAGGAAGAGCTAAAGGAGCACGGGACCTATGAATTTCCCGTCCTTGTCAGCGACGAGGCCCTGTCCAGGTTCTACACCAGCTCCTTCCAGTGGCACTGGCATACGGAAATCGAGCTTACCCTCATCACAGAGGGGACTATGGTATATCAAATTAATGACCAGATCTTTTATCCCAGGGCCGGACAGGCGCTCTTCGGCAACTCCAATACCATGCACACCGGGCGCATGGAAAACGGCCGTGACTGCAGGTACATCTCCATTACCTTCCACCCCAGACTGCTGTACGGCTACCAGGGAAGCCGGATTGCCAGCCGGTATACGGACCCTCTGATGGAAAACGCCGCCCTGCCGGCTGTCTGCTTCGACCTGTCGCAGGAATGGCACGGGGAAGCGGTCGGGCTTCTGGAGGATATTATACGCATCGACAGTCTGCGCTATGATACCTATGAAATGGACATCCAGATGGACCTGTTCCGTTTCTGGAAACTTTTATACCTTCACTGCCGCCCTGACCGGGAACCGGCACATACGGCGGGCAGGAAGAACCAGGAACGGATTCGTCAGATGCTCTCCTTCATCCATGAAAACTATCAGTCTGATATCACCCTGGATGATATTTCCCGCCACATCCATATCTGCAAAAGCGAGTGCTGCCGGGTCTTTAAGGGTTACATGAAGGAATCCCTGTTTGAATACCTGCTAAAATACCGCATTGAAAAGAGTATTCCCGATGTGCTGGAGGGAAAGCTGACCATGACCGAGACAGCCATAAGGGCCGGCTTCACCGACCCCAATTACTTCTCCAAGGTGTTCCACAAGATAAAGGGCTGCTCTCCGAGAAGCTACCGGAAAACCCGGTCCTCCCCGCTGCCGTGATTCCGGTCTCCCGCACCGCCGCCCGGCCCGGGCCTCTGCACGGCCTTGGTGACTCCGGTCCGTTTCACCTTGTCAATGCCGCCCGACATGTGGGGAATCCGGTTCCCCACAAAAACAGCCCTCTGCACGCAGTCCTCCCCATACCGTTTTCTTATCTCATCCACAGCCGTGTCCAGCCTGGCGTATTTATCATGGAGTCCCCTGTCAAAAAGCTGATACTGATAATGGCCTTTTGGGCTGACCTTGCTTGTATGGACCCCCATCTGGCGGATGGGAGAATGATTCCACAGGCGGTCAAACAGGCTCCGGGCCGCCTCATAGATTTCCAGGGTGGTATCTGTAGCCGAAATCAGGGTGGTCTGACCGGATCCATGGCGAAATTCCCTGTCCGTGATGGAAATACCCACGCAGGCAGCTTCCATGCTGTCAGCCCGCAGCCTGGCGCACACGGTTTCCGTAAGGGATAATATGACCTGTTCTGCCGTCTCCCGATCCGTCACATCTGACGGCGTGGTCATAGAATTGCCGTACCCCTTATTCTGCGGAAGCTCTCTCAAAAATGGAGACACATCTCTTCCGTTGGCATAATTCCAGATAAACTCCCCCTGTTTTTTTAGATGCCTTTTTAACAGTTCCAAATCCGAGGCAGCCAGAGCCCCTATGGTCCTTATTCCCAGCGCTCTCAGCTTTCTCGCGGTGGCCGGCCCCACCCAGAACAGTTCGTTTACAGGCAGCGGCCACATCTTCCTCTCTATCTCCCAGGTAAACAGGGTGTGGACCTGGTCCGGCTTTTGGAATTCAGAAGCCATCTTGGCCAGCAGCTTGCTGTCCGACACACCGATGTTCACAGTAAAACCCAGCTCCCGGCGTATTTCTTCCTTCAGCTGGTGCGCAAACGCTGTGTGCGTTCCCCATAATCCCATTGTGCCCTCCACCTGGCAGAACGCCTCATCTATACTGTACTGGTGAACATAGGGAAAATACTTCTTAAGCAGCTCCACAAGAGCGCTGGAGCAGCTCACATACAGGCTGTAGTCCGGAGGTACGATTACAAGCCCCGGACATTTGCATCTGGCCTCTGCCAGTGTTTCCCCTGTCCTGATTCCATACCCTTTGGCAGAGGAGGATTTCGCCAGCACAATGCCATGCCGTTCTGCCTCGCTTCCTCCGATGACAGAGGGAAGGTCCCGCAGATCCAAATCCTCCCCCAGGATACAGACCCTGTATGCGGCTGTCCAGCTCAAATAGGCGCTGTTCACATCCACATGGTACCATACCTGCTCTTTTTGGCTTCTCATGACAGTGTCCTGAAAAATGACCACTTATGGGTAGATATGCGGTATCTCAGCTCAATAAGACGTCTCTGGCCCTCTGCCACGGCCCAGCACACAAAGCTGATATGCTCCATGCCGCAAAACTTCTCTTCCCTGGAAGAGACAATGCTCTCAATCTTCACCGTGATGATTCCGTGCTCCTTATTCTCATACCGGAACCAGAGGGGCGTCATATCTCCCAGGGTGCTGCAGGCGCCAAACATCTGTATGGGTATATTTAAAGCCGCCACTGCTTTCACCTCCTGGTTCCAATATATCAGAACATATGTTCTGTTTCAAGTGGTAATTGCTGGGAGCCGGTTATTGCGCCGGCCAAATCATCTATTGAATCGTAAAACGGTTCTTCTCATATGAAATCACCCCGTCCCTCTGCATTCTGGACAGCTCCGCCGACAGCGCGCTTCTGTCCACGGACAGATAGTCCGCCATCTGCTGGCGGTTAAAGGGCACTGTGACGGTACGGCACCCCTGCTTTACGGATTCCTGGGACAGGTACACCATGACCCTCTCCCGCAGGGATTTGGGCGTGATAATATCCATTTTCTTCGTAAGCATCAGGTTTTTCCCGGCCAGCACATACATCAGGCTCCGTATCAGACGGTTGTGGAAGTCACAGCTGGATGAACAGGTGGTCAGGATGCGGTTCACGTCCATGAACAGGATTCTGGAGCGTTCCGATGCCTGCACATCCACCATCAGGGGTTCCCCCTTAAGACATGCATACGTCTCCCCGAATATCTGCCCCCCGCCTATATTCTCAATGATTTTCCTGTTTCCCCACACATCATCCTTAATGATGTTCACCGCCCCTTCCATCACCACCCCCAGACGGCCTGTCACATCACCGGCCCTGTATATATAAGCATCCTTCCTATAGGTCCTCTCTTCCGCTGAAAGGCATGTAAGCATGGCCTCTATTTCATGCTCCCTGATTCCCTGAAACAGCCTTGTTCCTGCCAGCAAATGAATATCCATATTTTTCTCCCTTATCGTTGTTTCAACAACTTACTTGTTGTTGAAATTATATTATACTTTCCCCATACCGTCAAGGGCAGGCAGAACATACCGCCTGCTCACACATATTTACGAGGAGGATATATCATGGAACACAATATGTTTTGTTTTCAATGCGAACAGACCGCAGGATGCAGCGGATGTATGGGAAAAGCAGGTGTGTGCGGCAAGACAGCTGCCACTGCCAGGATTCAGGATGAACTTACAGGAACCCTCATCGGCCTTGCCAGGGCGTCAGAAGGAAAAGACCGCTCTCCGGAAGCAGACCGCCTGATCGTAAAGGGACTGTTTGCCACCCTTACCAATGTAAGCTTTGATGACAGCGCCCTGAATGAGCTTCTTGCGGAGGCCGGACGCTTAAAACATTCCCTGTCCCCCATGTGCGGATCCTGTACGGCAGATTGCAGCCGGACAGAAGATTTTGACATGAACAGGCTCTGGTCAGAGGACGAGGATATACGTTCCCTTAAATCCCTGATTCTTTTCGGCATGAGAGGAATGGCAGCTTATGCGTACCATGCCATGGTGCTGGGCCATGAGGACAGAGGAGTCATGGACTATTTTTATAAGGGGCTGTCTGCCGTTGGTTATGACAGCTATACGGTTCAGGATCTGCTCCCCATTGTCATGGAACTGGGCGCCGTAAACCTGGACTGCATGGCACTGTTGGACAGGGCCAACCGCCAGGCCTTCGGCATCCCGGCTCCGGCACAGGTAAGCCTTACCGTGGAACAGGGACCCTTTATCGTCATTTCTGGCCATGACCTTCACGACTTAAAGCTTCTGCTGGAACAGACCCAGGGCCGGGGAATCAACATATACACCCACGGGGAAATGCTTCCCGCCCACGCCTACCCGGAGCTCAGAAAATACAGCCATCTGAAAGGCAATTTCGGAACCGCATGGCAGAATCAGCAGAAGGAATTTTCGGACCTTCCCGCCCCTGTGCTTTTTACCACCAACTGCCTGATGCCGCCCAAGCCCTCTTACTCTGACCGGGTATTTACCACCGCCCTGGTGTCCTATCCGGGCATCGTCCATATTGACGGCCGCAAAGACTTCTCTCCAGTCATCCAAAAGGCCCTGGAGCTTGGCGGCTTCAAGGAGGATGTGACTATCCCCGGAATCAACGGCGGCACCAAGGTTACCACCGGATTTGGGCGGGAAGCTGTTCTGGCTGCTGCGGGCACCGTGGCACAGGCAGTCAGACAGAACAGGCTGCGCCACATTTTCCTGGTAGGAGGCTGCGACGGAGCCCGTCCCGGCAGGAATTACTACACGGACTTTGTAAAGCAGGCGCCTGAGGACACCCTTATTCTGACCCTGGCCTGCGGCAAATACCGCTTTAATGACCTGGAGCTTGGAACCCTGGCCGGCATTCCCCGCCTTCTGGACATGGGACAGTGCAACGATGCATTCGGCGCCATCCAGGTGGCCGCAGCCCTGGCAGAAGCATTCGGCTGCCAGGTCAATGACCTTCCCCTTACCCTGGTTCTGTCCTGGTACGAACAGAAAGCTGTCTGTATCCTTTTAAGCCTGCTGCATCTGGGTATCAGGAACATTTACCTTGGCCCCACCCTTCCCGCCTTTCTCTCTCCGGCCATACTGGAATATCTGACCGAGCAGTTTGAAATCCATCCCATCTCCACACCGGAGCATGACCTGGCCGCGATTCTCGCCTGAAATTCCGGCCGTGAACAGGGACCTGTACGCCGCACCGGCATACAGGTCCCTGTTTTATTGTTCCCTAATCTTGATAAATACGTATTCCTTATCCCCGGATTTCTCCTGGCAGTAGCGATACCCCAGACGGTCAAACCCCTTAAGCCCCTCCGCGTCCCGGACGCCCCGCTCCGCCATAAACCGGACCATCTCTCCTCTGGCCATCTTGGCCTCGGTGGCTTTCACCTTTACCTTAAGACCGCCTGTTCCGTCCTCTGCAAGGGTTCCGAACACACAGGTCACATAATCAATATGGGCTTCCAGATAGGGTTCCACTGCCCTGCTGTATTCTTTTGAGGCCAGATTCACAATCAATGTCTCATCCGCGGCCAGTTCCCGGCAGATAGAGCTTCCCCAGTAGTCATAAAGGCTTTTGATACCTGACGGAAGCTCCACCTTTGCCTGCATCTCCAGGCGGTACGGCACGATGCCGTCCAGGGGCTTAAGGATACCGTAAAACCCGGACAGAATGCGCAGATGCTCCTGCACATAATCCCACTGTCCCTGCTCAAACACCCCAGGCGCCATGTACTGATACTGGATTCCCTCGTAGGATAAGAGGGCCGGGGTCAGGCGCCTTTCAAGGTCCATCTCTTTAAAACGGCCGTAATTAAGCAGAGCTATCTTTTCATTGCACTGCCACAGCTTCCTGGCCTGGTCTAAGTCCAGGCCCTGTATGTATCTCTTCAGTTCTTCTGCCCTGGAAAGGAAACAGGGAAGATTCGCCCATTCCAGCTCGTCTTCCCTGATATTCATTTTCTTGGCAGGCGATATGATTATCTTCATCCTGTCTCTTACTCCGTTTTCTCTTATTCCACTTTCTCTATCTTTGGAAAATACGTAAACAGCACCTTGGCTATAATCTTGTCCTTCTCCACAAACTGGTTCTTCCAGAACCGGGCATCCAGGGAATTGTTCCTGTTGTCTCCCATCATGAAGTAGCATCCCTCCGGCACTGTATAGGGACCGTAGGAGCCTTCCATTGGTTCGGGAAGGTAGGGTTCGTCAAGGGGCGTGTCTGAATCATTGATATAGACTTTTCCGTCCACCACGCTCACGGTTTCACCGGGAAGCCCTATGACACGCTTTACGTAGTAGATTTTTCCCGTTGGATCGTCCGGGAAATGGAAAATCACCACATCCCCTCTCTCAGGGTCGCTGGTCAGATAGGACAGCCTGGATCCGATGACACGGCTCTTGGACATGATGGTATTCTCCATGGAGCCGGTTGGCACACGGCTGTTGGCTATGATAAAGTTGTTAAGGACCAGGGCGATGATGACCGCTGCCACGATAATCTGTATCCAGCTGATAATCTCCTTTTTCCAGCTGAAGGGTTCTTCCTCCTGCTGTTTCCTGCTCCTTTTCCTGCTTATTTCCTCTTCGAGCATATATATTTCCTCTTTTCCTGCATTCTGTCTGACAAAGCCGGGAACAAATGTAAAATGTCCCGGCTCCTCTGTAGCTGTAATCAGCGAATCTGTCCATCTCCGTAAATAATATACTTGGTAGTGGTCAGTTCCTTAAGGCCCATGGGGCCTCTGGCGTGAAGCTTCTGGGTGCTGATGCCGATTTCTGCTCCGAAACCGAATTCCTCACCGTCTGTAAAGCGGGTGGAAGCATTGACGTAGACAGCCGCAGCGTCCACCTCATTTAAAAATGTCTGGGCATTGAAATAATCAGAGGTCACGATTGTTTCCGAGTGACCTGTATTGTAGGTATTGATATGGCGGATGGCCTCATCCACAGAGTCCACCAGCTTTAAGGACAGGATATAATCCAGGTACTCCCTGCCCCAGTCCTCCTCGGTGGCTCTGACAAAGGAAGGTTCAATGGCACAGGCGTCCTCGTCTCCCCGGATCTCCACCTGCTTTTCCTCCAGCTTCTTCCTGAGAAGGGGCAGGAATTCCTTTGCAATGCTCCTGTGCACCAGAAGGGACTCGCATGCATTGCACACGCCGATTCTCTGGGTCTTGGCATTGAAGATAATGTCCAGGGCCATATTCTGGTCCGCGGAAGCGTCCACATATACATGGCAGTTGCCGGTGCCCGTCTCTATGACAGGGATGGTGCTGTTCTCCACCACGGTCTTTATAAGTCCCGCCCCTCCTCTGGGGATGAGCACGTCAATGTACCTGTTCAGGCGCATCAGCTCCCTGGTGGTATCCCTGCTGGTATCCTCAATCAGCTGGACCGAATCCTCGGGCAGGCCGGCGCTTGCGAGTCCGGCGCGCAGGCACCGGGTAATGGCCATATTGGAATGAAGGGCGTCGCTTCCGCCCTTTAAGATAACCGCATTTCCTGATTTGAAGCAGAGGCCGAAGGCGTCTGCCGTCACATTGGGGCGTGCCTCATAAATCATGCCGATAACCCCCAGAGGCACACGCTTCTGCCCAATCTGAAGGCCGTTGGGGCGAAGCTTCATGGACAGCACCTCTCCCACAGGGTCCTCCAGGGAGGCCACCTGCAGCAGGCCGTCCGCCATGGCCTGAACCCTGGCCGGCGTCAGCTTAAGACGGTCCAGCAGTCCCTGGCTCATGCCGCCGGACCTGGCCTTCTCATAATCCATAGAATTGGCCTCCAGGATTTCCTCCTCGCCTTCCAGCAAAGCCCTGGCCGCTTCCTCCAGTCCCATATTCTTCTCCCTGGAGCCCAGGGTACCCAGTACACGCGATACTTCTTTGGCACGGCTGCCTATTTCATTCAATGTCATCATAATCTCCCCTTCACAATGCATCAGACTTCCTTGATTCCGCCATGTTTCTTTCCCAAATCCGTGATGGAGCCGTCCGGCTCCTTGATGGATATGTTGTTCAGGTTATTGCGGAGGCTTCCCCGTATAGCTGCAACGTACTCCTGGCGCAGCCGGGCCTGTTCCTCCTTCTCCTCCTCTGTCAGCCCCACTGACTGGGACTTGTGGTACAGTTCGTTGATGCGGTCAATCCTTGACGCGTCCATACATTCACCTCTTTCAGGGCCTGGCGCCCGGCCGGGCGCCTTCCCTAGTATTCATTGTTCAGATAATGCATCAGGTCAAAATCCAGATTGGTATGGGCCAGGAACAGGGTTCCCTTTTCCTTTCCCGACATGATGTCCAGTATGACATCCACCTGGTCTCCGTTGGCTATGACCATATCGGCTCCGCTGTCCGTGGCAATCCGGGCCGCTGCCAGCTTGGCCGACATTCCCCCGGTACCCACGTCGCTGCCCGACGTATCCTTGCCCATACGCAGGAATTCCGGCGTAATTTCAGGCACCAGGCTGATAAATCCGGCCTCCGGGTTCTCCCTGGGGTCATCTGTGTAAAGGCCGTCTATGTCAGACAGCAGGATGAGCAGGTCTGCCCCGATCAGAGCCGCCACAATGGCTGACAGCCGGTCATTATCACCGAAGCTGTCCACATATGGAATCTCCGAGGTGGATACCGTATCGTTTTCATTGACAATGGGTATGGTTCCCAGGTTTAACAGCTCGTCAAAGGTATTCTGGGCATTGTACCTGGAAGAATCATTGACCATGGTGTCCTTTGTGAGAAGGACCTGGGCAGCTGTCTGGTTGTATTCCGCAAACAGCTTCTGGTAAATCATCATGAGCCTGGCCTGGCCCACAGCCGCAAAGGCCTGCTTCTCAGCAAGGGTATCCGGCTTCCTGTGACGGCCCAGGGCCTGCCGCCCCGCCGCAATGGCGCCGGAGGACACCAGGACCACGTCCTTTCCCTGTCCCCGCAGGTCGCTGACAACCCGCACCAGCTTTTCTATCTTCATCAGGTTCACTTCCCCTGTCTGAGCATGGGTAAGGGAAGATGAGCCAATTTTAATCACAATCCTCTGTTTATCCGCAAGATTCTGACGTTCCTGGGTTTCCATGATATACTCCTTTATCTCATCAAACGATTCCTGTTTATCTTACACCAATTTACAGGTCACGTCAATTTCTATGTTGTAAATGTTCCTGTCATGTTTTAGCCACTGTCCGGGACGGACGTAAGGGGCTGTACCTGCGGATAATCTCTTCTGCCGTCTTGATTCCGTCCATGGCTGCCGAGGTAATTCCCCCTGCATAACCCGCTCCCTCACCGCAGGGAAAGATTCCCTTTACAGGGCTTTCCATTCCCTGGTCCCTGGGAATGCGGACCGGGGACGAGGTACGGCTCTCAATACCAGCCAGGATGGCATCCGGCCGGTCAAAGCCGCGAATCATGGTTCCAAATCCTTCCATTCCTTCCATGAAAGCCCGGGACAATGGTTCCGGAAACAGCTCCCTGAGATTGGCAAAGGCATACCCGCCCCTGAAGGCGGGATTCACACCGCCAAATCCCTCTGAGACACGGCCTTCCTTAAAATCACCGTAGAGCTGTATCGGTATGTTTCCCTTTCCCAGGCAGAAAGCGGTCTCCTCCAGGCGCCTCTGGAACCGGATTCCTGCCATGGCATCCCCAGGCGCTTCGCAGCCCCGGTCTGTTCCGGCTCCAGTCTCCATCCCGCAGAAATCTTCCGGCGTGACCGTAACAATAATGGCGCTGTTGGCATTTTCCCCTGCCCTGTCATGATAGCTCATGCCGTTGACCGCCAGGCGGCCCGGCTCAGAGGACGCATTGACCACGTAGCCTCCGGGGCACATGCAGAAGGAATAGACTCCTCTTTCGTCAGAAGCCTTCCATGTAAGCTTGTAGCTGGCCGGCCCCAATTCACCGCATTCCTTCATGCCATACTGGCTCTCATTGATCAGCGTCTGGGAATGCTGTACCCTCAGTCCCACCGCGAATGCCTTTGGCTCCATGGGGATTCCTCTGGCCAGCAGGGTCTCAAAGGTATCCCTGGCGCTGTGTCCGATGGCCAGCACCACTGTCTCCGCCTCAAGAACCTGGCTGCCGTTGACAACAAGGGCTTTTATGCGCCTGGATTCCCCCGGCTCCCCCTCCGTCACAAAATCCGTTACCTGGCTTTGGAAAAGGACCTGGCCTCCCAGCTTTTCAATCTCTGTCCGTATGGATTTGACAATGCGGCTTAATACATCGGTTCCGATGTGGGGCTTATTCACATACAGGATAGACGGGTCCCCGCCGAACTCTGTCAGTATGCGCAGCACTTCCCTGTTTCTTCCAAAGGTATCCTTTACAAGGGTGTTAAGCTTTCCGTCAGAAAATGTTCCTGCCCCGCCTTCCCCGAACTGCACATTGGAGGACGGGTCAAGCTGCCCTGTTTCCCAGAACCGGGCCACCCGGTCCGTCCTCGCGTCCACGTCCTCCCCCCGTTCCAGAAGTATGGGCATGTACCCCTTTCTGGCCAGCATAAGGCCGCAGAACAGTCCGGCCGGGCCGGTGCCGATAATGACAGGCCGGCCCGCCATACACTCAGTACCCGGCTCAGGAAGCCGGTAGGGTGCTTCCTTATGGACCGCCACATTCCGGTCCTTCAGCCTGCGCACCAGCTTTTCCTCCTTCTGGAGTCCGGCCTGCCTGATTCCTATGTCCACCACGTAACTGTACCATATATCCGGCTTCTTTCTGGCGTCCACGGACTGCTTGACGATGGTAAGCTTCTCTATCTCCCCTGACGGAACACGCAGTACCCTGGCAGCTTTCTCCAAAAGGCTGGCCCTGTCGTGTCCCAGGGGCATTTTTAACTGATTAATACGAATCATTTTCTGTTCCTCTTTCCGTCTGGGGCAGGGGCATATGCCCCATGTGCCGCCGCCTTATTTGCGCCTGCCTCATGTTTCCCAACGGAATGTCCTCCCGCCGCATGTGTCCCCGCTATCATACCGCTGGACCAGGCAAACTGCAGGTTGTATCCGCCGCAGATTCCATCCACATCCAGCAATTCTCCCGCCAAATACAGATTAGCATGAAGCCTGGATTCCATGGTGGCGGCATCCACCTCACCGGTGTCCACCCCGCCGCAGCACACCTGGGCATTGGCAAAGGGATTCACTGACATGACAATGGCTTCATAGGACTTTATCTGTCCCAGAAGCAGTTTCAGCTGTTTTGGGGACAGATCCCCGGACTTCTGGGACGGTTTAATGCCTGCCAGCTTAATGAGAACCAGGGCCAGCTTCTTGTTCAGCAGACCTGTAAACAGTTCCTCCACCGTCTTATGGCCCAGAAGAGACGCGCGCTTTTTAAGCAGGCCAAAGGCCTCACCGTCATCCCAGGACGGCATAAAGTCCACCAGGGCTGTGACCCTCTTACCCTGGTCCAGGGCCCTGGCCGCAAACCGGCTGACCTGGAATACAGGGATGCCGGACAGGCCGTAGTCTGTCAGCTGCAGCTCTCCCCTGTCCCGGGCCAGCAGTTCACCGGCCGCCATGAGCTTTACCCCGGCCTCCGTACGGATACCCGCCATCTGCCGGTACAGGTTTCCCTGGCACCGCAGCTGCACCAGGGCGGGAAGGGGTTTAATTACCCGGTGTCCCAGTCTCCCTGCCAGCTCATAGCCGCTTCCGTCTGAACCGGTGGACGGAGCTGCCTTGGAGCCGGCTGCCAGAATCACTGCGTCCGCGTCCAGTATGCCCTGGTCTGTATACACTTTATAACGGACGTGACCGCCGCCGGCCGCCGGCTCTATCTTCTCCACACGGCACGAAAGAAGCACCGCCACGCCCAGTCGCTCCACCTCGCTGCGGAGCACGTCTAACACAGCCGATGCCTGGTCCGAATTGGGATAAATATATCCGTTTCTGTCCTTTGGCTCTATTCCAAGACCTTTAAAAAAAGCCAGGGTCTCATCCACCCCAAAGCCCCGGATAACTTCCATGGGAAACTCCTTCCGGCCGCAGCGGTAACAGTCCGCCTCCATCCGCAGATTGGTCAGGTTGCACCTGCCGTTGCCCGTGGACAGGATTTTCTTTCCCACCCGGTCCATGTGCTCCACAATGGTCACATGGGCCCCGTTCCTGGCCCCGCCAATAGCCGCAGTCAGTCCCGAGGCCCCGCCTCCTATGATGACGATTCGTTTTCTCATGATTGTTCCAAAGCTCCTTATCCTGCTCTTAATGCTCTTAAGTTTACACCCCATTTTATATGTTTTTCTGCCACATTTCAACTGTTTCCTGTTATTTACGGCACCGGACTGCCAAAAGACCGCCCAAACAGCTGCCTTAAATCCTGGTATTCGCAGAAAGGACCGGATTCCCAGTGCGGAAATCCGGTCCCTTTTATAACATTGCCTTATGCCCTTCTGATTCTGCATGGAATGGCTTTAAACGCAGGAAATCCGGATATATCATCCCTGATTTCCATGCTGTTTACATCGTTGATATTGCCCTCTCTCCACGCCTCTGAATGATAGCTGCTGCCGCCTCCCGAAAACACATGTATGGTTCCGGGATGCATGGGCGTGATTCTGGCCCGGAAACGCTTTGTCCCAAAGGCAGTTTCCACATCCACCTCACACCCGTCTTCTATTTCCAGCCTCGCTGCATCCAAAGGGTCAATATCTGCTGTGGGATACGGGTCCAGAGCTGCCAGAGCCTCTATATTGGGGCCAAAGGAGCTGTATCTGACAGGGCTCCTGTTGCCACAGGTCATAACAAACTCAAATCCGGCTTTTAATCCCGGCTCCTCACTTATATCCTTATACACAGGATATCCTGTATACCCCATATCCTCCAGCACAGTGGACGATATCTCAAATTTTCCTGATGGGGTGGGAAATCCCTTCCGTCCATCGGATCTGAGTCCGCCTGTCTCATATTTCCTGTAGATCCGCTTATTTTCAAATACAATGCCCTCCGGGTGCTCCTTCAGACGTTCCAACAGGGACTCCCTTCCCTTAAAGGCTTGTCCATAGAGTTCTTCCTTATTTTTTGGGAAGGCATCCGGCCTGCCCATATATTCCGCCAGCTGCTGGTAAATGAACAAATCCGCCTTTGCTTCTCCTACCGGTTCGATTATCTGTTCCCTCAGCCGTATACCGCCCGGATATTCACAAAATGAATCATTTTCCCACAGCGTGGTGGCAGGCAGCACCACATCCGCATACTTTGCATCCTCAGTCATGAACCGGTCCAGGACCACCATAAAATCCAGCTTCTTATATACCTGGCGCCACAGTTTTTGTTCCGGATAGGAAATGGCAGGCGATGCCGCCCGGATCAGAAGTCCTCTTACCGGATAAGGTACATCGTGAAGCACCGCATTGGGGAATTCCATGAACTGTCCGCATCCGGTCAGTCCATAAAACACAGGATATTGTTCCGCTCCCAAAGGCATGATTTCCTGCTTTGTGGCAGGTTTCCTGGTGGGTATTCCAGTGCCGTTAATATAAATGCCGCCTTCCACATCCACCTTGCCTGTTATTGCCCACAGAATCTGGATGGCACGGTTATTCTGCACCCCGCTCAGCTGATACTCCAGTCCTGTATAGGAAACAAGGGATATTTTTTCCGTTGAAAGGAACAGACGTGTAAGCTCTTCTATTATCCGGACCGGTATACCGCAGCACTTTGAAAGCCGGTCAACCGAAAGGGTTTTAAGATATGCTTCATATGCCTCAAATCCCCTGGTATAGTTCTTCACAAATCCTTCGTCGTACAGATGCCTCTCCAGGATCAGCTTTGTCATGGCCATTGCAAGAGCTCCGTCGGATCCTGGTATGATTGGCACCCACATATCCGCCATTTCTCCCATTCCTGCCCTGCATGGGTCTATGACAACCAGCTTCGCGCCCCGCTCTTTCGCCTCCAGGATTGCCCGATAGGCAGACAGCGGGCCTGAATCCGTCTTTGGATTTTTTCCCCAGCAGAAAATAATTTCACTGTGTCCTATATCCTTTACCAGCACGGCCTCTGTCACACCATAGGTGGTCATGGGGGTAAATACGCAGGAGGACGTATTGCAAATGGAACCCGGCCCCATATCATTGGGTGAGCCGAACACGCGAAACAGGCCCGCGTTTGCCCTCATGCTGTCCTCCAGACCGCTCCCGCCATAATAGCTGGCCAGTGCCTGGGGGCCATAATTCCTGATGATGTCCAAAAAACCACGGGAGGCACATGTAAGGGCCTCATCCCATGTGGCGCGGCGGAATCTTCCTTCCCCTTTTTCCCCGCACCGGATCAGAGGATGCAGTATCCTTTTTTCACTGTACACAATCTCCGGCGATTTCTTTCCCCTGGGACAGACCCTTCCCCTGGGGGATTTAGAATCAGCCTCCACTTTTACAAGCCTTCCGTGCTCCAGGGTTGCCACAATATCACATTTATTGTGGCACATCCCGCACACCCCTCTTTTTTCCATCCCCATAACACCCCTTTTATACAAGAAACGTTTCCTTTGCTTCCTTTACCGCAAGGCCGATATCTGCTTTGATTACCTTTTCCATATCAAGCCCCATATCCCGTGCATATTGGTCAAACTCGTTCTCCGTACAGAAGAAATTCATGGCGTTTCAGCACGAACCCGCCCAGTTAGAAATTTCCTCCAGACAGAAGGAGAGCGCATATAAGCCTTTGGGCCAATGTTCCACACACTCCCCGCCTTTCATTTGCACACAGACATCATTTCCACATACACAGCAGGATGAATGAATCTGCGTATCCTCATGAAACGTAAACGTGGCCCCTATGGCGTCAATGGCACACATGGCCCAGAATTCCCTTCCGCCGGCAAGCGAGACGCGGTGCGCAGTGGGTAGCGCGGATACAGGATAAATAAAGTTGATATTCCCTTCCTCATCCGCTGAAAAACCGTCCCTGGAGTGAAGGACATCTAAAATATCCTGAAATTCATGCCTTCCGGAAAGGGTTATTCCCTCTAGCGCATCATACCCGTCCTGTTTCATGTGAAATGGCCTCTTATTATCAATAATAAAATTCATGATAGCAATGCGTACCTCATTTTGCTTTTCATTGAACTTTGCCTGAATATTCTGTCCCAAATTCATGCATCCTCTCTTGTACTTGTTTCTCACTTAATGTTTATGGTCACTCTGCGCCGCAGTGGTCTCTGCCGCTTTCTCAGCCGCCTGCTCCGCTGCCTTTTTATCACGCGCTTCCTGCTCTGCCTTCAGCTGGGCTTCATGGCCTTCCGCCGCCTTTGCCGCATCCTGTGCAAGCTGTTCGTCCGTGATATGGTCAATTTCCATTGCCTTTTTCAGCCACTCCTCGTACTCCATTCCCAACGGGAAATTCCCGTCCAAATCAATAGACTGGGCAAACACCTCAAAGCTTCCCAGACTGGCCTTTTCCACCCACTCCGGTTTACAGAACTCTTCCAGTGTGTCAAGGCTTGTCCGCTGTTCCGGGTCAATGTTAAACTTATCATACTGGGCAAAACGGTTTTTAATGTTATCCTCGCTGAATTCCCATGTAATGGTGCGTCCTTCTTTTACACACTTCATGTACATGGTCCTCAGTCCGACGATCTGCGTGGTTCCAAATGTATCCGCAAAAATCATGGATGCGTTGTACGGGTGGAGATACATATACTGTATAGCCAGTCCGTGAGCCAAAACAAGTCTCTTGGCCAGTTCTTCATGTTCCTTGGCGAAATCCTGCTGCATTGCATATACGCAGCACATACCCCATCCTGTTTCCTTATCAGAGGAGATATCAGCTCCCCATCCTGTACACATAATATGTCCGATACCTTCGGACTCTGCCTGTGAGGCATAGGGGTCTCAGCAGGTAAAGGCCGCCAGCTGCCCTGCCTTCATTGCTATCAGCGCGTCAGAGGAGCCCATGGAAATGGCTTCATATTCCCCGTCTGCCGGGTCTGGAGACAATCCCAGCTCCTCTGCCCAGGTATGCCACTCCGGACGGTATTTAACACTCTCGCCTCCGATGGCAAGTTTCTGTCCCTTAAGCTGCTCCGGGTCAGTAATGTCATTGCTCACAACCAGATACCGGGAACCTCCCAGGTGATTAGCCGCCGCCATATATAGCGGGGCTCCGTTTTTGGACGCGTCAATGGCGCTGTCAATTCCCAGATACCCTACATCCATCTCCCCTGAGGACATGGCCTCCGCGATTTTGCCTGTCTTTGTAATGTTTACCTTCAGTCCCAATGCATCGTAAATTCCCGCGCCCTGTCCCACAAGTGCCGCCACCATGTGGTCACAGTTGTTATATCCCATTTCCACCACAAAATTCTTGTCCGTAGCCGGAATCTCGCCAAGTACATCCTTATATTTGGCAACCTCCACAGCAGGGTCATAATCAGTGGAAACGGTTACACTGGTCTGAGTACTGTCCTTGCAGCCGGCCAGTGCCGTTACCAGCACTCCGATTGCAAGGGCACTTGAAAATACCCTTTTCTTTTTCATATGTCCGCTCCTTCAATCATAAAGTATCAGTCAACTTTCCATTTCAAGAGGATTGATTCAACCAATAACATCCCCTTGTCAATCACAAAGCCTATCAGTCCCGCAATAATCATGTACGCCATCATGACATCCGTCCTCATACGGCCTTGCGCCTCTACCATACAGTAACCGAACCCGGCACTCGTCGCGATGAACTCCGCTCATATGACGGACATCCATCCTGCGCTGATGGCCAGTCTTACGCCGGTAATCACTCCCGGTAAGGCGCCCGGCATGATTACATCCCTGATTACATCCCACGTGTTTGCGCCCATGCTCCTCACCGCGTGGTAATAGTCCCGGCTGATATCCTGTACTCCCGCAATTGTATTCAGGATAAGGGTAAATACCCCGCTGAACGCAATCATAAAAATCGTGGGGCCGTCCCCCAGACCAAACCACACAATGGAAAGGGGAACCCAGGCCATAATGGGCACCTGGCGCAGGGAATTGATAAATGGCGCTATGGCTTTCATGAGTTTAGGGGAATACCCCATTAACAGGCCTATGGGAAATCCTATCAGACAGGCATACAGTACGCCTGTCAGCACACGTCTCATTGTTATTCCTATATTGCGCAGGACATATAAATCCCGAAGGCTGTCAAACACACTGTAAACCACACTCTCTAATGTGGGAAATATAAAAAAGTTGTTTGCCATGTGGGCGCCAAAAAACCATATGACTGCTATCAAGGCCACGGCCGCAGGCGTGTAGTAATTAAAGCCTTCCCCTGACAGCTTTTTCCAGTTTCTCCTGTCCTGTCTTTTGACTCCCACAATCATTCTGCTGACCTGCTTTTCCTGACTGTTAAGCTTATGTTTTTCCTCCATTTTTTCACCTCCTCACTGGTAATCTTTTCATAACGATATGAGTTTACCATGGCTTTTCAGAGAAGTATAATAGTTAATCTCTATTTACCTTTCATTCCCCATAGAATAATTAAATCCCCCTTCCCGTACTGTCCTTCACCACATTTTTATGGATTTCTCCGCCCATAAACAATGCATTTATCTATGCTTTCAGGCCCATCCATACTATATTTCTATACGTGTTTATTTCAACCATTTATTATGTTATAATTCCTGCGAATGGAAAAAAATACAAGTAAAAAGGAGGAAGCAGACATGAACAAACCATGTATTGAATATATTTGCGCATGTGCATGATGCGAGGTTTATATAGGGTTCGTTGAATCCTTAAGGAAAGAATACGAAGGAAGGCTGGAAGTCGTCATATACAAAACCGGCAAAGATTTCGATTATATCAAAAAGTACGGCGCGGTAACCAAAAGCATGCTGGTTATAAATGAATCCAAGGCCATTAAGAAATTAAGCCGTGAATCCATAACCGCGGCATTTGAGGAGGCAATACAATCTTGTTAAGTGAATTCGCTGCATTTATCTACCACGTCTGTTACTCCGCACTTAATATGCTGAACAGCGCCTCTGTCTGGATGGTCATAAGCTTTGCCATAGCAGGAGCTTTACATGAATTCCTGAGTCCTGAAAAGATGAAAAAGAGCTCTATCTGTTCGTCCAGAATTTCCGGTGTATTCTGGGTCACTGTGTTCGGCATGCTGATTCCCATATGCAGCTGCGGAACCATCCCCCTGGGAATCAGCCTGTACTATTCAGGTGCATATCTGGGACCCACGCTGGCATTCATGACATCCTCCCCCATGATAAATCCCATTGCAGTGATTCTCTGCTGGGGGCTTTTAGGAAAAGAAATTACTATTATATATGTAATTACCGGATTTGTGGCTCCCATGCTTATCGGAATGGCTGCAAACAGATTTGGAGGAAGCGAGCTTCATTTGCCTGGAATCGGGGAACAAGACGGCCAGCCAGCCATCCTTCTGGAAGAGGAAGCGGTCTCCTTTAAGGACAAGCTGCTGTCCGGGCTTAAGTGGTCCTTTACCGAACTGTCGGTCACTGTGTGCAAGTATGCGGTAAGCGGAATGTTGATTGCCGGCCTGATTTTTAACATATTCCCCCAGTCAGCTGTGCAGACGTATCTGGGGAATCCGGGAATCATCTCTCTTTTTGGAATCACGGTGGTGGCCGCTCTCATGTATGTGTGCGCGGTGGGACATATTCCCTTTATAGCGGCCCTTGTGGCCAGCGGAGCCGCACCGGGAGTTGCGATTACATTTTTAATGGCCGGCGCCTCCACCAATATCCCGGAACTTCTGACCATCAACCGGACCATCGGAAAACGCGCCATGATTATGTATTTTTTTATGGTGACAGTGATTTCCAATATTGTGGGGTATATCACAAACCAGCTTCTCATGCCTGGATTTAAGCCTGTGCTGGATTATGACGCCTCGCAAAAAACAATCCGTGCTGCCAACAAACTGATTTTCACCGCGCCCCTGTGGCTGAAATACCTCTGCAGCTTTGTCCTGATCGCCTACGCATGCGTGGCCCTGGTGCGTATCATAAAAAAACAAATTGGCAGCCAGACAGCTGAACTTATTTAGGAGACGAGTGATGACTAAAAAACCAACAAGGCTGGCTCCTTATAAACGGATCGCACTGTATACGGTCCTCCTTTTATCCGTCTGCCTCCTTGCCTTTTCCGCCAGCAGATATCTTCAGAAGCAGGCAGAGGAAAAAAACTCCGGCAGGCGCAGGCTGGCATTTGCCCCTGCCGTGGAAAAGGACAACGAGGCTCTGCTTGCCTTTAAAAAGGAATTCCCTGACAGAGAAATTTATCTGGCCTGCCAGGAAGATGTGACGGATGACGGGATATCCGATCTGTTAGTCATATATAAAGAGGGCTCCCTGGTCCGCTTTGTAACCGCCATGGGCCAGGACGGCGGCGGTTATGTTTACACGGATCCCATTCCGGCTCCCATTGAAAACCAGGGCATACAATTTAAAAACATAGACCACGAAGGAGAGATGGAGTTCATTATCTCCGGAGAAAAAAACGGACAGGCCGGATATGCCATCTACCGCATCATTGATGGACAGCCAAAAGATCTATTCGGCGATGGCATGGACAACTGCTGCTGAAAGGAGCATCCATATGAATACAACCAAAAAAGCCTTACTGTGTACGGCAGTCATCCTTACAGCCTGTTTTCTCGGGATATCCCTTTTTCCAAAGGATAACTCCGGAGCAGACCAGGGCCTGCTTCGCATCGGTGCCGGGGACGATATATCCGGTTATCTGATGGATGAAACCTTAAGTCACTGCGGCAGCACGGTCCAGGGAGAAAAGGCAGTCGAATCCTTTGAATTCAACGACTGCTGAAACAATACCGCACAATGGGCTTTACGCTCAGAGGAAATTGACATTGCATTTTATTGCAGTCATATGGCATCCCATCTGATTGAGGACACGCGGTTCATGATATACGCCCCTGTCATCATGAACTCCGATGTGCTGATTTACAGCATCACGGATATGGAGCAGATATCCCACATAGGCATCAGCCAAGGCCGGAAACACCTGTCAAAGATGGTGTCGGAAGCCTATCCGCAGATCACGGAAATCTCAGAAATCAGTCCAAGGGTTCTGGGCTACTCCCTTGAAACAGGGCAGATTGACGCCGCGGTTATGGATATCACCAAAGCAGTCCTGGTGCCTGGCACGTCCATTGCCCCCATATCAGATGAGGATTATATCTCTTATGTCCTGGTTGTACGAAAGGATGTGGTGGACACAGATCCCTTCAGGAAATTTGTGGACGCCTATAACAAAACAGTCCGGGAATTAAGCCGGACCGGAAAATTTTCTGAGGATATAAATGCTGGAGGGGTTCTTCCTGATTCCGTCCACATTAAATTTCTGGAGATTTAAAAGAAAGAAGGAAGATAATTATGTCTATTACTGTGCAGGAACTGAGCAAGAGTTTTGAGAACAAACGCGGAGCCAAGGAGCGGACCGTTGTTTTGTCAGACATCAGTTTTGAAGTCAGGGACGGGGAATTCGTCTCCCTGTTGGGTCCCTCCGGCTGCGGAAAGACAACCACGCTTACCATCATAGCCGGTTTTCAGCCGCGGGACAGCGGAAAAATTTTTGTAAATAACCGGGAAGTGACAAAGCCCGGTCCTGACCGCGCCTTTGTATTCCAAAACTACGCTCTTCTTCCATGGCTGAAGGTGGGTGAGAACATTCTCTATCCCATGAAAAAAAGAAAAATTCCAAAAGCGCAGCGTGAACAGCGTCTGAAGGAACTTCTTGAGATGGCGCAGCTTCAGGATTATGCCAACTACTATATCCATGAGATATCAGGCGGAATGAAGCAGCGAGTGGCTCTGCTGCGCGCGCTTGCCTGCGACCCTGAGGTTCTGCTCTTAGACGAACCCCTGGGAGCAGTGGATTTCCAGATGCGGCAGCTGCTGCAAAAACAGCTGGAGCAGATGCTTCAGGCAAAAAAAACCACGGCGCTAATGGTCACCCACGATGTGGACGAGGCAGTCTATCTCAGCGACCGTGTCATCGTCATGTCCAGGGAAAAGGGAAAGATACTGGCCGATATCGCCATAGACATTCCCCGTCCCCACGACAGGACCAGCGAAGTCTATCACCATTATATGGACGAACTTACCCATGTGCTCAGTTCTGCCTTAAACGGCGATGTAAAGAACTCTGAGGATGAAGATCTTTTGGACTTCATCCAGAAAAACGAGAAAAAGGGACATCTGGCCACCGCGTAGACCGCAGCCTGCCGCGCAGGCTGGCGATTGCGGCATAGCCGTATCCCATCAGCTTGTATACTCAGCTTGTATACGATTCCAAATAATGGTATACATCCATCATGGACGGAAACCATATGCCCTCCATCAGCTTCTCCCTCTCCTTTTCCGGAAAATCCGTGACAGGAATATGGGTATAGAGGCAGATGGTGCTGCGGTCGCTGCAGAATACCAGGAGAAAGCCGGACTCCGACACAAGATAGTATTCTTCTGCCGGAGAAACGCTTTCCAGTATTGGCTTTACCTGTTCCTGGTTCATGGCGGCCCTGTCATCCACATCGTTGACTGTCTCCGTCTCAATGACCGTATTGGGAACTGCCTGTTCCTGCCTGACGCTATACCGGGTAATTCCATACGCAACAATGAGACACACAATGGATGTGACTGCAAACAGGGCAAAGCAGTATAATAACTTCTTCATGCACTAACCTCCTCGCCGGCCCAGGCCCCGCCATGCCGGTCAGCATGGCGCCGGACGCCGCTTTAAGGTTAGTATCTGCTTTCTTATTCTGTTTTAATCATGCATTCTCAAATTTTTCCTGATAAATACAACAAACATACAACAAACATGCCCTTTTGTCTCTTATCCCAGAAGCCGGAACCGGTTCAAAAGACGGACCAGTCTCCTTCCTCCCGGCATTCCCTTTAGCTCCTCCTCCTCCACTGCCCTGAACCTTACAAGGAGCACGGCATAGACCAGGATGGCCACTGCCACCGAGGGGAACACCACAATGGCCATACCCATCCTGCCCCTCATCAGCTGGTCAGGAAGCAGGGCGTAAATGCCTCTGTATACCCCATAAGCGGCCGCTCCCATGAAGCCGGCGCATATTGTGGGCAGGATGAGCGTTCTCTTATATTCCTGCCTGTATCTGGCAAACCTGGCAATGGCATGTCCGTTTAACAGACACATCACAAGGGCAAATATAATATTGGCAAACACCACACTGTAAATTCCCATCTTAAATACCATAAGGAACACTTCCAGCACCGCCACATGAATGACCAGGGCAATGACGGCATGGCGTATGGGCACGTCCATATGGTTCAGGCCCTGGAGGACGGCGTTTGTAACAGTTGACAGGGAGTAGAATACCACGGCCAGGGAACCAGCCATGGAGAGCCGTATCAGCATGGTATTGTCCTCACTGATAAACAGCAGGTTGCAGACCGGCTTAGCCAACACCGTAATTCCCACTGCTGCCGGAATGGCAATCAGCAGGGAAAAACGGATGGAGGTTGCAATCCGCTCCAGCTTCTCCTTTCTGTTCCTGTTTGCAACCGCCCTTGTGAGGGACGGTATCAGAGAGGATGAAAGGGCGTTGGAAACAGCCACCGGTATATTAAAGAGCAGCTGGTACTGTCCCAGCACACCCCAGTAGGTGGCAATGGAATCCTCCATATACCCCAGCTTGTCCATGCCCTGGCCGAACAGGTAATTGTCCACCACATTGGAGCAGTTGTAGATGCCGCTGCTGATGACAATGGGCAGCACGGTAATGGTGAGCACATAAAATATCCGGCGGTAGCTCTCCGTCCTCCCCGACACATCCTCCCGGACCATCTGCCTTCTCTCCCGCCCTTTGGATGCGGTAAGGCATATAAAAAACAGAAAAGCCGTGAGCGCTCCTGCCCCGGTGCCGATGGTGCCGCCCGCAGCCCCCAGCGCATAGGAATAATCCTTTGCCCCCTGGGCAGCATTAATGGACGTACCCACGCCAAAGAGAATTCCGGCTGCGACCACGCTGACCACCGCGTTGACAATCTGTTCTAAAATCTGTGATACGGCCGTTGGCACCATGGTGCCCGTCCCCTGGAAATATCCTCTGAGCACGCCCAGATATGCCATGATCCAGATGGTGGGCGCCAGGGTCTTTAAGGCGTACCGGCTGAAAGGCGTCTTGATGAGTTGTGCGAACAAATCCGCCCCAAACCACAGAACCACCGCCGCTATGCCTCCCACTGCCGTAGCATAAATAAGAGCCGCTTTTAAGATGCGGCTGCAGTTTCTGTGCTCCCCCCTTGCCAGCCGGGCAGATATCATCTTCGACACTGCCACCGGCATGCTGTAGGAGGATAATATAAGGAGGATATTATACACGTTGAAGGCTGACGTATAATATCCGTTTCCCTGTTTTCCGATAATGTCGTTAAGGGGCATCCTGTAAAGCATGCCGATAATGCGTACCACGATACCGGCCATGGCCAGGATGCTTCCCTGTATGACAAAATTAGCTGCTTTCTGTTTCCTGGTTTTTTTCCTGCTTGTCCTTGGATTCATGTTTATTACTGTGTATCCTCATTTCCGATAATTTCCGACTTGGCAAAGTCCCTGGTGGGAATGATGCAGACCCATGTCTTTCCCTGATTCAGCACAACTTCATCGTGGTTGGCATCGAAGTAACGGGTGGGACCGAATTCTCCGTCCTTTTCCCAGTTAATAGGAATCGCTTTGCCGTCAGTCATAAAATACCCGCATTCCGTAGTATGTACATTGATATCCAGATAATCCGTGGTGGCGTAATGACCGGTCTGGCAGTACTGGAAAATCACATTTTTCACCGCAACAGGCCCTTCATCCCCCTGATGGATGCCGCCGTACTGGTAACGGTGGTAAAGCCCGTCCGAAGGGTCGTACACAAAGTATGCCTGGTTCATGATATATCCGGTCTTTGCCGTGCCTGCGTCCATGACTCCCGGACGCTCTGTCAGGGATGCCTCCCTGCCGTCCCTGGCAAAAAGATAATGGCCCTTGTAGGACGGGGCGTAAGACTGGGTGTACCCCAGCTTCTCTATGGAGGCCGTAATCCTGTCCCCGCTGGTATATGCATTATGAGGCGATTTCTTGTCCTTTGTGCGGTAAAAGGCCAGATCGCCGATGGCGTCCAGACCGTTGATATGGTCCACATTTTTCAGGTAAGGCTTGGCAAAGGTGCTCTGTCCAAAGTGTACATAGACAGCGTCAAACTCCCTGGCAAAATAGGTGTAGTAGGTCCGGCAGCTGCGCACGGAACCAATGCGTTCCAGACCGTCGTAATCCTCTATCAGGGCCATGTACCGGTTCATGCCTCCCTCCACCGGCGCCTCATAGACCACCCCCGCCCTGTTAATGCCGTACTGGGGCCTGGCTTCCTTGTCATTGCTCATCATCACAGCCGCGGGCCGGCGGTTTCCCTTGGCGGTTTCCACCATCTGGCCGGTCAGATAGCTGCGAATCATACCGTTTTCCTCTGTCCGTTCCTCAGGAAGATAAAATGCCGGCAGGTTTCCGGTGTCCTCCTTTTTTGTCTCCGGGTCAGACCGGATGATGATATCGGGTTCAGCGGCCTCAGTGGTGGCAGGAGGCTCCTGAACCGTGGTTGCTTCCACGCTGGCTTCCCTGGCGCAGCCCGTCAAAAGGACTGCTGCCGTCAGTCCTGCCGTTAAACCGATTGCCATCCATCTGAACCCGTTTCTCATCTTGTATACCCCCTGGTTTCCAGTATCTCTTTCTGCTTTTCCTCCATCACCAGCCGCTCGCCGTCCTCCATATGGTCGTAACCAAACAGGTGGAGCATGCTGTGGGCTGTCAGGAAGGCCAGCTCCCTGGTCTGGGAATGGCCGTATTTCTCAGCCTGTTCCTCCACCTTATCCACGGAAATCACAATATCCCCCAGCATCAGCTCTCCGGTTTCAGGATTGAAGTAATCCTCCACAGCCTCCTCCACATGGTCAAAATCCGATGGCGACTCATAATCCACCATAGGAAAGGACAGCACGTCCGTGGGAGCGTCAATCTGACGGTGCTCCCGGTTGATTTCCTGTATGGCGTCATTGTCCGTAAGAATGACATTGACCTCTGCCTCATAGGGACAGCCCTCATAATCCAGGGCAGCCAGCACAGTGTCCTCGATGATTTCCCGGTAGGGCAAATCCAGTACCTTTTCTGCTTCGTATTCAATTGAAATGGTCATACTCACTTCTCCTTGGCGGATTAATTCCGCTCCCGTATCCTGCGCCGTCCTGCAGGCGGGGTATTCTTTTGTTCATATGTCTCATAGGCCTGTACAATTTTCTGCACCAGCGGATGACGCACCACGTCGGAACTGGTCAGGTAGCAGAACCCGATGTCGTCAATCCGTTTCAGCACCTTAAGGGCAGTGTCCAGACCGGAAACAGCGCCTCCCGGAAGGTCCTTCTGGGTCTGGTCTCCTGTTATGATGACCTTGGAGCCAAAACCGATTCTGGTCAGGAACATCTTCATCTGGGCCGGGGTGGTGTTCTGGGCCTCATCCAGGATAATGTAGGCGTTGTCCAGGGTTCTTCCTCTCATGTAGGCCAGGGGCGCCACCTCAATAAGCCCCTTCTCCGAATTGTGGAGATAGCTTTCCGCCCCCATAATCTGGTACAGGGCGTCATAAAGAGGACGCAGATACGGGTCAATCTTGCTCTGGAGATCACCCGGCAGGAATCCCAGCTTTTCTCCGGCCTCAATGGCCGGCCTGGTAAGGATAATGCGCCCCACCTCGCCGTTCTTAAAGGCCTGGATGGCCATGGCCATGGCAAGGTATGTCTTTCCCGTGCCGGCCGGTCCGATGCCGAACACAATCATCTTCTTGCGGATAGCATCCACATAATGCTTCTGCCCCAGCGTCTTTGGCTTTACCGGCTTGCCGGATATGGTCCGGCATATGATATCCTTGTCAATCTCCAGAATCTGCCCGTCATTCTCCGTAAAAGACAGGGACAGGGCATAATCCACGTTTTGTTCCGTAATGGTATTGCCCCTCTTGGACAGTTCAATCAGGTTGTTGAACACGCTTTTTGCCTGGCCTATAGTTTTCTCTGGTCCGATAATTTTTATTTCGCCGTCCCTGGCTATCATGGTCACATGCAGGGTGCGCTCTATCTTCTTTAAGTAGGTGTCAAATTGTCCGCAGACATTCCGCTCATGCTCTGCGGGAATGTCAATCATTGTCTCAATTACACTCATTCAGCAGTTATTGTCTCCTCTGGTTTTTCTCCCGGCTCTCCGCCGGAATTCATATCAGGCTCCGCTGCCGGCTGTGTCTTAACAATGGATTCCTCTGTGACGAGTTCACCTGTCAGACGGCATTCAGAAACACTTGTTTCTATTCTATCATTATTTTCAAGAATTTGTACCCCCTTTTCCTCTAAATTTTTGACAAATTGGTAATTTATGGCTTTTGACAGCTCCTTTAACTCATCCTCCCTGTAATTTCTCTCATAAGCAGCCATTTCCCGGCCCTGTATGGCGCCTATATAGACAGGAAGATAGAAATTGGAAAACAGCCTCAGCTGTTTTTCCTCCATGGAATAATCCCACTCCCCCTGTCCCCTTACCGGGGTCAGGAAGGTAAAGGACCAGGCCCCGGCCTTCATGTACCACCCTCTCCGCCTGCGCCCCGTATGGACACGTTCCTGATGCAGCAGAGGAAATGTTTTCTCATATTGTTTGACGGTTCTGGCCACAATATCCGCATCCGCGTGAACCATGTAGGCATTGATCTCCTCCTCGTTGTCACCAATAATGGGTACCCGGCCGCTGACCAGTACCTGTCCCTCCTCCACCTGGTCCCCCACACAGACCTGGGCAACCCCCTGGCGCACCACCATGGAGGTGATGATTCCGGGCTGGGACGCCACAATGTCGCAGGGTGTCTCGTCCTTCTCAGGGATAGTGGACAGCACCTCGTTTTCCTTGATGTGGATGAGCAGCCTTGTGCCGGAAACACGGGCAGACACCCAGGTTATCTCGGGAAAGCTTGTGCGCATGGAGGCTTCCAGATCCTCGCAGTTAATCCTGGCCTTTAGCATGCCGTAATCAATGTCCTGGGTGTCCAGAAAACGGACCAGAGTATCGTAGGTATACCTGTAATTACCCTCAAACTGGATATCCCAGATAAACAGGGACATGACGTAAAGCACCAGGAAAAAGGCCATGATTCCGGCACCGTAATACCAGCGCTTCCTGTGCCTGTAAATAAAAAATGGGAGGCCGAAACGGCCGGTAATGTGCAGCCTTACCTGTGCCTTGCGCACCAGGGGCTTCACCCGGCGGTATCCTTCCACAGTCATAAAAAACTCATAATCCCCGTCCCGGTTGCATATCAGTCCCCATACCTCCAGACCCCTGGCATTGCAGAGATTCAGGAAACGTTCCGGTGAATAGCCGTGAAGACGGAGTCTTACATATCCTTCCCAATTATGTAACAGCCATTCAATCAAACAGGCCCCTCCTTTGATTTATGTTTCAAATTCCAAAGAACCGACCTGGCCGGTTATCTTCATCTCCTCCGCCGTATAATAATCAATCTTTAAGCGGGCTCCGTGAATCACCACCTTGCAGTTCCTGGCCTGGAGCTTAATCAGGGTATCCGTGTAAATCAGGATGCTCCTGTAATTTTCCACATTCACCTGGCTCCTGCCCACAAAGCTTATAAGCACATCCCCCAGAATCACGTCCCGGGGCAGCCCCAGTGCGGATACGGCTGTTTTCTTTGGTTCCCATGACATACGCCCACGCTCCTGATACACTGGTTCCTTTTATTATATGCATCAGCCTGCCAAAAATGCAGTTCCCTTTTTTTCAAAAACATACACATTCCTTCTTCCATATGAATAGACTATAGTGAATCAATCTTTTGCGAGGTCTCTATGAACAATCAGTCCTATCATACAGACAGAATGAATGAGTATCCGGACACCCTCCTGACCACGGCAGAGCTGGGGGAGGCCGATGTTCCCGTTACTCCTCTTCCCAATCCGGGCGAGGGCGGTCCTGTGGACAGCGGCGGCAATCAGAATAACGGCGCCAATGTCCCGGTCATACCTCTTCCCAATCCAGGTGAAGGCGGCCCTGTGGACAGCGGCAACCGTCCCGGCTTTCCGCCTATCTTCCGGCCTATTTTCCCCGGCAACAGCGGTTCTGTCACCGTGATTCCCGGCGTCACCTTCCCATGCTACAACTGCACCGCCACCAGCTTCGGCAGGGTGCGCATCCTCAATGCTTCCACCGGGTACCAGCCCTTTTACGTGTACCTGGGCAACTGGATGGTGGCAAGCGGCCTGGGGAACGGGGACATAACAGGCTACGTCCAGTCTGCCTCCGGCACCCAGACCGTCACCGTGTCAGGAGCCAACGGCTATGTGTACATCCAGAAGACCGTGCAGGTACGCGCCTCCGCCTCCATGACCATTGCCATCATCAATACGGCAAGCGGCCTGGACATCATGGAAATATCCGACATCTCCTGCAACGCGCCTTCCGGCACCAGCTGTCTGCGGACCTGCAACCTGTCGCTGAACCTGGGGCCCTTCGACGTATCCATCGGCAACCAGAACTCCTCCTATACTGCGTTCAGCAATGTACGCTACAGGGAAGTGACCCCTTACACCAGCTTCTATCCGGGGTGGTACCAGCTCTACATCTCCAGGACCGGCTCCTATCCCAACACCTCAGTGGCAACCACCTCCGCCAACATGAGCGCCAATACATCCTACACTCTGTATATCTTCAATGCCCCAAACGCAACGGATGGGCTGAAGACGCTGGTGGTGTCCAACTAAACGGAAATAATATAAAAAAACCATATTCCTGTTATTATCAGAAAGCCTCAGGAAAAAAACAAATATCCAGCCGGATTTTCTCCCAGAAAAAATCCGGCTGGATTACTTAGTATTGTCTCATGTCCTGATTCCATATTCCCGCAGCTTGCGCCAAAGCGTGGAACGGCTGATGCCAAGAGCTTTGGCTGTGTTGCCCTTATGGTAATGGCAGGATGCAAGGGTCTTAGTAATAATACGCTGTTCGTCCTCCTCATCAGAGAGGACTGAACCTGTCCCGAGCGGGATTCCTCCCTGTAAGGATACAGCGGCCACAAGGTCTGCATCCACCGCAAAACCGTTGCAGAGCACTGCAAGGCGTTCGCAAAAATTAAAAAGCTGCCGCACATTACCGGGCCAGTCCATCTGCTCTAAGTATGCTTTTGCTTCATCTGTTATCCGTATATCAGGAAACGCGCGTTTCATATAGGAATCCGCAAGCAGAGAAATATCCTCCCTGCGCTGGTTCAGAGAGGGAATATTGATCCGCAGCACATCCAGGCGGTACAATAAATCCTCCCGAAACTGACGCTCAGCCGCCAGCTGCTCCAGATTCTGGTTGGTAGCCGCCAGGATGCGGATATCCACGGGAATGACAGAATCTCCCCCGACCCGCATAATCTCCCTCTCCTGAAGAACCCGCAGTAGTTTCGCCTGCAGCGGCAGTGAAATCTCTCCGATTTCGTCCAAAAAAAGGGTTCCCTTGTGGGCCAGCTCAAAAAGTCCCGCCTTTCCGTCCCTGTGCGCTCCTGTAAAAGCCCCCGGTACATAACCGAACAGCTCGCTTTCCAGAAGCTGTTCCGGAATAGCAGCACAATTAACAGCCACAAAGGGCATCCGCCTGCGCTGGCTGTCATTATGGATGCTTTGAGCGAACATCTCTTTTCCTGTTCCGCTTTGTCCAATCAGAAGAATATTGGAGGACGTCCGGCTGTATCTTCTTGCCGTCTCCACAGTCGATATCATAACCGGCGACTCTCCCGTGATATCGTCAAACCTGTAGCGGGCAATATGGCCCCTTTTACAGATCCGTTTTCGGATGTCATGCTCCATGCTCTGGATTTCTTTCACTGCCTGCACATTGACCACATACCCGCAGATGGATGATTGGATTTTCAGAACGTTTTTACTTACATTCAGCATATTGCTGCCATATTGGACAAGGCGGTTCACATATTCTTCATCGCCTGCCAGTACATCCTTAAGCTCCCCTCCAAGGGACAGGGCGTCAACGGGCAGGTGCTCCCCGTCTATTCCAAGGACAGACTGCGCTTTCCTGTTCATGGCTGTAAGCTTAAAATCAGGGTCAATCAGCAGAATGCCATCGTGTGATATGTCCAGCAAAGCCTGCAGGCGAAGGGCTTTCTCCTGTTCCTTCCTGAAAATGGACCAGGTGCGTTTGACGTCGGACAGCGCGTTCCAAAACGCTTCCTGGCTGGTTTGGATCATCATAAAGGATACATGATTCTCCGCAGCATAACGGCAGGTATTTACTCCTCCCAATATCACCTTGCACCCCTCTGACTCAGCACGTTTCACCAGCATTTCATTATTCCAGTCAGGTGTCAAAACAAAGGTCCTGATAGGAGCCTCGCTTAAATCCGAAAGCTCTGTAATGCCGTCAAGCATGTTGCCGGCTGCTATGATTCCGATTTTTTGTTTTCCGTAATGCTCAACGCAATTGCGTATGGTCCTCAGAATATCCGCAGCCGGAACCGTAATTTCCACTACCGGGATATTTTTTGACAAACTGGCCAGGATTTCAGCGAGAAGTCCTCTGGTGAGTACTATGTCGGCCTCAATCTTAATCTGGTTCACATTTTCACTGGTGACAATAACCTCCTCCATCTCATAGTTTTCCTGATCAACCGCTCTGTAAAATTCATTATGTTGTCTGAAAATCTGGTAAGCGTTCTCAATAAAACCCTTGTAAGGAACAGCCAGTGCTATTTTTATCATATGTATCACTTTCCTTCTTTCTCATGCATATACCGCAGAACACATCTGTATCCTGTAAATCTAAAACAGAACTCAGATATAGAACAAATCGTTTTATTCGAGCTATATAGTTGAAACAAAATGTGTCATATCGTATTCCGCATCCATCTTGCCCATATTAAAACAAATCGGCATAAATCACATAAAATAACATAAATCCATCATGTTTTCTGAAAATAGTTTGGTTTTGCAAATCTGGCATGAAATTTGCTTTATTATATTACATAAAACTGGCAGTTTTTTGTATATTTCATCTCTGCAAAGAAAACAAAAGAAAGGAATTATTGGGTGAAAAAATGGTTATGGTTTTAATTGTGGTTTTAGGAATTGCTTTCCTGCTGCTCCTGGTATTAAAATGCAAACTCCATGCGTTTATCGCGCTCTTAATCGCTTCCATCGCGGTGGGTGTGGCAGCCGGAATGCCATTAACAGACATTACGGCAAGTATTCAAAACGGTATGGGAGGTACTCTCGGCACAGTGGCCATCATAGTGGGACTGGGAGCCGTGTTCGGCCAGATGCTGGAGGCATCCGGCGGCGCTCAGGCCCTGGCTAAAAGCATGATCCGTTTCTTCGGTGAGAAGCATGCCCCGCTTGCTTTTGCTGTCACTGGATTCATTATTGCGATCCCTGTTTTTTTCGATGTTGGGTTCATTATCCTGCTGCCTCTGATTTATGCAGTGGCATACAAAACAAAACGCTCCGTCGCAACATTTGCATTTCCCCTGATTATTTCTTTATGTCTGACCAATGCATTTGTGCCTCCCACACCGGGTCCGGTAGCAACATGCAGCGCATTAGACGCAAATGTAGGGTGGGTCATCTTTTTTGGAATCATTATTTCCATTCCCCTTACACTGGTGGGTTATCTTTATTCAATTAAATACATTGATAAGCACCTTTTTATCCCTGTGCCGGATTACATGATTCCCGAAGAGTCAAACGATGAAAACCTGCCTTCTTTTTCCAGTGTAATCCTTATCATTGCAGTTCCCATCCTCCTAATCCTGGTCAATACAGGCGTGGATGCCCTGGTCAATGAGGGAATCCTGGCAGACAGTTTCTTTACACAGGCCGCAAAATTCTTAGGTACATCCTACATTGCTTTGCTGATAGCTGTATTGCTTTCATTTTACATTCTCGGCAAGCGCAGAGGCTTTCACAAAGAAGATCTGTACGAAATATCCTCTAAAGCATTCCTGCCCGTGGGTTTGATCATTCTGGTAACCGGAGCCGGAGGTGTGTTTAAGCAGATACTTTTGGACAGCGGCGTAGGAGATGTTATAGCACAATCCGTGGAGACCATCGGCCTTCCACCTATTATTTTGGGGTATCTGGTTGCTGTATTTATAAGAGTCAGCCAGGGCAGCGGCATGGTAGCCATGATAACAGCCGCCGGTATTGTCAGCCCTTTGCTCGCTGTTTCCCCTGTATCGGAAATGCAGAGAGCCCTGGTTGTATTGGCGATTGCCGCTGGTTCAGTGGCTGCTTCCCATGTAAACGACAGCGGCTTCTGGCTGGTCTGCAAATATCTGAACATGACAGAAGGCCAAACGCTGAAAACATGGACGTTCATCACCGCATTTCTCTCTCTCTGTTCCCTGGTTCTGGTAATCCTGCTCAGCTTAATAATACCGTAAAAAAATCATGTCCGCTTTTCTATGACAAAAAATCCCCTGCTGCAGATTGTGGTAAACCTGCCGCAGGGGACTTCCCATTCCATGGCTCCAATACAGCACAACCCTCTAACCCAGCCGTGCTCCATTTGGGCAATGCCCTTGTTTATTCATCCCATGATGACTGTACAAAAAGTATGCCCAAAGAAGCTGGTTGTGCCTTGGCGTAGAGGTATTTTTCAAAAAAGTGTTGCTTCTTGTTTCTCTGGATAGTGGAAACAAAAAAATCTGGAATAGGGTGTTTACTCTTGCCATTCCAGATTTTGTTCTTTTCACTATGTATAGATATTAACCTTTTAATATTGCATCTTGAATAATTCGAATGAGATACTCATATTCGGAATACATTCCATCAGATGCTTTAACTAGTGCATCTCTCACATATTCCGAGTTGTCTTTTAATAATGCTTTATTCATACGAAAACCATGTTTTTCAGAAAACTGTGTAGCAAATGTGATGATAGTACGAGTATTACCCTCTCTGAAAGGATGTATTTGCCATATTTTTGCAATCAATTTAGAGAACAACTCCGCTGTTTCAGAGATATCTAACACTTCCCACTTAACTTGATTCAGCTCCTTTAGTGCTGCTTCCATTTCGGGTTCGATGCTATTTGTGTCCGCATATCTGACAGTATCACCGCCTAATACCCTTTCACCTTTTACAATATTGATACCTCGTTCTTTTCCTGCCCACTCATATAAATCCCCAAAAATATATGTATGAATGTCCTTAATACGCTGATAATCAAACGCATCGCCACAAATCTTATCATCGATGTCAAGCAACTTTACATATGTAATATTGCTTTCTGCTTCCTCCAACAATTTTTCATCTTTGATATTCAGCAAATTTCTTAATACAGGGACATCATCATATAAATAAAAGTCCTTCATTTCTCCACCGCCTTAATTATTGCAATGTTTTGCCTGCTCCTGATAATAAGCAATGGTTTCCTTTAAGATTTCAGAAATTTCTTTTTTCCCATCAATATATTCTTGTACCAAATTCATGGTTCTTTCTGTTGGAGCATCTGCATCCAATGTCGCAATCGCCAAAGCGTCATTCACAATTTTTTCACGACCAACTTTTGTTGTTTCTTTGATAGAATATTTCTTTTCGATTGTATATGCCATAAATACACTTCCCTTCTATCTGTTTCTATTATTTTATCACATATCCACGCAAAAAATCAAAAAAAACGAAAACCTTTTGCATAATGTCCTTAACGAAATTGATGTAACGAAAAGACCGCACAGTAAAAACAGTACGGTCATGAAATTTAACCTTTATTCAACTGTGCCTGCAAAGCAGTAAAACTGTCCAACGCACTTTGTAAATTTTCAATGATATCATTGGCTAGCTCATCTGGAGATGGAAGATTATCAAGATCTGCTAATGACTTATCTTTAATCCAGAAAATATCCAAACTTGTCTTATCTCTTTCCATAATTTCTTCTATTGAAAACTTACGAAAACGACCATCTGGATTATCTGCCGAATAGGTTTCTGTACGTTCATATCTGTTTTCTGGATGATAACAACAAACGAAATCTTCCAGATCAGCATCAGTCATTGGATGCTGTTTGAGGGTAAAATGGATGTTTGTACGTAAATCATAAATCCATACCTCTTTTGTCTGACGCTGCGCACTAGCAGGACGTTTATCAAAAAACAAAACATTCGCTTTTACACCAGGTTTATAAAAAATACCAGTAGGCAATCGAAGAATGGTATGCAAATCCGTTGTTTCCAGCAGTTTTTTCCGAACGACTTCCCCTGCACCGCCTTCAAACAGAACATTATCCGGCACAACAACTGCCGCTTTCCCTGTCGCTTTAAGAATTGTATTAATGTGCTGCACGAAATTAAGCTGTTTATTCGAGCTGGTTGTCCAAAAATCCTGTCGATTATAAACGAGATCTTCGTCTTCCTGTTCCCCTTCTTCATTTGTAAAGGTGATAGAGGACTTTTTGCCGAACGGCGGATTGGTCATCACATAGTCTACACGATATCCTGGATCTGTCAGCAACGCATCGCCCAACGTAATCGGAACATTTCCATAAATATCACCAATATTGTGTAAATACAGGTTCATTAGCGCCGTTTTATATGTTGCCGGAACAATTTCATTTCCGTAAAAAGTTTCATTTTTCAAAAATCCCTTCTGCTCCCTATCTAACGCATAATTGTTCGGATCAGCAAGGAAAGACTGAGCTGCAAGGAAAAATCCACCGCTTCCGCAGCAGGGATCAGCAATGGTTTTCATCGGCTCTGGACGCAGACAACGCACCATAGCACGAATCAGCGGACGAGGTGTAAAGTATTGTCCTGCTCCGCTTTTGATATCTTCTGCATTCTTCTGCAATAAGCCTTCGTAAATTTCGCCTTTTACATCGGAGGACATTGCTACCCACTTTTCATTATTGATCATCTGTACTACACGGTACAGAATCGCCGCATTGCTGATTTTGTTAACAGCGCCCTTGAATATCTGTCCTAAAATGCCAGCTTGTTCTCCCAGTTTTTCCAGTGTGGCTTTATATTGGTCTTCCAACTCTGCGCCTTTTAATGTATTCATATCTGACCAAGTATAGCCAGAGGGAATCCCTGTATCCCGTTTGTAAGGTGGTTTTGCATATTCATCCGACATTTTCAGAAAAATTAGGTATGTAAGCTGTTCAAGATAATCGCCGTAAGATACGCCATCATCCCGAAGCGGATTACACATTCCCCAGACTTTTGAGATTATAGTTGTTGTTTGTTCTAACATGTTTCTACTCCTTATTGATCACTATGGGAGATTGTACTATATAATTTTCCAAAACCATAGGTGCTGTATTTTTCGATTCGAAATGAAACTCAATTCTTTGATTGTACTCATTCTCTAACAAATCCTTGAAATGAAGTTGAAACGCACATTTTACAGAATTGCGTTGCTCTTTGGGTAATGCAAATTCTATTCTGATATTTGAATTACCACTTGGCATCAAACCTCCAATTGGAAATGGTCCTCGATCGTACTTTTTCGAAAAATCATCCCATTCATAAGTGTATATTATATCTTTGACTGTGCCTCGCCCAATATTTTGAACATTAAAACAGCATACATATGTCCCACCGTCAATATCTTTATCACATAATACCAATTTTAATTTATACTCATTTTGTGAAGAAGAAATTTGTTGAAATTGTAAATACGGTAAAAATTCTAACCGCTTTGTTTCTTCAAATTGAGTTTTTGATACCTCTAACTGCTCACGAGTAGCTTTTGCAGATTTAATATTTGCCTGACAAATGGCAATTGTTGCAACCACATATACAACTGTTATTAAAAAGGTCATTGCACCACTATTCTTATTTAACCAATCAATAATCTGCATCACACTAACCTTCCTTCAAACGCTTGTTTTAGAATACTTTGACGCATGGCTTCTGCCTGTTGCAAAGATTGCTCAATCATTTTTTCAATTTGGTTGCAGACGGATAGTTGGGACTCAATTTTTAGTACAACAGTATTTTGTTTAGAAATACTTATAATTGGAACAGGAACTTTTAGTAGGGATTGCCCTGTTAAATGCTTTATTCCTGTTCCAGTGAAATATTTTTCTAATTCTCCTGTTTGTGATATAAACCACAAATAATACATATAAAGCTTGGGATTTTCACCATTTTTAAAACGAACTCTATGTAGTGCTTTCTGATAAAAAATACTATCATTTCGATCCCAAACAGCACATCTCCCAGGTTCTCCACCCTCGCAAATTATAAGATCTCCATATTTAATACTATATTTTTCAATTTCTTTTGTCTCAATACGCATTTTTAGCAAATCAGATAAATCAAACGAAAACCATCGGACATTAATATTACGAATATATTGTTCTGGCAGACCTACATTTTTTTCTTTATCAAGCATCTTACCCAGACGTGAAGTCATAATACTCCCAAATGGCTCAAATGTATCAGCACAGGAAAACGCCTCTTTCAGCACCGCCTGACGGTAGACTGCAAGCTGCTGCTTCGTGGTTTTCAGCGTTTCAACTGCCTTATCCAGTTCGGAGAACAACTCCTCAATCCTTGCGACAATCCTCTCTTGCTCTGGTAGTGAAGGAATAATTAACTTGGATTGTTTTAATATTTGAGCATTTAAATGCGGTGTACCCGTTCCTTTTTTTTGAGTATTTAATAGTGTATATTTACTTTGAATAAAGTACCTTAGATATTCTCTCGTTAAACCGTCTGCACTAATTTTGGAGAGCGTAGACCCTACTACTCCTTTGATGGCTCGTCCAGTAAGACCAGATCGAGAGCCATCGCATACGATAAGTAAATCACCATCATCACAAAGCACGCACTTTTCTGGAGAAGCATAACTATCAATAATTCCCTTTTCAAAAGCCTTTATGTCTACATATGGTAAAAAACCATCTTCTATTTCCTTACTTTGTTTTTGGGGCTTTTTACCTTTTTCCATATGTAGAATTGTTCCGAGTTCAACTTGATTCATTCACATTTTCTCCTTAATTAAATTATGCTTCTTTTAGTTCAATATCTGCCCATTGATAGTTTCTCATTATTGCGTATCTATCTTTTAGAGGAGAAACTAAAGATTCATCAATATTGGATTTTAGTTGTCTATAATCACTTTCACTTATTGAAAATGTAAAAGAATATTTAACAGACTCATTTTTATAAAATGTTTCTATTTCTATCCTATACTGACCTATATTCCAAAAGAACTCCTTTTCAATAATTGATTTAGCCTTTTTGTATTCTTCTAAAGATTGATATTCGCTTAATGCCTCTGCATAATCTGCATAATCTTTGCGTATTCGTACTATATTTTCAAATAAAGGTTTAGTTTCCTGCATAAAAGTTTTTCCAAAAGAGTCAAAAACATCTGCAAATTCTATAAAAGCACACATGATACTATCTTCCTCAATTCGAAAAGGATGTGCTGTTTCCGTTGTTTGTAGAGCATTTCCTGCTATATTTTGGTAAACTGGAGATCTGAAACTCGACCATAACAAATTTAATTTTGCATCATCCTTTTGTCGATTGATCTGAACAGTAACTTTTTTAACCGAAATAGGTTTATTTATTGCTTCATATACACCATCAATTTGCAAATATGAACCACTTTGATTGAATAAAAGTTTTGCTTTACCATTTGAAATATAATTAAGTTTTGCTTTTTTAAACCACTTTTTCCAAATCGCCTGTACTATAGGAATAATGATTGCAATAGCAGCCAATATAACTGCCAGTAATTCATAAAAAGTCATTGGAGTATCAAAATCAATTGCCATAGTATTTCTCCTTTATGCTACCAATTCCATATTTCATTTCCTCTAAAATTTCTTTATACTGTTCTCCAAATGCTTCACAAAAGCCAAACAATCCACCTTTTCTATCAAATGGTGTCAGGTCCAAATCCTCCGGCAGAATGCTCAAAGAACTTGCAATATGGTCTTTAATCAACCGCAACCTCTCCATCTGTTCCCCAGAAAAATATACTACGCCTGCGGTTTTGTTTAAGCGTCCACTGAGTGAATTCTGTTATCATAGCAACAGGATAAAGGTTGATGTTTTTATCTAGTCCAATTACTTGTATCCATTATTTTAAACTTGCAAAAAGGACATCGATAATCGTTTCCCCCAAAATCTTGCAATGGCAGTAACTTTTTCTTATCTGCCCAACAAGCTGCACAATATTTAATCGGTTTTTTATCCGATTTCCTGGTTATAAAAGGATCTACATGATACTCAATATCATCTTCGATATCCTTCTGGCTTTTTAATTCTTTATTTTCTGCTTTTAATTTTATGATTTCTTCTTGCATTTCAAGAGCTTGTGCGCTTAAATCTAATAATTGTCTGTATAAGTCGATGTTGTCAACTTTTTGTGCCATATTAAGTACATCTTTAAAAGCATCATAAAACCCCATACTTTTACTCCTTTACGCCACCAATTCTATATTCATTTCCTCTAAAATTTCTTCATACTGTTCTCCAAATGCTTCGTAGAAGCCAAGCAGTCCACCTTTTTTATCAAATGGTGTCAGATCCAAATCCTCCGGCAGAATACTCAAAGAACTTGCAATATGGTCTTTAATCAACCTCAACCATTCCATCTGTACCTCGGTAAAATGTACTGCACCTGCGTTTCGTCTGAGCGTCCACTTCATAAAGTTGTAATTCACCTTATCAGCAAATGGAGAAAGCTGATCCGTATACCCCATCTCAAAGCGAATGATAGAAATAAGGTCAGTAAGCTGTGCCATTACACCTTTTTTTACTTTATCTGGCTTCTTAATGGCATAGCAATCCCACAGACGTTCCACGGTGATACCTTTTGACTTGAGTTTTGCGTATAATGCTTTCAGTTGTTCTACCGCCATCGCACGGTTTGCATAGGATTCGCTGTAAATGATACGCAAAGCAATGATTTCATCCCTGTTTTCTTCAATAAAAGTACGGAATGTCTGTATCACACGGTCAGCAGTTTCCTCTTTCTGCACATCATATCCGGCAAACAAAACCGAATCCAGATTTACATTATCAATAATCTGGTCATGACTCCGGCGGACATTTTCAATAAAATCACGTGTATCAGGATTCATAAATGGTGCTACTGCCTGCGCAATTAAATCTTTTTGTGCTTGTTTCAGTGCTTCATCCGATGGTGTTTCGGTTTTTGTATCTGCCTTAGCCTTTTCTGTAATCACATCTTCGTCAAAGGCATTGAGCAGATTTTCTGCAACTTTTTCCGCACTTTCTCCCACTACTTCTTTAAACTGCTTCCGTTCAGAATTGTTCATCTGGCTATTTAAACGTATGATACGGTTTGCCAATGAGGTAAGTGTATCATCGTCTTTAGAACCCAGTGCTACATTCATCATCAATTCTTTCATGGAAACATAAGGTTGCCTTTCCAGTGGACGGGTGTCACACTTTTTGGACTTGGTAACACCCACTGCATCTACAATCACAAAATGATCTTTGTTCTCCGTTGCAGAAGGCGTGACCTTTTGCAGATCATCTTTTCCCAGTGTACGAGTGCCACGCCCTTTCATTTGTTCAAAATAATTTTTACTGCGAACATCACGCATAAAAATCAGGCATTCAATGGGTTTTACATCAGTACCAGTAGCAATCATATCAACTGTGACAGCAATTCTAGGATTATAGTCATTTCGAAAAGAACTAAGTACAGATTCTGGATTTTCTGCAGAATATGTAATTTTACGGCAAAAATCATTTCCTTCTCCGAATTCGTCCCGCACCATCTGGACAATATCATCCGCATGGCTGTCCGTCTTTGCAAAAATAAGGGTTTTCGGTACTTCTTTTCTTCGTGGAAATAACGTCGTAAATAAATTTTCTTTGAAAGTACGAATCACAGTCCTAATTTGACTAGGATTGACGATATCTCTGTCAAGCTGCGGCGGAACATAATCAACATCTTCGTCCATCTGCATCCAGCGTTTTTCACGTGACAGACGGTTACGATGTTCAATCACCTGCTTCATCAGATGTGCCCCGTTTTTTGTGATTTCAGTTTCAATCAGAAAAATATCTTCACCTACATTGACACCGTCTATAATCGCCTGTTCACGGGGATATTCGCTGACGATATTTTCATCAAAAAAGGCAAAAGTTCTCTTATCTGGTGTAGCAGTCAGCCCAATGATAAAAGAATCAAAATAGGAAAGCACCTGACTCCACACATTATAAATAGAGCGATGACATTCGTCCACAATAATACAATCAAAAAATTCTGGAGGATATTTTGCATTATATACCACTTCTTTTGGCGCCTTGGTATTGGCAGTTGCATATTCTGCAAAGGATGTTTCCTCAGCAGATTCATCCAATTCTTCACCTTTGAGGATAGAATACATTCTTTGAATCGTGCTGATGCAAATCTGAACATCAGAAGGAATATAAGAAGATTTCAATCGACGTACTCCATAAAGCTGAGAAAAAGAGCGGGGATCATCATTTGGTGTATAAGCAAGAAATTCACGCTCTGCTTGTTCTCCAAGACTTTTGGTATCCACCAAAAATAAAATACGATTCATCTTACCGTATTTCAACAAACGATATGCTGCTGTAATCGCCGTAAATGTTTTGCCTGCACCAGTTGCCATTTGTACCAACGCTTTCGGACGATTATTGGCAAAAGAATTATCCAAATTTTGAATGGCGTTAATCTGGCATTTTCGAAATCCGGTTTCATCAAGCGGAGGAAAATGCTTCATATTGTTCCGGATCGTATCCTGACTTGCAAGCAATAACTCCAAGGTTTCTGGTCTGTGAAATGAAAAGACTGTACGGGAACGGAACTTGATATCTTTATAATCCGTAAATCGGATTAGCTTGTCCGTCGCTTCATAGGCAAATCGAATGGAATATTCCGTTTTTATCCACTTAAAGGTACTATTCGCATAACGTGCAGACTGTTCTTCTACAGTGGTGATATTCTCGCCTGCATTGCTCGGTTTTGCTTCAATAACACCAACCGGTTTTCCATTCACAAAAAGCGCATAATCGACCGGACCAGTATTTGTTGGAAACTCACGCACAGCAATGCCAAGGGAAGCCATTGGATTTAATTGCTTCAAATCTTGTACCGTCCAGCCGGATTGTTCTAATTTTTTATCGATCGATAGTCTTGCTTTCTGTTCAGGTGTCATTGTTTATTCACCTCTTCATGTTCATCGGGTATAAACTCTAAAATATCATCTACGCCACAGCACATTGCTCGACATATACTTTCTACACTTTCTAAGGAAATATAGCTGCCCCTTTTCATACGAGTAATGATATTTGCCGAAAAACCTGCCTGTTCCATTAACTGAGCATTGCTCATATCTCTTTCAATCATCATATGAAAAAGTTTTTTATAACTGACAGCCATATTATTTCCTCCATACACAGATATACATTTAAATTGTATTATATCACGAAAGCGTGAAAATATCAATTTAGACAAAATATTGGGGATAAAACAAGTATCAGAAATTTTACCGATACTTGTTTTAATACAATTCAGTTTTTGACCCTTGATAACATGATGCCTTTTTGGAATGTGTTTCAATGTTAAAAGTGACGATCAGCTTTTTACTCCATTCTTATTCGTTTAATATTCCGGAAGCATCTCCTCAACTGTAATTCCAGATTTGAATACTACCTCTACCTTTCTTGCATTCACTACATTGATGTTCTCAATCAGCTGTCTTACCAGCTTATCATTGTACTCTGTCAGTATGCAGTTTGTTTTGTCCAGAAAATTCTCGATATCTTCCATTTTCCTGCCTTTCTCGCCTCTACTGGCTGCTTTGATCTGCTTCATTTCCAATGCTTCTATCTGTGCTGTGATCGCCTGACAGTGTTCCTCAAAGGCAGTTTTATCGCCGTTCTGCTTGGCTTGCTGCTGTATCAGTTCTGCCATTTCTTTCTGCAGCTTTTTCTTTTCTCTGGCATATTCCGAATCCTCTGTGCCATGGGTCAGTGCTGTGACTACATTTTTTCTGAATGTCTGGACGAAGTCACCTTTGTTTTCAAGAACCTGATTTATGGCATGTAATACTGCTCTATGTAATACATTTTCCTCTATGGTTGGGGAATCTTTGCAGTATCTTGTCCCATTTCTCAGTCTGTTTTCACATCTCCATACAGCTTTCTTTTCCCCGTACTTCGACCAGATTTGTCTGCGGTACTCACAGCCGCATTCCTTACAGACCGTGATCTTGGATAAGGCGTATTTTCCTGTATGTTTACCCTTTGATTCTGTTTCCTTTTTGCTTGATTTCTTATATATATTTGCTCGTTGGCGCAGCTCTTCCTGGACTTTATAGAACACTTCCCTTGGTATGATCGCTTCATGAGCATTTTCCACATAATACTTTTGAAGCTCCCCTTGATTCTCTTTTCGTGTTTTGGTCAGATAATCTGTTGTGAAGGTCTTTTGTGCCATGGCATCACCAATATACTTTTCATTTATTAGGATGGTACGAATTGAATTCACGTTCCATTCTATATTTCCCCTGATAGTTTTGATACCTTTTTCTTTCAGTAATCGGGCAATACTGTTTAGGCTTTCCCCCTCCAGATATTTTCCGTAAATCAATCGTACCACTTCTGCTTCTTCTGGAATGATATACAGCTGTCCATCTGTGCCTTTGCCATATCCAAACATTCTTCTGACCAGCATCTCTCCTTTTTCATATTTTCGCTTTAAGCCCCATTTCACATTTTCGCTGATATTTCGGCTTTCTTCCTGTGCCTGGCTGCTGAGTATGGTGATCAGAAGTTCTCCTGTGGATTCCAGTGTATTGATATGCTCTTTCTCGAAGTAGATAGCGATATTTCGTTCTTTCAGCTTTCGGATACAGGACAGACAGTCAACTGTATTTCTGGCAAATCGGCTAATGGATTTTGTCAGAATCAGGTCGATATCTCCATCTTTTTGCAAGCATCTTTCCATCATGGCATTGAAGTTATCCCTTTTCTTCATATCTGTTCCGGAGATACCATCATCTGCATATATCCCTGCCAAATTCCAACTGGGGTTTTCTGTAATCAGTTTTGTGAAGTATGCCACCTGTGCCTCATAGCTGGTTTCCTGGTCTTCCTGTGCTGTACTGACTCTGCAGTAGGCGGCAACATTGATTTTTTTTACTTTCTTTTTCTTTTCTGTATTCATATTAGCTTTGGGCGGAATTATTTTGATTTTTCGATCAGTCGCTGTGCTATTCATAATATACTTCCTTTCTTTTTATGCTGTATTTTTCTTCCATACTCTTCACACCGTTTTATGGCAGCATTTCTGTTACATTCACTCCGTTTTTCAGTGTGAACATCACTCTGCCATCTTTGTATATAGTAATTGTTTGGGTTATTGATTCGAACAAGTCTTTGTCGAATGTTTTTTCTTCTGTCTGCTCTTTATGCTGCTGAAGCAAATCTACTATTTTATTTGTATAGTATTCTGCTCCGCCATCATCGGAGTCTTCATACTGTAACGATGCTCTTTTATATATCAGCTCCAGCAATTCGTCTATGTTATGACTGCTGTCGTTTTTCAGAAGCTTTATTTCATGCTCTACTGCCTGTAAACGAATATTTCTTTTGAATTTATGTATCGTAATTTTTCTAATCTTTTCCGGATGGTTTTTCATTTTAGTTACTGCCTGCATAAATAATTCTTTGATTTGGGCTTCCTGTATATGCTGATTTCTGCAGTGTACCCTGCCTTTTACAATTCGTTTACTGCAATCCCATATCTGTTTATCTCCATGCTTGTAGCAGTGATATTCACTGCCGCATTCTCCGCATTTCATTTTATCACCCAGAAGGAAGTATTCTTTATAATAGATATAGGACTGTTCCTTGCCTATTGCTTTGCGTCTTTCCTTTTTCATTTGCTGTACCGCTTCAAATAATTCCGGTTCTATAATCTTTGGGAAGTTCTCATCCCCCATATACCTTTTGTCACTGAGCATATCATTGAGCTTTACTCGATTGATTTCCAGTCCCTCGATATGGTCTTTTAGCCTTGATACTGAAATGCCGCTGTTATATACATTGAATATCTCCTGCACAAATCTACTTTGTTCCTTATCTGCCTGCAATATGCCATTTTTAAATTGATAGCCGTATACTGTTACTTTTCTTCCCATATTTATTTCCTTCTTTCTGTTAGCTTTAATCCGTTTGTCAGTTCAAATACTAACTCGTTGGGATTTACAATAATCTTTTTTACGATTGCTTGGAATAATGTCTTGTCATATACTTCCAGATATTGCGGTCCTTTTTTGAACTGCTTAATCAGTTCCTTTGTCTGTATCAATTCTTTTCTCTGTCTGGATTTCTGAAGATATTGCTCCTTTTCTCTCTGATACTCTTTTAGGTTTTTGCTAATCATGTTTTGCTGTTCCATATAAAAAGCAGAGTCGATCATCTCTCCACTTGCCAAGTGGTTGAGAATCTCTCTCTGCTTTTTCTGCTCTTGTATTCGTTTGTCTAATTGTTCCAACTGCTTCTGTATCATAGGTGTTGCTTTTAAATGCTCCAGCTCCTTCATCAGTGCTACCAGTATCTCATCACAGTGATTTGACAGCTTGTTCCACATGGTTATAAATAATTGCTCCAACTGGCTTTCCTTGATAATATCATTTTCGCATAAGTCTTTTGTTTGTATGCGTCTGGCACAGCTCCAAGTGATATTGCTTTTGCCTGTCCTGCCTTTTTTCACTTGACGATTGTATGAAGAACCGCAGATACCACAGATGACTTTTCCTTTAAACTCTGAATGTTCTTCCAGCTGTTCTTCTTTACCTGCTTTTTTTACTTTTGCCTTTTGTTTCAGCATTCGCTGAACGGCTTCATACTCCTCATGTGTTACGATTGGTTCATGATCATTCTCAATAAGCACCTGACGGTATTCCCCATTATTTTTTCTTCTTACGAATGGTACAATGTCCTCACTGTATGTTTTCTGAAGAAGCAAGTCACCTGTGTAGACGCTGTTTTTCAGAATGATATAAATGGCGCCGCCTAACCAAGCTGCCTTTCCTGTTTTTGTTGGTATCTTCTGCTCGTTCAGGCTTTTGGCAATCCGCCATATTCCATTTCCCTCCAGATATTCGTCGAATATAAATCTCACGACAGCTGCTTGCTTCTGATCCAGCTCAAGCAATCCGTTTGCATTTGTACAGTAGCCATATGCCGGATTAGGCAGTATGTAGGTACCATTCAGAAATCTTTTTTGTATGCTCCATTTCTGGTTTGAGGAAATGCTTTCTGATTCTGCCTGTGCTACAGAGGAATAAATGGAAAGCAGCAATTCGCTTTTTTCCGGGAGTGTATGGATTCTTTCTTTTTCAAAGTACACATCAATGTGCATTTCTTTCAGCTTTCTCACTACCTGTATACATTCCACTGTGTTTCTGGCGAATCTTGATATAGATTTCGTGCAGATGATGTCAATCTCTCCTGCTTCACAGTCTTCCAGCATACGCATAAAATCCGTTCTGCCTTTTTCTTTGGTTCCACTTTTACCATAGTCCGCATAGATGCCTACGAAATTCCAGTCGGCTTTGCTACGAATCATATTTTCATAATACTCCAGCTGGGATTCATAAGAGCCTTTCTGGTGTGGAATATTGGTGCTGACTCTGCAGTAGGCACAGACGTTTTTCATCATCGGTTCTTCATTTATGTCTGTTGTTTTTGCTGTATCATTCATGTTTATGCCTCCTTTTTTCAAGCAAAGGATACCTGCTTTTCAGTGACACATCTACTATTTTTTTCATAAAGTTTGGCTTCTGCCGGCTGGAAGGTTTGCAGGTTCAAACTGTTCATCCGATTGTATTCTTCTTCGGTAATCAGGTTTCGAAAGAGCATTCTTGTCAATAACTCCTTGGAAAGCTGGTATCTGATTTCATTTTGCATCTGATCTTTTGACATATAATTCCCCCCCTTAATGACTATTTTCCTATTTATGACCTTTCATCAAAGAGCCACTCTTTCTCTGATGAAAAGTCACAAATGTGTGCCGCTTAATAGCGGCACACTGTTCTGACTTAAATTTGCCGTATTTGACACTACTTCCCCGGCATTGGGCAGCAATATAAACTGTGCTTGGCTACACACATAGGCTTTTCACCTCCCCCGTCATGCGGGCTGCCGTCCTTGCGATGTCTGGGACTCGGCAGAAGTATCATTGTGGCTCTGCTCCGGTCATGGCATTTGATCCTGCCAAAAGATCATACCCATACAGCATAAATCGCTCGGATTATGTATTACAGACCAACGAACCTCGCTCAAGAATATTTTTATTTCACGTTCTGTTGTAACGAATCGTCATGGCGCACTGCATGGTACTGCTTGTCCCTTTTGGGCAGAACAGAGTAACGTATTTATATTGCTGGATATTTGGTTTTCAAAGAACACAGAAAGGTGAAAATAAAAAACCCTTCATATATCAGGTCACTACGAAAGGTTTTGATGCAAAAAACTTTTAAATTTTCAAAACTTTGTCATTTTATATAATTTAACATTGTATTTTCGGCTATTTTTTATATAAAATTTAGTTGAAATCAATCTATATTTTGATATTTACTCCATTAATTTTTTTATGGAATTTAAAATTTTTCTTTTTCTTCTATTCACTGTATGTTTTGGAATTCCTAAAATAGCTGATATTTCATGTTCTGAATATTCTAAGAAATAGTTGAGTGATATAATATTATCTGGATCTATTTCTTTCAGAATTTCTTTTATCTTATGCATTGTAGCTCTATGTATTGCTTCTTCTTCAGCATTGGAATTCATATCAGGAACAAAGTCATAAACATCATTATTTTCTTCATTCATCGCATCAAAGCTCAGAATATTATTTCTTCTTCTTTTTCTTTGCTGATTTTTTTCATATAATTGATCTTTATATAACTCCAGATATACTTCCTGATTTACTTCTACTTGTTTGTTTCCAATCTGAACAAAATATTGTTTTTTATCTTCTTTACACATACTCATTCCTCCGATTCAAATTTGTTTTGAGTGGCAAATTTAAATCAGAGGCTGGCGGTGATCGGCACCTGTTTACACAACAAAAAAAGCAAACCTCGGTTTGAGATTCGCTTTTTAAAATAAATATGAAATTTTTCACATAAAAATAATGTGCTTGAAAATAAGTTTTATCATAAGCATTGAGATGAAAACAAACGAATGGTTTCTTATTAGATGAACATTTGCAATTTTTGTTTTTCCTTCGATTACAATATTGGATCAAATTTTTCATTTTATATGAAATTACATTTTTTATCGTATTTCATGAAGTTTTATATGATTTCTATTGAAATCAACATGGATATCATAGCGAAATATATCGAAAATTCTTGTATAATGGTGTCGGAAAAACCTGAAAATTTCTCGATAAAATATTACATTTTTCTTGTTTTTTCGCATAAAAACCTGCTAACAAAAGTCAATACCTTTTCGCAAGCTTTTTAATGATTTTCAACTAAATAAAATTTTCACGACGATTAGACCGGATCAAAATCCGGTCTGTTATTTTCTTTGTTTTATTTTTCTTTAGATAAACAGTAGATTCACAATTATTAAACTTTACCAAAACATCATTTTCAAGTATACAAATCAAAACAATTAAAGGAATATATTGGACAAAACATATTGATAACACAAAAAAGTGCAACAACAGTACAATACAATATGATGCAAACTAAAGTCATGTTAATGAAACTGTAGTGACATTAATGTAAGCCCCTTCTTTCCATTTGACTTTATTATTAAATATGATTATACTGTTTCTAACGGACATATAATATGGAGGTATTTATTTATGAAGGAATTACCACAGATTTCTGAAGCCGAATTCGAAGTTATGAAAATTGTATGGAAATATGCACCTATTAATACAAACGAAGTAACAGAAAAACTATTAGAAATAACAAACTGGAGTCCTCAAACTATTCATACAATGCTAAAACGACTTGTGACCAAAAAAGTACTTACATATGAAAAACAAAGTCGAGTATTTGTATATTCTCCTCTAATAAACGAATCAGAATATATTCAACAAAAAAGTCATTCTTTTTTAAATCGTTATTATAATGGTAAAATAACAGCTATGATATCCTCTTATCTCGAAGATGATACATTACCTACAACAGAAATAGAGGAACTCCGTTCCATTCTCACAAAAAGGAGGAAAGTAATATGAGTGATTTTATGATACGCTTTCTCATTTGTAATTTATGGATTAGCTGTATCATTGGAATCCTTTTAGTAGTTAAAAAATTATTCAAAAAAATTTTAACTAGCCGTATGCAATATAATTTATGGTTCTTATTATTTATATTGTTGTTAATCCCTTTTGTACCATTAAAGCCAACAAAATTTTTTTCCATATTTGCGTTATTTAGTAACATTCCACAATCAGGATTACCAAATAATGATATTGTATCACATACAACCAATGAAACAATTTTTGAAAATAATATGAATTGGATGAATGACTTTACACTTTCTATCACTCAAGATACATCATCAATATTTGGATTGATTTTAGGAGCTGTTTGGATTGTAGGTGTACTAACAATGATTATTTTGGTTACAAAATCAGTTTTACACTTACATATGTTAAAAAAATCCGCTCTATCTTTGCAAAATGTTGAAGTACGAAAAATTTATTATAGTTGTTTAGATGAGATGAATTTAAAAAAGGATATCCCCATTTACAGTACTGCTTTTTTAAAATCTCCCATCATCGTTGGTATTTGTAAACCATGCATTTATCTGCCGATACATTTGATTTCTGATTATAATACTTCTGATTTACGATATATGTTGCTACATGAGTTACAACATTACAAATATAGGGATAATATTACTAACTATTTTATGATTCTTATTAGAATTATTTATTGGTTTAATCCTATTGTATTTGTTGCGCTAAAAGAAATGTGTCATGATAGGGAAATTGCTTGTGATAGTTCTGTATTAAAAATGCTTGAATATAAGGACTATATTAACTATGGAAATACATTAATTAATTTTGCTGAAAAAATTTCTACGACTCCATTTCCATTTGTAGCTGGACTTGGCGGAAATATGAAGCAAATTAAACGTCGTATTCTTAACATTGCTTCTTATGAAAATCCTACCTATTGGAAACGAATAAAAGGATTGATTGCTTTTTTCATGACAGCTATTTTACTTTTTGGCTGTTCTCCTATGTTGTCCACATATGCATCGGAGGAATGCTATACTTGGGATACTTCCTCAAAAAAGATTACGCTTGTAGATCTCTCATCATATTTTGATGGGTACAAAGGAAGTTTTGTGCTTTACGATTTACAGAAAGATAATTGGAATATATACGATATAGAACAAGCAACTATACGAATATCTCCCAACTCTACTTATAAAATATATGATGCTCTATTTGCTTTAGAAGAAAATATTATTACTTCAGAAAATTCTTTTATTTCCTGTCCTCAACAGAATTATCCATTTGAATCATGGAATGAAGACCAAACTCTGTTTTCTGCAATGAATTCTTCTGTTAATTGGTATTTTCAAGCTTTGGATGCAAAGTTAGGTAAATCTAATTTGCAATCTTATATTGAACAAATTGGATATGGAAATCAAAACATAAATGGAGAACTTTCTTCATATTGGATGGAATCCTCCTTAAAAATCTCTCCTATAGAACAAGTAGAACTTTTAAAGTCATTATACTTTAATGATTTTGGATTTACGCCAGAAAACATTCAAACTACAAAAGAAAGTATCCAGCTATTTTCAGATGTTAATTGCACAATTTATGGTAAAACTGGTACTGGATGTATTGAAGAAAAAAATGTAAACGGTTGGTTTATAGGTTTCGTGGAATCTAAAAATCATACATATTTTTTTGCAACAAATATTCAAGCTATAGATAATGCAACTGGCAGTATCGCATCTGAAATTACACTTTCTATATTATCTGATATGAATATTTATAAATTATAAAAGTAACAATCATATAGATAAGAAAAAACAACATAACTCAATCAGTTTAGTTTAATACGATTCTTTAAATTGATAAAAGGATGGTACACAAAAAGATAAACTGCCCATATTGTGTGGACATCATATAAAAAACATTCTTGTTAAGATAATATTTGAGTTTCCAACGGAGTGGCGATGCCACTCCTGTTTTTCATTGGATGCTTTAGCTTAATAAAACCCCTAGTTCTACTAGGGATAAATAAAATACTTTAGTATATTTTTTTGAATGATAATTACTATGGATTTACGAATTATCAACTAAAGGATATACAATATTTAATTAACATACTGTATTCTCAATTATAGTACCTGTTTACAGGTTGCAGTGCAAACAAATACGATGATATTTTTTCGATGCCCCTTTTAGGGGTTGGCACGTAATATCCCTTCTAGGGGTTGCTCAAACCACTAGTTTACTAGTGGTTTTGATTGGATATACTTATGGTTATAAAAGATGTCTGACAGATATAAAATATCCTGTTATGTATGCATATAAGAAATATCCGTTACCCATTTTCTGTGTCGGCAAATTTCTGGCAACAACCCATATTTCTTCATAATTTGCTGGAATGTTTTCGGAAATCATAATATCTACAGCAAGATATCTCGAAGAAACGATACATCATTGATAATGTATAGCACACTTTGTGTCTATATATAAACTCATATTGCACTTGTACTCTCACATCCATTCTTCTAATCGCAGAAAATTCCGTAAAAGTTCATTTTTCATCTTCAGGCACTCAATTTCTTACTGATATTCTCTGATACTAGCTGGTTCTGTCTGTTTTTAGGACGTCCTCTGTATTTTAGCAGAAGCCCAGCAATAAGACGAGTCTATTCCCGATTATAGTAATTGATTCAGTTTTCAATTTGTCGAATCTCTAATTAAAAGTATTTTACAAGCTTACGGATTGGTTTTTCCTACTTTACACATAGCAATCAGCTTTGGTTCAATTATTTGATATGCGTGTATTTACTTTTTGCTATAATAAAACCTGCTCATATAATCAAGTGTTTTTTGTTGAAACCACAGGCTCCTTATGTGATTCTATTATTTTAAATAAGGGGGCTTTTTGTCATTGTCCGTTTTTATTGGTTCAGTTCACTTTTTATGCTCAGATACAATAGGAAAAATTATTTTAAATTTTGCTTGACTTTTAAATATTACTATTGTAATATTTAAAATGTGCTTCACACAATAGACTTATTGCTATATTTTCTCAACTAAAATTTTATATTGACAAATACATATAGAATTCATTTTATTTATAAAGAGAGGTGACAAAACATTTTCAAAATCTTAATACAAATATGTTGAGAAAAGATAAACTATGTTGGATTATAGTTCGTAAGCACAACTAAAATGAATGGTTTACTAAATTTAACCTAAATAAAGAATTATATATTGTGACAAATACAACTCTCATATCCTTTAAAATGGAAATACTACTATTTTATTATGGATTTGCAATGAAAAACTTGAAAGGTGGAGATAATATATTACAAATGCATAAGTTAGCTATATGAAATGATATAAATGCTTCAAAAATTCAAAATTCTATGTATAATCTATATTTTAGGAGGATAAAGTTATGAAACACAACAAAATTATCATAAGTATTTTAACGATCTTTATCATATTATTATCTGTTGGATGTAGTAATAAACAAGAAAACATTCCTGATAGCAATGAAAATGTTAATGCAGATTATGATTCTCTATTTCAAGAACTGGAAGAAAAATATGATGCTACATTAGGAATTTATGCACTTGATACAGAAACTAATAAAGAAATTTCTTATAATGCAGATGAGAGATTTGCATACTGTTCAACATATAAAGCTTTAGCTGCCGGTGCCATTTTAGAAAAATACTCTATTGAAGAACTTGATAATGTAATATATTTTGAAGAAGAAGATGTTTTATCTTATGCACCAGTTGCAAAAGATAAAGTAGATACTGGAATGACTATTAGAGAAATATGTGATGCTGCAGTTAGACAAAGCGATAATACTGCTGGAAATCTACAATTTACTCTTCTTGATGGACCTAATGGTTTTAAACAATCATTAAGTAAAATTGGTGATACTGTAAGTGAGCCTTCTAGAATAGAAACTGAATTGAATGATGCTGTACCTGGCGATATAAGAGATACTAGTACTCCTAAACAATTGGCTTTCAATTTGAAAGAATATGTAACTGGAGATATATTGTCAGATGATAAAAAAGAGATTTTTATAGATTGGATGTCAAATAATGCAACTGGTGATGAATTAATTCGTGCTGGTGTACCAAGTGATTGGATTGTGGCAGATAAAAGTGGTGCTGGTTCTTATGGAACACGAAATGATATCGCTATTGTAACACCCCCAAATAAAAAACCTATATTTGTAGCTGTACTTTCAAAAAAAGCAGAACAAGATGCAGAATATGACAATAAACTGATAGCAGATGCCACAAAAATCATCTTTGATTTAATATCATAAAAATTGATTCACTCAAAAATAAATTAATATACCAAAATACGATTACAAAAGTTTTATCTTAGAAACTCTCAAAAAGAACCATAGATAAGATTATTTTCAGATAATCATGGATGCAATACTTAGAAGATTTCACCCATATGCTATATATACCATCTAGCTGATGGCATGTCAATAACAAGTGGCTTTCTCACCTGTTTAACTTGTCAAAAACCCCTGAATTTTATCCAAAATTCAGGGGTTTTTTGACAGTCTGATACCACCATTATGGTGGTCAGGGGATCGACAAAACTTAAAATTTCATTCATACAATACAAGCCCTTTCGGCAGGAACAAAAATCAATTTTGCCAATATGGTTTTATCATAATTCTAATTTTCTTCTTTTTCTGACTGCATCTCCGTAATACCTAAACCAAAGTATTTTTCAAAAAATGCTTTCAGTTTCTCAATAACACCTTGCTTTTTCTTGGCTCTGCCACTACCGCCAAAACGGGATACCGGAGGCATGAGCTTGTTAATTTCGGTTCCAGTCGTTTTCAATACTCCATCGCGGAACGCATTGGACACAAATTTTCTGGTTTCTTCTGGTTTGAGCTTTTCTGCCATAATAATTTTAGCAAGGTCATTTTCTTCCTGAGTAAGCACAAATCTGCGCCAGTCAGTTGTAACTTGTGTGTCTACATTGACACGATTGATAAAGGCTTCAATCAATTCTTTCTTGCTGCGAAGCTGCATACTGGCATCTACTGCCTTACGGATCGAAGTGAGAATTTCCTTATCCTCACAGTTGCCCTCATGATATTGCTCGACCAACATCAATATGTAGTCGATATTTGGATCTATATTAAATAAGTGGACACGATTTATAAACAGATGTACCATAATACTAGACACCAAAAGGAGGTATCTTTATGGCTAAAAAAATTATTATGATGAGGATTTCAAACGAACTCTTGTTGATCTCTATCATAATGGCAAAACGCAAGCTTCTCTAATCAAAGAGTATGGTGTTTCTCAAACTGCTCTTTCCAGATGGATCAAGCAATACTCCACTGTTGAAACATCTAATGGTGAAATTCTGACCGCTAAACAGATTCAGGAACTTCAGAAAAGAAATGCTCAGCTTGAAGAAGAAAACCTCATCCTAAAAAAAGCGATTGCCATCTTCACGCTACACTCAAACAAAGATTAAGCACAGTTTATAAGCTTCGATTACAGCACAATATCAAAACCCTCTGCCGTGTTCTCAACGTAAACCGCAGTACTTATTACAAACATTTTTATTCTCTGCCTTCTTCCAGAACCATTGAGAATCAGAACATCAAACAAATGATTCTACACATTTACGCTGACTACGATAAACGCATCGGTGCTTATAAAATTACATATATCTTAGGTCGTGACTATGGCATTTTCATCAGCGTCGGTCGAGTGTACCGCCTGATGCATTCCATGCAGCTTCCGCCTATATCCACAATAAAACCAAAATCCATTTCTCGCCCAAAAGAGTTGTCCGGCTGTTATGCTAATCACCTGCATCAAGCCTTTCATCAAAAAGCTCCCAACTTGGTCTGGACAAGTGATTTTACATATCTCAAAGCCGGAGGTAAGTGGTATTACCTTTGTATCATTATGGATCTTTTTCTAGAAAAATTATCTCTTGGAATATATCATCCAGACCCAATGCAGATCTGGTAATCCAGACCTTTCAGAAAGCATATCATACCAGAAATTGTCCTGCTGGACTGATGTTTCACTCTGATAGAGGATCACAGTACATAACCTTTGCATTTCGAAAACTGCTTGATGAACTGAATGTTGTCCAGTCCTTCTCGAAAAAGGCATATCCTTTTGATAACGCCTGCTGCGAAAGTTTCTTCAAATATCTCAAAAAAGAAGAAACCAATAGGCGTAATTTTCGCACCTATCGTGACCTATACCACTCTGTCTTCCAGTATATCAAAGACTTCTATAACTCTCGCAGACCACATGGTTCTTTAGGCTATCTGATACCAGACGAAATGGAAACAACATTCTGGGAACGACAAGGAATCTAGGCATTCCCAGAAAATATATTTAAAAATCGCGTCTTTTTCATTGACTATAGTTCAAAACCCTATATATATCTATCAAATGTTTCATTCTCCTTTTCAATAAGATTTTTTTCTGTATACTATGTAACTGTTAAAGTGAACAGTTCACATTCTCGGCTCACATTGAGCCATACCATAGCTCACGCCGAAGACAGACCTCCCCCTTTGGCGTTTTTCATCGTTTTTTGAGGGGGGGATTTTTTTGTTCTTTTTCAAATTCATTCAATAAAATAGAGATTGCTGCTTTTTCCGCCATTGTCACGAAACCGATTTTCTTTTTTGATGTATGCACTTCTTTCCAATTCTTGAATGGAACGCTTCACTGATGCCAAAGAAAGATGCAGATCTTTCGCTATGGTTTTCATGGAGGGATAGCAGCTTTTTGTTTCTTTACTGGCACGTTCACAAAGATATAAATAAACAGATACGGCTTTACTGGAAAGCTCTGTATCCTGATAGACCTTCATTTTGTCAATCATAACTTTTTTCCACCCCTTTCATGGTTTTCGATATGTTGCATAACGGCTTATCTTGTTCCTGCATTGGGCGTTTGACGGGCTGTTGGAGAGGATTTTGGGGCAGACCGTATTTTTTTGCAATGGCTTCCTCAATGGTCTTTTTATTTGCGTAATGCACCTTTCTCACCACTGCTTGACGCATTGGATATGTTTCATTCAGTTCGATTCCCCACTCAAAAAACAGCTTCAGCTTCGTTTTCATAGGCTTTACGCCTGTTCTTGTGACGATGAACGTATCTTTTGGCATGATTTTAAGCTCATCTGGCGTCATCAGTGGTCTGCCTGTCATTTGAAGTGACTTGGATTTATCTCTGCCTTGTGAGATACTTCCTGTCATAACTGTCCTATCCCCCAGCGTTTTGGACAGTACATTGGCTGCTTCGGAGTTTGGTGCAAAGCCGCCATATATGCAGACCTGACAGTTATCAATGATGATGTCCGCACCTTCTTTGCCATAGTTCTTTTCTAGCTGTGCCAATGATTGTATGATAGGCACAAAGCTGATTCGTCTGGAACGGCTGGCAGAAAACATCATTTCCGCAGATTGTATAGCTGGCAATGTACCGAACTCATCCAGGAAGAACATAACTCTGTTTGGCAGCTTGCCACCCATTTCATCAGCAATGGAAAGCATTTCTCTGTATAACTGCTGTACGATCAAAGAAATGAGGAAATATTTGCTGTCATCTTCCTCCGGCATAATCAAAAACACTGCTGACTTGTTCCTACAAAACTTTTCCGTATTGATTTTCGTTTCAAAGCAGAGCAGCTGTTCAATTTCAGAATCAAGAAAAGCATTCAGTCTGGACAATGCCGTTGACAGCACAGACGCCATTGCCTGGTCTGAAGTATTCAGGGCGGCACCAGACAGCCATCTTGCTTTATGTTCTTCTGGAAGACGTTCCATCAACAGCTTGAACTGACTTTTGCCTTTCACTTCCGATGGTCCCAATAAATCTTGAATCAATTTGAACACACTGATGATATGCCTTTCTTCGCCTTTTTCTTCTTTCTGTTCCTCTGGCTGAAACAAAATCTCTGCTTCAACATCTTTTTGAAGAATGGCTGTCTGTGCTTTTGGCAAAAAATCTATATCTTTGTCAATGCAGGCTTTTCTCATCTGTGCTATTTCCTTTTTTCGCTGCTCCAAAGCTTTCTGTTTTCGTTTTGCCTGTTCCAACGCAAGAGCGTAAGGTGAGCAGAACTCCGCAATCACCAATATCACAGCAGTGATCAAGCCTTCTGCCGAATCATAGAAGAAAGCATTTTGTCCTGCGTTGGCAGAATCAAATCCACCGGAATTCATAACGGTTTTAGATATTATCTTTGCGTACTTCTCTGCTTTTGCCTTTGCCACAAGGGAATCTGTCTGCAAATATTCATCCATGTAATGGTTCACCATATGAAGCATATTGAAGCCATCGCTTTGGGTTGGATTTCTCAAATCCAGTACAGAAATATCATAGCCATAATATTTTTTTGCGATGGGAGCGTAGCTTCTCAGGAGGTCACCCTTTGTGTCAGTCGTGACAAAACTCATACCTGACGCACAGCAGTATTCCAGATTTGGATATAAAAACTTGGCTGTCTTGCCTACACCGGCAGCACCGATCATCAGTGCATGAACATCTCCTTTCTCCACGATTGCTGTGACTGTTTTCTTCTTTCCGAACTTCATCATATTGCATCCAATGATAATGCCTTGGGGCAGGTCGCAAGGAGGCTTTCGCCTCCAGACCTGTGGTTCATATCTCACTCTCTGAAATGCCGCGTCGATTTCTTTTGGTGTAGCAAAGCTGGCGGAGCCATGCTGTCCATCGCCTACGGTCTTACTTTTGATGTTCAAAGACTTCCTGTCGATCAATAACATACAGACAATAAAGGCACCGAAAATCAATAGCAGCGGCATCAACTTCCATAAGTTCTCCATTTCTTCAACCTCCCATCTCTAATTCCATCTGCTCTGTGGTATCAGGTTCTGTTTTTTGTTCTTCCTTGCTCTGCTCCACAAAACTGTTTTTTCTTTCCAGTTCCTGTGGATACTCCGTTTCCACATAGATGATAGCTCTCATTGCCATATCCGCCATGTTTTTTGCCCATACAAAAAGAGATGGCTGATCTTGAACCGCAAGGGTTTTCAAGTGTTCCATCTCTTCTTTCATTTCCTGTATGCGTCGATCCATTCTCGATTTATCCAAATATGGTTTATATGCCTTTTCCAATTTCTGTATGGTGGTTTGGTACATAGTCAGCTCTGGCAAGTTCTCATCTCGTTTCATTTCACACATCAAGCAGACGGACAAATCTGCCATACGCAAAATGCTGGCAAGGAGTGGTTTTGTGTCAGCTTCTCCTTTCTTTACCAATTTTTCTGCTTGTTTGAAATCTCTTTTGATCTGTTCCAGATAAAAATAAATTCCTGATTTTTCGTATTCCTGTTTACGCCATTTCATATATGGGCTTTCTGTGTTGGCATTCATGATACCAAGTTTTCTGACCGCAACATGGTATGCTGCTTTCTTCGGATGTGACTGTGGAAGGATAGCTTCCACACCATGTTCTGACTTCAGCTGCTCGTTCCAGTCTTTATAGAGAGGGTATTCCCTTTTGATTTTTTCTCCATCATGCCCCTTTTCAATGAGGATATCGTTTAATTTATCACAAGCTTCTATGCCTGCCGCATCGTAATCCAGACAGAGAAAAATCTCATGGATATTTTTTTGTTCTTCCAAAAATTGTAGAAGAGGCTTTGGAGACAACCCATCCAATGCCAGAAAGCTGTCCGTCTTCCAGTCATAATTCTTCAATGTAATAAACGACATTAAATCAATGGCAGCTTCAAACACATAGAGCTTGCTGCTTTCCCCTCGCCAACAGAAACCATACCTGCAGTCAGAACCAGCAACAGTCATTCGGAAGCTTTTTGTCTGCTCCGCTGTGGATTTTTTGCAGGCTGACTTTGGTACTCCGTCTTTTTCTGTTCCCACAAAAACTACGTTGCCATGTTCCTTTTCTTGGTAAAGTATTTTCTGTTCCACAAAACTTTTCACCACATCTTTGGAGAGAAATCTTGTCTGTAAAAGATAGGCAAACAATCGTTTCATATTGTTGTCTTTCTCAGGAAGTATGAATTCAGATTTTTCAGAAGGGCAAGTAATTCGTTCTTGATTTTCCTGTACAACTGCCTTTTCAGTCTGCCTTACGTTTTTTTCATTCTCTTTGTTTCTCTTCCTGCCAAGCCCTGGTTCTTCTCCGTTCAAAAGTTCTTTCATAGCAGTGCGAAAATTCATGCCGTAAAACTCCTGCATAAATTTCAACGGATAGCCGCCTCGCATATTTTTATGATCGTACCAACGGTTCCTTCTGACAGAAATGCTGTCATGTTCTCCTGTGGAGTCTTTGTAGATCAGCACTGACTCACTTCCAGTTTTTCTGAGATGTTCTCCTTTTTGCTGAAGGAATTCCTCCAGATTTGTCTGGTTTGCCTTATCGATCTGTTCCTGGGTATAAAGTGCCATATGCTTCCTCCCTGTCTTTTGCCCTGTCCAGAGCATTTTCTACACTGCTGTAATCAAAGCTGTGTTCCTCATACGCTTCTTCCATTGCTTCCACTTCTTTTTCTTTCGGGAATGCAAATGGTGTTTCTCTCATTAGAAAAACCATTACATCCAAAACACCTTTTTCTGTTTTCAGGTTCCAGTTTGTCTTTTGATAGATTTCATTGGGATAAATTGCTTCCATGTTCTTTAAATCAGATTCTTCCAACTTCCAAATGACTGCTGGCACGATTTCTTCTCCCTGCTCTAGTGTAGGCATAGCGGTTTCATAAAACCTGTGGAATTCCAATGTACAGTCTTTTAGACCGCATTGCATAAACAGTTTTGCTGATGGACAAATCTCCTGTATCTTTTCTTCCTTCATATATCCGTCATAGGTCAATAAATAAATCATGTTTCAGCCCCCTCATACTTCCAATTCCAAATCACTAACTACTTGTTCCTCTACATGGTTATCCATCATTTCTTCTGATTGAGCCTGATTGCAGACTTCTTTTGATTCGATTTCCGTTGGTTCCATCATCTTCTGCCATGCGGAGTTGCCTTCCAGATTTTTTGTCAGCATTTTTCTTGCAAACTTATATTCTTCGCCTACCATGCCAGCTCGCACCAACCAAGTACGCATCATGAATTTATCATTTTGATTCTCGCTTTTCTTTTGGCTGACAGTACGGTTGTTTTCTGCAAAGCTGCTGACGATCTGCGCGAACTGAATATCACTGAGCAATTCTTTTTTATTGATTGTGCTTTTGAAATAAGGAAAGGAAATGATGCCGTTATCTTGATAAGTGTCTGCCACTTGTGAAAAGGGAATTTCTAACGCTTTTTGAAATAATTCCCCTTTGCTCTCATAAAGATTTTCCAGATTGATTTGGTACTTCTCCCAGTTCTCAATACAACTTACATCCAGAAGTAAATTTATTTTTGTAGAGTCATTGACGATAGCACCTCTTAGTTCCAACTGTTCCAAGGCTTTTTCCAGCATTGGAAATTCATTTTCATATAAAAATGGTGAGAGCAGTTTCACTTGGTACATATAGTTTGCTCCCACCACTTTTTCTCCGTTATATTTTTCTGCCTTGATGCTGTCAGAGGGAAGAATACGCCACAGCCTTTGATTTTGATCCGGAACGTTATATCCATTGTCCGACAGACAGAAAACGACTTTTGTATCAAACTGTTCCGCTAAAATCTCTGCCACAGCTTTCCTTGTAATCCCTGTCATATCCATCTCAACACCATATTTTTTCCATCTCATACGCTTCCCTCCTTACATTTTCTGTCCATGGGCTTCTTTCTTTTCCATGATCTTACGCATCAGCTTCTTATCTACATGAATCTGTTGTTTCTTTCTGTCATAATCCTCTTCAATCATATGGCTGATGTGTTTCATCAGAAGCAGGAACTGTTTTTGCGCCTGCATTTGATGATACTTTTTTGTTCGTTCTTGCCAGCTTTCTTGAGGATTTACTATTTCATGATTTCGTTCTTCTGGTTCTGCTGCTATGACTTCATTCATTTCCAACAGTATCAATGCAGATTTCAAAACCATGTTTTTGATATTGCGGAACTCTGGTTCTTCCGCAAGGGTTCTTCTGGCTCGCTCCTGATTCTGATATGTAGAAAGGATATCGTCTTTCAATCCCAGCCAGCTTTCATAGGCTTGTGAAATCTTTTTGTCCTTGCTGATTTCTTTGACGATCTCGTCTACCAGTATTTTATTTTCTTTCTCCAGCCTTCCATAAACCTTTTTGTGTTTTGCTGTTTTCAGTTTTTGAGATAACTCCCAAAGCAAAGCTTCCACTTTTGGATGATCTGTATATTCCATTGTCATTGCCTGTTTCAGTTTCCTGTTAAAGTAATTTTTCAGCTCGTCCCTGACTTCATCTTTCTGCTCATAGATGTAATACAGCTCATCATGGAATATCTCGTTGGCAAAGGAACTTTTTAGTTTCATAAGGTTTTTTGATCCAAGATAACCTTCTTTGGGCTTTTTAGAATAGCACATCAGATGGATATGAGGATGATGCCCCTCATTATGAAAAGCTCCATACCACACAAAATGCTCTACAGGGATTCCCATTGCCTTTGCAATCTCTGGTGCTTTGCCTCGTACCAGTTCTCGCCACATATTGCCATTATCATATCCAAGACGAACTGCATCCTCTCGTTTCAATGACAAAACAAATGTCCAGATGTTGCCGTTATGTTCCGCAGCTTCTTTTGCCACCTGATTCAGATCAATTTCTTTATCTGATCCATTCCACAGTGCGTGTCCCTGTTTTCCTCGTTCTGCTCTTGGTCTTTTGGCAAGGTAGCCAACATAGTTTTCCATGCTGTCTTCCCTTGCCAAACCTTCTTCGGCAATTTTATTGATCAGTTCCATAGCGTTTTCTCTTGTTGGATTTTGCAAGTAGTCTTCATACTCTTGTTCGCAGCTTTCTCTCAATTCTTTATTTGCTTTTAGTTCTTTTTCAATCCATCTCTTCTGGTGTTCAGTGGCTTCTCTTTGTGACTGATTCACCTCAAACTTTTCTGCGTTTGGTCTTGTCGCAACATACTTTACATAGTTTTTTACTTGTGATGGTTTTTTCATTTTCAAATATCTTAGCGATAAAATAAATCTTGGCATATCATCACCTACATTTCAAATTGCATCTCATTGTCTTGTTTCGATTCCAAACTATTTTTCAACTCGTCTTCTGTTTCAATATAGAAGTCATCTGAATAAAAATCTAAATACAATACACCGCACAGTGTTTCAATTCCTCTCTGAGCAAAGCCCTCACCCCAGCCGTCACTATACTGCCCGGCAAAATAATCTTTTAGTATTTCTATTTCCTTCTCATTAAGCGGCTTTTGTATATCGCAGACCATAACACCGTATGCCTTATTTCTTACAGTTTCAATTCTTGGATAGGCTGACTTTACTTTTTCTAACAATTCTTTGTAGTTTTCTCTGCTTCCATAATTAAAGTACTGCATCAGTCCCATGCCTTCATCTAATTCTTTTTTCAAATCTTTTTCAATCATTTGATTGATGTATTCCTCATAAACTGTAATGTCTTCTCCTGTCAAATAATCAAAATCCTTTTTTTCTAAGTCTTCAATGCAATACTCATCAAAATAAGCATCGTATTCCATATCTTTGTTGAAGTCATAATCTATAATGCCCTGCACAGGACTATAAAACTTGTATCTCACTCTTCATCACTCCTTTGATACCTCACAGCTTCTTCCATAGTGAGAATTCCGTTTATCTTTTTTACTTCATTGACGCAATGGATATGAAGTCTTCGCATGGTTGCCTCATCCATGTCATTGATAGCGGCAAGCATACTTTCCAGCTTTGCCATCTCCACTGCGATTTTGAAAAGCATCTTTGACAGTCTGTTTTCGGAAGTTTTCATAATGCCAGATACAGTTTCCATCATCACATCAGATAAAAAATCCATGTGTTTTTCCTGATAAAGATATCCGGAATAAAAATGAATTGCTTTTTCAATAAAGTCACTGCGATTTGTCAAACCTTCCATTACAACCGCAGCATCGCTTTTTTGAACTGCATCTTTGGAAAGCCATACGCTGTATCTTTGTTTTTTATATTCCTCGCTCATTTTATTCTCCTTTCGTAAACTTTGGCACTGAGCTGGTACCAGCACCTGTGCAAAATCGCCTTTTTTCTAAGGGAATCTTCCTATTTTTTGTTTTCATAGCCACAAACCAGTGCCGTCCGCTTTTGACCAGCGTCTGCAAAAAATCCCCGCACTGCGGGGATTTGAGGGATTTTACCGGCTGTTCTGAGCCGGTATTTAACCTGCAAACATTTTTCGCATCTGTCAAAGTTCCCTTTTACAGATATTAATTTCCAATACCCTCTTTTTCCCTTCGCCCAAAATCGGGGCAAATTCGCTCCAAACTGCCTTGCCCTGCAACTACTCCACTTGCTCCGCAAAGCGGCACACAAGGGCAAACAGGGCGCAAAAAAAGGCTAACCTTTTGGCTCGCCTTTTCTTTGTTTTGCTTATTCTATTGTTCTGGATTAGAAAATCATATCATTTTCTTGTGAAATATCCTCTTTTATCGTGTGTTCGTTTGCAATCTCTCCCAGCAGTTCTGCTCTTTGTCAGAACGCATCGCATAAAACTGCCCTGCGTTCTCTGCTGATGTAAGGTGACTGAGATAGGATTTCTTCCATTTCTTCTTCCATACCTTTTAACTTTTTCATGTCTAACCATGAAAAATCTTTTACCAGTTTAATCTGTTCTCTATGGGTTTTCTTGAAAGGCTTGGCTGGTAGATTGGGAGAAAGCGGTTTGATCAGACGTTCCTGTGTGTTATACCACAGTGATGTTCCACAGTCAAATATAGGTGCAACACCAATCCATTCCAATGTAACTGCATTCCGAATCAAGCCAAATTTATTGAAATGCCTGTCCGTATTTCCGATCAGAAAATCCAAAACAATCATTTTTTCTGTCTGCTCTCTTATGTTTTTTACGCCAAGTTGTTCCGCACAATTCAGATAAAATTCATAGTCCGAGAGATCCTTTGGCTTCTTTCTGCTCTACATGATATGGTAAGCCGATACCAATTCCGTTTCAGAAGTAATGAAATCCTGGCAGACAGAAAACGGTTTTTCATGCTCCCACAGCAATGTATACTTCGTATGTGGGATGCACAACCTTTCCGCAATCCCAGAAGCAATCACTTCACATAAAGGTTCCTGCTGGTATGGATTACTTCCGCCTTTTATTAAAACTCGTTTTCCATCTCTGATTTTCCATGCCTTTTCCAACCGACCTTCCAGCACAACATCTGGTGTCATGGTGTCAAAGCATTCTGTAATTTCCAAATTTCCCAGCATCATTTCTCCAAACTGTTCCGAGAAATCGTTGTCAAAAAACTGGATTTGCTCCCATGACAAAGAGGAATCTTTTGGTTTCAACCAATATTGATCTGATAAACTTAACCCAAAACTGTCTTTGAGCAATTCTTTTGATGTAAGAATATTTCTTATATCCAAGACCTCCTGCAGTCTTGTTCGACCTTTTGGTATGGTTCGTCTGCTCCACCACTTTGCCAGAGCCTGCTGATCTGCGTCTTGTTTTTGCATCGTTCCTACTGGCATATGTGCTGCTGCGTATATATTTTTTATGCTTTTGATGTGATAAAACGAGTCCATTTCTATATCTACGACTTTGATTTCTCTATGCATCAATGTAAATTCCACTATCCTCACCTCTGGCTTTTTTAGAATCATACCCATAAGTTCTGTGTCAGTCAAGAAATATACTGCTTTTTACTTGACACCTTTCGTCAACAGAATTTATATACCACAAACGGCTTTGCCGACTTTGGTGAACAGGTGGTTTTTATTTATGGATATTTTTCAATATTTTCTTTCGTACCAATCTGAAAACACATCAGCGTTCTCAGATATTTTTCGTACCGCAAAAGAATTTCATCAGCTCCTTGGACAGAAAAGTTATCTACTCAATCATTATCTATCCATGTTTTTTCGCTTGATTGTGGAAATGGATTTCTGTGCTTTGGAAGATGAAATTGATCAATCCATTTCAGATTTACAAAAGAAAATACAGGATGATTTAGAAAATAACGACAGTTCCATACCCAGGTTTGATTGTCAGGAGACTTCCACTGAAATGGAACTTTGCTGGACTGCACTGGCAGATTCCTTATTAGAACAAGCACTGAAAGAGTTTTATCATGAATATATGCATTCTTATCATCTATCTGTTGACCTAGTCGATTTCAGGCAAACAGAAGAAAAACTCATAGAATATCTGGGAAAAAGTGCTTGGGAAAAGTTTCAGCAGCAACTAATAAATTGTTTTCTTCATTGTTCTTTGATGCAGCTATTTCGCCAAGGTATCGTCATTGAAATCACGAAACGCTTTCTGTCACGGGATTTGGAAACGGATCAGGAGGTCTTTCGCTTATTTATAACACATTTTATCCATAACAAAAGCGACTGATCACTCAGTCGCTTCGTTGAAATCATAAAATTTCTATATCCATTTATTCATCTAACATAGCACAAGCAGTTTCATACTCTTGTTGGCAAGGTAATACTTTCTTTTCTTTTTGCGGAAAAGTAGCATCAAAATTCAGAATATCCTTTTCTTCCGCTTCTAGTGCATCTGAGAATACAACATATCCACTTTTTCCATGCAAGGCGTTTTCTTTTAACGGTAATACCAAAAGACCTTTATAAAAATGTCCATCTGCCATTGCGATACCAAATTTTTTTCCGCCACAAAAACCATATGGTTCATAATGATATGGGTATCCCAGTATTAAGATTGCAGAATATCCCATTTCTTTAGCCTTTTGAATAGAATGTGTAATTAAATTTCTTCCTAAACCTTGTCTATGATATTTCGGAGAAATAAAAACAGGTCCAAAACTTATGGTTGGAAATTCTCCTTGCTCCGTTACAATTTTAGAATGTGTGTAAAATATAGCACCTTCAACAATGCCATCCACCTCAATGACAAAAGCAAGTTCTGGGATAAAGTCAGTATGAGAACGCATTTGATGCACCACATAATGCTCTGCTGCGCCTGGAAAATATAAATTCCAAAATGCTTCTCGTGCAACTTCTTCTGTTCTGCGGTAGTCTTTTGTTTCTTCATTTCGAACAACAATATTCATATATCCCACCTCATTTTCTTTTACGCTGCTCTTTGGCATAGCGTCTGACATTCTTCATACCACCAACATCTTTAAACATGCGCTCACATTTCTTAATTTCAATTTCTTTGCTGTTTAATCCATCATAGCTGCTTTCATGTTGTAGTTTTCGGTAATTCTCCAGCCGTCTTATATCTAATTCACCGCGTTCTATTGCTGCTAGAACTGCACAACCTGGTTCATTGGTATGCGTACAGTTGCGAAATTTACATTGGTATGCCAATGATTCAAGTTCTGAAAATGTTTTTGAAAGGTCTGTACTGTCTGCACCCATTTCTCTCATGCCTGGTGTATCAATCACTACTCCACCAAGGGGACATAAAAACATCTCACGTCCTGTAGTCGTATGGCGTCCCTTATCTCCTTTAGCAATTTCTTGTGTTGCTATTGTATTTACACCTAGTAAACGGTTGATTAATGTTGATTTGCCTACACCGGAGGAGCCAATAAAAGCACAGGTTTGATTTTTGGAAAAATAAGATAAAAATTTTGCAGATATGTCATCCTCAAACATAGATGTTACTATGATATCAGAAAAACATGAAATGCTTTCTATCTGAGAAATCCTCTCTGACAAATCTTCACACAAATCTGATTTTGTCAATACGATAACTGGTGTAGCACCACTGTCCCATGCAATAGATAAATATCGTTCCATACGATTCAAATTGAAATTTTTGTTTAGGGACATACACAAAAAAACAGTATCTATATTGGCAGCAACCGTCTGTGATTGATTGGATACTCCAACAGCTTTCCGCAAAAACAAACTTTTTCTTGTTAAAACCTGGTGGATGGATGCAAATTCTTTTTCCACCGTCACCATAACAAAATCTCCAACTGTTGGAAATTGAACCAGTTCTTCTGTTGTATATCGAAATTTTCCAGAAATTTCTGCAAAAAATTCTTGTTGATCAGTAATCACTTTATATTTCCCGCGATACTGCGCGATTACTCTTGCTAATTGATAATCGGGATATAATTTTGATTCTGTATAAAAACGTTCTGTAGCACCATATTTTTGTAATTGTTTCAATTCATTATCCTCCATATTATATATTCCTATTATTTCAAAGGAAGGAGGTATAAAATACTTACTGCACCTTTCCTCCTTCCATTTTTACAATATCCTTTTTATTTGTATTCATCATAAAAACACTCTCCATTCTTAAAATTTTCCTTATTATATCACAGCCATTTACATCATGTCCATATTGGCAAAAGAGAGCAGATGATACCATCTGCTCTCTTGCCATTAAACGGATTGGATATCCTGCGGCTGTTCTGCTTGATTCTGTTCTTCCCCTGACTCTTTTTCCTCATTTTTCGCTTTTGGTTTACTTACTTTTTCCATTTTCTCACCTTCTTCAATATACTCTCGGACATCTGGCGGCACCAGTTTTCGATACAGTCTGTTCAGTGTTTCTTCCAGTTCCTGCTCCAAAGATACTTCCTTTTTTGCCGCATATCGCTTTAGTGCCAAGTACTTGCTGGTTTCAAACTTAACCTGTATCGCAGAAAGTTTCATGATACTCACCTCCTTTTGCGGTCACATCTGTGGTTCCACATAGTCTTCTTTTTCTGAAATCTCACACCCAATCTCCTGAAACTGATCCAAGTTCGGCAGATAGCCGGAATAAACTTCACCACTTTTTTGGTCATGGCTGATCAAAACACCAAACTCCGCATCCTCTTTTTGGATAAACAGGCAGTGCAAAGTCATCTGCTGATCAAAATACTGCAGTTCTTCGTTATCCGTAATGAAGGAAGCCTCCTGCTTGATGTTTTCTCCAAAGAACCAGAAGTCCTCGTCACTAAGAGAAATGATTTTCTCGATTACCACACAGCCTTTGTTTGGCTCATCAGGGTTATAGTAAAACATCGCATCTCCTAGCTCGCGATAAAACAGATTCATGGCTGCTACGCCTTCATATTTTTGCTCTGTTGTTTTCATGCTGTCATAGGAATGTTCTGGTTGCTTATGATAGAGGATCATATCACAGGCATCAAAATCCATTCGGCATTCAGATATCCTCTCATCTGTCTGAAGCAGATCTTCCAACAAATTCACATACATAAGCTCATCCGAAATCTCTCCAACAGAGAATCTGCTGCTTGCTTTTTCATTGGAAAACGAAGATAATATTTTTTCTCTTACCTCCAAAACCGGCTCCAGATATCCCTGCAGCACTCGGATTTCTTCTTCACGGAAGTTTTCCAGCTTTGCCATCAAACTTTCAAAATGTGGTTTTCTTTCTTGATTCATACTGTTTCACCCCTTTTCTTAAAGTTCCGGCTCCATAGAAGATTTTAATTCTTCTCCCATTTCAAATTTATTTGCGAGGTAATCACTGAGCCATGTACCGCCAAACTGCTGGTGGGTATTGATTCTCCACATGGCAAGCTTTCCTACATCCAACTTGACATCGTCCATATCAAACAACAAATTTGTTAATCCTTCGTTTTCAAAAACATAAACATTTTTGAATGTATCTCCTTCCAGCAAAATACCTGACTCTGTCAACAGTTCATTGACACCATCTTCCCACTCTTTTAAATCTCCGCCACAGCCTTGAAGAATCAATCCTTCTTTATCCGTCATTTTTTTCAATTCTCCTACCGTAATTTCTTTCATCATATTTTTCACACTCCTTTACAATCTGCCAAACCCATAAAAATGCTTCACCCAATAGGAATTCCCCAAGTTTGCATAGCCGATGGGATCGCCGCAATGCAACATTTGATTGTCCCCAACATAGATTCCAATATGGGTTACGGGGTTGCTGCTCTGATATGTTCCTGTAAAAAACACCAAATCTCCTGGTTTCACCTCGTCTTTTGACACCGGTGTACACTGGTTATAAATCTGCTGTGCGGTTGTTCTGGGCAGGTTATGGACTCCAGAATGGGTATATACCCAACATACAAAACCGGAACAATCGAAACTGGTTTCCGGTGTACTTCCGCCCCATTGGTAAGGAAAGCCGATATATTTCGTGGCTTCCTGCATCAACTGTGCGAATGTGGCATCGTTGAATGCTTCCCCAGGAATGCCTGTGATTTTGTCTGTCGCAGAGTATCCATACTTGATAAAGAGATATAGATTTCGGATTTCCACCTTTTCTGTTTCCGTAAACTCATAGGAAAGGTAGTCTTCCAGTTCCTCATAAATCTCGTCCTCTTCTTTTTCACCCACAAAACAATCCACAAAGCCCACATAGAATTCCTCATCAAAATCTGTCAGATCCTTTGTAAAATAGAGGATATAAAAAAAAGACTTGACTTTGATATCGTCAAATCCATCTTCTTCCAATGATTCTATCGTCTGATTCAATTCCTCAAAGGCATCAATCATTTCTTCCATAGCTTTGGAAAGTTCCGCATCGATATCCGTTGGAATAGGTCCTCCATCGAATACGATTCTTGCAACCTCCTGACTGAATCCTGCTTGTGTATTGAAGATAGAAACCATAACCAGCAGCGGTATCAGCATCACGATTACAATACCTGCCACAATACTTGCCAGCAGTGTCCGCACTCGTTTGTCTTCTGCCAGCTCCAACGCTTTCTTCGTCATAACGGCAACTGCCATAGGACTTGCCATTTGCCTCACCTTCTTTTATTTCTTAAGACATAACATCCATTTCGTCTTCTGGATTCATTTCCATAAACTCATCCATCGTACAGGTTTCTTCCAGATAATTGATGCCGTCTTTCAACGGATAGTATGCATCATCTTCCAAAGGAAACGGTTTTTTTGATAAAATGGTACCCCAGTGATTTATGGAAACAACCTTCTCCAGCGTAACTGGATCGCCACTAAAGCACTCTGACTCTCTGACATCATAGCAGTATAAATCAAAAGGCACCGTATCTCGATCGATACGTGCATTGGTAAAAATCACCACCACATTATCAATTTCTGCCAATTTAAAGTCTTCATCTCTTGCATCTATCATCATATTTACCACTCCCTTTCATTTACTTACCTCCAGCACTGCCAAACAAATCCTCTTTATACTGCGGTGCTTTTACCACCAGATGGTAAACTTCTGAGCCATGACGAAACACACAGACACCTCTTAAAGGACTGCTGATCAGGTCGAACAGACAATCATCCAGCCTGAGCATTTCCATATATTCCTTCTTGGAGATATTCCCTGGGTTAAACAAAAACTGATGTGTTGGAATGGCAAACATGGGTTTTGTCATTTCTCTCACATCAGCTCTGTTGAAGTCTTCGATATTCTGGCTGGCAATAATAACTGCACTGCCTTTTTTACGCACACGCTTCATGGCGTTTCGGATGTATTCGATGGCAGTCATGTTAGTCAAAAACAGGTACAGCTCATCAATAAATGCTGCCGTATTCCCTTTGGACAGCAGGGCATCAGACATAAAAGAAAGGACATTGAACAGCATTGCGTTTCGTATTGCCGTATCCGCATCTGTAATGCCCTTTGTGCCAAAACAGATAAATCGATTGCTTGTGATGTTGGTGTGTCCGTTAAAAAACTTGCTGTCAGCACCAATACAGATCGATTTTAATTTCAAGCATAAATCCCTGACCGTTTCTCTGGTATAGATATTCCCCTTCCTTTCTTCATATTGGTTCAGTTCCTGTTCTGCCAGATGATATAAATCTGACAGTACTGGGTAGTCTGTGTGTTTTAATCCTGAAAAGTCAGTATCTTCTTTAATACCTTTGCTTTCATATAATTTCTCCAGAAAGATTTCTAGAACATCAATCTCCGCACTGGTAAAGTCTTTATAGGCACGAAAAAAATCACGAAGGAATGAAATATGCCTTGGCAGTACGGAACCGCTGTCTTCCTCCCAGCGTTTTGGTTCCAGTATGTTGATGATGTACTCTCCCTCCATCAAGTCGATATAACAGCCATCCATATTGACTGCCAAATCTTTGTACTCAAGTTCAGGATCAAGGCAGACGATATCCATTCCACTTTCTCTCATGTTGCAAAGGAGCAGTTTCATGAGATAGCTTTTGCCCTGTCCGCTGTTGCCAAGTATTAGTATGTTGGCATTTGTCTTGTCATCTGTTCTTCTTTGAAAATCAATGAAAAGGTTGCTTCCATATTTGTCATGTCCGATATAAAAGCCTTGCGGATCGGCTTTTCCTGAATAGTTGAATGGATAGAGATTGGCAGCACTACTTGCTGGTATGACTCTTTCGAACTGCTCATGGAAAGCATTGTTTCCGCATGGCTGTGTACTCTCGAAGCCTTCTTTCTGTCTTAGAAATAATTTATCTACAGATATCTTAGAGCGTGTCAGCTCCGCCTCCACTTCTGCCTGCATTTCTTTCAGCTTCTCCAGTGTGGGCGTTGATATTTCAATGAATACAGCACAGTGTACCAATGGTTCTCTGTCCCTGTGCATCTGTGCGATTAAGTTCATGACATCGTTTAAGTTTGACTCTGCAATAATCTCCTTTTGGATGTTGCCAGAAGAACGGTTCATTCTGTTCCTGCTGGCTGCGTTGGAAATGATTTTTCTTTCCTCCGCTGGTGTAACGTGTCTGGTATAAACTCTTAATGTAACGCCGGAACGGTCACCCAAATGCCTGAGCAATGCCTGTTCTTCTGTGTCCGTTGGATATTCACGCACCACCCATGTGCTTCTGAAACTGCTGCCGCAGATATAGTAATCAGGGTAGAACTTCAGCACAGAAGGCGCGCACATATCCAAAAACTCTTTGATCCTGACCTGCTCTTTTTCTTCTTCCGTTTTGGGAATATAGGCTTTTGTTTTCTTTGTTCTGCTGATTTTCAACGGTATTCATCCTCCTTTACAAATCTCTCGCCGTCATAATCATCGAAATAAACTTGCGTGATATTCTGTACGAAATAAACGGCATAGAGCCTTTTGATGTCCTCCTTACTTGCCTGACAGTAGGAAAATCCTGCATCCTTCAACAGCTTCGTCATTCTGCTGATGCCTGTCTGTACTTCATTTGTTTCTGGATTATAGTTGCGAAAGCGGAGGATAAACAAAAACTCCCTTGCGGAAGCCGTCTGTATCTGTACTCTGTCCAGATGGATCAGGTCTTTTTCCAATATTTCTCGTACCTTGGGGCTTTCTTCTTCCTCCAGACGCTCTTTGTAAAACATTTTGTTCTGGTCGAAGTTTTCTCTGGAATTGATGCAGGAAAACTCAATGGAGTCCAGTCCTTTGATGACACTGGACATCGCTATGATTTTTGTTTTTACTGCTGTTTCTGATAGTACCGCAATGTTATCCGGCTGTACCAGAAAGTAAACCAGATACTCATTGCCGTATGTTTCCACGCCAACCCCGTCAATATTTCTGGCGCCTATTTCTTCTCTGGTAGATTTCTTCTTTCCAATTCTCATTCTTGTCATCGGCAAACCTCCAATAAAAAATCTGTTGTGTTGTCACAAAAAATCGAAAGGCAAAGCGGATGTAGTCCGAGATATTCAGTTCGTTATCAATACGCAGTGTCAAAAAGGCGAACACGCCAATAAGAACACCAGGCACAATCCAGTCCAAAGCTGCCGCAAAGACAGCTGACAGGACTGCACCTATGATGATAATCAGCATATCTCGCAATGTCCAAAGGAACATGGTGCTTTTGCCTTTCAGGTTTTCTGGGTAGATATACATTGCTTCTCACCTGCCTTTTATACCATCTCACAGCACTGTTCTGTTTCTCCAAACACCGCATCTTCGATATCCGCAATGGACAAATCTCTGCCTAAAACAGTAATGCCGTTCTCATAGGCAATTTTGATTTCCTCACGCATTCCTTCCGAAATGATGCTGCCGCAAACCAAAAGTTCATCACACCTGCAAAGAAGTGCTTTCCCCATTTCCTGCCCGAGCCAGCGTTCATCTGGCACTTCATCGTTCAAAAACTGTGTGAAAACACAATGTGGTGCGATGGCACAGTTGCCTTTCATTGCTTCTTCTCTGGCGTATTCGTTCGCCTTTGCTATGTTTTTTTCCGGTTCTCCTCTTAATGGAGAACAGATATATACCAGTTTCATTTCAAAAACCTCCCTTACATTCCCATGTTCATACCCATATCTGTGTCTTGATTTATGTCTTCTTTCTGCTGTTCTTCCAACAATTCTTCTGGTGTGAGCTTTCGGAAACTGTCCTCACCGTATACCACACCAAGACCTCTGCCGTTATCCCAATCTGGAAATACGGTCCCCATATCATCCACGAACTTGACCGTTCCTCTTGTTCCGTCAGGTATCGGATTATATGGATCATCCATGTGGATCAGCTGAATTCTGGTACCTGGTGGGAACAGTTCTTTTGCTCTTTCCGCCATTCTTCTCCCATTATCTACCCACTTCATAGAACTCACTCCTTTATAATAATTTTTCAGGTCATCTGCTTGCGATTCTTCCTACATTACGTGCCATATTGACTACGGAATTTACGGAATATACCGTACTCATTGCGTTGAAACGCATACTGGTATCCAATCCAAAGTTCTGTGCTATTCTCGGTACCTCTGTGCTGGAAAGCATCAATCCGATGCCAAGCAGCATATTTGCGTTATAAGTAACTAGCCCTGCAACCAGTACAATGGTCTGTAAAAACGCTGTCAGGCAGAGAGCAGCTACCTGTTTGCACCAAGACACGAATCCGTCGCTGTATCCTCTTGGTACACTGAACAGATAAAGACTGCCAGTTGCCATCATGACAAGAAGGATACCGCCTCGTTTTAAGTTTGCGAAAAACACTTTGATGACCGCATATCCAATCAGTATGACAAACACGATAGACACCACCACATTGGCACCAGGCGTTTCAAAGCTGCCCAGCACCATAGTGGCAATGGCACCAAGTTTTCCTGGTGAATCCGACATACCAGCAATGGCACCAATCAGTTCATTTGACAGATTAATGCAGAAGACATAAAGGTCGATAGGTACTACAGTAAACAGGCTGACGGCGAAAAAACCTTTGATGATATTTAACGCCAAGTCCTGAAAACTTCCTTTTCCTCTCCGTGCATCAATGGCTGTGTCAAACACAGCCACTACAATACCAACGATATACAACGCCCAGGCGAAATAATAAAAAAAGAGCAGGATTGCTTTGATCCAATCCAGCTCAAAAAGTTCCGCCCCCATCATATTGATCATACTGAAAAACTCACCGAAGAATGTGATCAGTTTGCCGTAGATCCAGTCACAGAACTGATCCAGCACACCGTCTACGGCAAAGTCCAAGCCAAACATATTTTTCATCACCTTCGCTTTCTGTTATTCCATGTTCATACCACCTTCTATGTGTTCCTCTGAAATCTCTTGTTTTGTCTGTGGTATCAAGTCCAGCACCTCTCCGTCTTGCTCCAAAATTTTACGCATAGTTTCAATCAGGCTTTCCATATGTTCCTGCCATTTGTTCCAGTTGGTTTCTTCAAACCACCCGTTCCATTGATTGTCCTGCGTATTTTTTCTTGCGGATTCCAATGTTTTGGAAAGATACTCGCACATCTCTTTAACGGATTCCTTTTCCACAAGAAACGAAACCACTTTTTCAAAGGGGTTATTCGGGAGATACTCCCATTCTTCTATAGTACCATTTTGAAAGCTTTCCATCAGTTCCGCAATCAGCATTGTACTGCTGTGGGACTCTCCGTTTTCCGCGGCAGGCGGTCTGCACCATTCGTCTAATTTCAGCTGTTCCAACAATTCCTTTAAGCGCAGACAGCCGTCTTCCGGAATATGGTTTCTGATCCATTCCAAGGCATCCAGACCTTCATCTGATTCAAATGCTTTTACACCCCAGCATCCCATAATTTCAGCTCCTTTCTTTTTCAAATTCCAAGAATATTCCAGATATAAGTCGGTGCTGTAATGGCAAACACCAGACCAAAGAACAAGATTGCCACTGGTGCAAAATCAAATTCGCCATGTTTTTTGTAATCAAAGTAAGCCATAGCTAATTTGACAAAAAGCAGGATCGCCAGCACACAATCCACCACTGGAAAGATAACGTTATTGGTTACGGTTTTAATCTGTGTTGCTGCTGTTTTCCAAGTGCTTTCAATGGCTGTGGAAACCTGACCACTATCTGGTGCCGCAAATACTGGCGGTGCAAATATAATCACTGCCATAAGCACAACCACTGTCAGCAAAAATACTCTTTTCCATCTTACTGCCATTGTTCTTCTCTCCTTTCGTAGAAAAGGGGCAGTCTTCCGACTGCCCCAGAAATCATATTTTTAATAACCTGTTTTGGGAAGCGTTACTGGCGGTGTATTCACAGTCCACACCGTTGTGTTCCAGCTGGTCTTTGCGCTTTCCCATTCGTTGCCGTATCTTCCGCCTACATCTGCTCTATTGACGATACGGTAATCTTTCGGCATATTCGGCATTACCTGACAGAATACAGACATATTTTCAAGCATCTTGAAGCCAGGGCTTGCCTTCGGGAATTCCAGACGCACGTCTGTGACATATTCTCCATTTGCCAAGCCAAGTACATTTGGATGGAGACTGTATTCATAACTATTCTTTGTCAAAAGATTTTCCGCAAGCACACGATAATCCCTGTAGTTTGTTTTATAAGTGATCTTATAATACATTCTTTCGGAATATGTGCCTGTAACAATCTTCAACGCTCTTGTGGCATCTGTTGGAATCCTGTCATGAATATAGAAGTTTTCCAAAGTGCCGGTGGAACCGTTTTGCACTTCATAAATGTCATACTGGATGGTCTGTCCAGGAGATGCGGCATTTGGTCCTTTTTTCTGAACGGTCAGGTTCAAAGAAATGCTGCTGTTCAGCACTTCAAATCTGACGATATCACCGTTGTGCCTGATTTCTGCCAAAAGTGTTTTATCATTCAAAGCGTAATATCTTGGTGCAGATACTTCTTTGATGGTGTAGACACCTACAGGCAAACCTTTTGATGCCGCAACACCATTGCTGCCGGAAGAAATCTTGTCTACCAAATTTCCTGTGGTATTATAGATTTCAAATACTGCACCAGACAATGGAGAACCGGCAGGAAGACCTGTCAGTTCATTGAACTCAGAAGAACGTTTTGTAATAACGATCTGACCGACTTCCGGTGTATTCTCCCACTCGATTTCTGTTGTTCTGCCTTTCTGCACATAGAATGTTTTCTCGCTGTTGTCAGAGATATAGCCTTCTGCAGGCTCTAATTCTCTGAGTTTGTACTTACCTTCCGGCAATTCTTTTCTGATCCAGATATAGCCTTCGTCATCTGTTTCAAACTGACCGATTGGTTCATTGTCACTGTCATATAACAGGAATTTCACTCCTGGAATGCCTTCTCCTGTGACAGAGTCGATTTTATGGATCAATACAGAAGACATTGGATCATTTTCCACTTTTAATGTTGTTCTCTTGCCGTCTTTGATTTCCACTTCTTTTGCTTCGCTGTCAAGTTTGTAGCCTTTGGCTTCTTTTGTTTCCTTTACCAAGTATGTGCCTTCTTCCAATCCTTCAATAACAATCAAGCCGGATTCATCTGTTTCATAGTATCCGATCTGCTCGCCGTTGAATTTTGTCACGAGGAATTCTACGCCCTCAATAGGATCGCCGGTCCTGCTGTTGGTTTTCTCAATGACCAAACCGGAATATGGCTGATTTTCCACTTCCAAAATGGTTTGTTTGCCGGATTTGACTTCTACCGTTTTCGGTTCTTTGTCCCAGTGATAGCCTTCCAATCCTTCTGTTTCTGTTACAGTGTAGTAGCCATCTTCCAAATCAGAGATATAGACCATACCTTCTTTATCTGTTTTGAATGTGCCGATTTTCTCACCATTCATTTTAGAAACTGAGAACGATACACCTTCCAACGGTTCCCCTGTTTCGGAATCTGTTTTTACGATTTTGATTCCTGAAAGCGGTTTGTTGTCAAATGTTACCACCGTTGGCACGTTTGTTTTTACTTCAACGGTTTTTGGTGTTTCGTCTAGGATGTAGCCTTCCGGCGCTTTTGTTTCTCTTACCACATACCAATCTGGATCAAGTGTCGGAAGCAGAATTGTTCCTGTATTATCTGTGGTGTACTCACCTACGTGTTCCCCGTTTTGTTTCTCCACGAAGAACTTTGCACCTGGCAATGGTTCGCCTGTCACAGCGTCAATTTTCTTTACTACCAATGATGTCATCTTTTTATTGGTGAACTCCAAGGTATAAGTTTTGCCATAATCCAGCGCGATGGTTTTGGACTGTTCCTCCAGCACATAACCATCCGGTGCCTTTACTTCTTCTACGATATAACTATCCTTAGCGAGGTAGGAAATCGTAATGGAGCCATTGCTGTCTGTGGTAAAGATGCCATTGTTTCTTCCAATGACATCGCCTTTGGATGTTGTTACCTTAAACTGCGCACCAGACAATGGATTACCGTTATCTGCGTCTTTCTTCAAAATCACGAGAGAGCACATAGGCTGGTTCTGGAAATGCACTTTGTATGTAGCACCATCTGTACCAATTTCAATGGTCTGCGGTTTTGTATCGCAGGCATATCCTTCCGGTGCAATGCGCTCAGTTACTACATAACTGCCTGGTTTCAGATTTGGAATCAGGATTTCGCCATCACTGTTTGTAGTATACATACCGTTGCTGTTTCCAACCACCGTTCCATCACCTGTTGTTACTTGGAAAGTGGCATTGGATAATGGTTTATTGGTCAAGGCATCCACTTTTGTGATGAGCAGAGATCCATAAGGATAGTTTCGGAATACTACCTCTACCACAGATGTTCCGTCTGCTTTCATATTGACTGTCTGCATATCTGTTTCTGCGATAATGTAGTTATTTGGTGCTTTCGCTTCTCTGACTGCATAAGCACCTGCTTCCAATCCAGTGATAACGATAACACCGGAATGATCAGTTGTTGCCGTGCAGATCAGTTTGCCGTTTTGACCACTTGTTTCACCCGTGATTCGGAATACTTCAAAGGTTGCACCATCCAGCATTTCCCCTGTGTTGGCATCTGCTTTCTTGATAACCAAACTGTTCAGAGGATAGTTTACGATACCGTCTACCACTTCGTAATCATTCCCACTTGTGATTTCAATACCGTCGGTCGTTGTACCGCCGCCTATGCCACCAGTACCGCCGCCACCTGCGATATTATCATCCTTCAGATAAGAGTTATCGCCAGGGTTCAAATAAATACGTGTTACAGGGTTTGTCGGTTTTTGGTAGCCCTGTGCCGGAATGGTTTCTGTTATGATATACCAGCCAGGTTCTACATACGGCAGTTTGATTCTGCCATTTTCATCGGTCTTGAATGTACCGACTGTTGTAATTGCACCATCGTCTTCCTCATGCTCAATCTTGAATGTGGTGTTTGGAATACCCTTATTGGTCGTATAGTCTGTTTTCTCGATGATCAATGTGGGGTATTTGATGTTCTCAAACATCAATGTTTTATGATCTCCTGCTTCGAGTTTTACTCTCTGCGGTGTGTCATTAAGAATGTATGGTTTCGGTGTAGAAATTTCTGTGATCTCATAAGTACCTGCTTTCAGCCCAGGAATCACGATCATACCGTTTTCATCGGTAGTAGCTGTTGTAGGCTGTACGCTGGTATCGTCTACTTCCTTGACTTCATACACAACACCTGGAATCGGTTCTTTGGTCACAGAGTCGATTTTCTTGATTGTCAGTTCTGGCAATTTGATATTGTCTACCTTCACGATGATTTCACCATCGCCAGGTTTCGCAACAATCACTCTGTCAGGGCTTGTTTTATCAGAGAACATATATCCAGGAGGTGGATTCAGTTCTTTGACCACATAAGTACCTGGTTTGATATAGCCGGAGGTAAATTTACCGTTTTCGTCAGTCATACCTTCAACAACTGGACGTGCGGTATCAGCCTGCTCATAGATAGCAAACTGAGCACCTGGCAATTTTTCGCCTGTTTCTTCATCGTATTTTTCAACGGTGATGCTGGGCATTTCAAGGTTTGCAAATAACAAGGACTTGCTATCGCCTGCATTCAGTCTGATATCCTGATGTTCGCCTGTCAGCACATAAGGCTCTGGTACAAAGACTTCTGTTACGGTATAAACATCGGGATCAAGGTACCCAAGTTCGCCACCTTTCATACCGACTGTTACTTTGCCATCTGCACCTGTTGTTACGGTACCGATCAAAGTTCCGTCGGATTTCTTGATTTCAAACTTGGTGCCTGGTACTGGATCACCTGTCTGTCCGTCGATCTTTTCGATGGTAAGCACAGGTTTCTTCAGGTTCTTCATAACCACCTGAACATTCTTGTCTTTGCCAAGGTATACGGTCTGAGGGCAATCACCCAATGCGTATCCTTCAGGTGCAGTTACTTCTGTGATTTTATAAGTACCTACGGGTACATTTTTCAGTGTAGCAACACCATTTTCTGTTGTGACTGTGGTTGTGTAACTGCCGTCTACCTGTTCTACTTTGAAAGTAGCTGGATCAGTAATGACTTCGCCTGTCTGCTGGTCGATCTTGATGATAGTCAAGCCTGGAAATTTACTATTCAAAAATTTTAATCCGGCAGCCTGTCCATTTCTTACGGTTACATATTGAGGTGTCTGATCCAAGATATATCCTTCTACAGTGGATACTTCTCTTACAAGATAGGTACCGTCTGGTACATCTTCCCATGTGATTTTTCCTTCTGCATCGGTTTTGCCTGTTGCTCTCCAAGCCCCTTTTCCATCGATCTGCATGATTTCATACTGCACACCAGGAATTGGTTCACCTGTTTCTGCATCTTCTTTTTCTGTCACCACAATATGCGGCGGATAATCACGAAATGTTGCCGTTGCTGTTTGATCCGGCTCTACCGTAATGACCAAAGTGGTTGGCTCAGTCAACTGATATCTATTATTGGTAGAGCGTTCTACTACCGTATAGGTACCAGACTCCGTAATATTCGGTTCCCAAATACCAGATTCATCTGTGGTACCTGTATCAATTAAATGCCCCTGTGCATTATAACAATCAAATGTTACACCTGCCAAAGGGGTTGCATTATCTGTGGCATCCAGCTTGATGACTTTTAGTTTACCATCACCGGATTCATCCGTTTCAGTAGACTTACCAATTACCATTTTGGCATTAATAGTAATGGGCTGATTCGGCATCCCGATTTCCATATCCTGCACTTTGCCATCCAGTCCATTCAAAGGCTTGCCGATCAAGATAACATTGGAATACAGATTTGCCGAAATCTTTACATTTGCTTCCACACTGCCACCAACAGGGACAGAAGTCTTGGGAATACGGATCGCAAATGTTTCATCACCTTTGAACTGTGTTTTTTCGATGCCATCTTCACCTGTAATGATTGTTCCAACTGGATAATCACCAGTCAATTCGACCTTATACTTTGTGATTTTCTTTCCAGAATTACTTGTTTCCTTTACCTGAAAACGCTGTACAAAGTAGTTTCCTTCTTCCACTGGTTCTTCATCCACCTTAATCGTACCGTATACTGCTGCTTTTACTGGTTCAGGATTATTCAATGCTAGATCAACCAGTTTGTTAAATAAAGCTGTCACCTGTGGTTTATCGGGTGCATTCCATTTTCCTCGGTCTGTGTACTGTGATACACCAATCACGCACCAAATGGCTGCCTTTGTAGCAGCATAGGCTTCTTCTTCACTGTTTACACCTAATTCCTGATACGTTTTATATGGAATGCTGTTATTGATGATGGCGGCAATTTTTTCATTTGTTTCTGCGCCAGCCACATTCAAGTCATACTTTCCAGCAAAGTATTCTCCAGGACCAGCCTTATTGGGATCAACACAAAATGCTGGATTTTTATTGCCTTCCTCGTCATACCACCACGCAGAGGAATGCAATACATTCCTTCCATCATATTTTATATCATTGATATCCTTGCCTTTAACAACAGTAATTTTGGTGATATCACTGCCTTCTTCTGCAGCATGAACCGTTGACAAGGAGATTGTTGGAATGGCAATAAGCATCGCCAGCAAAAAAGCAATGATTCTTCTTGTTTTACACATTTGGGTTCCCTCCTTATTGATTTTTGGCATTAAAAAAAGAGATACAATTTGATTTTTGTATCTCTTTTTTGCCTGCTCTATTCACTTCTATTTGTTACCTTGCAAATATCTGTACCCAGTAACTGCCATATTCGCTGTCTTTATCATACAGGTATGCAACACCTGTATAAGTATATTCAGGATTTAGATAATTTTCTCTATGACCATCTGATTCCGTCCAATTATCTACAGCCCATTTGGGTGTATTGGCAAAGCCTGTGATATTCTCACCGATATAGTTTCCTTCAAAACCTGCTTCATTTGCGGCTGTTTTTGCCTTTCTTCCGTCAGGACGTGTATGAGAGAAGTTTGTTACAATTTCTTTTACCCTTACATCTGCTGCTTCCATCAAAGCATCATTCATTTGAAGCTTATTTAACCCATTCTTTTCACGTTCTTGGTTGATACGGTCAATGACTTCTTCAGCGAATTCATCACGCTTTGCATTCTGTTCTGCTGCATATTTTTCTGTTCTTTGACGCTGTTCCTCTTCAATCGTAAGAGTTGGCTTTGTTTCTGGCATTTCCTGTTGTTCTTGGTTCTTCACCGAAGCAACATTTGCCAGGATTTCATTGTATTGTGGCAGTTGTTCAGTTGGAGTAGTTTTGATTGCAACGGTTTTTGTTTCTGCATCCCACTGAGCATCTGCATACATACAATCTGCCAAATCTCTGATTCCTACTAATGTACGATCATTGATTACTTTTGCGGGAGCAGAAACTAGTAAATCTTCACCTTGTGTCAAAATATGTGTTGCGCCCCAAACTGACTTTGTTTTTGTTTTATCTTCGATGTTCAGACTGCTGTGATAGCCTGCCATATATCTATCAGTAGATGCAATCGGCTTTGTAAAGATAGCTGAATGTTCTATTTGGAATGTGCCATCTACAACCGTATCTCCGTAATATGTGAACCATTCCACTTCCCAGCCCATTTTTTCTGCTACATCTCTGATTGGAACCATGATACGACCATCAATATTCACTGGCTGCTGATCCTCAAAATTGACCTTTTCCCCATCAACTGTAACTGTGATCTGGTCAGCAGCGAAAGCACATGGTACTGTACCTAATACCATTGTGGCTGCCAATATGGCTGCTAATCGTTTTTTCATATTTTTCACGCTCCTTTTTCTTTTTCACTGCATTTTGAATCAATTGGAAACCGTATACTCTGTCAAAGTCTTTCTATATTTATTTCGCCTCCTTCCCTTTGTTTTCCTTTCAATATCATTTATATTGGAAAAGCATTTACACTGCAAGCAAAAGATTATTTCTGCACTGCCTGCACGCAAAGACGCTGATCGCCCACATCTTCCACACAGGTAATCAATGTCAGGCGGTTGTCACTGGTGTATTGAAGTTTTGACCAGTCCGTATCGGCAATCTTTGTAATGGATTTTACCACATAGGTTCTTGTACCAAGTTTTGTGGTATAGGTCATTTCATCGCCAATATCCAGTTTTTTCAGTTTTCCAAAGTAGTCATTGGTACCTCTGTTATGTCCTACCAAACCGATATTTCCATTCCAGCAGGAAGTGGAAGCCAAATGTCCCACACCTTTTTTCATCGCTGTGAAGGTATCACCGTCATAGGCGGTTACCGTCAGCCCAATTTCTGGAATCTTCAATACGCCAATGCTCCCATCGCTGTTTCGCACCTGCTCAATGGTTGTTAAGGGATACTGCAGAACTTCGTCATATACCTGTTCCGGAATCTCATTTGTCACATAGCCGTCTGAGGAAATATTCGCTGTATAGCTTCCACTAGTACCACCACCATAGGCTGCACCTGAAATCAGGCTGCTTGGACTTTGGGTGTAAGGATTGATTGGTGCATTTACTGGTGCGTATGTAGTGTGGTTAATGGATGGCGCATTTGGTTCCACTACATTGGCACCATACTCTGAATCATAAACTGTCTGCGGCGATACATCGTATATGTCCCTGAGATAATCTGGTATCTCTCCCTGAATATTGATATTGGATTTTCCCACAATAACAAACTCCTCTTGATTCTCTGTTTTGTAATTGTAACTTAAATCTGAGTCAAGAGCATAAGCTGGAACGCAGAAAAAAACTCCGCAAATCATAGGGAAAACCATTGCTGTTTTTATAATGCTTGGGACAGAAATTTTAAACTTTTTCACTCTATTCCGCATCCAACACACCTCCCAAATCCAGCTCAAATCGATATTCTCCTTTTTTCTCATTGACTCTGTGCTTGACTGTCATGTCTTTATAAGTCACACTGATGTTCCTGCCGAAAAGTGCCTTTGTTGTTTTCTTGTCCAGCACAAACTGGAATACATTGCTTTGAATCAAGTCCTCAAACTCATTCAAATCAATGACAGGTTGCTTTGGATCGACATTTTGTCTTCCGATGCAGATATACTCTTTGTCAATGAGATTATACACATCAGCCCCTTGCCTGTTTTTCAGATAAAGCAAAAGCATGGCAATGGCACAGCCCAAAAGCAGTACCGCAATAATGCCTGTTACTGCTTTTAATACTGGCGGCATTCCATTTTCTATCAGCTTTCCTGCGTAAGTAATGGTAAAGGTTGCCGTATCCGCCGTTGTCTTCGTTACATTGCCTTTGTATCTTGCTGTGGACACATAGCCCGTAGGCACCTGCGAGCTGAATGTTTTTGAATAAGTAGCTACTGCCTTATACTCTGTGGGTACCAAAGTATCTCCGGCAAGGGATGTTCCCATAACGGTCCAGCTGACATTGGTCAAGGGCAATGTATATCCATCTTTTACTGTTGACTGAGCAACGTAAGAAGGATCGGCATACATCAAGCCTGGGTATTCCTTTGTGGCAGATACCGTATAATTCTTGGTGGTATAGCCTGCTACCTCTGTGACGATGCTGCCGGTATCCAGTGTCAATGTACCCTGATATCCATCTTTGTCGTATGTTTTTGTTGCTGGAAAGAGTTTGATGACATCTTCCAGATTTTTGGAACCGCCTTCTGCCTTAGCGTCTTCTGTGACTTCTTTTGTGTCCTTATTCTCATTGAGCTGTTTATCCGCAGCGATATAGCTGAACAGGAAATCTTCCAATACAAAGTCTTCTTCCACCAGCTGCTCTTGTGGTGTATTCGCCGGCAGATCATAAACCTTGACCAGATATTCCACACCGTCTATGTTTTTCCTTTCCATGGAGATTGGTACAGGCAATGTGTTTTCAGTTGCATTTTCCTCTTGTATCGGCGTTTCTACGCTCACCGGAGATGCCACAGCCGATACAGGCAGAAGCAATGATACTGCCGCAATCAGACATAAGATTGCTTTTTTCATACGGATTCCCTCCTTTCTTCTAATTCTTTTCTTTTCTCCTCAAGTACCATGCGTTCTATAGTCAGGTCATCGGGGAGAACATGAAAATCAGCAAAAAGTTCTGTTTTTTTCCTCTGGCAGTCATCAGAAAAATCCTTTGTTTTCTGATACTGCCTCAATGCTTTTTCAATGTCCATGGCTTATCACCCCTTTTCAAAACAAAAAGCGAAGGACTTCGTCCAATACTTCATCTAAGGACTTTCCTTCGCTTAATAACTGCTTGATTCTGTTTTTGATCTGATCTCGTTCTTTTTCCGCATCCTCCTTTTCTTTTTGGAAATCTGCCTGCAGTACCTCCACAGGGTTCTCCGCAGTCACTTCCGCCTTATTGATTAAAATGATCCCGCCCCTTCCGGTTATCTGCACCACATCATCCTCATGGATTCCAACGAATCTTCTAAGTGCCACAGGCAGATAAATCAACCCCTTCGCACTGACAGTTTTAAAACAATTGATTGTCATATCAATACCTCCTTTTTATAATAAAGTCAGCTGTTTTGGCTGACTGTTTAACCTCAGATTTGGATCGTAATTTGTAATCACAAGTTCTTTGAACATACCTCCTGGTGTATATTTCTGTGCTATGCTGTTGAGTCTTTCAAAAGGCGTGATATAAAAATCTTTATACAACTCACGGATAAACGCACAATCATTGTATGAAAGCATAAAAAATCCTTCTATCTTCCCCAGCACTTCACGGAGCAGATAATGCAGTTCCAATGTAAACAGCTCCTCATACTGCTTTTCTGTTCCATAGTACGGAGGATCAAGATAAAAGAAAGTCATTGGACTGTCATACAAAGCGATGATGACCTCAAAACTTTTATTCTGTATGATCACGCCTTTGCCCGGATTTCCGCCAGCCATCAAAATCTCACTGTCACTCTTCACGCCGTTTTCATTCAGCCTGCGGTTGGCAAGCCATATGGTGCGGTATGTCTGGGCGATATTTACCGGCTGACCATTGAAGCTGTTTCCACCTGCCGCATAGCTGTAGCGGATCAGCTTATAAAATGTAGCTGCTCGCCTGACATCGCCCAGTTCAGCCTGTGTTGTGATCAGTTCTTTATACTCCCGAAAATCTATAGGGGAAAGATAAATCTTTGCCAGTGCCATTTCTTCTGTCTGATATGGCAGTGAAAAATCTTGCTTTCTATGCCAGTCCAGCATCAGATCAAACTCAGCTCTGCTGTTCAGCGGCAAAAAACCAAGCTCTTTTACAAAGCTCATGGGCTTATGTTTTACCACATGGAACATATTGGTCAAATTAGAATTGGCATCGTTATACACCTCAAACCTTTCCGGCTTTTTGGCGAAAAGAACCCAACCAGCACCACCGAATACTTCTACATATTTATCATAATGCGGTGGGAAACGTGCAATGAGGAACTCACGCATCAATCGTTTTCCACCAATCCATGGAATCATACTGTTTACCATATTTCATCGCCTCACTTCTATGAGCCTTTATCCATTTTTATCCCTTCCTTTCACAACTTCATTTCATAATCATCGCTTTGGTCATTTTCTTCGTTTGATTCTTGGCTGAATTGATTTACATTATCAGTAGAAGTATCTTCCACATACGCACCTTGAATAAGTTTCCCCTGATGTGTCTGCATATGTTCCCTGCCGATTTTTGCGTAATCCAGATATGGCAAAACTTCATCTGGAAATGAAACATCAAAAAGTTCATTTTCCACCAAAAACTCGCCTAACTGCCTTTCATTTTGGATGCCGTTTACCACACAGACTTCCGAAAGATGTTCCATCAGGTCGATCATTCCCTTTACATTTCTCGGTTCTTTTAATTGAAGCGTCAAATCATATACACGCTGCATTTCCTCTGGCAGCTTATCAAACCTGCAGAATAGCTCGTTAAGTTGAAATACATCCATTTCTTCTTTTGGCAGTTTTTCAAGCATTTCTCCTATGGTATATGTTTTTTCATTTTCGCAATAAACTCCATAAACCGTATGCCCACAGCTTTCAGGTAATTTATTGTCTACAAAAAAACCTTTCAAACCAATTCTGCCGCACGGGAAATAGACGGTCATATACCTTTCTCTGTCTTCCACGTTTTTTCTTTTAAATTCCGCATAACCAAGAGCTTTATCTCTTTCTTCCTCACTTAAGTTCGGCGGATAGCAACTATACCAGTTTTCCGTATACTGCCAGAAATAACTAATATCCTGATAGTGCTGATATATGATTCGATTTTTCGGCTCTTTGGCTGCAATATGCTCTAATCGTTTCCAAAACCTGTCTTCTGCTTGTGGTCCGCCGCCATGCTCTGCTAAATCCTTGATGCTTTCCTGCAGTGCTTGTTCCACATCTTTTCTTAACTGATTTTGCTGCTTCTTATCTGGAAGCTGTATGCCTTCCACAATTCTTTTCTGCATTTGCTTTATCACTTCATTCAACGGCTACACCTCCTTTGCAATTTTTTCTGCCTGCGTCAAATCTCATAAATGGCTTCTTCGAGGCTTTTGGGCTGCTGATCTTTTAGCTTCTTGCGATAAAGCATCAATTCATCTTCCGGCAATGCGGAAAGAAGACCGGCAAAAACGTTCAACTCAAAGATATTTGCTTTGCTGATCTCCAAAGAACACAAAAACTCCTGTGCTTCTTCCACATCACACTCTACATCTGAAATCTCGCAGTCATCTAATGATTCCATTTCTGCCTTCTGAAGAGCAATCCAGATTTCATTTTCTTCTACCGGAAGCACCAATCTGACACAGATGTCTTTTTCCTCTTTTACCAACTTTTCACTTGCCACATACAAACGAATCATATAAAATTCCTCCTTAATAAGTAATAAAAAAACAGACCATCTGTCTGCTCTCAGCTTTGAATATGCTGCTGTGCTTGATCTTCAAAAACTTCTTCTGTCAGAATCATATATTCCTCTGGAACATTCACTCCGTCATAATAACCATATCTTTCCTGCTCCTTGTGGCTATCACAGATACAACCATTCTCATCGACTTGCATCATGCCAGCGTCTTTCGAATGTTTCATGGTATAAAGATAAAGCTGTCCCACCTTGTTATAGTCCACAAATGATTTCATATCTTCTGGAACCACAAAAAGATTGTTCTTTACAAGGTGTTCTCCCAATTCCTGATTGCTTCGAATTGCAGGATCATAAGATACTTTGTCGAAACCATAAGATAGATTGATCATGTCAGCAGCACTTTGAGGCTGATGCATTTCCAATAAATCACAGTACAGCTCATCCTGGTCTTCCTCAAACAATTCCTCAAGTCTTGTTGCCAGATAGTTCAGCTCGTTAAGATCAGCTTTATCCCATTCCTGATATTCTCCACAGCTCCATGCGTAAAGCTCATGGATGCTGAAATCACTGATCAGAAGGTCATCCATATCTCTGACGCCAGCTGCATCTAAATATCGTTTCATGGTTTCTGCATCTGCGGGAAGTCTGAGAGAAACATCCACCTCATTTTTCTTTTCAAAAAGTTGTTTACTGCAAAAAGTCACTTGAATCATATTTATTTTTCCCCTTTCCAATATTCCGCTATTTTTTCGCCTATGGCTCGTACCACAGGCACTGTGACTGCGTTTCCGATCTGCTTATACAGCTGTGCGTCTGAACATACGCTGGCTGCTCTTTCAAAATATGCATCCGGTACCCCTTGCAGACGAAATGTTTCCAATGGTGTCAGTCTTCGGATACGGGAATCCAAAAGGATTCCATGAATATCAGATGCCGTAAGTGTAAACATTTCCTCGTCTTCTTCTTTGATTCTCCTTCCGTTTTGTCTTGTTTTTTCTTTTCCTGGATTCAACAAAGCTCTTGGCAGTCTGCTTTCCAAAATGCCTGTCCTATGCTGTCGGCATCCCAAGCCCTTTCCATAGCTTGCGTCAATGGTGCCGCTGTATGGTTTTGTCACAAGACCGCTTTGCTCATCCTTTGCAACAAAGTATAAACCTGTTTTTGCGCCTAATCCTCCTGTTCCAGAAGTGATAGTTGGTGAAACACCTCCTGTGTCATAGATCCTGCTTCCCTGTGGGCCTCCAATAATCTGTGCAGGAGCTGTCTTGCCTGGACTTCTGAGAGGAAATATTTTTCCGGTACTTCTTCCTGTAAGATCTCCGATAATGTACACACGCTCTCTGCTTTGGGGTACACCGTAGTCTTTGGAATTGACAAGCGCGTATTCCACACCGTACCCCAATGCGGCCAGTTCACATAGAACAATGGCAAAATCCCAGCCTCCGCCAGAGGAAAAGATTCCCTTAACATTTTCAAGGATAAGCCATCTGGGTTTATGGTAACCTCGTTCTCGGAGGAGTCGAACAAACTCAAAAAACAAGCCAGTTCGTTCTCCGTATAATCCTCTCCTTTCCCCCGCCATTGAGACATCCTGGCAAGGGAATCCGCCTGTCCAAAGATCGACATCTGGTAGGCTTTGGGCACTGACTTTGGTGATGTCTTCTTCAAACCACTCTCCCTCCTTTATGTGGTGCATCGCCTGATAGCTCATATTGGCATATTTGTCTATCTCACAATGCCCTTTGCAGGTCCAGCCTGCCTGCTCCAGTCCCAAACGGAACAACCCGATCCCAGCAAAAAAATCCAAAAAATACATACACATTTCTCCTTTCGCTGTCTTTTCTTTTCATGCTGTTGACGTTTCCTTTTTTCTGAGGTAACATACAACAACCTGTAAGACGGCAGCGAAAAGAGAGCTTTCTGCTCCGATTCGTTTTGTCTTATGGGCTTGTTTTCAGAATCTTAAAACGGAAACAAGGCGGATTGCTCCGCCTTGTTTCTTTGCTTATATCTGCATATCCAGATCAGTTTCTTCTATTTCATCGGCATCACCTCCTTTCATGTTTTCTTCGGCTTCATGGATAAGCTGTTGTTCTCGAATACTATTGGCAAATAAATCCAACAAGCCACTGTGGGTATGGATCGTATATTCCGGTTTGGGGTTGCCTTCGCCTTGGTTCATTTGGCTCTGCAATGCCCAGGTCTTATTCTCTTTGCTGATCCTTCCATCGTTAAGCTTTTGCTGGATGTTATAAGCAACAACATATTTGACTTGCTCCATGCCATAGGTTTCAATAAGTTCTTTCTCAAAGCCTGTATGGTAATGAAAACCATCGAAATAACTGTTGATGGCTTTTCCGATGTCTTCGGCACACTGCACATTGGCTTTATGGGATGCTTTTTCCATATGGATTACCTCCCGTAAATCTGATCAGATCGCCTGTGATACTTTACTTTTTTATGAGGCTGGACTCTGCTCTCCGGCGGAAGCTTTTTCGCCGGTCGCTGTTTATTCTTCTGCGGATACTTTCTTTTCATTTCTGCTCCTTTCTGGCACAAAAAAAGAACATGAATGTTTCATGTTCCTGCCATCATGTTTTTATAACTGTGGTTCTTCCATATTTTCTTCCATAGCTTCTGATAACTGAAGTAAGTGATCTGGTTCCACAATCACCTCCCACTCATTTCTTCCTTTAAATAACGCTAAAATATGTTCCTTTGAAATTTCCGCCTCATAAACAGTACCGTTTTCTCCAAATCGATTGGCAAACCATTGGGCAACCTTTTGATCCAGTGTCCAAGACAAGGCTTTGACCTTGCCTGCATTATATGAAGTCACGCCTCGATAAACCGATACTGTTTCCGGCAGGCTTCGCAGTGTTTCTATTTCATCTTCTGTCATCATCTCCTCCTGTTTTGAATCACGGAACAGATCCAGCAGTTCTTTCTGCTTGAAGTTGGGATCAAGATTAGGTGCTTCTGTCCGAATCCAGATGTCTGCAAGCATTTTGGAAAAATCCTCTCTGGACAAGTATGATTCCGTATATTTTAAAAAAGCAAGCAGATAAGATTTTGTCATGAGGTAATATACCCCAAACACATCTTCCGCAGTATCAATCTGCTTTTCCACTTGTTCTTTCCATAGGGTAAATGCCTTTGTGTCTTCCATAATATTGGCAAAAGCAATTTCGCCGTCAGTCTGCGACAGACAAACCATCGCTGAATCTGTAAACGGATGCTTGATGACCAACGGCGAAAACTTTGTTTTTTCTATATTCATGTGCAGGAATACTTTGGCGGTATCTTTGATTCCTCTTAAGTCTGTTATTTTTCGCATTTTCTCACCTTACCACAATGCCACATTTTTTTCTTTTTTGATTTGTTCAACCAAAGCATCGAATCCTCCTGCTTCTTCAGCATATTTTGTAAAAACACACTCCACCATTTCTCTCGAAAATCCAAGTTCTTCATAAAGCAAAAGCAGATCCTCTGGTAATCTGCCAAGCACACTTGTTGGCTTTATAATGATGCATCCCTTTTGAAGAATGATATCTACCAATTCATTAGGATTGATCTCTGCATTCTCCAGCATTTCATCTGTGATTTCAATAGGATCACCTGGAGTTCTGTAAATAATTGTTTTTTCACTTGGTTCTGTCTTCATATTTTTCATAACTGTACATCCTCCTTATTCAAATGTGTAAAATTCAATTACTGTCGTTTCTTCTATTTCTTCTTTTGTAAACTCCTGTGGTTCATAAAAAATTTTTGTGTATGTGTCCAACGCCTCCTCACTCAATGATGTCAGGTTTCCTTCCTCGTCACTGCCGCAAACAAAAAAATCGCCAACGATGATATCGCTGCCGATTCTCCTGTTACCTTCCAAGCCTATCAATTTTCCCTCATCATTTAATAGGATGCATACATTGTCATCTAATCCTACGATGTCAATATATCCTCCTACTGCTTCCTGCATTGCTTCCAATGTATTTTTCAGCATATAGACTTCAGGATGTTCATGCGGCTTTACTCTTAGTACTTTGATTTCTTTTTCCTTCATTTTCATTCCTCTTTTCATTTTTTGAAGGTTACTTAATTTAGTTGGTTTTCACAAAATAAATTTATTTTTTTGTTATATCTGAATTCCTCCTCTCTTTTAAAAAATATATTTCGAACTGTATCAACAAAGATACAGTTTCTTTCAAAATAAACTTTATCTCTTTTTCACAAACTTCAAATTTCTTTCAAAAAATGGTTATATTTTTGCAAACCACTTTTTTGTCGATTTTCAGAAATGAAAAAAGGCAGTGAGATTTTTTTCATCTCACTGCCTCAAAATCGTTTTTTGACTCCAAAAACGCTATGTCATCTATAAAATTGGATTTTTTGGGGCTTTGAAAATCGCCCTCAAAAACCGCCGGAAGCCTTGATTTTACTGGCTTTGCGGTTATGTCATCTATTTTGATCACTCATCCCAGTTATGGTACACAGCCTGGACATCGTCATCCTCATCCAGCAAATCCAGTGTACGGTTTAACTTCTTGATATCATCCTCATCGGTCAGCTCCACCCATGTCTGGGGAATCATGGTCACATCCGCCTGCATCATGGGAATGCTCTGGGCCTCCAGTGCCTCGCGCACCGCGCTGAAATCCTCAGGCGCCGTAACGACCTCGTAGCTGTCCTCCTCCTCGGAGAAATCCTCTGCTCCTGCATCCAGGGCAAGCATCATCAGCTCATCCGGATCCATGTCGCACTCTTCCTTGTCAATGATGATCTGTCCCTTTTTGTCAAACATATAGGACACGCTTCCCGGTGTGCCTACGTTGCCGCCGCCCTTTGTAAAGGCGCTCCTCACATTGGCAGCCGTACGGTTCTTATTGTCGGTCAGTGTATCTACGATGATAGCTACGCCGTTGGGGCCGTATCCCTCGTATGTAAGGGTCTCGTAGTTTACGGAATTGGCATCGCCTGCCGCCTTCTTGATGCCGCGGTCAATGGTATCATTGGGCATGTTGTTGGCCTTTGCCTTGGCGATGACGTCCCTCAGTTTACTGTTGTTGGCCGGATCTGCCCCGCCCTCTTTTACAGCGACTGCAATCTCACGGCCGATGACAGTGAAGATTTTGCCCTTGGCAGCGTCGTTGCGCTCTTTCTTATGTTTAATGTTGGCAAACTTTGAATGTCCTGACATTGGTAAACACCCTTTCCTGTTTCTTCTTTTATGGTTTATATATGGTTTATACGTTCAAATACAGCCTTCTGCCGTATTTTATACACATCTTTTCTATATTAACACGATTTTTTTTATATGGCAAGAAAAATTCTTCGGCCGGCAGACCCTTTTGCCCAGCCCCTGTCTGCCAGACTCACCCCACATCTGAAGCCAGGTTCCTGAGCCACTTCTTCTGCCTGTACCGTATATATCCCAGAACAGCCTTATATACCTCTTCCGTCATAACCAGGGCATACACTGTATAGATAGGCAGCCTCCACACCAGGGCTCCCAAAAACGCCAGCGGTACGCCGATGAACCACACGCCGCTGGTATCAAGGAACAGACACATCTTGGTATCGCCGCCGCTTCTCAGCACACCCACCACATTGACATAATTGAACATCTTGGCCGGCATGTAAGCCGCAAAAATCAGGATGCACAGGCTTACGTCCCGGGCCACCTCAGGCGTGATGTTGTAAAGGCCGATGATGGGCCAGCGAATGCCAATCAGCACCACTGCCACGCCTACCGTGGCAATGAACTGGAGGATGAAGAAATGCACCGCATACTTCTCCGCCCGCTTGAGATGGCCTGCCCCCAGCTCATTGCCCAGGATAACGGCAGTGGCCGCGCTCAGGCCCTGGAACAATACCACCAGTATATCCTGTATGGTGGTGGCAATGGTGATGGCCGCCACTGCCTCGTCCCCCATGCGCCCGTATGCCAGAGAATACATGGTGGTGCCCAGCCCCCACATGAACTCATTGGCAATGACAGGGGCTGATGTGCCGAAAAACCGGCTGACAAACAGTCTGCTCCAGCCAAACAAATCCTTAAGGCCGCAGGCCACCGGAAGCCTTTTTCCGTACACATACCCCAGTATCAGCACAATTTCAATTATCCTTGCTATCAGGGTGGCCACAGCCGCACCCGACACTCCCATGGCAGGCATACCCAGCTTGCCGAAAATCAGCACATAGTTCAGGCATATATTAATCATGATTGCTATGCAGCTGCTTATGACAGGGAAAATGACCTTGTTCACCGCCCTGAGTATGGCCACATACACATTGGTCATGGCCAGAAAGGGGTAGGTTAATACCGCTATTTTCAAATACTTTGACCCCAGCTCCACGCTGTCATGGCTGGTGGTGAATATGCGCATGACGGATTGTGGGGAAACAAGGGCCGGCACAACGAAGAACAAGGCCCCTGTCAGAGCCAGAAGTATGGAAAGCCCCAGGACCTTCCGTATGCTCCTCAAATCGCCGTTTCCCCAGAACTGGGCCGCCAGCACGCCGCTTCCGCTGACAATTCCGAATACCAGAAGCGAAAAAACAAAGAAGAACTTATTGGCCAGTCCCACTGCCGCTATGGCGGTGGCCCCCATGGTGCCAATCATCAGGGTATCCACCAGGTTTACCACTGTGTTGAGCATTCCCTGCAGAGCCACGGGACAGGCAATCATCAGCGCCTTCCTTAAAAATCTGCTGTCACGAAACATCTCCTTCGTACTCTCTATTAACTGCATCATATTTCTCTTCCACCGAATCTTTCCCGCGGTCCGCAGCCTTCCCGCTTTCTGGCACAGGCACGACCCGGACGCTCTCTATCATCTTATTGCCGGCCCGCTCCACTTCAAAGAGCCAGCCGCCGAACTCCACCTGGGGGTTCTCCCCTTCCTGAGGGATGCGGTCCAGCCGTGAGACCAGATATCCATTCAGGGTATCGTAGGTGTCGCTGTCCTCCTCAGGCAGTTCAATATCCAGGGTTTCCATCACATCTTCCAAGGGCGTAAGGCCGCTCATGACAAAAGTGCCATCCTCCATGGCCTGTATGAAATCCTCTTCCTCATCGTATTCATCCATGATGTTGCCTACGATTTCTTCCAGTATGTCCTCCATGGTGAGAAGGCCTGCTGTCTGTCCGTACTCATCCACCACGATTTCCATGTGAATCTTGCGGGACTGCATCTCCTTGAAAAGGGTGTCGATGTTCCTTGTCTCAGGTATAAAATTGGCTTCCCTTAAAAGGCCGGGAATGTCCATAACCATCCTGTCCTTGTTCTCTTCCTTTTCCGCAAAGGTCATGGCATCGCGCATGTGGAGTATGCCGATGATATCATCTATGTCCTCTCCGTATACAGGATACCGGGTATTCACGCCTTCATTCAGGATAAAATCCACTGCCTCCTTAAGGCTCATGCTGCCGTCCAGAACCGTCATGTTGGTGCGGTGCGTCATGATATCCGCGGCTTCCTTGTCTCCCAGCTCAAAGATATTGGTTATCATCTCTGTCTCATCCGCTTCCAGGACACCCTGTTCATGGCCTTCATTCACCATAGACATGATATCTTCCTCTGTCACGTTGCCGTCGTCATCCGCCAGGTCCACCCCGAAGAGCTTAAGCACCAGGGAAGAAATCAACGTAATCAGGCGTGTCAGGGGCAGGAATAGCCCCGCGAAAAAGAGCACCACCGGAAGCATATGGTATCCCCACTTCTCAGGCTCCTTGGCCGCCAGACGTTTAGGTATGATGATGCCGAAGCTGATAACCAGCACCAGGACAAATATGGTGACCAGGGCCAGAATCCCTGCCCACTGCCACCAGGACGGATTCCTGTACCAGGGCGTGCCCGCTGCCGCCATCACCTGGGCCGGATCTACCCAGGCCAGTACCTTTCCCAAAAGGAACCTGCGCTCCACCATGCCAATCATGGCAGGAAGGATCGCCGCTCCTATAATCATACCCATCAGATGGGTGGTGACCTGGATGGTATGGACGAACCGCACGGGACGGTTCACTATCTCTAACAGACGCGCGGCCTTCTTATTTCCCCCGGCCGCCTCCTCTTCCAGCTTCCCTTCGTTCACATTCTGTATTGCCGAACCAAAACCGTAAAACACTGCCTCCAGAAGAATAAATCCTATCAATATGAGGATACTGACAGGTGGATAACCATCGTCCATAATGACAAAAAGACTCCTTTCATACTCATGAAACACCATAACCGTCGGGCCCTGCCAAAAAAACAGAGCTATACCCCTAAAATACGGCATAACTCTGCTTATCATATCATTTTTCTCATATTTCGTCAATGGTGCCTTATGCTCCTGCTCTTGGTTCCCGCTCACGGGTCCCCCGCCTGCTTATGTACGCAGTTCCAGGCTAATCATAAGGGCCTCATCCACCTTCTGCTGAAGCTCCTCGTCAATGTGGCAGATTTTCTCCTTCAGTCTCTGCTTGTCAATGGTGCGCAGCTGTTCCAGGAGAATGACCGAATCCTTAATCATGGCACAGCGCCTGGTGGGCAGCTCCACATGGGTGGGCAGCTTGGCTTTGTTCATCCTGGATGTAATGGCCGCACATATGACCGTGGGGCTGTGCTTGTTTCCCACGTCATTCTGGATAATCAGCACAGGGCGCACTCCCCCCTGTTCCGAACCCACCACCGGCCGCAAATCTGCATAATAAATATCTCCACGTCTGATAATCACATCGTTCACACTCCGTCAATTTATTCAACCTTAGTATTGACATTTTTGACCTGTGTATACATAGCCGGGATACACTGGTGCATCCGGCCGGCTTTACGCCACACTAATAACATATGAATCAGACGTTCTCTTTGAGCCTGGTAGGCTTTTACATATATCCAAAGCCCTCGTAAATATCGTTAAAGTAATCCTTTTTCCCAATGGCCTTCCCGTCCCGCAGGTAGACTCTTGGAACCCGTTTGCCGATTTGGCAGATAATCTCATAGTGAAAACCGCCGCTTAAGGCAGCTAACTCCTCCACCGTGATGCATTCCTCCCCATCCCTACCAATGAGAGTCACCTGGTCGCCTTCCTCTGCCTCCGGGATGTCCGTGACATCCGCCATAAACTGGTCCATGCATATCCTGCCAAGGATCTCTGCCCGTTTTCCCCGGATAAGCACCGCTCCCTTGTTGGAGAGACTGCGCAGGTAGCCGTCCCCGTATCCCATGGGAATGGTGGCCACACGCATGGGACGGTCCGCCACAAAGGTACCCCCATAGCTCACTGCCGTACCCGGCCCGATGGTCTTTATGTATGTGATAAAGCTCTTAAGCTCCATGGCAGGAACCAGCTTCACCCTGTCCCGGGCCACCTCGTCTGATGGGTACAGGCCGTAAATAGAGATTCCGGCGCGCACCATATCCAGTCCGTTGGAGTCCAGCCCCTCCACAATACCGGCGCTGTTGGAGCAGTGGCGGATCGGGATATCCACCCCACGGCTGCAGAGCATTTCACAGAATTCCCTGTATTTCTTATACTGTGCCTCATAAAATGCCTTGTCCGCCTCGTCTGCCCTGGCAAAATGGGTAAACATACCCTCAATGCATATTCCGGGAAGCCTGGATATACGGGCCGCCTCGTCTGCCGACGCCTCATCCGGCGTCATTCCAATCCGGCTCATGCCCGTATCCACCGCCAGATGGATGTTTGCCCTGGCGCCGTTCTTTACAGCTGTTTCAGACAATTTCCCCGCCTCCTCATACCGGAACATGGCAGGGCGTATATCGTACCGGACCAGATCCTCAAAACGGCTCTCATGGGTCACGCCCAGTACCAGAATCATCTTCTGGATGCCGTGGCGGCGCAGGATAATCGCCTCGTCAATGGTGGCCACCGCGTACCCTTTTACGTAAGGATCAATGGCCCTGGCCACCGGAACTGCCCCGTGTCCGTACCCGTCTGTCTTTACCACCCCGATCATGGAAGCGGAAGGAGGCAGACTGTCCTTCATTGCCCTCATATTGGATTCCACCGCATCCAGGTCAATGGATGCGTAAACTCTGCTGTAAGAATTCATTGTTGTTGCCTCCTGTGTCACGGGCCTCTGTTCCGGCCCATTTTCAATCTTATTTTATTATTTAGCGCGGCGGAAATGATGCTGCACCGCAGTTGTCACACCTTGGCTGTCACGCCCTGGCCGTCACACCATGACTGTCACACCCCAGCCGCACACCATGACCGTCACACCCCAGCCGCACACCATGACTGTCACACCCCAGCCGCACACCATGACCGTCACACCATGGCCATCACACTGCCAACAGCATCCGCCAGTTCCGAAGCCAGCAGGCTGTGGGCGCCGCTTTTAGAGGCAGCCGCGTCCCCTGCCCGTCCATGAAGATATACACCCAGACAGGCCGCCTCCTCTTCCTCCATGCCAATGGCTATCAGACCTGCTATGATGCCTGTGAGCACGTCGCCGGAGCCTGCCTTTGCCATGGCGCTGTTGCCGCTGGAGTTGATGTACAGGTTCCCGTCCCGTCCCGCAGTCACAGTGGCGGCGTCCTTTAACACGCAGGTAAGGCCGTAGCGGCCCGCATACTCCAGGGCCGTGGCTGCCAGGTTCTCCTTAATCTGATCGATTCCCTCCCCTGTAAGCCGGGCCATTTCTCCCAGATGGGGCGTCACGATAATGTTCTCTGTATAGTAGGAGGTAAGATATGGATGACCCGCTATGGCATTCAGGCCGTCGGCGTCAATGATGACAGGCACGAACGCGCTGGTCAGTATATCCTCCACCAGATATTCCACATAGGGTCCGTTTCCCAGTCCCGGTCCCAGCACCACCACGTCAGCCCATTCCATCTGGGCTTCTATCATCTTCCTGAATTCATCCCTGCCCTCCATGAGCTGGTCAGGGGTGTAGGTGGCTATGATGGCCTCAGGCAGGCGTTCCTGGAGAATCTGACGGTTTTCCTCCACCGTAAGCAGTTTTACCAGTCCCGCCCCTGTCCTGTATGCGGATAAAGCGCTCAGGTAGGCGGCCCCGCACATATTCTTAGAGCCTGCCACAATCAGCACCTTTCCAAAGGTTCCCTTGTTGGAATAGGCAGGGCGCCTGGGTATCCGTTTCAAATCATCATCGCTGTAGGTAACGGCAAAATCTCCTGCCGCCGTCCCCTCTGCTTCCTTCACCGCCTCCAGGGCCTGTCCGGGAAATCCGATATCAGCCACCTCCACCCGGCCCGCGTACTCCCGGCCCGGATACAGGGCTGTCCCGGTTTTCTCCCATCCAAAGGTAACCGTCAGGTCCGCCCTCAGGGCTATGCCCATGACAATTCCCGTATCCCCATGAATGCCGGAAGGCACATCCACCGCCACAGTCCTGCGGATGGACTTGGACGCAAGCATTTCGATACACTGCCTGTAATCCCCCTCCACAGGGCGGCTCAGTCCCACGCCGAACACCGCGTCTATGAGAAGGCCGCATTCTTCCTTCTCCCCCTCCTGCCACGGCAGAGTGAAAAGTCCCACGTTGCCTGCAATCTTAAGCTGCGTCCTGAATTCCTCTGTTCCCTTATCCGGATTTCCCACCAGAAATACACGCACCGGATATCCTTTTAGATGAAGCATTCTGGCTGCCGCCACACCGTCGGCCCCGTTGTTGCCGGTGCCGCACACCGCCCAGATTACATCCCCCTTTTCCCACAGGCGCTCCGCTGCCAGGGCCACCTTAAGAGCTGCCCGCTCCATCAGGACCAGGGAGGGGATTCCTATGGTGTGGATGGTGTATGCGTCAATGGCCTTCATCTGTTTTCCCGTTACCAGCATCCTCATTTGGCTGTACCTCCTTTATCCTTCCTTCTCCCACTGCAAACGCCATGGCGTATTCCCTTGTATTGGTGATGGACACCTCCAGACGCTCCATTCCCATCTCCTGAAACCGCTTAAGGGCCCCTCTGTAAAGGCGGACATAGGGTTTTCCCATATCATCCCTGAGCACCTCCACGTCGATGGGCATGAAGGTCCGAAACCCTGTCCCCAAAGCCTTGGCAACCGCTTCCTTCACAGCAAAAGAGCCGGCCAGCTTAGAGGCGGACCCCTTTGCTTGCCGGCTTTCCATATCCGTAAATGTACGCACCACAAAATAATCCTTTTTACAGGCTTTTTCCATGCGTCTGATTTCAATTAAATCTGTTCCAACTCCAAGTATCATGGTGCTGTCTTCCTAAACATTTACTTTAACGCGTTCTTTTTTTCCTCCTGCAGGTCATACATGCTGCTGACCCGGTAGGAAAGACGCATCAGGCTCTCGGACAGGTGCACATTCTCCACCACCACATCCTCCGGTACCACCAAATCCGTATGGGCAAAATTCCAGATAGCCCTGATTCCCGCGTTTACCAGGCGGTCCGCAATCTCCGGCGCCTTTGTCTTCGGGATGGTCAGAGCAGCAATCTGAATCTCATTCTCCCTGATAAACGTTTCCAAATCATCCACGGAGCGAATCTCAATCCCTCTGATGACCAGGCCGATCAGTTTGGGGTTAATATCAAACATTCCCCTGATAACAAAGCCCCTGCGCTCAAAATTCGTATAGTTGGCAATGGCCTGTCCCAGGTTTCCTGCTCCAATGATGATCACATTGTGCTGTCTGTCAATCCCAAGTATTTTGGCGATCTCTGAATAGAGGTACTTAACATTATAACCGTAGCCCTGCTGGCCGAATCCGCCGAAATTATTCAGATCCTGACGGATCTGAGACGCGGTCACTTTCATTCTGGCGCTCAGCTCATTGGAGGATATGCGCTCCACACCTTCCTCTATTAATTCACCTAAATAACGGTAATAACGGGGCAGCCTGGATATGACTGCCTTCGAAATCTCCTTGCGTTCCATGATGTATCCACCTTCCCATTGTGCAATTCTGTCAAAACCTTAATAGTTCTATTATAAACACACGTCAAAAAAATGTCAAACCGTTTACATATGTTCTTGAAAAAATCGTCTCCGTATATTATACTTGGGAGAGCTAAATATGTCGTTTTTAAAGGAGTTTACCATGATTTTATCATGCAGCAATATAAGCAAATCATTTGGAGAGAAACATATATTAAAGCAGGTTTCCTTCCACCTGGAGGACCATGAAAAGGCAGCCATTGTCGGAATCAACGGCGCCGGCAAGTCCACTCTCCTCAAAATCATCATCGGGGAACTGGCCTGTGACGAGGGGTGCGTGGCCCTGAGCAAAGGGGCCTCCATCGGCTACCTGGCCCAGCACCAGGACCTGGACAGCGAGAGCACCATCCACGACGCCCTGCTGGAGGTCAAGCGCCCCATCCTTCAGATGGAAGAACGTATCCGCTCCCTGGAACTGGATATGAAAAGCGCGTCCGGCGAAGGTTTAGAAAACATGCTGGAGGAATACAGCCGCCTGACCCACCAGTTTGAACTGGAGGGCGGTTATGCCTGCCGCAGTGAAATCACCGGCGTATTAAAGGGCCTTGGCTTTGCCGAGGAGGAATTTTCAAAGCCCATCAACGCCCTGTCCGGGGGCCAGAAAACCCGCGTATCCCTGGGCAAGCTTCTGCTGACCAAGCCTGACATCCTGCTCCTTGACGAGCCCACCAACCACCTGGATATGGAATCCATCGCCTGGCTGGAGACATACCTTAAGACCTACAGCGGCAGCGTAATCATCGTTGCCCATGACCGCTATTTCCTGGACCGGGTGGTGACAAAAATCGTGGAGCTGGACAATGGAACCGGGACCGTGTTCAGCGGCAATTACACGGCCTACAGCGACAAAAAAGCCATGCTTCGGGACGCCAGAATCCGGGCATACTTAAATCAGCAGCAGGAAATCAGGCACCAGGAGGCCGTCATTGCCAAGCTTAAATCCTTTAACCGGGAAAAATCCATCCGCAGGGCCGAGAGCCGGGAAAAGATGCTGGATAAAATCGACCGGCTGGAAAAGCCCATAGACATCGACGACTCCATGGATATCCGGCTAGAGCCGGATGTGGAAAGCGGCAAGGATGTGCTTACCGTTACCGGCCTGAGCAAGTCTTTTGACAGCCAGACCCTGTTCACAGACGTAAATTTTGAAATCAAGCGCGGGGAACGGGTGGCCATCATCGGCAACAACGGCACCGGCAAGACCACTCTCCTTAAAATCATCAACCAGCTGCTGCCCGCCGATGCCGGCGAGATACGTCTGGGCTCCAAGGTGCACATCGGCTACTACGACCAGGAACACCAGGTCCTTCATATGGATAAGACCTTGTTTGACGAAATCCAGGACACCTATCCCAGCATGAACAATACCCAGATCCGCAACACCCTGGCGTCCTTTCTCTTTACAGGGGATGATGTGTTCAAGTTGATCCGCGATTTAAGCGGCGGCGAGCGGGGCCGGGTCTCCCTGGCCAAGCTGATGCTTTCCGACGCCAATTTCCTGCTCCTTGACGAGCCCACCAACCATCTGGACATCACCTCCAAGGAAATCCTGGAAAGCGCCCTGTGCCGTTACACCGGAACTGTACTCTATGTATCCCACGACCGGTATTTCATCAACCGCACAGCCACCAGAATTCTGGACTTAACCGGACAGTCCCTGATTAACTATATCGGCAGCTATGACTATTATCTGGAGAAAAAGGATGTGGTGGAAGCCGCGTTTGCAGCCAGGAACAGCCGTACATCCGCAGTGTCCGGTTCCTCCCAGTCCCCGGACCGGCCGTCCCAGGGTTCCCCAAACGACCTGAAGCTGGAATGGAAGGCCCAGAAGGAAGAACAGGCCCGTATACGCAGGATTCAGAACGAGCTCAGAAAAACAGAGGAGTCCATTCACGCCCTGGAGACCAGGGACAGCGAGATCGACGCCCTCCTCACCCTGGAAGAGGTGTACACCGATGTGCCCCGGCTTATGGAACTGAATAAGGAAAAAGAGGAAATAGCCGGACAGCTGGAAAAGCTGTACCAGAGCTGGGAAGAATTGGCCGAGGAGGCCTGATGCCTCAGAAAGGAGCTGTTCAATGAAACTGAAACGTATATTTGCCCTCTTGGGGGCCGTCCTGCTGGCAGGACTGTTTATTCTGGCCATTGTGCTGGCTGTCATGGGCGCGCCGAAGAATTATCTCATGGCGGTTATCTTCTCCCTGGTGTTCATTCCCATCGTAATGTACGCCATGGGTCTTATGACCAGGGTGCTGAAACCATCCGATCCCCCGGAAGGCATGGATGAGGACGGGGATGCAGGGGATGAGCTGTGACAGCGGGAACCCGGATCACTGTATAACTACAAAACAAGCTCCCTTATGAAAGACACGTTTCTCTGTCTCTCATGGAGGGAGCTTTTTATATCATGGCAGAACTCCGGGCTGAACCCTGGGCTGAAATCCGGGCTGAACCCCGGGCCGAATCCCGTGCTGGACTCCGGGCTGAATTTTGGTTTCAGCAGGCCGCCTGTTTTTTCAGGCTGCTTCTCACCAGCCCGTTTACCCAGAACACCCCCATCATGACAACAGACAGCAGGGCCGCGCCCTCATATGGGAAGCGTATATCCGAAGCTCCCGCAGTCCGGGCCATAAATCCCAGTACCAGGGGTGAGGAAAACTGTCCCAGGCTTCTCATGAACATGATGACAGAGCCTGCCGCCAGGGACTCATCCCTCTCACAGGCAATACACGCCTCCGCGTTAAAGGTTCCCACTGCCGAGGCAAGGGCAATTCCAAACAGAACCAGTCCCAGCATGGTCAATGCCAGACTGTTCTTCGCGTATAGGGACAGCAGTCCCCCGATGGAGCACAGCCATATGAAGGTGCCCATATACCTTCCCAGGAGTTTCTTAAGCTTTCCTATGTAAAGCCCTGTCACCAGGGAGCTTACAGTCTGGAAGGACATGATGATCCCCACCTTTTCCCCGCTGATCAGGCCCTCCGACAGAATGATGGAAGAACAGTTGTTCAGTATGGCAAAATAACCTACAAACACCACAAAGGTTCCGGCCCCATAGACCCATGTTTTCCGGATGACGCCAAGATTCCCCCTGGCCCGGCGCGCCCTGTCATCTCCCGCTGCTCCCCCGACGCCGGTGACCGTTACATCAGGAATATGCTTAAGGCACAGCCACAGACATGGTATTCCAAACAGATACACCAGAAACACCGCCCGCCAGGATATGGCAGCCAGGTACCCGGCCAGCACCATGCATATGATGGATGAGACACTGGACCAGATGACAATGCCGCCATTTAAGCGGTGCTGTTCCTCCCTGGTGAAGAAATAGGACAGCAGCCCCACTGACAGGGGCATCATCAGCCCATATCCGGCTCCAATCAGGATTCTGGTCAGGACCAGGGTATAAATTCCGGAAGCCAGACCGCCCATAAGGCCGCCGGCCAGAAACAGGACCAGTCCCGCAGCGCAGAGCTTCCGGACAGAATAGCGTCTGCTGAGCCATGCAAAGGGAATGGCCACGGCAATTACCATCAGGGACGGCAGGGACACTATCATCTGCACCAGCACTCCGGGCGCATCCGGAAAACTCTGGCGTATGACACCCAGGGCAGGCGATATGCCAGTTCCTACCAGGGCATTGGCCATGGAAAGGCTCAGGATTGCCCACAGCACCATGGACCTGTTTTTCATTTCTGATTCTGTTTTTTTCACTTCTGTTTTTTCCACTTCTGTCATTTCCACTGCTGTCATTTCTACTGCTGCATTGTCTTTCGCGCTCATACATCCTGCCTTTCCAGAAGATGGTACAGTGTGTTAATATAGACAGCCAAAGCCGGAACCATGGCATCTTCATCAATATCAAATCTGGGATTATGCAGACTGGCAGTCAGTCCTTTCTCCTCATTCTTCACTCCGAAGAAGAAAAAGGCGCCTTTGTATTTCCTGGTATACCAGGCAAAATCCTCTGATCCCATCTCAGGCTCCGGACGCTTCATCACCTTGTCCTGTCCCAATACCTCTGCCGCGGATTGGTAAATGGTATCCGTGATATCTCTGTCATTGGCAAAGGAGGGAAACGCAAAGGAATCCTCAAATTCACAGGTGATTCCGTTCATCCGGCTTAAGTCTCTTACAATCTGCTCCAGCCTGCCTGCTATATAGTCCCTCACCTGACCGTCGTGGGCCCGGTAGGTTCCTCCAAAGGTCAGCTCTGAGGGAAGGACATTTTTAGTGGACAGTACCCCGGCGTTTATAGAGCATACCGAGATAACGGCTGTCTTCATGGGCGGTATTTCCCTGGAACCTATATTCTGTATGGCCTGAATCATCTCCATGGCAATGGATATCAGGTCCTTCCCCTTATGGGGCGAAGCCGCATGGCACCCGGTTCCCTTAAGCTTTACCTCGAAAAAATCACCGCTGGCAAAAAAGCTTCCGTACCTGCATCCCATCACACCTGCCGGATATTGAGGCTGGCAGTGGGCTCCGAATATGGCGTCCACGCCGTCCAACACCCCTGAATCCACGATGAGCTTTGCCCCGCCAGGCGCAGGACCTTCCTCGGCAGGCTGGAAAATCAGTTTGACACATCCGCCGGGAATCTGGTCCCTGTGCTCTGAAAGATAGGATGCCAGCCCCAGCAAAAGGGCTGTATGTACGTCGTGGCCGCAGGCATGGCATACCCCATCCCTGGCAGAGCGGTAAGGCACATCCTTCTCATCCTGCATCCCCAGGGCATCCATATCCGCCCTGACCGCTATGGTATTTCCCGGCCTGCCTGTTTCCAGGATTCCCAGGACAGCGCTTTCTGCAAATCCGGTGTGCACCTGAAATCCCAGATTCTCCAGCACTCCCGCCACCATGGCCGATGTCTTTGGCAGATGAAATCCGGTTTCAGGACAGGAATGTATATTCCTTCTCCACTCCACCATCCTGTCCCTGTATTCCTGCACCTCATTCAGTAACCCCTGCATCCTGTCACACTTCCTTTCTCAGATCCGCTCACACATCATCAGCCAAATATGGTTTTCAGCCGTTCAAGGCCTTCCTTCAGCATGGCTCTCTGTGTACCGATATTGATACGAAGGAATCCATTTCCTTCTATTCCATAGTGGGAACCGTCATTGGGCGCCACACCTGCCCCTACCACCTTTTCCATGAGTTCCTTCTGGCTTAATCCCAGTGCCGTAAAATCCAGCCACATAAGATAGGTTCCATCCTGGACATATGTCTTTGCCGCAGGCAGGTTCTCCGCCACATACTCTGCCACAAACTGCGCATTTTCATATAAGTACTGATTCAGCTCATCCACATAGGCTGCCCCATGGCGGTAGGCCACCTCAAAGGCCTTAAGTCCGAACAGATCCACTCCCACATGAAACGCGGTGACCACCTTGTTCACCCTGCTATACAGTTCCGGATTCTTGATAATCAGGACAGAGGACTTAAGACCGGCAATATTAAAGGTTTTGCTGGGAGCCATGGCAGTGACGCTGCGCCCCGCCGCATCCTGGTTCACTGTCTGATAAGGAATATGCTTGTGTCCAGGAAAAACCAGATCCGAGTGGATCTCGTCCGAAAATACCAGAACATGGTAGCGGCTGCACAAATCATTGAGTCTGGTCAGCTCCTCCATGGTCCACACACGGCCCACCGGGTTATGGGGGCTGCAAAGGATGAAGAGCTTAACCCCCTCCTTGAATTTCTCCTCCATGTCCTCAAAATCCATTTCATACCGTCCATGTTCAAGCTTCAGTGATGAGGTCACCAGGGTCCTCTCCTGCTGCTCAATCACCTTAAAAAACGGGTCGTAAACAGGCGTGTTTACCATCACCTTGTCCCCTTTTTCCGTCAGTGCATAGATGATGAAGGAACATGCGCAGACAACGCCTGGAATAGTAATCAGCTCCTCCCTCTTTATGTCAAAGTGATTGCGCGTTCTGTTCCATTCAATAAAGCTCTCGTAGTACCCCTCCGACGGGAACGTATACCCATAGGTCGGATGCTTTGCCCTCTCCGTCATGGCCCGGGTGATCTCCGGCAGTGTCTCAAAGTCCATGTCCGCGATTCCAAAGGGAATCAGATCCTTCCGGCCAAAATCTTTTTCCAGCCGGTCCCACTTAATTACCTCCGTATTATGTCTGTCAAATGTCCTGTCGAAATCATACATGTTTCCTTACCAACCTTTCTTAGTTACTTATCATTTATTGGGACGCATACCCGCAGGATGCGTCCCGCCTGATGGTATCTATCATACCCTCAGGCCCCCTCTCTTGTCTACCCCATCATAAGCAGCAGGTTACACATGCCCAGGCCCACAAAGGTTCCAATCATGGAGCCGATAGCTGCCATGATAACGGAGATAGACTGATAGGATTTACCATAAGCAGCCGCAACCACCGGTGCCGACGACACGCCGCCGATATTGGCGATGCTTGCAATTCCCAGTGTACACAAATCCACCTTCATAAGCTTTGCCACCAGGAACATGATGATTACATGTATCAGAAGCACAGTCACGCCGGACAGGAAGAATACGCCTGCATTGGCAAAGCTCCTTAAGTCCACATTGGAGGATGATACGGAAAGGGCAAAGATAGCCAGCGTTCCTCCTATCAGCTCCAGACCGTTTATATAGCCGAATTCCGTGGTGGTGCCGATGATGACGCCGATGGCTGTCACCATAAGATACAGCCATACCTGGGCGGGCACTGCGGGTATCAGCGCTCCTAAAAAGTCGCCCATATGGAAGCCGAACGCCACAATCACAAGGCCCACACCCATAATCATGAACAGATCCAGAGAAGTAGGAATCTGCTTTTCCCTCTTTGTCTCATCAAGCCTTGAGGCAATCACATCTATTTCCTCGGGTTTTCCGCCTGTCCACTTATTAAACCTGGCGGCAAAGGGAACCATGACAATCAATATGGTCATCCAGGGACGGAATATCAGGTTAATCAGCAGCAGTACATTGGCCAGGTTCTCATCGCTCAGCCCCACTGCCCCGGCAACCGCGTACAGGTTTTCAATGCCTCCCGTAAAGCTGGCGGTCCATGTGCCGAAGGACTGGGGAATCTGCTGCAGTCCCAGAGGACCGGCAAAGCACTTATATACCACCACCATGCCAATGCAGATACTCAGGGTGGTGCACAGGAATACGGCCAGCAGCTTGGGACCTATCTTTACCATCTTCTTGAAATCACACTGCACCGCGATACAGAATACCATGAAGGGAACCATGTATTCCAGGATATTGCTCCTCATGGAGCTGACGGCCTTATTGCTGAAAGACCATACACCAAAGGTATTGCAGCACACAACGATCAGGAATACAATAATGACCGGCGGCAGGAACTTATAAATCTTTAAGGGGTACTTCTTTACAATCCAGAACACAAATGCATTAATGGCCAATAATGCTGCTACAAAACTCAATCCTGATGTTACTAACATATACTTCCCTCCTGTGATTCATAATGATGTACGGTCAAACAGCTTTCCCCTTGATTATATTTTAATATTAAAACTGTTTAACCTTTAAACTATTTACAATAAGAAGTATACTATATTTTTCGCCATATTTCAACATATTTTTATGCAAATTTATATCAACTCGCGGATATTTGTTTCCCTAATTCCGTCATATTATATATATTTGTCATGGAGGCTGTCGCATCAGACCCGTGCCGGACCTGAACCAGACAGATTCGTTCATTGATGCGTGAAATGATCCATTCCTATAATGAGATAATATAATGAGAATTAAGTTATGCCAAAAAGGAAAAGCCGGCAGTTTTGTGCCGGCCTGGAGATATGTTAATTATGATTATAAAGATGCTATTTGTTCAAATACTCTATTTACATCCAGTTCTCCATACCCCCAGGTGTTGTTTGGGTATATAATATCCGGATTATGCCTTGCTCCCCGCGTTAATAGTCTGCTGATGTCATTCCCTGTAATGGACGTATAATTTCCCCGTGAGACAGACCATTCCAAAATTATTGCCATAGCCCCGCCAGCAAAAGCGGCGGCAGCGCCGCTGCCGTTAGCCTTACCATAACGGTTAGAAGGCAAAGCGCATGGCAGCTGATAGCCGGGCGCAGCAATATCTGGTTTTATATGATTATTTCGAGTGTATCCTCTTCCCGATGTCTGCATGATTCTATTATCAATCTGATTGTAGGCAGTAACTGTCAATGAATGATAACTGTTGCCTGGAGACGTAACGGTTGTCTCTGGATCAGGCTTAATAAAATATGTAGAATCCGACAGTATGGAACCCGATGGCAACCAGGCGTGAAAAGAAAAGGCTTCATTTTCTAAATTACGCACTCTGATTGTCCATGTACCAGGAAGGGCGTTCGTATAACGGATAAGAATTAATTGGTCCCCTGTATCTTGTTCAAAAATCATGTTATTAACCAGCATAATACAGCCATGGAAAACAAATTGAAATCTTCTGCAATCAAACATGGAAGGATAGATTTGATGAGTCGTTTCCCTATTTGGTGCTATAATTTCTATAGATAATCTTGAGTATGAAGCCCATATTTCCAATGCAAATTCAGAATCGTTCTTTCCGATTAACAGTTCAAACTCATTTTGATAAGGTGCAGTTATAGTGGAATTAAAATAATGTCTGGCGGATATTCCTTCATTTCCTGCGGCTATGGATACTCCAACCCACGGAACCTGAGAAAGAAAATCCAGATAACTGCTAAGAGCGCCGTTTCCGTCATGTCCTCCTTGACTGCTGCCCAGCGCAAGGCATATTACGATAGGACGGTGAAGCGCTTTGGAAACGGAATATACATATCGGACACCAAGCATTATGTCGGATTCCATATAACAGGCCGTATTGTCCGGAACACAGAAAACTTTTTTAATATTTCTTTTCGCTTCTTTTAATTTAACTACTACTAATTCCGTTTTCGGTGCGACACCGGTAAAGTCAAACACATCATTTGGGCTGCCGGCGATTATACTTGCAACGGACGTACCATGTCCGGTGGAATCGGTGGCAAGTACTATAGAATGAGGTTTTGCAGAGGATAATGCTTTGTTTATTATATCTGTTCGATACTCCGTACCAAAAGTAAAATGTTCCGGAGCTGGTCCATTTTGAATGGTTTGGTCCCATATAGAAATAATTCTTGATGTGTTATCTGGATTAAGAAAAGCAGGATGTGTATAATCTACTCCCGTGTCCACAACACCCACCAATACCCCCTGTCCCCGCAAATCCAAATAAGGATTTTCTTGTATTGATATAATGCCTGCCGTACCTAAACTAATTGGAGACGTAGCTTCAAAAAGACTGGGGAATATATGATAAGGCATTGTGCCAAGAGCGCAGATGTTATTAGCAACAGGTATATGTATTAAGGAATGTCGTTGGTTAATATAAGTGATACTATCACCATCTGCATAATTTGGAGCCAACGTTTTATTGAGAATCAAATCATAGTACCCTTCGTCCAATATTTTCATTCAATACTATCCCGGATTTTAGATTTGGTTTAATTATATGGGGATAAGCGTTAAAACAGAACCGTAACCCATGCAGGAGGGGTGCCATTCCAGGTGCCATGAATATGTGTCGAAATTAGGTTGAAATCTTTCCTGTTTTTCCTTATACTAATAGGAGTACAGTTTTATCATTAAATAACCGGGGGAATTATGGAAAAAAAGAATCAAATCCAGGAAACCATATCATTGATCATGAAATATAACCGTCAGATGTATGAGTACGGCAAGGACTTCCGCAGCTACGGTACCGATAAGATGCTTCGCGTGGACCAAATGTCCATCATAAACCTGATTGGTGACAATCCCAAGTGCAATCTGAAGCTCATCGCCCAGTCCACTGACTCCAACATCTCCACCGTATCCCTTCAGGTGGCGCGCCTTGTAAAGCTGGGCCTGCTGGAAAAGCACCGTTCCAGCATGAACCAGAGAGAAATCGTCCTGAGCCTCAGCGGCGAGGGCATGAAGGCCTATGAATTCCACAAGAAACTGGACCAGAACTGGTCTGACACCGTGGAGTCCCTGCTCTCAGGGTATACAAAAGAAGAACTGGCCGTCATCAACGCCTTTCTCCACCAGCTTCTGACCGAGAATCCTCCCATGTAGGGGGGATGTTGACAGAATCATGAGGCCGTTGACAGAATTTCAAAACAGGACCCATCAGCTGCTGCCGAAGGGTCCTGTTTTCTATATTTCCTTATTCTATTTACGCATAATGATGTCGTCTCTTCCCGGTCCGTTGGACACCATTGAGATGGGAGCCTCGATTTCCTTCTCCACAAACTCAATGTATTTACGGCAGTTCTCCGGAAGATCCCCGTACTTCCTGATGCCGCGGATATCACACTTCCAGCCCGGCAGTCTGGTAAGAACCGGTTTGGCCTTCTCAAGCTTAGCCGTGGTAGGGAATTCCCTGGTAACCTGTCCGTCAATCTCATATCCTACGCATACCGGTATCTCATCCAAATATCCCAGCACATCCAGTACAGTAAAAGCCACTTCCGTGGTGCCCTGAATCCGGCAGCCGTACCTGGTAGCCACTGCGTCAAACCAGCCCACGCGTCTGGGCCTTCCTGTGGTGGCGCCGTACTCTCCGCCGTCGCCTCCCCGGTTTCTAAGCTCATCTGCCTCGTCTCCAAATATCTCACTGACAAAGGCTCCTGCGCCAACCGCACTGGAATATGCCTTAACCACAGTGGTAATATCCTTAATCTCATAAGGAGGAATGCCTGCGCCGATGGCTCCATAGGCAGCCAGTGTGGAGGAGGATGTTACCATGGGGTAGATACCGTGGTCCGGGTCCTTAAGGGAGCCCAGCTGGCCCTCTAACAGAATTTTCTTTCCCTCCTTAATGGCCTCATAGAGATAAGCGGAGGTATCACATACATACGGCTCAACCATATCCCGGTAACTCAGGAGCTCCTTTATGATTTCTTCAGGATCCAGAAGAGGTTTATGGTACAGATGCTCCAGAATTACATTTTTCAGTTCGCATACCCTGTATGCCTTTTCCCTCAGCAGCTCCTGGTCAAAGAGCTCGCTGACCTGGAAACCAATTTTGGCATATTTATCCGAATAAAAGGGAGCGATACCTGATTTGGTGGAACCAAAGGACTTTCCGGCCAGACGCGCTTCCTCGTAGGTGTCAAACAGCACATGGTACGGCATGAGAATCTGGGCCCTGTCCGAAACCAGAATCCTGGGCTTTGGCACGCCCCGCTCCACCAGCGACTCAATTTCCTGAACCAGATAAGGTATATTGAGAGCCACACCATTGCCGATGATGCTGGTGGTATGCTGGTAAAACACGCCGGATGGAAGAAGGTGAAGGGCAAACTTGCCGTAATCATTGATAATGGTATGGCCTGCATTACTTCCGCCCTGGAAACGGATGATAATGTCAGACTCCTTGGCAAGCATATCCGTAATCTTACCCTTTCCTTCGTCACCCCAGTTAGCACCTACAATTGCTCTAACCATACTAAAATCCTCCTTCGGGTATCTCCCGTTCAATGCTCATTTGCAGTTCATGAAAGGATGGACACGCATTCCTGTGTATCTTATCCTTACCTAATTTACTACAACCTATACCATAAGTAAAGACGTTATTTATTATGTTTTCCATAAGTATTACTTATGTCATTTTTCTGAAGAAGGCTCATTTTCTATCATTTGCCGCCGGCCGGCTGCTCAGCCGCCGCCTGATCGCAGGCCATCATATCTAACAGCCTGCGCCCCGGCACGGAAATCAGGCTGGACTCTCCCGTTACCACGCACATGTGCCGGAGAGGCATCTCTTGTTTGAATTTCAGCCGGAATACCTCGCCTCTCATTATGGCATCCTCCGCAAATCCCTCCACGACGCACCCGATCCCCATGTTGCGCCTGGCAAACTGCACAATCATATCGCTGATGGCCAGCTCAAATTCCGGCTTAAGCAGTGTTCCCTGCTGTGCCAGAAAGGCGTCCATAAAGGTTCTGGTGCTTGTGTTCTTTTCCAGCGCTATACACGGAAAGGCCTCCAGCTCCTTGTACTCCAGCTTGCGCCCTTCCAATTCCCGGAAGCTGCTGCCCGCTATGAAAACATTGCGTATGGCCTTGACCTGAAACTGTCTGACAGTCCCTCTGCTGGTAAAGGGGGAGGTCACGACTCCAAAATCAATTCTGCCCTCTTCCAGGCTTTTGATGGTTTCCGGGGTGGGCGCATTGGTAACATTCACCTTAATCTTGGGATATTCCCGGTGGAACTGTTCCAGATAAGGAAGAAGATAAAACTGCAGCGTCATATCGCTGGCTCCAATCCGCACTTCCCCCACATCCATATTCAGCATCCGCTCCAGCATCTTCCCGCCTTCCAGCAGCTCCTCCACTCCAGGCTTTACATAGTGGTATAGAAGCTCCCCTTCCCGGGTCAGCTGCACACCTTTGGAAGTGCGGAAGAACAGCTTTGTCCCGGCTTCCTTTTCCAACTGCCGCACAGCCTGGCTTACAGCCGGCTGGGAGATACACAGCTCCTGGGCGGCAGCTGTAAGACTGCCGTGGGCGCACACATGGTAAAATACTTTATAGTATTCAAAGTTCACATTCATCCATAAGTACTCCTTATCGAAAGATAATATATTCAGAATTAATTATTATGGATATCATAGCACAAAACAGAAGAAATGTGAATCCGAAACAGCGCCGGCAACCCCTAAAACAAATTTGCTCCCCACAGATGCAGTATCTATGGAGAGCAGTCAAACATACTATATGAACTTACGTATACCCAATCACTGAATACATCACGGCCGGACCATTTTACGAAACATCTGCTCCCGTACCCGAAAAGGCAGACCAGGAACATAACAGGCCGGTGATATGCGCAGAGAAAATCATCCAAATCAATATAATAAAGTATCTGATAACTATCAGGTGGTACCTCCCACAACCTTAACTTGAAACTGGATACTGGCTGTTCCAAGGGATGCTATATTGGGAATAGTGTATGTCAGCGTATTACTGGTAACCGTTGGTGTGGCGGCAGCGCCATTCACAGTAAATGAACCTGCCACAAAGGTGGCGCCCGCCGGAATTGTATCCGTGAACGGCAAGTTTGTCAAAGCGTTCAGTCCCACATTTGTCACTGTAACCGTATAAGTTAAGGTATCGCCAATACTGGCGGTAAGCTTGTCTACCGCTTTAAGCAGCGTTGGCGCGAGAAGCAAAACCGTTGAAACAGTATTGCTGTTGATAGGATTACCGCCATATGTTACGCTGGCAGTATTATCAAGCTTATTTATTAGAGCCACGTTTCCTCACCCCGCTTATTATGATTTTAATACATCATATGTAAGCGGGAACAGAGTGTTCCTAATATATCAGACATTAATCTGCGCTGTCAACCCAAGCTCTCCCTCATTCTCCTCAAGAAGCGGCTTAATAACCTCTTCCAGAAATTCCTCCACCTGCTTTGGTGAACGGCCCACATAACGGGACGGATCCATGGTCTTTTTCAGTTCATCCAGGGAAAGATTGAAGGCAGGGTCAGCTGCTATCAGCTCCAGGAGGTTGTTATCCAGGCCCTTTTCCTTCACGTTTCTTCCCGCCTCCATGGACAGCTCGCGAATCCGCTCATGGAGTTCCTGACGGTCGCCTCCTGCCTTTACTGCGTCCATCATAATATTCTCTGTGGCCATAAAGGGAAGCTCTGCCATCAGGTGCTTTTCAATGACCTTGGGATATACCACCAGGCCGTCCACCACGTTCAGGTACAGGTCCAGGATGCCGTCCACTGCCAGAAAACCTTCCGGTACGGAAAGTCTCTTGTTGGCTGAGTCGTCCAGGGTTCTCTCAAACCACTGGGTGGACGCCACCAGCATGGGATTCATCATATCGCTCATCACATAGTTAGCCAGGGAGGCAATGCGCTCGCTGCGCATGGGATTCCTCTTATATGCCATGGCGGATGAACCGATTTGCTTCTTCTCAAAGGGCTCCTCCACTTCCTTCAGGTGCTGGAGAAGACGGATGTCATTGGAAAACTTGTGGGCGCTCTGGGCAATCCCTGCCAGGACACTTATAACACGGCTGTCCACCTTCCGTGAATACGTCTGGCCTGATACAGGATAGCAGCCCTCAAATCCCATCTTCTCTGCAATCCTTGCATCCAGACGGCGGCATTTCTCATGATCTCCGTCAAAAAGCTCCAGGAAGCTGGCCTGGGTGCCGGTGGTTCCCTTGGAACCCAGAAGGCGCATGGAGCCGATAAGGTAATCCAGGTCATCCAGGTCCAGCTTAAGCTCCATCATCCACAGGGTGGCGCGTTTACCAACCGTGGTTGGCTGGGCCGGCTGGAAGTGGGTGAACGCAAGTGTGGGCAGATCCTTGTATTTTTCAGCGAACCCGGACAGCTCCGCCAGCACGTTGAGCAGTTTCTTCCTCACCAGCTTCAGGGCCTCAGTCATGATGATAATATCCGTATTATCTCCCACGTAACAGGAGGTAGCACCCAGATGAATGATTCCCTTTGCCTTAGGGCACTGTACACCGTAGGCATAGACATGGCTCATGACATCATGGCGGACTTCCTTCTCCCTGGCCTTAGCCACATCATAATTGATATCCTCTGAATGGGCCTTCAGTTCCTCTATCTGCTCGTCCGTGATGGAAAGCCCCAGCTCCTTCTCTGTCTCAGCCAGCGCAATCCAGAGCTTTCTCCAGGTACAAAACTTCATATCAGGCGAGAAGATGTACTGCATCTCCCTGCTGGCATAGCGCTCGGAAAGAGGGCTTACGTATCTGTCGTGGTCACTCATGTCATATCCTCCGTATTCATTGATTTCATGTTTTCTATCATATCATATACAATTGCTTTTTTAAATGCCCGGGCCTATTTCTCATAACTTCCCCGGATGTCCCCGGAAGGCGGCTCCATAGGGTAATCCCCTGTAAAACATGCGGTGCAGACAGGCCTTTCAGATGCCATCTGGGAAAGCCGCTCCTGTCTTAAAAAGGAAAGGGTGTCCGCCCCAATGATTTGCCTCACTTCATCCACAGTCCTTCCATGGGCAATGAGCTGGTCCTCCGACGGAATATCCGTTCCAAAATAACAGGGATGTAAAAACGGCGGAGCGCTGATCCTCACATGGACCTCCCTGGCACCCGCATCCCGCAGCATCTTCACAATCAGAGCGCTGGTGGTTCCACGGACAATGGAATCATCTATCATAATGACTCTCTTTCCGCTCACCGCCTCCTTCAGCACATTGAGTTTGATGCGTACAGCAGACTCCCTGCTGCTCTGCTTTGGCTTGATAAAAGTCCTTCCCACATAGGAATTCTTCACAAAAGCAGTTCCGTATGGAATCCCGGATTCCATGGCATAGCCCAGAGCCGCCGCGTTGCCGGATTCAGGCACTCCCACCACCAGGTCTGCCTCCACCGGTGAATCCGCTGCCAGGAACCGGCCGGCCTGAATCCTGGCCTTATAAACGCTGACTCCGTCAAAAACACTGTCCGGTCTGGCAAAATAAATATACTCAAAGATACATCTGGCTTCTCCGGAAGGGTCGGACAGGCACATCCCCTTATCGGAGGAAATGCCGTCTTTCGTGATGGTCACGATTTCCCCCGGCTCCACATCCCGGACAAACTCAGCCCCAATGGTCTCCAGGGCACATGTCTCTGATGCCAGGATGTAGGCATTATCCCGTTTGCCGATACACAGGGGCTTGAACCCCATGGGATCCCTTGCTCCAATCAGCTTGCGGGGACTCATTATTACCAGGGAGTAGGCTCCCTTAAGCTTCTTCATGGCTGCGGCCACCGCGCTCTCCACATTATGGGTATGAATCCTGGCCCTGGCTATGTGGTAGGCAATAACCTCCGAGTCAATGGTAGTCTGGAAAATAGCCCCTGTGTACTCCAGCTCATGGCGCAGCTCAGGCGCATTGACCAGGTTGCCGTTGTGGGCCAGCCCCAGGATTCCTTTTACATAATTAAGCACCAACGGCTGTGCATTTTCCCTTGTGCTGCTGCCGGCCGTGGAATACCGCACATGGCCTACTCCTATATTGCCCCTTAATCCTTCCAGCACCTCCGGTGTAAATACCTCGTTGCAAAGGCCCATCCCCTTATGGACCGCCGCCTTCCCCTTGGGCCCTTCTGTGTCGCTCACCGCTATACCGCAGCTTTCCTGTCCCCGGTGCTGCAGGGCAAAAAGCCCATAGTATATGGTCCGGGCCACATCGTTCCCATCAAAATCATACATCCCGAAAACCCCGCACTCCTCACGCAGTTTATCCGCCCCAATATCAAAATCCATCAGGTTCTGATTCATGAAGTCATGTCCTTTCTGTGTGTCAGGCTGCCAGTTTCATACCGCTCTGTACTGATAACAACGCGGTGCTGATTATAGCTTCCCTTCTCAAAGAAGGGAACGCCTGGGTAATCATGCCCAGGCGTTGTATCTTAATTTGTCCGCGTCAAACCTTCCGGTCCGGTTTACTGGATACCCAGTCTGCGGAATACTTCTTCGTATGCATCCTCTACATTGCCCAGGTCTCTTCTGAATCTGTCCTTGTCCAGCTTCTCATGGGTATCCTTATCCCAGAGACGGCATGTATCAGGAGAAATCTCGTCAGCCAGGATAACCTTGCCGTGATAGCGGCCGAACTCTATCTTGAAATCAATCAGGTCAATGTTCAGTCCGCCAAAATATTCCTGCAGCACTTCGTTTACTTTAAACGCATATTCGGTGATATCGTCAATCTCCTCCTGGGTGGCAAGTCCCAGAGCCAGCGCGTAATAGCTGTTGATAAACGGGTCGCCCAGGTCGTCGTTCTTATAGCTGAATTCCAGGGTCGGGCATTTGAACTTGATGCCTTCCTCCATTCCCATTTTCTTGGCAAAGCTGCCCGCAGAGTAGTTGCGGATAATTACCTCCAAAGGTACAATCTCCACTTTCTTCACAGCGGTTTCCCTGTCATTTAATTCTTCTACCAGGTGGGTAGGTACCCCCTTCTCCTCCAGCTTCTTGAAAATGAAGTTGGTCATACGGTTGTTGATGGCGCCCTTTCCAACAATGGTTCCCTTTTTAAGACCGTTGAATGCGGTTGCATCATCCTTGTAGGACACGATTAACACGTCCGGGTCCTCCGTTGTGTAAACCTTCTTAGCCTTTCCTTCGTAGAGCATCTCTTTCTTTTCCATGGGTATCCACCTGTCCTTTTCTTATATTCGTATGGTTGCGATATAGATTTATAAGCTGACGCTATAAAAGAATACCATTTCAGAAGAAATTATAATACACAATGTCCTTGAATACAAGCATGGCAATCATTAAAATTCCTAATGAATGTCCTCTGTCCCGCTAATCACTCCCTGAATCTATGGCTGTCTCACGGTCCTCATACCCTTCCTCCACCTGGAATATGTGGATTTTCTTTTCATCCAGACGAATGGTAAATCCCCGCTTCACCGATGTCATGCCATCCCGGTCCGCAGCCCTGACCGGACCGCTCTCCTCAATCCGTTCCATATACGGTATCTGCTCCCGGACCCAGGATATCATGCCCCGGCCGGTTTTAGCCCAGGCCATGGTACAGGCAGCCAGAAGGAACAGGACTCCTCTAATGAGACGCTTTCTGCGCCTGACAGACGGGCAGCTCTCCCGCCAGAATCTTACTGCCCTGCGGCGCATCTTTCTCAGGCGGCGCATACGCCTGCTTATGTACTCCAATCAATCTCCTTCCCCGTCTGTCCATGAACTGATTATAATACTTTACAGGGTGCTCTTCAAGATCCATCTCCTGGTTTTTACGCAGATGGACCCTCTCCAGCCGTCCTTGGCATAGAAAGGGTCCATATTCAGGCTTTGACAGCAATTTACTATCTGGCCTCTGTTGTATTGTTGGTGCCGCTCTCATTGACCGTGTTGGATTCGCCTGTAATATCATCCACGCCGTCCTTAACGTCATTTGCGCCCTTCTCCACGTCATTCATAAGTCCGTCAATGATGCCGTCCCCTTCCGTTTCCATGGAAGATGTCTCCATCCCTGTTGTTTCCTGGGATGAGGTACTGGTGGATGTGGCTGCTGAGGATGAATTCTGGCTGGCACCTGTTGAGGACTGTGTATTGGAGTTATTGCTTCCGCAGGCCGTAACAGACATAACCATGATGAGCAGCAGCATTGCAAAAATTGCAGGTCTGATTTTTTTCATAATAGCATTCTCCTTTCGTTTTCTACCTATATTATGTGCGTTAGGAGAATGGATTATGGTGGAACTTCCTGCCTTTTCTGGAAAAATCTGTTATAAATCCACCACGTCCGTCATGGAGTACATGCCCGGCTTCTTACCGGCCAGAAATTTGGCTGCCTCCAGGGCGCCTTTGGCGAAAATAGCCTTGGAATATGCGGTGTGGCTTAAGGTGACCACCTCGTCCCTGCCCGCAAATATTACGTCGTGCTCGCCCACGATGGAACCGCCTCTGACAGACGAAATTCCGATTTCTTTGGGATTTCTCTTTTCCCGTCTGGTACTCCTGTCACAGGTATAGGCATACTGCCCGTCCATGGCCTGGTTCATGGAATCTGCCAGAGCCAGGGCTGTGCCGCTGGGCGCGTCCACTTTCTGGTTGTGGTGCTTTTCCACGATTTCCATGTCAAAACCGGATCCTGCCAGTACCCTTGCCGCGTCACTTACCAGTTTGAGCAGCAGGTTTACTCCCAGGGACATGTTGGCAGAACGCAGGATTGCCGTCACCTGGCTGGCCTTTTCCACTGCCGCAAGCTGCTCCCCGGAGAGCCCGGTGGTACAGAGGACCACGGGAACCTGCTTTTTGCAGCTGTAAGCCAGAAGCCCGTCCACTGCCTTTGGAGACGCAAAATCCACAATCACGTCCGCCTCCACACTGCACTGGTCCAGGGACGGGAACACGGGATATCCTAAATCCGTTCCCTCCCGTACATCAATACCTGCCACAATCCGGATCTCCCCGTCTTCTGCCGCCAGTCCCGTAATTACATGTCCCATGGCCCCGCAGCAGCCGTGCATTATCATCTTTACCATTGGTATACCGTCCTTTCCCGGAATCTTCCCTACAGGATGCCGTAAGCTGTCATGGCCTTCTTAAGCTTCTCCTGATTCTGGGGCTCCATCTCAGTCAAAGGCATGCGCAGAGGTCCCACTCCCTTGCCCATCATGTTCATAGCCGCCTTTACAGGAATGGGGTTTACCTCGCTAAAAAGCTCTGTAATCAGCGGAATGGCCTTTAACTGAAGGGCGGCGCTGGTCTTAACATCCCCCGCAAAGTAGGAAGCGCAGATGTCGTGGGTCTGGCGTGGAGCCACATTGGACAGCACGGAGATAACACCCTTGCCTCCCAGGGAGAGAAGGGGCACAATCTGGTCATCGTTGCCTGAGTACAAATCCACCTTGCCGTCAGACAGGCTCATAAGAGTGGCAATGGCTGAAAAGTTGCCGCTGGCCTCCTTTACACCCACAATATTATCCACGTCCCTGCACAGGGCCGCAATGGTCTCAGGCTTAATGGTGACGCCTGTCCTGCCCGGTATATTATAGAGGATAACGGGAATCTTTACAGCGTCCGCAACAGCCGTAAAATGGGCCATAAGTCCCTTCTGGGTAGCCTTGTTATAATATGGAGACACCAGAAGAAGCCCGTCCGCCCCTCTTTTTTCTGCCTCTGCAGAGAGATAGACAGCTGTCTCCGTACAGTTTGAGCCGGTTCCTGCAACCACAGGAATCCGTTTCTTTGTCACCCTGCAGATGTACTCAATCACATCCAGATGTTCTTCATGGGTCATGGTGGAGGCTTCGCCTGTGGTACCGCAGGCAATGATGGCGTCTGTGCCTCCTGCAATCTGCTCTTCTACGATCTCCTCCAGTTTTTCGTAATTCACTTCACCGTTTTCCTTAAACGGGGTCACCAGTGCTACACCTGCTCCTTCAAAAAGTGCCATACTATATTCTCTCCTTTTTTCCTGATTCAATCACAGTGTGCTTTTCCCCATAGAAAATGAAACCCGGACGTACTTTCCCTGGAAACAAAAAAGGGCTGAGGTAAATGTCAGCCCTTCCATATACGTATGATTCCAGTGTCTAATCCACGTTCTTTGGTAGCTCTCCATCCACCCGGATGACAGTCATACGGCTCTTAACCATATGCCCAGAGGGGGCGTGAACACGGAACGCTTCCTCTTCGGCGTTTCTCCCTTTCCCTAAGCCATCACCTGTGCCTGCCACATCCGGCTTATCTACTCATGATCAACGCAACCTCTACTCTATGATTGTTGGTATTATATTATCACCCTGCCAACAGTCTGTCAACAGGAAATCACTCATATCTTGTCTGAATCCTTGTGACCTCATCCACATGGCCGTTCAGGCAATCCGGATATATGGTCCCTGTGAGGATCAGCTGTATCTGCGCGTTCCTGGCCTGGGCTATGATGGCGCACAGCTCCTCGCCTGATATCACTCCCTCGTCCAGGATTCCCAGAATCTCATCCAGGATAAGCACATCACACTCCCCTGTCACCAGAACCTTCCTGGCAAAATTCAGGCCGTTCAGGATACAGATTCTTGCCTCTGCCTTCTCCTCTTCCGTCAGCCGGTCAAAGAAAACAGGTGTCTTCTCAAATCTAAAAATTTTAAATTCCGGTTCCAGACGCTGTATGATTTCCATGTTATCTACATCCAGGGCGCCCTTAAGGAACTGTACCATATAGACACACTTTCCCTTGGTCAGCGCGGTTAATCCCCTTCCAATGGCACTGGTGGTCTTACCGCGTCCCGGTCCACAGATAACCTGTATCATGCTCTCTTTCATCATCTTGCACCTCATGCTTTACTTGCTTTTTCTTAAGAACAATTGGACTTGCTCATAATAGCATAGTTTAGCCAATATTGCAAATATTTCTTACATTTTTCGAAAGATATTCAAAAGGAATCGTTAGATGACAGCGTCTGAAGCTTCTTCTGTTCAAGCCTCGTCACATTCCAGCTTGCTGATGGAGACCTCATATGCAATGCGCTTCTCGCACTCTGTCTCACTGAGCTTCTTGGTGTACTCGCGGCTCTGCACACGGCCCCAAACCCTTACCCTGGTGCCTACCTCGAAGCTGGAAGCAAAACGCGCGTTGCGTCCCCAGCTGATGCAGGGTATGTAATCGGATTTGCCGTAGGGGCGGTTCACAGCCAGAAGAATATCTGCGATTTCCCGTCCGAGAGGAGTCTTTCTGTATATTGGCGGCTTGCAGATATAACCGTCCAGGAATATCTGATTGGTCTTGGTATAATCCGTGAATTCCTCGATAAAGTGGATTTCCCTTACAAAGATGGACAGCATCAGCCGGTTTTTGATTCCCTCATGCCGGTTGTAGGAGCGGAACTGGCCTATGCACTCCACGGTGCTGCCTGAATAGTCTTTATGTACGTCTATAAGGCGCTCGGATATCATCAGGGGAATGATGTCCGCCTGCTCGCTGAGTCTGTTGACAGCCACATCCACCATATAAAATCCTTCTCCGAAGACTTCATGGCTGAAGGTAAATCCCGACACGATTTCTCCGATAACGCTTACCCTGTTGTTTTCAATCATTTTTTCTGACATAGTACATCTCCTCTTCGCTTCTAAAATATTTCTCATTCTGCCGTTTTACTTGTTTCATCCTTTTATTCTCTTGCTTTTGTACGGCACATTGATAGTTTATGAGGGGAAATGCCATAATAGAACAAAAAATAAGGCGAATCCCGCCAGAATCGTTCGACAGGATTCGCCATTTCGCTTACAAAATGTCGTTTTTTGTTTATTTATTCTTAAATGAGGCCCTTTTTCTCAGGGTTGGATCCAGAATCTTTTTGCGGATGCGCAGGCTCTCCGGAGTCACCTCCAAAAGCTCATCCGTATCAATGAAGTCCAGTGCCTGCTCCAGGCTCATGATTTTAGGCGGCGTCAGCTTAAGTGCCTCATCAGCGCTGGAGGAACGGGTGTTGGTCAGCTTCTTTGTCTTGCAGACATTGATTTCAATGTCCTCTGCCTTAGGACTCTGGCCCACTACCATGCCGGAATACACCTTGACGCCCGGTCCGATAAACAGGGTGCCTCTTTCCTGGGCATTGAAAAGGCCGTAGGTAATGGCCTCGCCCGCCTCAAAGGCAATGAGGGAGCCGGTCTGGCGGTAGAACAGATCGCCCTTGTACTCTGAGTAGCCGTCAAAAATGGTGTTCAGGATACCATTTCCCTTTGTATCCGTCATAAAGTCGCCGCGGTAACCGATCAGTCCTCTGGAGGGGATGGAAAATTCCAGCCTGGAATAACCGCCTGCTGCCTGGCTCATGCCCTGAAGGGCGCCCTTACGGCTGGTCAGCTTCTGGATAACAACGCCTGTGTATTCCTCAGGCACATCCACATAGGCCAGCTCCATGGGCTCCAGCTTGCGGTTTCTCTCATCGTACTTATAGAGTACCTCTGCCTTGCTGACAGCAAACTCAAAGCCCTCACGGCGCATGTTTTCAATCAGAACCGACAGGTGAAGCTCACCGCGGCCCGACACCTTGAAGCAGTCCGCGGAATCTGTCTCCTCCACCCGCAGGCTCACGTCCGTGTTCAACTCCCTGAACAGGCGGTCACGCAGATGGCGGGAGGTGATATATTTGCCTTCCTGGCCTGCCAGCGGGCTGTCATTGACCATAAAATACATGGCAATGGTGGGTTCGGATATCTTCTGGAACGGAATGGATTCCGGGTTATTAGGGGTACAGATGGTATCGCCGATATGGATATCCGCAATACCGGAGATGGCAACGATGGAACCAATTCCCGCCTCCTGCACCTCCACTCTCTTAAGACCGTCAAACTCATAGAGCTTTCCTATCTTGATTTTCTTAAACTTATCCGGCTCATGATGGTTTACCAGAACACATTCCTGGTTCACCTTAAGTCCCCCGTTGTCCACACGTCCGATGCCGATACGGCCAACGAACTCGTTGTAGTCAATGGTGCTTATGAGCACCTGGGTCTCCGCGTCCGGATCTCCCTCCGGTGCCGGGATATGGTTTATAATGGTTTCAAACAGGGGACTCATGTCCGCTTCCGGATCCTCAATCTTGTATTTTGCGAATCCGCCCCTGGCAGATGCGTAGATAAAGGGGCAGTCCAACTGCTCATCCGTTGCGTCCAGGTCCATCATAAGCTCCAGCGTCTCGTCTATGACATCCCCTGGTCTGGCCTCAGGCCTGTCAATCTTGTTGATGCATACGATGACGGACAGGTTCAGATCCAGCGCCTTCTGAAGCACGAACTTAGTCTGGGGCATGGGGCCCTCATAGGCGTCCACTACCAGTACAACGCCGTCCACCATCTTGAGCACACGCTCCACCTCGCCGCCGAAATCAGCGTGTCCTGGTGTGTCGATGATGTTAATTTTTGTGTCTTTATAAAATACAGCCGTGTTCTTGGACAGGATGGTGATTCCTCTCTCACGCTCCAGGTCATTGGAGTCCATAACACGCTCCTGTACCTCCTGGTTTACGCGGAACACGCCGCTCTGCCTCAATAGCTGGTCTACTAATGTGGTCTTACCATGGTCTACATGGGCAATGATAGCGATATTTCTTACATCTTCTCTTTTCATCTTCATAGTGATTACTCTTCCTTATTATATACGTCTACAGCCACGGTTTTATAGTATAGCATTGGTGTGTTGAGATTGCAAGGTATTTTACACCATTTCCGCTGATTCCCGCTGTTTTTCCCTGTCACGGCGCCCTATTTGGCCGGCTCAAACACCTCTGCTATTTCCTTCATGTGCTGTACAATGGGCAGATGCTGGGGGCATATGGCCTCACATCTGCGGCAGCCGATGCAGTCCCCGGCTTTCCCGTATCTGCCCCCATAATTCTGGTAGTAGCCCCTGGAATTGGATTTTTCCCCAAAGAGGCTGTACTGGTTGTAAAGAGAGAAATACTTTGGTATGGGAATCTGCTTCGGACATCCCTCCACACAGTACTGGCATGATGTACAGGCAATGGCTGTGGCGGACTGGATGATTTCTGCCGCTCTGGCCACAATGCCTTCCTCCTCCTCGGTCAGGGGAACAAAGTCCTGCATATAGGCTGTGTTGTCCAGAAGCTGGCTGTAATCAGACATGCCTGACAGCACCATGATGACGCCCTCGCGGCTGGCGGCAAAACGGACGGCCCAGGATGCAGGCGTCATGCCGGGAGCATGTGCCTCCATCAGCTTTTCGGCCTCCAGGGGCACATCCGCCAGGGTTCCGCCCTTGACCGGCTCCATGACAATGACATCCTTCCCGTATCTGCGGCACACCTCGTAGCACTGGCGGGACTGGATATTGGGGCTGTCCCAGTCTATGTAATTTAACTGCAGCTGCACAAAATCCAGCTCAGGGTGTTTTGAAAGAATCTCCTCCAGAAGCTCAGCATCCGCATGGAAGGAAAATCCGATTCTGCGGGCCTTTCCCTCCTCCTTTTTCCTGCGGACAAAGGCAAACGCCCCCAGACGCTCAGCTGTTTCATAATATGACCTGGACATATTGTGGAGCATGTAGTAGTCAAAATAGGAAACACCGCACTTTTCAAGCTGTTCCTGGAAAAACCGCTCCATGTCCGCCTCCTCTTTCAGGTGGCTGAGGGGCAGCTTATCCGCCAAAACATATCTGTCTCTGGGCCAGCGATCCACCAGGGCCTTTTTTACCGCTCTCTCGCTCTCGTATTTGTGGTACATGTAGGCAGTGTCAAAATAAGTAAATCCCCTTTCCATAAAGGTATCCACCATCTTGCAGACCTGCTCCAGGTCCACTGACGCCGGATCCTCCTGATTTAACACGGGCAGCCTCATGGTTCCAAATCCCAGCTTTTTCATTTTAATCTCCATCTCCATTATCACATTCCTCCTGTTTTTTACTAAACACAATTCCTCTTAAAACACCACCAGGCCGCTGTCGCCAAGACCGTAGTATACCTCGCCCTCTCTCCGGATAACAGCCTTTCCTGCGGTCCCTTCTATAATCTGGGCCGTGAATCTTCCCTCCTCTGCCATGGGAATCAGGAAGGTGAACACGGCTTTATCCGTATACTGGGTGTCCAGGGTGTCGATCCCGCCCTGGGCCGCAATGTACTGAATCTTTCCCACTCCGTTATAATCCGTGGTGATGTTCAGACGGACAGCCAGTCTTTTCTCCAGGATAACGCAGTTTTTCATTCCTTCCTTGACAGCCCCGGAATATGCCCGCACCAGTCCCCCTGTGCCCAGCAGGGTACCTCCGAAGTACCGGGTTACAACGGCACACACATCGTGGAGCTCCGCCCCTGCCAGCACATCCATCATGGGTTTTCCGGCTGTCTGGGACGGCTCCCCGTCGTCGCTGCACCGGGCGGTCTGCCCCCTGTCCCCGATGATATAAGCAAAACAGTGGTGCCTTGCATCCCAGTATTTCTTTCTGATTTCCTCTATAAAATCCAGGGCCTCCTCCTCTGAGGATACCGGGCACAGGTCCGCTATGAAGCGCGACTTCTTCTCCACCAGCTCTCCTGAGCCTCCCTTGTACAGAATTTTATAACTATCTACCACTTTTACGGCTCCTTTACAGTTATTTGTGGGTTACCATCCCCACCTTTCGACATTTTTTACCTATTTTTTATCATAATATAGATATCAGGCGATGGCAAGGGCATATTTAAACCTTTTCAATTTTACAAAACTGGTGTATAATCTACAGGATAGGTATGAGGGTCCGCAGGGGGGCGGATTTCATTCAGATTATGTACGAAAAGGAGAATCTATGAACTATGGAAAGTACGAGGCTGAGCGCAGGCTTAAGTCTCTCCACTCTAAATCGGGCAAATACGCTTCACGGCTGCTCCTTAATATATTTAAGGCGCTGTTTGTCCTGTTTTTATTTCTGGCAGTAGTGGGTGCATCCATCGGTTTCGGTATGGTTAAAGGCATTATAGATAATGCCCCTTCCGTTGATATTCTAAATATTCAGCCCAGCCGTTTTGCCACTGCGGTATACGACTCTGCCGGAAACCTGACAGATACCCTGGTCACCAGCGGCTCCAACCGTGAGGAAGCCACCTACGAGGAACTTCCAAAGGATTTGATCAACGCATTCGTATCCATTGAGGATTCCCGTTTCTGGAGCCACAACGGAATCGACATCCGTTCCATCGCCAGGGCCGTAAAGGGCATTGTCAGCGATGACTATGCGGGCGGCGGAAGCACCATAACACAGCAGCTCATCAAGAACAACGTGTTCTCCGGAGGTATGGAATCCGGCTGGGGGGCCAGGATTGAGCGAAAACTGCAGGAGCAGTACCTTGCCGTTCAGCTGGAAAAGAATTCAGGCATGAGCAAGGAAGATACAAAGAAGCTGATTATCACCAACTATCTCAATACCATCAACCTGGGCAACAACACCCTGGGAGTAAAGGTGGCGGCCAAACGCTATTTCAATAAGGACGTTTCCGACCTGACCCTCTCCGAGTGTACTGTGCTTGCATCCATCACCAAGAATCCCTCCAGACTCAATCCCATATCAGGACGCGAAAACAATGCGGAACGCAGGAGAATCGTACTCCAGTATATGTATGAGCAGGGTTATATCACCAAGGCCCAGCAGGAGGAAGCCCTGGCCGATGATGTATACGACAGGATACAGAACGTGGATACAGCCGCCAAGGGGACTAACAGCCATTACAGCTATTTTACGGACGAACTCATTGAGCAGGTCATCAGTGCCCTGATGGAAAAGCTGGATTACACGGAAAGTCAGGCCAGCAATCTTCTTTACTCCGGCGGGCTTCAGATTTATACCACCCAGGATCCGGCCCTGCAGGCCATTGTGGACGAGGAGATCAATAACCCGGACAACTATTCTGTTGCCAAGTATTCTGTGGAGTACAGGCTTTCCATCACTCACGCAGACGGCACCACGGAGCATTATTCAGAAGAAAACCTGCGCACCTTCCGCAAGAGCGTGCTGGGAGATTCCTCCTTTGAGGGACTCTACGCCTCCAAGGAAGCGGTCCAGGACGACATTGACCAGTATAAGGCATGGCTTTTAAAGGATGGCGATGAGATCATCGGAGAGCGCCAGAACCTGATTTTACAGCCCCAGGCTTCCTTTGTTCTCTTAGACCAGCACACAGGCGAGGTCAAGGCACTGTGCGGCGGCCGCGGTGAAAAGACGGCCAGCCTTACCTTAAACCGCGCCAGCAACGTATACCGCCAGCCGGGCTCCGCCTTTAAGGTAATCACTGCTTTTGCCCCTGCCCTGGACGCATGCGGCGCTACCCTGGGCACGGTTTACTACGACGCGCCTTATACCATAGGAACGAAAACCTTCAGGAACTGGTGGAATTCCGGCTATGGCTTTACCGGTTACTCCAGCATCCGGGACGGCATCATCTACTCCATGAACATTGTGGCTGTGCGCTGTCTTATGGAGACAGTCACGCCTCAGCTGGGTGTGGAGTACGCAGAAAACATGGGCATTACCTCCCTTACAAAGGACGACCTGGGAGCAGCCACTGCCCTGGGCGGCATCACAAAGGGTGTTTCCAACCTGGAGCTGACCACGGCCTACGCCTCCATTGCCAACGGCGGCGTTTACACAAAGCCACGATTCTTCACCAAGATACTGGACCACAACGGAAAGGTACTCATAGACAATGAACCGGAGACAAAGCAGGTGTTAAAGGATTCCACTGCCTTCCTTTTGACGGACGCCATGTCCGAATCCATGAAGAGCAACCGCAAATTCACCCGCCCGGGCGTGTCCATCAACTCCACCAGCACCCGTGCTGCCCTGACAGGCATGACTGCGGCCGGCAAGAGCGGCACCACCACCTCCAACAACGATGTATGGTTCGTGGGCTACACGCCTTATTATACCGCCGGCATATGGGGCGGATGTGACAACAACCAGAAGCTTAAGCACGGAGGCGTGAATAACGGCGGCACCACCTTCCACAAGGACATCTGGCGCAACATCATGAACCGGGTCCATGAGGGCTTGTCAGACCCGGGATTTGCGGTGCCGGACAGCATTGAGACCGCGGAAATCTGCCGCAAATCCGGCAAGAGAGCTGTCTCCGGTGTCTGCAACCACGACCCCAGAGGGAATGCGGTCTATACCGAATATTTTGCAAAGGGAACCGCTCCCACGGAAGTCTGCGACAAGCATGTGGAGGTTACCGTATGCGCGGAGTCAGGCATGCGCCCCACTCCCTACTGCCCCACTAAGACTACCAGGGTATGCATGACGCTGCCGGAGGGCGAGGAGGGAGCCACGGACGATTCCGTATTTGCCATCCCGGGCTACTGCACCATACACTCCGACGTTTCCACTATTATTCCGCCAAACACCGGCGATTCCGATAATACAGGGCCTACCGTGACACCTATCGGTCCGGGATACCAGTCCCCGCAGGAATCCACGGAAGGGTTTGGTCCGGGGAACCGGCCTTACTAGAAATAGATTTAACTGATTTCAAAAACCAGTATTAGCAGAAATAACAGACAGAATTAGCAGGCGGATATAAAGGCATGAAAAAACCGGAATCCACGTTGTCATATGACAGGTGTGTTCCGGTTTTTTGTTGTTTTGTTGCTACTTTTTATTTTGCTAACGCCCTTATTCTGCTGACGCCCTTTATTCTGCTGACGCCCTTTATACCGCCGTTACCTTCATTTCATTCATGCTTACCAGATTCATTTTCATCACTTCATCTTCGGCTTAAACACAAGGGATGCCAGATAACCGAATACCAATGCGCCGCATATTCCCGCGGAACTGGCCGTTAATCCGCCCTTAAAGATACCCAGAAGCCCGTCCTCTCCGATTCCCTCCTTTACGCCTTTCCAGAGGGTGTTTCCAAAGCCCAGAAGAGGCACGGTGGCTCCTGCCCCTGCCCATTTGGCAAAGGGCTCATAGAGCCCTATGGCTCCCAGTATGGCACCGCTGACCACCAGGGTGACCATGACCCGCCCCGGCATCATCTTTGTTTTTTCCAGCAGTATCTGCACCAGGGCGCAGATGATTCCTCCCACGATAAACGCTTTTAAATAGTCCATGTCATTTCCTCCTTAACTGTCTATATGTTCAATGACGACTGCATGGGCAATGCCCGGTATGCTCTGTCCTTCATTGAAGCTGACCGAGGACAGCAGGGCACCTGTGGGGACAAATAAAACCCGCTTCCATGTGCCGTCCTGTACCTTGGGGAGGATGTAGGAGCAAAGGGTGACAGCGGAACAGCCGCATCCGCTTCCGCCTGAATGGGTGTCCTGCTGTTCCTTATCGTATATCTCCATACCGCAGTCCATGTGAAGCTGGCTTAAGTCCCTTCCTTTATTCTTCATAAACTCCAGCAAAATGGTCCTTCCCACCTCTCCCAGATCCCCGGTAATGATTTTATCATACCAGGTCTCATTGACCTGAAAATCCTCCAGGTTCTGCTCAATGGTGTGGAATGCTGCCGGAGCCATGGCTGCTCCCATATTCATGGAATCCTTGGCGCCCATGTCCACCATGCGTCCCGTTGTGATGCCTGCGATGCGGGCCATACCATCCTTCCGGTTTCCGGCCAGGACCACGGCGCCGCAGCCCGTTACAGTCCATGTGGCAGAGGGCGGCCGCTGGTTCCCATAGGCCAGCGGAAAACGGAACTGTTTTTCCGCAGTGGCAAAATGGCTGGACGCCATGGACATAACCTGGTCCGCGTATCCTGCGTTGACCGCCATTGCCCCTAATCCCAATGCCTCTCCCATGGTGGAGCAGGCCCCGTATAACCCGAAAAGAGGGATCTCCAAATCCACAGTGCCAAAGGATGTGGCTATGAGCTGCCCCAGCAGATCGCCTGCAAACAGATAGCGCAGGTCACCCTTTCGTATGCCGCCCTTTTCAATGACCAGATCCGCGGTTTTCTTCTGCATGGTGCTCTCCGCCTGCTCCCAATTATCCATACCAAACATATCGTCCAGTTCCACCTCGTCGAACAGGCTTCCCAGAGGGCCTTCCCCCTCCTTTTTCCCAACGACGGAGCCAGCGCTTATGATGACCGGGGGATGTTCAAATTCAATACTTGCCTTGCCTTTCATTTGTCCCATTTCATGTACTCTCCTTCCTGTGACAGGATGTAATAATTACAGTATCCCTCGTTTCCGGAAAAATACTCAGAAATAGCAGCCTTAAGCTTTTCTAAATGGGTCAATATAAAACAGCACAATTCTCCTTCAGGTAAAAGTAAATATCTTTCTTCATTTTTGTCAATGGTGTATTCTTTTCATCCTCAGCCAAAAATGGATGGAGCACCTCTATGAATCTGTCATATCCCCCGAAAAGATCCGTATAGTTCTCGCAAAATATCTTGTTGTACTCTTCCCGGGAATAGTCTCTTATCTCGTTTTTTAACCGGTACACAATATCCCTGTGGGTCTCATATACCTCCTCCAGCCTAAATATTTTCTTAGACTGTTCAGCCCTCTTTCCCACTCCTTCGGACTCCTTCAGACAGATATGGATATCCTCTTCTGAAAAAGCATAAAGCTGCGGGACATCAGAAAAAGGAATCTGGAATTCCAGACTGCTGCTCGGATCCATATAAGGGTATAAATGAGCATCACTCTTACAGGAAACCTTATCTAATTTCAGTCTTGAGTTACATATTTGACAGCTGGGCACCATGTTGTGGATGTTCATGGACAAGAAAGGGAACTTGCTCACCGGATAATAATGGTCCGTATCCGTCGTGGTCTTTCTTATCCTTTTCCCTTCTGGGCTGACAGAATAGCTGGTAATATACTGCCTGTTACAGTACGGGCATACCTTTATGCCTATCTCATCCATAAATGTCTCCCTGGACCATGGACGGCCATCCTTTGTCTTGATGCGGGAGCTGCCGGAGAAATTTTGGTATCCTAAAATATAACGGATGTGTTTTACACAATTTTGTTTTTTCTCTTCGCTTATTTCAAACGTGAGCCCATCAAACAGATCTTCCAATGTCTCATCCGCCAGAGTATGGATATCTTCAGAGGTACACCACCTGATAATATTGGTAATCTGGAGCTCCTTACTTTCTTTTTTTATCATATCATGGTTTTCTAATATCTGGCATACCACGTCTATCTCTGTCATTGGGACTTCTTTCTTACAAAAACTCTTCCATCTGCCCGGTAATGTCTCTTCTATGTATTCTGCATGATAATGTTCCAGTTCTTTCCATTTATCTTTTTTTACCTCTATGTAAATCATCGGTCCCCCTTAGCTTCCGTGTTATGTTGTTTTCTCATATATTCTAATACTTTTCTGCGCTCCTCATCGCTGCTGCGCTCCCATTCCTCCATAAAGGAGACATGCAGAGGATTTTTCTTCATAATCCTGTTCTGCAGCTCTCTTCTGGCCACAGGATCGCCCACTGAACCGGCCAGATAGAGCAGTTCTCTCCTCTCCTCACTGTCATTGGTCTGAAAACGGTCAATCCTGCTTATTAGATTTCCTATCTTTTCCTTGGCAAACTCACCGATATTTCCCTTATCCATATAGAACACATCCAAAAACTGCATGGCTATATTGGCCCCAAAGGTAGGGCTTTCCATAGAACGTACCGTTGCATCCCCGGATAGCAGTATGACGTGTTCCTTCAGGATATCTGATAATACAATGGGAGAATGCGAAGTCACTATAAGCTGGAACCGGTATTCCTTAAAGCTTCCCAGCCAATCCAGAAGGAATTTCATGATTTTCTGCTGCCACCTGGGATGCAGTCCTGCATCTATCTCGTCTATGATAATCAGAAATCGTGTCTGAAGGGGATTTTTAGCCATGGCATCCGCTATGTAAGAAAACAGATTTAAAAGCGCCAGCTCTCCTGTAGAAACAGGTCCAATATCAAAACGTAAATTCCGTTTAAAAAAGGACTGAGGCTTTTTCAGTTCTTTCGAATACCATTCAACCAAATTTTTGATATCTTCAAAGTCCTGTACCCCCAGTTCCCAATCCTTCAGGTCCAGGTAATTTTTCTGGGCTCTATCCCTTTGCAGGCGTTCTCCCATCTGACTAAAATATTTGTTCAGTATATCCAGGCAGCCCTTAATCTGAATTCCCCATCCCAGTTTTTCGATCCCCTTGATACTGGAAATAAGGGTCCGCAGATAGCAAATCGCCTCACAACCGGGATTAACTGCCCTATTTTTTATTTCTGCGAGTATTTCCCTTCCTTGTCTGCCATCATAACCACAGAATGCTAAATATATTTCTGCCACGCAGAGAATATAGATATTAAGCCAGAAGTTTTCTTTCTGGTCCTTCAGGACAGTTGTCCTCAGCATTTCGTAACATTTCTTTGCATCTGCCATGTGGGATGAGCTTTGGCTTTTGTCACGGACAGCGTCTGTTATCAAATCCTCGGCAAATTCCCTTATCTTTATTTCACAGCATTGAAAGATATCCAGTTCCTTTTTGATTGCCTCCGAAGAGGACATATACCCTTCTATGATTAACTCTTCCTGTTTTTTGATATAGGCCTGGATGTCAGACCTCTCCATTTCCTCGGCATACTTCTGTATCGGAACAAAATATTGATTGTCAAAGGTTTTGTAGCCATAGGTACCTTTTTTTGCATTTTCCCTGCTGGTTTTCAACAGTGCAGCAGGGGTATAGACCTGACGTGCCAGATAATTGTTCCTTCCTACATCCTCCAATTCATTGCTCCCGCATAACTCAGCAAAATTAAACATATTTGACAAATAGACCATGCTGAGTAAATTTGTATTCCAATCTCTTAATTCAAACTCAAAACCTGCTCCGGTAACATTTTGAACTTCAATTTGGTTTTTATATAGGATAAGCTCCCCGTCATCGGACACTTCTATCCAAAAAAAGGAATTTGCTTTCTTAATACCCGGATATTCGTAATTCATCAGCATCTGCGCAAAGGTTGTTTTCCCGCTTCCGTTTTCCCCCACAACGGCAGTTACACAATCAATATTTTTGCCATAAAAATCCTTTTGGCAGGCATACTCCTTATTCTTATTTATTTTAACACGAACCGATACAGGATACGCATTTTTAACAATATCCGTGGTAACCAGATACTCCTGGCTCAATGCCGCTCCATAACAGTGTCTCCTGTTCCCTTCAAAGTTACAGTACCATACATAAATCAATCTACCCATATCATTTCCACCTTATCATCATAGTTTAAATATTTCCCTTCCTCTACCGCGGAGATGCCTAAAACAACATAGTATTAATTATATCAGAAACATGCAAAAATTCCCATTATGATCACAATATTTTCCACATTCCTCATTATATATTCTATACTACCTCTATATCCCCTGCAAAATTCACACTTACCTCTTGCCTAATTTCCGAACCGCTATTTTGTAAGTTAAACATCTTCAGACATCAAAAAAGCAGGCTAATGAAATATTTCATCCATCATCCTGCTTATAAATGACCGAGTCAATTTTAATCCTTCCTAGCTGCCTATTAAAAAATCCCCATCCATCTGCCAACCCAGTAAATCAGCCCCAAGACCCAGCTGGTCAAAACTCCGTACAAAATCACCGGCCCGGCAATGGTAAATATCTTACAGCCAACACCGAACACCTCGCCCTCCGCGTGAAACTCGATGGCCGGCGCCACCACGGAATTGGCAAATCCTGTTATCGGCACCAGGGCGCCTGCTCCCCCGAACTTCACAATCTTTGGATAGATATTGAATCCGGTCAGCAGGATACTTAAAAGAATCAGCTCCAGCAAAGTCCAGGCCGCTGCTGTCTCCTGGTCCATACCCATGTTGTTCATCATGAAATTCAGGGCAAACTGTCCCAGCACGCAGATGATTCCGCCTACCAGAAAGGCCGCCGCCATGTTCTTTGCCAAGCTGTGGGTGGGAGTCACCTGTTTCACGTACTCCTCATACTTTTTCTTATCAATCTCCATTCGTTTACTCCTCTCAAAATCCGGCTGCGGACAGCCCTAAACCTTTTTGGCTCATCCTCTTTGGGGACATCCTCTTTAGGCTCATCCTCTTTGGCCACATCATCCCAGGGAGGCCATATGATTCCAGAAATATACCAGGGACCCCGCCATTTTCCCTGCCGCCAGGGCAAATATCAGATACTGAAGTCCCACGGCCAGGTGAATCCTCCGGCTGATGACCGGAAGTGCCTTTAGCGTCTCTGCCAGGGACATGACCAGACAGCCCACAAAAATCCCAACCGACAGTCCGAATACACATATGAAAAGGGTGCCGATATAGGGCCCCATATAGATGGGAAGCTCATAAATATCCAGTATATTTCCCAGGACCCCGCCCAGAATAATCACTGTCTCATACAGAAAAATATGCTTCCTGGTACCTGTCTTTCCCATGAGGCGCACAAACACGCCGATAATGGCCAGGAACGCATATACGCCGGCTGCAATGATGCCGCCGGCGCACAGACCGAAGAACGCCAGCAGACATTTTTTAAGTAATATCAATTTTGGACTCCTTTCTGCCGTCATTGGCAATCAGGGTCTTACTGATATTGTCCTCATAAAGGCGCATTTCCACCTCTAACGGCGTGGGGTCCGTATTCAGTTTTATGGCTGCGAAATGATTGAAGAAACCGATGATGCCCACGGCCAGACCAACCGAATAGCTAATCTCCAGCACAGTAAAACCTCCGGATTCATAGCCCATGACTAGGCTGAACACCTCGCTGAACACATCGGTGACGCTGACGTCATTGTTAAAGGTCATAATGGCAAATGCAGCGCCGAAAAAACACACCAGGCAGACAAATACAGTCTTGGTCCACTGCCAGATGTAAGCAGGCGGGGAAGGCGGTTTGTAGGCTATAATAAAATCCGTCTCCCCCACGTTGTTTACATCAATGGTGGAGTCCAGCTGTTTTAACTTGTTGATTACATCCAGGGCACTCATGATATAGCGCCGCTTGGCGTCCACCTTCACGGTCATGACCTTCATGGAGTTGCATTTATTCATCACATTCTGGTCGTCGCAGTAAACCTGGGCCACGTCCTTTAGGACAACGTCCTTGTGGGTCAGCTCCGTGATTTGACTTAGTTTTAAATAGACTGTATGGTTCATAGACCTCTTCCGCTCCTTTGGATTTCCTGCTGTCCGTACATCATGGACACAGGGTCAGTCACAAAGGCCGGACATACTTCCTCTTCCACGGAAGGCTCGTCCATCTCCTCCCATACCAGCGTCCCTTCCTTTTCATATCCCCTGTCTCCGAAACCTGAGGACAGATACCATACCAGGGCCCCTATCAGGAGAAGGGAGGCTATGACTGCAAGCAGTTCACATACTCGTTTACCAAAACCCATAAGAATCACATCCTTTTCAAGAAAAGTTAATTGGTTTCTGGTATCTAGTATGACTTCCATGGAACTTTTTATACCATAAGGCTTTTGTTTACAGTTTTTTCCTCATTTCTTTCAATATACGTTTTTCCAGCCTCGACACCTGTACCTGGGAAATGCCCAGCTCGCCGGCAATCTGGGTCTGAGTCTCATTGTAAAAATATCTGCGCAGAATGATTTCTCTCTGCTCTTCCTCAAGTCCCTCCATCAAATCCTTTAAAACCATTCGGTTTAACAAATCCTCATGGTCATTGTTGTCCTGGGCCAGGCGGTCCATGAGATAGGTGGAATTTTCATCTCCGCTGTCCGCCGGACGGTATAACGACTCCACCTCTGCCGCTGCTTCCAGGGACGCCGCCACTTCCTCACGGCTGGTTCCTAACCTGCCTGCAATCTCCTCAATGGTAGGTTCCCTTCCCAAAGCGTATGTCATTTCCTCCCTGGCGGCCCTGACCTTAACCCCCAGTTCCTTGATGGAGCGGCTGACCTTGATCATACCGTCATCCCTGAGAAATCGTTTAATCTCTCCTGTAATCATGGGCACTGCATAAGTGGAAAATTTCACGTCAAACCCAGTGTCAAATTTGTCAATGGCCTTAATCAGTCCGATGCTTCCAATCTGGAACAGATCCTCCATCTCATATCCCCGGCCTGAGAACCGCCTTACAATGCTCCATATAAGTCCCACATTGTCCATGACCAGCTGGTCTCTTGCCGCTTTATCCCCTTCGTGAGCCATATTGATTAATTTCATGGTCTCATCCATCGCCGTCACCTGCCGATGGATTTCTTCATTGTCACCAATGTGCCATGATTTGGTTCGGACTCCACCTCTACCTGGTCCATAAAGGCCTCCATGAAGGAAAAGCCCATGCCGGAGCGCTCACCTTCGGGATCCGTGGTAAACATAGGCTCCATGGCCTGTTTCACATCCGCTATACCCACACCGCAGTCCTTCACCGCCACGGTCAGGGTCCGTTCCTCCATATCTGCGGTCAGGTCCAGATATATGGTTCCCCTGTCTCCCCTGTAGCCATGTATGACTGCATTGGTCACTGCCTCGGATACGGCTGTCTTCACATCGTCCACCTCCTCCAGGGTGGGGTCCAGCCTGCTCATGAACACGGCGGTCACCACCCTGGCAAACTCCTCATTCCGGGAAAGGCTCTCCATTTCCAGCCTCATGTGTTCTCTGTTTGTCTCCATCTTCTTATCCTCCATCTTTTTCATCCCTTTATTGCTGATTCCCTGTCTTCATATCCTTTGATAAGGCGGCTTACACCGCCCATCTCCAGTATCCGCCTGACCTGGGGTCCTGCCCCGTAATAGGCCACGGTTCCCCGGCTGGCTGCCATCTGCTTATAACGGTTTAAAAGTACCCCGATGCCGGATGAATCCATAAATGATGTGTGTGTAAAATCAAATACAATCCGATTGATGTAATTCTCCGCCAAAAGCAGGTCCGTATCCCGTTTCAGGTTCCTGCAGTTATGGTGGTCCAGCTCTCCCGGAAGGTGAATCACCAGCATCTGCTCCCTGGCCTCATACGTAAACGTTGTCTGTTCCATCCCTCCATACTCCTTTCTCAGTGCCTATAAAATACAAAAAAAGATACCACAAAAGACATGTTTCTTATCTTCTGTAGTATCTTTCCTGAAAAACCGTTTAAATTAATAACCTCTGGCATTCTTTGCCCGGTCCACATATTCGGAATCCGGGAATTCATTGACCACTTTGTCAAACATGGAATTGGCATTGTCCGTGTCGCCGGCATCCTGGTACAGACGCCCCACATAGAACAAGGCTTCCGGATTATCCGGCTTTATGGTCAGACTGGCCTGGAAATAGTCCATGGCCTCTGTCTTATTGCCTGCGTTCCACAGCTGAAGTCCCCGGTCCACCAGACTCTGGTAGATATTCGCCGTCATATCCTGACGGATATTTTCCACAATAGCCTGTATGTTTTCGTCCTCAATCAAATCAAAGCCTGCTCCTGCAAATGCCTTGGCCGCTGCCACCAAATCACCGCTCCTGTAATCCTGGAGAATCCAAATCAGTCCCTGGTACTGGGCAATGACGCTGGTGTTGCCTGTGGTCAGCTCGTCCAGACGGGCCTGAATCTCCTTTGTGTGGGCATCCAGCTCATCGTAATCCGCTTTCAGAATATCGTACTGCTGATTTGCATTGTTAAGCTTCTGCATGTAGGATTTCAGGTTGTTATCGTGAATGCTGTTAAGGTCCCTTGTCCTGGCCGGCAGAATGAGAAAATAAAATGCCATAATGCCCAGAACCAGTCCTATAATGATGTGAAGCACAGTGGAAATACCTGTATTTTCCTTATAAGTATTAGGGATGATGACATCGTCATCCTCCATCTTCCGATGGGAAAATGCCTTCACCATCTTGCGCTTCTCCGCATCAGCCCTGCCTGTATTCTGTTTTACAATGGACATATAGTACAGGGCCTTCTGGTTGCTCTTGTCAATCTGGAGAATCTTGTACAGGCAGCGCCCGGCCTTATTAAAGTCCTCTCTGGCCATATATAACAGGGCCAGGAGCAGATGGGCCTTCACAAAATGAGGGTTTGACTCCACCACCCTGGCCAGCTGGAGAATGGCCAAATCATCGCTTCCGTTTTGGGCGTGCCAGAGCGCCTGGTTAAATGTTTTCACATTCTGGCTCTCTATCTCCAGCTGTCCCGGCTTCCTCTGAATCTCATCCAGATAATGGTCCGCCAGATTATCCTCCGGTTGCAGGTTCAGGCTGATGACCCACTGTACCAGGGCATCTGCCACTTCACCGTTCTCATAGTATATCAGTCCCAGCAGATTCCTGGCATCTGTCTGATACTTATTAAAATGCAGGCTCTTCTTCAGGCACTGGGCCGCGCCGGACAGATCCCGTATCCTGGCCTTTTCCAGGCCCAGGTTGTAGAAGCTGTTGGCTATCTGCTGGTTCTTTCTTGCATAGTCTGTATTCACAGGTCCCGCTCGCCTCTTTCTTTTATCAGTTCCATCATGATGTCCGTCATATCCGTCAAATCGCTCTTAACAATGGCGTCCTCCACCTCTTCCACATCCAGGCTTGGTTTAAAACGCTCAATCTCCTCTTCAAAATCAATCATGTATATCACTCCTATCTTATCAGGACTGCTCAGGACTTCTGCTCCAGTACCGCCTTAATCTCACCGATGAGATACAGGGATCCGGCGCAGAACAGCAGTCCCTCCCGGCTCTTTTCAGCCATATCCTCAACCGCGCTCTTTGTGTCCCCATATGAATAAACAGGTCTGGACGTATAGGTTCTGAATACCCTGGCCAGCTCTTCAGCCGCCAGTCCTCTGTCACTGTTCATATGAACCACGCCCACTGCTTCCCATATCATCTCTCTGCACAGCTGCTCTGCCATACGCTCATAGTCCTTATCTGAAACAGCTGCAAACAGCAGCCATGGCTTCTTTCCCTGTCTGTCCGAAATTTCCCCGGCTGTCTGTATGAACGCCTCAATACCGCCGGGATTATGGGCACCGTCCAGGTAGATTCCCGGCCTCACCTGCTCCATACGGCCGGGCCAGAATGTATTCTTCAGGCCCTTTATAATATGCTGGTCCGATATTCCCCATTCCTTTCCGTCCGGGCAGATGCAGGGACCGTGTCCCGGCATCCGGCATCCTGTCCTGGGACATTCTCCGGGGTAGCGCAGGACGTCCAGGGTGCGCACAGCCAGCATGGCGTTCTCCGCCTGGTAAAAAGCTTCAAAGGGAATCTCCAGCTCCAGGCATCTGCCGTCCTTCATCCTGGCGTTAATGGACAGGCCTTTTTCGCCTATCTCCTCCACATAAAAATCATCCCGGCCTACCGGATATCTGGCAGCACCCTTGCGGAAAGCAAATCCTTCCAGTATGGTGGAGACCTCCGGCTGCCCATCGTCAAAAACAAGAGGAACACCGGTCTTTATAATGCCGGCCTTTTCCCCTGCAATCTTGGCCAGGGTATCGCCCAGATACCTGGTATGGTCCATGCTGATGGAGGTAATCACACAGGCTGCCGGCCGTTCCAGCACATTGGTGGTATCCAGCCTGCCGCCCATGCCTGTTTCCAGAATCATCACATCCACATCATGCATTCTGAACAGGACCATGGCCATATAAAACAGGAATTCAAAAAAAGTGGGATGGCAGAGTCCCTGGTCCGCAAGCTTTCTGCTGGCCTCAAGGACAGTCTCAAAAGCCCCTTCAAAGCTTTCCTGATCCACCATTTCCCCATTAATCAGAAAACGTTCACGCACCTCCACCAGATGTGGTGAGATAAAGGTGCCGGTGCTGTAACCGGCCTCACCTAAAATAGAGGTGAGAAATGCGCACACAGAACCCTTTCCATTGGTCCCTGCCACATGAATCGCCGGTCTGTCCCGGTCAGGGTTTCCCAGATAATCCAGAAACCGCCTGACGTCCTCCAATGAATTCTTTTTCCTGGTCCACATGGGAATGCGGTCCAAATACTCCTCTGCTTGTCCCATAACTAAAATCCATTCTTTCTTAAAAGCCTGTCTGCCGGACAGGCTTTTATAATCTTAACCTAATTTTATTCAATTGGCAACCGGATATTCTCGCCGCCCTTCGTCAGGATGCGACAGGAATCCTCTTTGCCGGTTTCTGTATTATTGGCTGGTTTCTGGTTGACTGGTTTCTGATTGACTGCATTCTGTAACACCAGCTGCCTTCTGTAACACCGGTTTTCTTCTGCACCGGGCCCTCTAGTTTCCCTCCGTATTCAGAGAGGCTTGCCTGCGGCGTCCCACCGGAATCTGCGCCAGTATGATGGCGCCAAACATAAGGGCGCAGCCCAGTACTTCCTTGGAAGAAAGCCTTTGCCCTAAAATCGCCCATCCGGCCAGAACTGAAATACTGGATTCCAGGCTCAGAATCAGGGAAGCCACCGTTGGATTCATCCCCTTCTGTCCCACAATCTGCAGGGTATAAGCCACTCCGCAGGACATGATGCCCGCATAGAGAACCGGCGCCCATGCGGCTATAATCTGGCTCCATTCAGGCGTTTCATAAATCAGCATGGCTGCTCCTGAGAGGATGCCGCTGACAAAAAACTGGATACAGGACATCTTTACTCCGTCCACAACAGGGGAAAAGAAATCAATAATCATGATATGCACAGCAAAAAGAAATGCGCATACCAGCATGAGAAGATCCCCTTTGTTCACCGACAGTTCCCCGCCCTTCATGCACAGCATGTAAAGACCCGCCAGTGACAGAACTACTGCCCCGGCAACCACAGGGCTGCATTTCTTACCTAATAAAAGACCAAGTACAGGGACAATGACAATGTAACAGGCGGTTATGAACCCTGCCTTTCCCACTGTGGTGTACTGGATTCCAAACTGCTGGAAATTGCTGGCCAGGCAAAGGGCCACGCCGCAGCAGATTCCTCCTATAATCAGGGTCTTTCTGGCTCCGGGTATAACAGGAACCTGTTCCTTCCTTTTATTCTTCCTGTCAAAAAACCATATGCAGGGAAGAAGGACGACACCACCCATAAGGCATCTGACGCAGTTAAATGTAAGTGGGCCCACATAATCCATTCCAACGCTCTGCGCCACAAAGGCCACCCCCCATATGGAGGCTGTCAGCAGCAGCAAAAGCGCATTTTTTATCTTCATAGTCTGACCTCGCTGTATGTAATGAATGTGAAGCAGTTAAAAACAACTGCCTAGCTGTCATAAAGGTTCTGATAATCAGGGTTTCAGCACGTCAAGACTGTAATTCACCGCCACATCCTTGCGCACATACGATTTATTGAAAGCGGACAGAATCCGGTCCATGACCATCTCGCTGTTCTCAAAGGTGGCGGAGGACAGAAGCAGGATGAACTGGCTGACACTGTAACGCGCGTAAACGTCGCTGGAACGAAGGGATTTCTGAATAGACGCCCTCAGGCGCTCCATGGCCCTCGCCTGGATCTCCGGCTTCAGGGTGCGTCCCTTCCTGTCTCCCACAGTCAAAAGACAAAGGTACACGGAATCACCGCTGCGCTCCACGCCTCTGCGTTCCAGCTGTACCAGACGCTTGAACACCGCATATTCACACTGGTACGCGCCATGACCTTCTCCGGCGCTACCCGTGCCCAGATTCTCCTGAATCACATCCAGGTCAGTCACTACCTCCTGCTCGCTGTTGCTGATAACCTTGTATAATTCCTTAAAATGCTCTGAGGGCGTCATCAGTCGTTCCCGGTAGAACATATCCGTGGTATCCTTATACCGCTTCAGGGCAGTCTCCTGTTCCCCCTGTCCATACGCAGCATAAATCCAGTAATAGTGGAAATCCTCGGCAAACCGGTCAATGCCGATGGCCCTCTGGCAGATTTCTTCCACCTGGGCATACTCCTTATTCCGGATCAGTTCTTCCGCCATATAAACAACCAGCTTCTGGTATAATGTGTGATAATAGGCAGCCATGGGACCTACCCAGCTCTCCTCAGCTGACCTGGGCAGAAAAATACCCCTGTAGAGTTCAAATGCCTCCAGGCAGGCCTCCCACATATTCTTCCCATCCAATTCCGGGTCCAGGATTCTCCGGCACAGACTCTCAAACCGGTCCGTGTCCACCTCTGTTTCCCAGGCCGGGTTCCACATGTAGGCCCCCTTCTGGCTCAGAATCAAATCCTGAGATGGGAAACCGGCGGCCTCCAGCATCTTCCTAACCCGAAAAACCAGGGTTTTAAGGGCGCCGTAAGGATTATCCTGAACACCGTCCTGCCAGATGGCATGGAACAGCTCATTGATGCTCACATCTCCCCTGCGCTTGATTATCAGATAGCTCAGCAGGCTCCAGGCTTTCCTGGACCGGTTATCGCTGTCGCACATGGCCTTTTCATCCATTGTGATGGTGAAACCGCCGAACATCCTGACATGGATAACCGGCTTATTTCCTGATGATTGATTCATGCTATGCTCTCCCTCTCTATCCCTGTATCTGGTCTGCCGCGGTGTATACGGCCTGGCGCGGTGTAGCTGGTCTGCCGCGGTGTATACGGCCTGCCCCCACCGCCCTAATTTTTCTCCGGGTTCATCACTGAAGCTGTGCCAGACGTATCTTCACCTGCTCCATCATCTGCTCATATTTTTCAAGCTTTGCGCGCTCCTCGGCAATCTTTGCCTCGGGCGCCCTGTTTACAAACTTCTCATTGCCCAGCATACCTCTGGAACGGGCCAGCTCTCCTGCCAGACGTTTTTCTTCGCCCCTCAACCGCTCTATCTCCTTCTCGATATCCACCAAATCTGCAAATGGCATATAAATCACTGCCTTGTGAATCACTGCGGATACAGCATCGTCTGCAATTCCTTCCTTATTCTCCTGGAGAATCACCTCGCCCGCATAGCCCAAAGCGGCAAAGAAGCTTTTACTGTGCTCAAATATCTGCAGCAGCCCTGCGTCCTCCGATACCACATAAACAGTTGCCTTCTTGCTGGGAGGAACGTTCATGGATGAACGCACGCCACGGATAGCTCTTACAGCCTCCTTGATGGTCTCTGTGGACTGTTCTTCCTTTGCAAAATTCCAGTCATCCCTGTAAACCGGCCACTGGGAAACCATGATAGTCTCCTCTTCCTCCTGGAGATTGCAGAAAATTTCTTCTGATATAAACGGCATAAAGGGATGAAGCAGTTTCAGCGCCTGAATCAGCACATGCTTAAGCGTCCAGATGGCAGCCGCCTTTGTATCGTCCTCTTCATTGTACAGCCTTGGCTTCACCATTTCAATATACCAATCGCAAAATTCTTCCCAAATAAAATCATAAACCTTCTGAAGGGCGATTCCCAGCTCGTATTTATCCAGGTTCTCCGTCACTTCCCTGGTAAGGGTATTAACCTTGGACACAATCCATTTGTCAGCCATGGTAAGGCGGTCCAAAGCCACCTCGCCGGACTGGGCAGCCTTCTCAATGTTCATCATAATGAATCGGGACGCATTCCAGACCTTATTGGCAAAGTTACGGCTGTTCTCCACACGCTCCCAATAGAAGCGCATATCATTGCCGGGCGCATTGCCCGTAATCAGGGTCATGCGCAGGGCGTCTGCGCCGTACTTGTCGATGACCTCCAGGGGATCGATGCCGTTGCCCAGGGACTTGCTCATTTTCCGTCCTTCGGAGTCTCTTACCAGGCCGTGAATCAGCACGGTGTGGAACGGAAGCTTTCCGGTCTGCTCCAGGCCGGAGAACACCATACGGATAACCCAGAAGAAAATAATATCATATCCTGTTACCAGAACATCTGTGGGATAGAAATAATCCAGATCCTCTGTCTTTTCAGGCCAGCCCAGGGTGGAGAAGGGCCAGAGGGCGGATGAGAACCAGGTATCCAGGGTATCCTCATCCTGTTTTAATGAAGTGCAGCCGCACTTAGGGCAGGCGTGGGGAGCTTCCTTGGAAACCACGATTTCTCCGCATTCCTGACAGTAATAGGCAGGTATCCTGTGTCCCCACCACAGCTGTCTGGAGATACACCAGTCGCGGATACCTTCCAACCAGTGGAGATATGTCTTTCCAAAGCTCTCAGGAACAAAAGTAAGGCTGCCGTTCTTAAGGGCCTCAATGGCCGGCTTAGCCATCTCCTCCATCTTTACAAACCACTGCTGCTTCACCATTGGCTCTACCGTGGTCTTGCAGCGGTCATGGGTTCCTACGTTATGGGAGTGGGGAACCACCTTGACCAACAGGCCCTGGGCCTCCAAATCAGCCACAATGGCCTTCCTGGCCTCGTAGCGGTCCATACCAAAATACGGTCCCGGAACATTTACTGTGGCATCGTCGTTTAAGATAATGATTTCTTCCAGGTTGTGGCGCTTGCCCACCTCAAAGTCGTTGGGGTCGTGGGCCGGGGTAATTTTCACGCAGCCTGTTCCAAATTCCTTGTCCACATACGGGTCGGCGATAACAGGAATCTCCCTGTCTGTCAGAGGCAGCTTAAGCATCTTGCCCACGATGTCCTGATAGCGCTCGTCCTCCGGGTTCACCGCAACCGCGGTGTCTCCCAGCATGGTTTCCGGCCTTGTGGTGGCTATCTCCACAAAACGGCCAGGCTCTCCCACTACAGGATAATTGATGTGCCAGAAAAAGCCGTTCTGCTCCACATGCTCCACCTCTGCATCAGAGATAGAGGTCTGGCATACAGGGCACCAGTTGATGATTCTGGACCCCTTATAGATGTAGCCTTTTTCGTACAGCTTGACAAAGACCTCCAGAACTGCGTCAGAGCAGCCATGGTCCATGGTAAAACGCTCCCTGTCCCAGTCAGCAGATGAACCCAGTTTATGAAGCTGATTCACAATTCTGGTGCCGTACTCGTCTCTCCACTTCCAGCACTCCTTAAGGAAACCGTCCCGTCCCAGGTCTGCCTTGTCAACGCCTTCCTTCTTAAGCTTGTCAATAACCTTGACCTCGGTGGCAATGGCAGCATGGTCCGTACCCGGCTGCCACAGCGCCTCGTAGCCCTGCATTCTCTTATAGCGGATCAGAATATCCTGCATGGTATTGTCCAGGGCATGGCCCATGTGCAGCTGGCCTGTGATGTTTGGCGGCGGCATCACGATGGTAAATGGTTTCTTACTGCGGTTTACCTCTGCGTGGAAATACTTTCCGTCCAGCCACTTCTGGTACAGGCGGTCTTCGATGTCCGCCGGGTTGTAGGTTTTCTCCAGTTCCTTCATGGTTTGTTCTCCTTTTTTGTAGATGGTTTTTGTAATGGGTCTTAATAATGGGTTTTAATAATGAGTCTTGATAATTAATTTTTGTAATTAGTTTTGGTAATTAGTTTTAGTAATTAGTTTTGATAATTAATTTTAGTAATTATAGTAACTAATTTGTTTGGGTTAATGGTTTTGTTAATGGGTCTGTTAATGGTTTTGTTGATGGACTCATCAACGGTTTGGTTAATTACAGAAAAATGGCTTCCGGCAGACAGGCCCTGTTTGCCTGAAAATAAAAAGCCCTTCGCCAATCCCGGTTAAGGGAAGGCAAAGGGCGGAGTGTCCGCGGTACCACCTTTGTTTTGCCGGATGTCCGGCAGTCTCATTAGGCCTTTAACGCAGGCCGGTCGGAAGCAGCTACACAGAAGGAAACTTTTCATAGAGGCAATACGGGAATATCCGCCTGCCAGTCACTCAGTTTTATCCTTCACCGCTCCAGTTCAGAAGCTACCTTCTATCATACTCTGCCCGGGCCGCCTTTCAGCCAGTGGACCGCCCTCTCTGATGGTTTATATGATGTACTCCTCTTCTTCGTAACCGTTGTGTTTGATTGGATTGCTTTGTTTTAATGATTTGCTTGTTTAGTTATTTGCTTTGATTTATAATTATCAAGCATAATAATTATTGGGGGATTTGTCAAGTGTTTTTTGGTGAAGCTTGCGCTGGTACTCTGGCAGAGTTTTGGCAGGTATTTGTGTACAGCTTATCCTGTCATCCCCGCTCCCCAAGCCGGAAAACCGTATTCTTAAGCACTGCTAATGCTATCTCCGCAAATGTACATTCCAGTCCGGCTGGTTATAAAATATTAATATTGCAAACGCCAATATTGTTATTCCGAAAAACAGACTTGCCCCTTTCACTTTTCCTTTATACCGGTTACTATGCCGTCCGAACAAATACCCCAGTATCACTGCTGCACAATATCCCATCAGGCTCCCCCAGGTATTGTGGAGTACATCATCCAGCTCTCCTAGTCCCCTATCCGTCAGAACCTGAGTAACCTCTATAACAGACGAAAAAACAAATCCTATGATGGCTGCCTTCTTCCAGTCCGGCTTTCGGAGAATGATAGTAAAGAAAAATCCGAATGGCATGAATAGGGCGATATTACCAAGAATCAGATACCAATGATTGCCAGAATGTTCTCTCCAGGCCCTTTTTATGGTCCAGAAAAGCTGGAGCTGTATGTCTCCTTGTCCTGTTTCACGGTATAATGTGGCATACAGGATGACCGCTATGGAAAAAAGAAATAGGAAACGAAACAGATATTTGCGTGGATGGAACATGGCACCTCCTAGGGGAAATTTCTTTGTAAGTGATTCAAAAACTCTACCATTAGTACTTTATAATACTATTCAATATCTGAGATAATCTCCCCACCCACCCTCCATGAGTGTGAAGTTTAGAAAATGCCTCAAACAAGTTAAGTTGCAAAAAAGTTCCACCTGAAGGTATGGTAGTTATTGAATGGAGCCGGCAGAAAAATATTACAAGAGATACCTACTACTATCGTCTTTGAAAGGCTTGAACTTGTGTCAAGAATCCTCGGTCATGCTTCTACGCAGACAACTAGAATATATTATGCTAAGCCATCCCTTGAAATCATAAAACAAGCGATGGATAAAAGTAATCCAGAGCTAAATGCAGCAGAGCAGTTGTGGCCATCTCTTTTTCGAGTCAGGCCTGCCGGATGGCTTCATAATTCCCGGCGTACTTCCGGCGGATTTTATCCTCCAGTTCAAAGAGCCGGTTGACATACATGACCCCCTGGACAGATGCCTGCGTGTAGTCGAGCTGCTTTCCCTTGGGGATCGCGTCGATCAGATATCTGCGTATATGGGCCCAGCAGGCAGTCCGTTTTGCATTCGGTACTTTGTTGTAGCCACTGGACCCGTCGCACATCAGATATCCAAGGAACCCTTCCAGGAATTCCTTCGCATTGTCCCCGGCCCGCGTTGACGAATACTTGTAGATGATGATCGGCGGTTCTCCGTCTTCGCCGCTGCGAAACAGCCACATGTAGGAATTCGTCTGCGCCCGCCGTCCTGGGAACGTGGTGCGGCTGATATCTACGCCACACTGTTTCCAGTCCTGCTATTACCAAATAATCGTATTTCAAAACAAATCTTCTCCTCATTCATTATTGTATACTAACCTTAAATATTCTTTTTCCTGTTATTCTGTTGATAAGCAGAAGAATTTTTGCAAAAGTCTCAAATTTCTTAAATAGCAAATAGTATAGAGTATTGCTAACTATTATGCATGTAAGCAATCGAACAAACAATCCAATGTTTCCGCTTAACGGAATAAATCTAGTAAGTAATGTAACACCAGTAGTTACAAATATCATGATTGCAGTTCCACCTAAAAGTATCTTCGTATATTCGGAAACAGATCTGTCAAAAACATATTTAAACAAATTCCTATACAGCCACGGAATACTTATGCAACACATACTGATTATCGTCGAGATTAGAATTCCATATAAGCCCATAGGCTTTACTAATATAAGATTTACTACCAAATTTGCCCCTGCTTCAATCAAAGGTCTAAATCGATCCTGATGCCAAATTCCTGCCGCGTCTTTGTATAAGCTAAACAAGCTCATAATTTCACATAAATAGAAATAAATGCAAAACAGAATCACCATCAAATAGCTCAGCATCAAATCTTTCCCTACCCAAATTTCCATAAATGGTTGAAAAAGGCATGCAAAGCAGGTTGTACAAAACCCAATTAGCCACATAAACAACATTGATATCATCTTGAAATCACAGTAATTCTTTTCTTTACTTTCAAGCACCATGCTGTTTCCTATACTAGCCAAGCACGCTTTATATATCACTTGATTGATCCCCATTACTGCTGAAAGAATATAATAGTAGTTTTGATATATGGCTAACGCAGTCAAACCCAAAAACGCGGATATAACAATTGTATCTGCCGAGTTAACAACAACTCCTCCAATCTTCGCGGTAAAAAGATCTTTTACTTTCTGATTAATATTTTTAACTACCTCTGTATCTAATTTCCCTTTAGGTTGTAAATCCGGATACAAACGATTTGCCATAAATGCAGTTAAAACATTATTAAGCAATACTGCGGAAAGAGCAAGAAGCAAAAATAGATAATAGTTTTTCCACACTACCAAAACCACAATCTGTGTAGCATATTGAATTGTGCTGACCACAAGAAGTGATCTACTAATAATATCATTTCGTTGGAATGCTGTTAATAGACAACTTTTATACGCAAATAGCCAATATGAGAAAACCGTAGCCAATAAATTCAAGATATATAAGGTATATACATTCAGTCCACCTGGAACTTCACCGCTAATTAAATGTGGGATAAATGGCAAAACGATAATACCCGCACCTAAAATAATGATCCCAATAATACGATAATATATTTTATACAACTTCATTAAAGCACATATTGTAATATGATCATTTTGGGCAATGGGTTCGTACATACTAAATACCATAGCAGAGCCAACCCCTAACTCTGCCAAGTTCAACACTTGAAGTACCGATGCAAATAAGCTATTTAACCCGACATATTCTATGCCCAAGGAATATATCATTATTGTTCTGATAATAAAAGGAGTTATTATCTGATATACTTTTAATATTCCTCCGAAAATCATATTTCTGGAAACATTTTTCACTCTGCCTTTTTGCATTTTATTCTCCCATATTTTTCAGAATTGCTCATTACGTATTCGCTGTAAAGGACGCTATTTCATCAATAGTTGCCCACATTTCTTCTACCGTCTCAGAATAATAGTCTGCTACTTTTGGAACTCCGGCATCTCCATACCACAAAGTTAATATTGATTTTACTCCGGCATTTTTTGCACTTTTTATATCATTATAGCCGTCACCTATCATGACGGTATTCTCCGGGTCTGCCCCCAAAGCTTCCATTGCTTTCAGAATTGGCATCGCCGAGGGTTTGGGTTCTGGAACATCATCACCGCAAATCAATACATCAAACAGATCATCACATTGAAAGTATTTTAATATTTCCACCGTGCGGTAATGATCCTTTCCCGTACATAATGCAGTTTTGTAGCCATATTTCTTAAGTTTACGAACCAGCTTCATGGCTTCCCAGTTGACCAAAATCTTATCAACAGATTCGCTACTGATTCTCCGAAACGATGCTGCCATCGCAGCTGGAAGCCCCATTTTTTTTAGCATCCCATTAACAGAATCACCAGTATGCTTGATATACTCTTCATAAGACGGACAATGGTCATCTCCGACTACTTCTTTATAGCTGCCAAAAAAAGCAGCTTTCTGGACTTCGCTAGAATCAATCAGGCAACCGTCCAAATCAAAAATCAGATATAAACTTTTATTCACAATTTCCCCTCCATCCCATAATCATTTTTTTGTTCATAGTAAGCATTGGATCCATGCTTACGCATAAAATGCTTGTCCAGAATATGGTGAGGAGCTGGCTTCGCATTTGGCGAAATCATGCGGATACAAATTGCCATCTTTGCAACTTTCTCAAAAACAACAGCATGGTATACAACCTGTGCTGCATCCTTTCCCCACGCAAACGGACCATGGCTACGGCAGAGTACTCTGGAAACAAACAGCGAATTCAGGCTGCGATTCTGGAATGTTCGGTAAGTAAGATTTCGTGTACAGGGAATTGCACCAATTTCTCCAAATGCTTTAAAAAACTCAATATGCGTTTTGGTGTCGGAAGACAGATTTAAGCTACCATCCACAATATGACCATCCACATCAACAACGACCATGTCCTTTGCAGACAAATCCTCATACGCCACACCAGATGGTTTAATCGCGGCAAGACCTCTTTAAACTTTTTCCTTTAATTCTTCCAACATCACTATGCCACCTCCTATGTTTATTCTAAAGCCTTACTATATTCGCTTTGAGTAATAAAATGAATCTCAAACTCCGGATTTGTCTGCACAATATCCGCAATCATTTCTGTATTTTCTCTTGTCAGTTCTTGTCTGTCCTTATCCTCAACGCCTGTTTCCAAATCGTTTTTATAGAACGTGTCACCTGCTGAACGGTACCCATCCAGTCCAGCTACATATACCCCTTCCACGCCGCAACGTATCAGAAGTCTAAGCAGCAGGATGGCGGAGCTATCCAGATTTACCCATCCGAATTTAATCAGAGAGCTATAGTTTACAACCGTGGTATCTTCTTCAATTGCGCCCTGAATATTCGATGTAACAATAACCTTCGTCTCAGGGGCACACTCCTGAAATTTTCTAAGATTATATCGGTTTGTGCTGCTATAGAATATGTAATCCAACTGATATCCGCTGATCACATTATTGACTGCGATGACCATCGTCTTCTTCTCATCGATAAATTTTTGAATGTGCTCCTTTTCTGCTGCCACCGATTTACCTGGTGCAAGCAGCAGAATATTGCGGTTCTTGAATGTATTGCTCAGCTTTTCTAATGCCAGGGCATCAGCCACGGGATTGTCAAAATACTCTACATAGAGCTTTTCCAGCAGAGCGTAATCATACTTTTTCTTCTGAACATCGTCCAACAGTTCAATAATGCCACGCAAATCCTTTGACTTAATATTGTGACGCTTTAAAAGCTGCTTCACATTGAAGGTATGGGCATTATAAATTCCGGCAATAAAGTAAGGAATGCTGTATCCCCAGGAGGTCACCTCCTGTGCTGATGCAATAACAGTATCAATTAAATCCAACAATTCGTCAATATTGTACTTTTCCTCATGCTTCTTATTGATAAACTGTGCAATCAATTCCGTATGGGCATTTCCCGCACTGCGACCACAGCCAAACAAAGAAGCATCCACCACAACATCCCGGTGGGCGCTCATCTTGTTTATATAACTCTGGGCATTTGCATCTGCCAGCATCAGGTTATTATGGGCATGGAAGCCCAGCAAAATATCCTTGGAGAGGTATTGGTCCGCAAGACCGGTATAGTGAAGCATATCTTCTTCATACATTGCGCCAAAGGTATCCACAACAGAATACGCCAAAGGTTTGAACTCATTAACTTTTTCTATAAAGTCAATAATCTCCTCATCGAAAAAACCCATTGTATCTACATGCTGAACGCATACTTGATACCCCTTGGCACGAATCTGTGCTGCGTAATCCAATACCAACCCAATCTCATTCTTCTTAAAACACACCCGGATTGCATCTATGGATCTTCCATCATACTCAGAAAGATACTTCAGGTCATACCGGCCATAGTCTACCAAAGCTACATATGTTTTTCCTTTCTTCTTATTCTTCAGGAAAGGAATGATATCTTCTACTCTCTGGAAAGATGTACTTCCTTTGATATAGTCTGCATTCTTCAAAAAGCCACATTCTATAATATCCACATTTGCCATCTCAAGACCATGAATCATCTTGTGGATGTTCATCTCTCCCCACATCAAATTATCAATAGGGGCTTCCCTCAAGGTACAATCCAATAACTGCAATCTGCCCATAAATCGTACTCCTTTCTTTATTTGATTAAGCCAAGTACATTCGCTCTCTTGCCGTCCGGCATTTCCATAAGAGCCTTAGCCAGTTTCTCATCGCTTAACTGTGAAATCATCTTTCCGAGAACATAGTGGTATACTGCCTCACCATCCTTCGAATTGATACCCTTTGCCATCATCGCATCATCATCCATGTGATACTGCATTCTGGCAAGCAGATAATCAAAGATGGTATCAATATCGGTAGATGTCTTCAAATCTACCTCCATGCCATAGGGATTATGACCGAAATAGTAATACCACTCTCTCATACTTGCTTTAGGTGCAAGTTGAATACCGTCGGTGAAGAAATACAGCTTGTCCAGATCCTGCGAATTTCTATGTTCTGGCCCCCACTTAAAGGTGTATGGCTTCATGTCCTTATCCAGAAGGTAATGGTGATACTCCATCACAGTGATCAGGGAATCATAGCCCTCTTTGAGCTTCTCAAAATAGGTCTTGCAGCCCTTTCTGTAGACATCTGCGCCTACCATTGGAGAAGTGCAGCAAGCCCACATAACATGATCCTCTCTGGCTTCACCAGTGATGTAGTACAGGAAATCCTGGAAAGGAAGTGTCTCTGCAGAATATTCATAAGGACGCTTAATTGCTCTGGCACCTTCCTTATCTGCCATTGTAAGGATGTCATCATCCTCAGAGGATACGATTACCTCAGTGATCGCATCCACCTGCTTCAGCTGACGGATTTTGTGGACAAGGAGGTTGGATTCACCAAACTCCAGCGTATTTTTGCTTGGCAGACGATTGCTCATGCCTTTTGCCGGGATAATTGCAGTAACTTTCTCGCTCATAAACTTCTCTCCTATTATTCTTTATTTTTGAAGAAATCACGCTTTTGGCGCAACTCATCATCGCTCATATTCCACCATTGCATCTGCTCCAACGATGCAATTTTCTCATCATCAAAACGGTATTTGATGATTTTTGCAGGAACACCGACTACAACTGCATAAGGTGGCACATCCTTGGTAACCACAGCACCGGCTCCAACTACCGCACCGTTTCCAATGGTTACTCCACCCAGAACCGTGCTATTACTACCGACCCAAACATCATGTCCAATGTTGACTGGGTTGGGAATATCGTTGTAAAAATCCCCAGCATCCGGCACCTTTAAATACAGTCTGGATGAAGTGGACATATGATAGATCGGATGCTCAAACATACCAATGTGGCAGTTTGTGCCAATGGAACAGAAATTTCCTATATTGGCACTTAGAATTTCGTTTTCCTTCTGCACATAGGAATGGTATCCCATTGACACATAGTCACCTATAAAAACATCCGGTGCAATTTCAGATGTTGGGGTGAGTTTTGCCTTAAATGACACATTTGTAAAATATATCACCCGCCCCCCGAAATGTTTTTTTTAGTTTTTTCAGGCGTAGTGTCCTGATCAGTCTCGACGGAATCAGACTCGTTACGATTTCCAACATTTTACTACCTTCCTTTTATTGTTTTGTATTATGCTTCATCTCGCATTACTTCTAATGCGTTTTTTCAAAACCTATAGCTTTCGTATTCTTATATACAAAACAGGGCATCTGGCAATCAGCCAAAGCTCCAGTTTGAATTTTGGGGAAAACTCTGGAACCCTTTTTATCCTGCGAATATTCCCTTTATGATCCCAGAGCGCATACATATTTCTGTTCATTTACAGCGGCGGGTTGAAGTCCACTTGTAGTTTTTCTGGAAGCAGAGGAAGGCATCCAGTATATCATGATGATCTGTCAGCTCTACGCCCTGAAAAACATCCACATTACCACTCCCCTCTGCATTGTCAACTTTTCTTCTGCACTGGACAACATCCGCCGTATGTTCAACAGCTGTAGTCAGCATGAATGTAATCGTGTTTTTTAGTGCAGCATTACGGGCAGCGGATACGCCTTTGGAGGACTGCAAACAGTTGATCCGATGATCATTTTCCTTCCACGCAAGGCATTTCGCCCAAGAAGCATCCTCTGAGCCGTTTTCAACCAGCAAAAGTTCTAAGTTCTTATAGGTATTCCCAAGGATACTCTGTACACATCGATCTATTATATTTTCATTGTTATGAACCGGTAAATAGCACTTACTAACTCCATTTACTTTATTACCTCCCTGCCGTTATATAATGCAACCAGGAATTTCAGGTTTAGATTGGCAATCCGATACTTGATACCTTTGACTTCTCTTTTCGCCTGACTTCTATACACTTCCCTATACTGTTTCTGAAGTATTTTGTATTCCTCTTCTTTTAAGATTTTCTGATATTGGTTGGCAACATATATAATACGGTCAAGCGGCTGTTCCATCTTCTTATATATTTGTTCCATGCCACCGACCTGGGATAATGCATAGACAAGTATGTCGTTATATTTTTTCTTCTCTTCCTTAGCAAATTCGGACACAGAATAAAACTCATGGAGCAAGGCACATAGCCATCTGAATGCCCATTCTTCCTCACAGCGAAAATCCCGTCTGCATATATCCAGTGCTTCACTGATCGCCTGTATATTATCAACTCTATATTTAGGTTTAATATCATGCGAATCAGAATCGTTGCGCACTAAATAATCGTACAAATTTCGGTTACAGAAGGCGATTATCTTTGCTTTTTTTAATGCAGCAAGCTGAACAATATACTCTTCTGCCTTCCGTCCCACAGGGAAACGAATATCCTGCAATATATCTGCACGATACAGCTTGCCCATGACAGCAACCGCTTGCTCCATAAAATACGTTACGGCATCCTCTGCACTCAAACAATACACGTCACCTTTGTCTTTTAAGAAAAATGGTTTTGGAATAACCGTATTTCCTTTATGATTCTGTGGATAAATCACAGATATATCCGCATTATTAACCAACGAAATCTCTACTAGAACAGAAATACATTCCGGCTCTATCCAGTCATCACTATCTACGAAAAAAATCCATTCTCCTTTTGCCGTATCAAGCCCAATATTCCTTGCCGAAGACTGCCCACCATTCTCTTTATGGAGTACCTGAATGCGACAGTCTCGCGTAGCCCACGCATCACAAATTTCAGGGCAGCGATCAGAACTACCATCGTCAATCAGAATCAATTCAATATTCTGATATGTTTGTTCTACAATACTGTTGATACATTGATCCAGATAAGCCTCTACTCCATATACCGGAACAATGATACTGACCAATGGATTTCCCTTTATCATCCTTACGATTCTCCCCACACTTTAAAAAACTTCTGATACTGATTTACGCCCTCATCTGCTCCAAATATCTCCTGCTTAGTAGCTTTCTGCCATTCAAGACACGCCGCATAATTTTCTCTCGCATTAATTACCACTGCTTCCAGTTCATCGGCATTAGAGAAGGTCGTATCCGTCAAACTCGTGAACATATTGGGCTCCTGCGTTGCATACCGAAAGGAGATTCTTTTCTTGAACAGCATATCCGTATACATTGTCGAGATATAAGTAATATAAAAATCTGGAATCATTTCAAACTCCTTCAAATCATCGCAAATAACATCCGTATCAGATAAATATTTAGCATACTCTTCCCGTTTATTGCTGGGATGAAAACGGATGTAACATTTTAACTCCAGATGTTCAGCCACTTGGTGTGCTGACTTGAGCATAGCTAGGTTATTCTTGAAATTATCCAGCCCGTCAAACACAATTCCGATCTTACTGAGAACATTCGTCTTTTCATATTCAAATTGGAATCCAGCATACTTCATAGGACCAACTACAACAATCTGCTTTTCCGAAATACCACATTGAATAGCATTTATCTTACTCAGCATACTGTTTGCCAAGTAATAATTACTACAAAAACCGGCAAAAATCTCATTTCCATTACCATGTTGTAATGTTGCAGTAGGATAATTTTGTGTTATTGCAAGCTGAGTGAGGGCGTTATCAATACTCCACTGATCGCAAAAAGTCACGACTTTCTCACACCTAAACTTCTTTATAGCATTGATAAAGAAGTTTGCTTGATTGACAGATCTAAATACAGATACAGCCATGTCCAAGCTAATCCATCTATCACGGACAATCGCATTCAGCCTGTTGGCCCAGATAAAGATAAAAGGCAATTTAATGATATTTCTAATGGATAACTTTGTGCTTTTTCGATCAATCAAAAACAGAGTAGAATTCCTTGCTTGGGTTGCAGTATTTTCAACACACTGCAAATAATCTGGCCGCATATACTGATTTCCAGTAAATATGAAAGCTATTTTTCCAGTTCCAATTACAGAACTTCGGACTTGAAAATCAAAAACAGATGCTGCCAGGCGCTTGAGAATACTTCTCTTATCTATAGAAATCCGTCTCATAGCCAAGCAAAAGATATAGTCCGTCAACAATAAATCTGACTTCATCTTGCTATGCAACTTTACCTTTTTAAAGGAATTGCACATATCTTTGAATTCTTCATAATCGAATCCATTTTGAAAAGAAAAACATTTTTTCATTTCCGCCATCTTACCTCTCCTTCAAAATCTTTTTGCCAGTACGGATTATAAATCCTTTCGACATGAACGCCATCAAAAAATTATGTATATTTATAGCATCAACATAACGAGAGCGCATATAGCTGTCATCTTTTCTCATGATGTCAAATTCGTTATTCAAACATATAGATAAAAACTCTCTACATTGTAAACGGAAACAACTATACCTAACATCTTCCTACAATAATACTAACTTTCATAAATTATCTACTCCATTCTATCTATTTGCACCAGAACGTATTTCAAAAAACCGCCACTGCAAACCTTTTCTTTCATATTCAACACATTATTACGATAGCTCTGGTACAAGTGTTCATGGCTTTTTAGTGCTTCTTCCAATTCATCTAAAGATGATATACCAAACCCAAGAGCATTTTCTTCGATGAGTGAGCATAATGCTGCTTCCTTCCAAATTACAACAGGAATTCCCGCAGCAATATAAAGTGACACTTTATGTGGGTTATTGATTCGCAAATATTTACCATAGCTGCCTGAGCATGTCTCAGTTGAACTTCCATCCCACACAAGACCATATGCACCATATAAATTAGCAATCAATTCATCCGGCTTAAAACTGCCGTGATAAGTCGCATTGTCCATTTGCATTTTATCAACAGCATAATTCGAGCCGTAGAGAGAAAGCGCAAATTTATGTTTATCCTTCTTTATCTGATATAAGTATCCGGCTTTGCTCTCCAACAGATTCCCAGCAACAATTACAGTTGATTTATCTTCAGAAATGGTGGCCGGAGTACCATCATAAAGATAGTCGAATAAATCCAGCGAAATATATTCCACTGAAAGTTTCTCCTTTTGTAACGTCCTAATCATGAACGGATTATGGCAAATCAGGTAGTCAGAACTGCCAAGCAATGACAGTTCCAGTACTTTCATACCATCTACGCCCTTATCCCCCAATGGGATGTCTCTCAAGTAATCAATGTCGTGAATCAAGGTAGCAATTCTAATCTTTGATTTGCACCGCTTCAGAATGCGGAATATGTTTTTCATCAAAAGCCGGTTGAGCGGATATTGCATTAAGACAATGTCTCCATCCACCAGCTTATTCCGAAGGCTATATGTTGCAATAACACCGGAAATGATATCCTGTACTCTTGTTCTTACTTGATTGCTTTCATAAAGAGGGATTAGTTTATAACCACACTCCTGAGAAACACGAAGAACGTCATTCCCTGCCTTTGATCCTGCATTATTTTGACCGTTTGCACCCACTACTGATAGTATATATTTTCCCATGTCTCAAGCCTCGATTCCTTCTCTGTTGTTAGCCAGCATCGGCAAAAACATCAGCATATAAATAGCAAAGATTCTCAAATTAAAGTAGGTTCCGGCGGTCAGACCAAACACAATCATAATAACAACCAACATCCTCGGCAGCCTATGATCAGTTGTTCCATCCATAAACTCATAATGGAGGAGAGAGCGTAACATCGCCATATAAAGACCAATTCCAATCAGTCCATAGTAAACAATGAAATAACCCAAGTCAAAATCCACAAGAAAGCTGGAAGACAAAGAGTAATCAAACGGACCATAGCCAATCAGATAATTCCACGGCTGCATTTGTTTTATCAAATTGGTAAATATACTGATCTTGCCGCCAAAGGAATTACTCATGCCCTCATTTACTTTAAACAGTCTCAGATCATCCAAAATACCAGAACCTATATTTCCAGTTAGATTCATGAATAAGACGAAGATCAGAAAGAAGAACAGCATTGTTCCCAGAAAACGCATTGCATATCCTTGATTTGCTCTTCCTTCTGTAAACAAATGATAAATAAGAATCACCACACCTAAAACAAAACCTGTGCGTGATCCTGCCAACACAAACCCAATAATGCAAAGTAGATAAACTACAATATTTCTCATAAAGCCACAGCCATATTTTCGGGATACAACCAAGTGACTGCCCAGACACGCAACAAGGAAACACGCAAATACATTTGGATTCACAAAAATTGAACCACAACGAAAACTGGATAATACAGTAAATTGTGTGTTGTAAAATTGAATACTATCGCCATAGAAGTTCTTCAGTATTGTATTCATATCAATAACTTTGGTAAACTGCAGTATGGCAACAACTACAGACAATGTTAAGAGCATATTCCAGATAGATATATATTTTCTAATATCTACCTTGGAACGCATTATTATCTGAGCAATCAAAATATATATAATGCCTCTCTCAATCTCTTTTACTGCATAACGACTGCTCCCCAATGCAGAGAATCCGCCAAATATGGAAAGTACCATGTATACAATACCCATTCCAGCAATTACAACGAACAACTTTGTAATTTGATTCATGTATAGGGCTACTTTTCCCTCATGTGCCATCATGTACAGCAGAACAATTGCAAGCACCATAGTAATGGGCATGAGAAATCTGTTAACCAGGAAAAGCACCACAACAATTGATAGAAATGTATATATAAAATTATTATTGTTTCTTACCATTATCGTGCCCCTCCATCATCCTGTCTCTTCACTATACATACTTCCATCAACTGCGCCAGTGCCGCAGCATTGTCCTTAACAAAATATCTTGCATTTGCATATTCCTTTGCCACATCCCTTGCATACAAGCAATCGGACAATAATACCGGTGCACCGACTGACATAGCTTCACATATCGGCAAACCAACCGTTTCAAGGTAAGACGGGAATAGCAATATCGACTGCGCATACCAGTCGCTCATCTGCTCCCGATTTTGCTGTCCTACCCACAAGAAATCCATACCACAATCCACTGCTTCTTCCTGTATCCTGCTGATTCTGGAATTTTCGTTTCCTTTTAGCGTAAACACACATCGAAATTGTGTGATACCTTTTTGATATAGCAGCTTTGAAGCCTCCAATATCACATCATGATTCTTAAACCTTGCATCACTTGCAGGATAAAAGAACGTACATTTATCCGTCGGTGACCAAATTACATCCTCAAATAAATTTATCTCCGGAAATACGACCTGAACCTTTGTTTCAGATATTCCTGTCTGACGAACAACTTCATTTTTCATCCAGTTAGTCTGAACAATCACAATATTTGCTCTCTTGATAGATTGTTTGATCATCGATCCAATCAGATTTTGATAAATCCACAGTTTTTTATCCTCATCAATGCTAAATCTATGTTCAGAAAACGGCAAAGCGTTATGGATATAAACAGTCTGTGGCAATTTACAAAATGGAATATCCGTATTCTGTAAGGATAGAATCTGCTCAATCTTATAGTCGCAAAGGTATTTTTTAACACCTATATAATCAAACCACAACCTATGCAACCATGTTTTTTTTACTTCCGGAACATTGATCACCGTAATATTATCGGTATTCTCCAGTGTATGTTTGCCTAACAGATACACATACTGGTTCTCTTTGTCCTCTTTATGAATGCCGTAAAACCAGTTCAGTACGGTCACTGCACCGCCATTTTCGGCGGCAACATCATACACTAGAATCCTCATTTATTTTCTCCAAATCATTTTATTGACAATGCCCGAATAGCTCTGAATGATCTTAATGACCTTTGTAGACACAGCTCTGTCCTGATAACACGGAACTTCCGCTGCTAGATCGCCATTGGCATACATTGCCGTTACAAGTTCAACTGCCTGCAATACCTGTTCTGTGCTAATCGAACCAATTGTAAACACGCCCTGATCCATAGCTTCCGGTCTTTCCGTAGAGGTACGCACCGATACTGCCGGGAATTTGAAATATGCACCCTCCTCCGGCACCGTTCCGCTATCTGACACAACACAAAAAGCATTTTGCTGCAGCTTGTTGTAATCAAAAAATCCGAGTGGTTGATGCTGAATGACCCTTTTATCAAAAATAAACCCACGCTGCTCAATATATTTCTTACTTCTCGGATGGCAAGAGTAAAGAATAGGCATATCGTATTTCTCTGCCATCGCATTAACTGCATTCATAAGAGAAAAAAAATTCTCTTCGATATTTATATTTTCTTCCCTATGTGCAGACAAAAGAATATATTTTTTCGCCTCTAATCCCAAGCGCTTCAGCACATCACTGCTGTCGATTTTTTCCTTATGATCTGTCAAAACTTCCGCCATAGGCGAACCAACCACAAATGTGTACTCTGGTTTTGCACCACTATCAAGTATGTACCGCCGTGCGTGTTCTGAATAACAGAGATTAATATCGCTCGTCACATCAACGATGCGACGTATAACTTCTTCCGGCAGATTCTCATCTTTACAACGGTTTCCGGCTTCCATGTGAAATACTGGTATCTTCAATCTCTTGGCAGAAATAACACAGAGGCAGGAATTGGTATCTCCCAAGACAATAATTGCATCGGGTTTTACTGCACTCATCAGCTCATAGGATTTGGAGATAACATTTCCCATTGTCTGACCAAGGTTTTCTCCTACAACACCCAGATAATGATCTGGCTCTCTCAAGCCAAGATCATCAAAGAAAATCTTATTCAGCTCGTAATCATAATTCTGACCTGTATGTACAAGAATGTGGTCAAAATACTGGTGGGCTTTTTTTATTATTGCGGACATCTTAATGACTTCCGGACGAGTGCCTACAATCGTCATCAATTTAAGTTTGCTCATATCGTTTCCTCTCTCATCATATGTCTCTCACAATTCATAGTGCGGATACATCTCTTTATGTGCTCTCATCCATAATGCCATTTCCGCAACCATCTGTTCATAATTGGGTATCTCAAAATCGTCCCCCAGCTTGGACGGAACAAGGGACTTGTCTGCAACTATGCCCTCTACCGGATTGATTGTTACAGAATTATCCCTCAAGTATTTATTGAACAGTTTCAACAATTCGTATTTACTGATAGAGTTATGAGGAACCGCATTATATAAGCCGCCCATGCGTTCTTTCGCTACATACTCCATTGTTTTTGCCAGTTGAACAGTTGTCTGTCCTGTCCACATTGCTTTTGTGAATCCATTGATGGTGCCACTTTGCTTCATAAACCAGCTCAATAATCCAATACCGCTTGCCTTAATATCCGGACCTACAATTGAATTACGAAGTGTAATATTCTTGTCATCATTCAACTCACCAAGCGCCTTTGTCCGATCATAAAAGGTTTTTCCATCTGGAAAATCAGACTCTAAATAATTTCCCTTTTCTCCAGAAAATACACAGTCTGTACTCATATGAACTACCTGTATCGATGTTCCCTCTGTTATTCCCGCCAAATAGTGCGGCAGGTAAGAATTCAAAAATACTGCACCAGGTTTGTTATTTTCTGCGAATTGATTTAAAAGTCCGACACAGTTGATGATACTATCAAAATTTCCTGAATCTATAACTTCTTTTAACTGAACCGTATTATATGCATCACCAATGACACTATCAAAATATAAAGATTTCTCCCTTGCATATCCTAATACTTCGTGTCCAGTTTCTTTCAAATAGACAGCAATTGTATTTCCTGCCATACCATTGCTGCCAAGTATTAAAAATCTCATAAATATTTGCTCTCCCTCTGCTGCATAGTGTTTTTTTGGTCTCACTTTTCTCTATTATTTATCTTCACTCACAGTGCACTATCACTCTACAGCTCGCTACCTTTTTGCAGTTCCTCTCTGATATATGCCAACTCTAGCAGTTTTTCTTTTACCTGCTCCACAGAAAGAAGATCCGTATTATTTGAATTAAATTCCGTTAATGTATTCCGCTCTGTATCTCCGTGAATAAAATACTTATCATAGTTCAAGCCACGCTTGTCACACGGAACTCGGTAGAAATTCCCCATATCAATAGCATGTGCGCATTCCTCATTGGTCAGGAGTGTCTCATACATTTTTTCGCCATGTCGGATACCGATAATTTTAATATCTTCTTTTTTGCCGCCAAACAAATCGCACACTGCCTCTGCCTGAACCCCAATCGTACAAGCCGAAGCTTTCTGCACCAAAATATCTCCTCTTTCTCCGTGTTCAAATGCAAAAAGGACCAAAGAAACCGCATCATCCAGAGACATAATAAAACGAGTCATGCCAGGATCTGTTAATGTAATAGCGTTCCCCTTACGAATCTGCTCGATCCAAAGTGGGATGACGCTGCCACGGCTACACATAACATTTCCATATCGGGTGCAGCAGATTTTTGTTTTGCTTATCGTGCGGCTCTTCGCCACAATGACTTTTTCCATCATGGCCTTGGAAGTACCCATTGCGTTGACCGGATAAGCAGCCTTGTCCGTTGACAGGCAGATAACAGTTTCTACACCATCGTCAATTGCCGCAGTCAACACATTTTCTGTTCCAAGAACATTTGTCTTAACCGCTTCAATCGGGAAAAATTCACAGGATGGAACTTGCTTTAGTGCCGCTGCATGAAATATGTAGTCTACGCCGTGCATAGCACTTTTAATAGATTGTATATCTCGGACATCACCAATATAAAAGCTGATTTTATCTGCAACTTCCGGCATTTTTGTCTGAAACTCATGACGCATATCATCTTGTTTTTTCTCGTCACGGGAGAAAATACGAATTTCACCGATATCTGTTTTGAGAAAGCGGTTCAACACTGCGTTTCCAAAGGAACCGGTGCCACCGGTAATCATTAAGGTTTTATCTTTGAATAAGGACATATTTAGTTCCTCCTCTTATTTGTTTAAATGCTTCACAATAGCTTTATATCCTACTTTCGGCGTATAATTCTCTTCTAAATATTTAAGTCCGTTTTCTTTCATTCTTGGATCAATATCTAAGTTAGCAATATGCTCCACCAGTCGCACAAAATTTTCTATCTTGTCACTGGTGCATTGCCATCCAAAACCATTATCTTCAACGATATCTCCAACATCTGTTGCCGGATCAGTACAGGTCAGCACCGGAATCCCCGCCTGTATGTATGCTAATAATCGAGACGGTGTATTCGGAACTGTAAATCTGTAGTCCAAGAAAATAATGCCACAATCACAGCAGGCAATCATTGAATCATATTCCTGTTTTGGCAATTGCCCCATCACTCTAACATGGGAGCAGCTTTCTTTTTCGACATACTCATCGAGATAATGCTTCTCCGTACCGCTTCCTACGACTAGGAAGTAGACATTTTTCATATCCTTACACGCTTCAAGACACTTCACGATAAAAGGCACATCCTGTGGTCTTCCAAGGTTTCCGCCATAGACAAAAATTTTCTTATCTACAGGTAACCCATATTTATTGCGCACCTCTTTCTTTCCATTATCAGGCAGCGATAAATCATACCAATCAGAACAGTTGGGACAAAACTCAATGATTTTCTTTTTATCCAACTCGTTATGTTCTTTCACATATCGTATATTTGCTTCTGATGTACAGCCAATCACATCTGAGAGCTTGTAGAGTTTTTGTTCTTTCAGGCTGAAATACTTATAAATCACGCCCTTAAGTCCAGTTTTCTTTAAGATCCCCAAATCAATGGAATTCTGGGGAAAGATATCCTTGAGCATGAGATAACTCAAAGCTTTGTCCCTTTTCTTGATATACGCAACAACTCTGGCTAATGTCACTGGCGGAGTAGAATACAGGACTAAATCAAATTTTGTGTTGGAATAGTATTTTTTTATAGCATTTATGAACTGCTGCCCTAGTAAGACTGTAGCAATACCCTTTTCAATAAGGTTGGTTTGCTGAATATTTCCTGTCCTAACTTTTAGAATTTCCCAGGAATCCTCTTTTACAATATGTGTCTTCTTATTATTCTTTCGTTCAATCGGAGACACAACATAAACAATATCTCCCCTTCTGACAAACTCTCTTAGAAGGTCTGGATATATTCCACGGTTTTCAAGATTCGTAAAACCCAATAATGTTAAAAATAGTATTCTTCTCATCGCAATGCTCCCAATATGAATTTCAAAATATCGTCCATCTTACAAATCACCCCAAGTCTCCACGGTGGGAATACCACGGGATTTCAGGTGCTTGTTACATCTCAAACTTATCAAAGCAGAGGTGCGCCGTCTCCTCATAAGAAACCAGCAGCTCCACGCCGATGGCCGCAAACTCCGCCCGATGCTTGGAGAGGATCTCACTTTCCGGGTCAATAAAGGTGGCAACCAACTGAATCTGCTCTTTTTGCAGATGCCCAGCAGCGTTTCGATGTACTCCGGTGCGTCAATCCGTGGCACCAGGTATGCCTTATCTGCCAAAGACGCCGCCAGTGCATAGGGCTATTGTCCGTCGAAATGATTTTCGATCCGACTTCAACGGACTGCTTGAAATCCTTGATCAACTCTCCTCGGCGACCAACACTGCACATTAAAATGTTCATGCCGCAATCCTCCTTTCAGAGAACACAGCATGGAGGCAAACGCTACTGCATTTTGCCCCCTCCCTACGCGATGATTTTTGCAGGGGTACCTACATATGTACCTTCAATAAACAAATTCTCAACTACCACTGTTCCTGCTCCTATCGTACAATTACTACAAATATCTATATTATTCTTCACCACAGCGCCAATGCCGATATGGGTATTATCGCCTACATGAACAGTGCCTCCAAGTGCAGCATTGGGAGATATATGGACGAAATCTCCCAGCACATTGTCATGCTCCACAATTGCACCAGAATTAACAATGCAATGCTCGCCAATTGTTACTTCGGCATTAACGATCGCGCCAGCCATAACGACGGTTCCTTTACTAATCTGAACTCCCAATGCAATCTGTGCCGATGGATGAATCAGCTTCACCCAATTGACATCGTGGCTCTCTGCAATTCGTCTGCGGATTGCATTGTTGCCAACAGCAATCACGAAATCGGTCTTGCCATCATTCAGTCTTTCTAAATCTTCGGATGTGCCTACAATTGGGAAACCAAGACATTTGCCTGTGGCATTATCATCCAGAAAGAGTATGTTCTCGTATTCGTTTTTCAGACCGATGTCAGCAATCACTTTCCCATGACCGCTAGCACCGAGAATTACCAATGTATTCATCCAACTGTTTCCTCTTCAGGCACTCCCATAAATTCTTCCATTGTAGCGGAAGTTTCGCTATTAATGCCCTCTCGTTTCAAGACCACCGCAACCGTTTTGAACAGAATCTTCACATCAAGCCAGAGGCTCATGTGCTCCACGTAGTAGACATCTTTCTCAAACTTTTCTTCCCAAGTCAGACTGTTTCTGCCGTATGCCTGTGCATACCCGGTTAGACCTGGCTTAACCTCATGCCGTCTAAGTTGTCTTTGGTTATACCTTGGGAGATATTTCATAAGTAATGGTCTGGGTCCTACACAACTCATACAGCCATTAAGGATACAAAACAATTCTGGCAGTTCATCTAAACTTGTACTACGCAGCATCTTTCCAAAACCAGTAAGGCGTTTTTCATCCGATAGCAGGTTTCCGTTTTCATCTTTTTCATCGGTCATCGTCCGAAATTTGTACATATTAAATATCTTGCCATACAGACCCGGACGCTCCTGTTTGAATATTACCGGTGAACCCAATTTGATTTTCACCAGAATAGCAACAAGCAACAACACTGGTGACAACACAAGAATTGCACATAACGAAAGAATAAAATCTAATGGGCGTTTTATATATTTCTCATAGATTCCCATCTTGTGTATTGGTTTCACTTCGTTCTCTAGTACATTTCCCACAAATAATCCCTCACCTCATTCAATCTATTCAAAGCAAGCTCTTATAATCTCAATCACAACATCCTGCTGTTCTGGTTTCATCTTATTGTCACTCGGCAGGCATAAACCTCTATGGAAAATATCCATACCGACATCTAATGGCATTCCATCCCTGCCTATAGCATCACCAGCGATATACGAATTTGTCTTTGCCCTTCCATTACCCTCTCTTGTGACAAATCCATTCATCCGGTAAATTGGCTGCATATGCATCGGCTTCCAGATTGGACGCCCTTCTGCGTTATGTATTGCAAGTGTATCAAGGATTTCTGTCGGACAGCTCTTTCCATGTTTTGGAATATATAGAGCTTCTCCCTCTCCCCTCACCTGCTTGCACATAGCATCCGGGTCGATAATCAAGCAGGACAGCCAATAGTTCGGCTCACTGTTTTCATACTCAATGGGATTCATCTGCACCGGCAGCCCCTTAAATCCAGCTCTGTATCTTTCATAAATTGCTTTCTTTTGAGCAATATGTTCACTCAGATACGGAATCTGACCACGTACTACACCGGCAATGACATTGCTCATCCGGTAATTGTAGCCAAGCTCCTCATGCTGATACCACGGCGCGTTTTCCCTACTCTGCGTACTCCATTTTCTGACTTTCTCGGCTTCTTCCTTGCTATCTGTCAGGAGCACTCCGCCTGCTGATCCAGTAATGATTTTATTTCCGTTGAAACTGCATATTCCCACTTTTCCAAAGTTTCCTGTTTGTTTTCCTTTATAGGTCGCACCAAGAGACTCTGCTGCATCCTCAACAATGACCGCACCATGCTTATCACAAACAGCCTTTATTTCATCAATTTTCCCCGGTGTACCGTATAAATGGGCAACCACAACAATCTTTACATCCGGATATATTTCGAAAGCCTTTTCCAGTGCCACTGGGTCCATATTCCATGTATCATATTCCGTATCAATGAATATAGGAATACCGCCTTCGTACACAACCGGATTGACTGTTGCATCAAAAGTCATGTCCGAACAAAAAACTTTATCTCCCTGCTTTACTCCTGCTACTTTCATCGCGAGGTGAAGTGCAGCCGTTCCGGCGGACAGTGCCACTGCATATTTGCATCCAATGATCTCAGCCATCTGCTTTTCCACTTCATTGATATTGGCACCAACTGTGGACATCCAGTTGGTTTCATATGCTTCCCTCATATATTCCAATTCTTCTCTGTGCATGGTTGGAGAACTCAAATACTGATGCTTTGAAATTGGCTTAAAAAAATTGTTTTCATTAATAAACATACTTATCTCCTTGTAAAATCAAGGCTTTCCTTGATTGACATGTTATATTTGAACATGACAAAAACCCGCACCAAAATTACTCTCTGATACGGGCTTGCCATATTCCTATAGGATTTTAGGAGATCTATTAAAATCATATCAAGATACTATTCTCTCATTAAATATGATAATCTGCCTATTGAACCCATAGGAACAGTTACAAGTTATCTTGATGAGATTAATTTCTTGACTGTTCCAGCCTATCACGTCTATTTATCATTTTCAAACTATCTAAATGACAACATGCCTATCCGAATTTTTTTCAGTGCAGGCTTAGTTAACTTCCTCTTATTTGTTTTCTCTGAATTGGTCTGGTTAACGAATAACCAAGATGACGGTTTTCCTCTGACTTAACAAGGCTGCCTTCCCAAACTTTGAGAATATCAACTACATCTTCTTGGTATTTTCAATTCACTTGACCTTCTCTGTATATAAGCCTGTGTTCACAATTTGCTAATTTCAGACGTAGGTTCAAGTCAACCCAGGTTACAGTTCTCTCAATACAAACAAGATTCCGCCCTAATACGACACCGTAGCCTCCGGCACCTCCAGCTCCGCAACCTCATCCGACCCGTAAACCTTAATACTACCGCCGGCCCCGGTCTCCCATTTCTGGCCATTGCCGTCAGTCACCTTTGTATTCTTCATCACTTTCCCGGCGGCATTTACCAGGCATTTTCCTTCCCCCGGAATGTCGAACACCTCATAGCGGGCAGCCTTATCCGCCTTTTGCATCTTCCCCTTGTAGTATGCATAACCGTCCTTGATACCCGTGATGCCCTTGCCTTTGATATCAAAATAATATTGTGAACGGGTGGCGCTGACGCCGTCATCCACCATGGCTTTACCCACCGCGCATTTCCTGTCCCCATCCTCTGCGCCGCAGTAATAAAAGTCGCCCTTTACCTCAACCAGGCCGTACTGGGCCGCGCCGAACATATCGAAAATGTAATACCCGTCACCGATTTTCTTTATCTCATAGCTGTCCTCGCCACCGCATACCGGTTTTCCTGTATTATCGAAGTAATACCACTCCTTCTGCCCTGAGCCGCTGGCATCCGGAGGTCCCTCCAACTTCAGCCAGGCGCTTTCCACCTTTTCTCCGGGAATATACTTCTTGTCCTTTTCTGTCTCCGGCTGGTAAAAATAGCGGTATCCCTTGATTTCAGGCACAGTACTGCTCATCTTCACCCAGCCAGGATACATGATGCCGTAGCTGTCAAAACAATAGGTAATGCCGTCCACATCCTTTTCCTGCTTACCGCTGCCGGAACGCTTCTTCTTGCCCGAAGTCGTACTGAAATAAAAGTAAGCATACTGTCCGTGTTCCTGGACATAATCCGCCACATCGGTATTATCCATCCAGGTTTCCGGTATCTCCAGCCATTGCCATCCCGCTGCTCTGGCGCCGTCCTCCGCACAGTAGTAATAAGAGCTCTCCTTGTCGTCATCCTCCGGAGTCTCTGTAAGCCAGCCCTTGCGCATAACGCCGGAGGCGTTAAAGCAGTAGTACTTCCCGTCTATCTTATGCCACTTGTCCACGATGACCTTTCCGTCGCTCTCTGCATAGTACCAGTTATTATAATCCGCATTCCTGGAGTCCAGGCCGCTGATGACAAACCATTCCTTTTTCTTCATGGCTCCGTCATCGCCCATATAACGCTTGTCACCGTTATTATCCGTTATCCAGCGTTTCCGGTAGTTCAGCCCGTTTGCATCGAAATAATAAGTCCTTTCCATTGCTGCCGTATTCTCTGCTGCCCCATCCCCGATTGTCTTATATCCGCCCTTTAACACCGCCCCGTCTTCCCCGGCATAGTACCAGCTCTCTGTCACTGCCTTGGTAACGCTGTTGACATTCTCAATCTTGAACCAGCCTTTATCCTGAAGCACGCCGTCTTCATCCAGGTAATACCGTTTCCCTTTGACATTGTCTATGTACCAGCGCTTCCTGTAATTCAGGCCGTTTGGATCAAAGTAATACCATTTTCCATCAATGGCTCCCCAGCCTCCCCGCCACAGCACGCCGTTTGAATCACCATAGTACCAATTGGTGTATTCCTGGCCGTTGGAGGATGTTCCGGTGATGGAAAACCAGCCCTTCATAAGCTCACCTGTGTCGTCCACATAGTAACGGTTGTCCTCCAGGTTGACCCAGCGCTTCCTGGGAGAATTGCCGTTTTTGTCAAAATAGTAGGTTATGCCGTCCAGCTCATGCCAGCCGTCCGTCAAAAGGGAACCATCCGGCTGGACGTAATACCAGTTCACATAGGGATTCCCCTTGCTGTCCACGTTCTCAGTGGAAAACCAGCCGGGCTCCGGTCTGACGCCCTCCGCATCCACGTAATATCGTTTATCCTCTGCCGTAAAAAAAGACGTTCTGGGTGAATTGCCTCCCGGATAGAAGTAATAATACCTTCCTTCCAGCTCATGCCAGCCGTTTACCAGGATTTTCCCGTCAGCCCCGGCATAATACCAGGCCGTGGAAGGCTTTCCTGAAGGCAGGCTTGGATTGGATGTGACGCTGAACCATTCATTTTCATAGCGGGAACCGTCCTCCTTTACGCGGTAACGATCTCCCCCTGCATTCACCCAGTTGTTGGTGACAATCAGACCGTTGCCTCCCAGATACCGTGGAGTGCCGTCCGCCCAGGTAACCCACCGGTTTACCACCTTCTTATCATGCTCCATATAAAACCATTGCTGCGCAGTATCCTGCTGCCATCCGTCCGCCCCATATACGGGCATGGCGGATATGACCAGGACCGCTGATGTGCATGTAACCATCTGCATCAATGTTTTCTTTATCTGCATCCGTGTCTTGATCTTCATCCAATCCATTCCTCGCTGTAAATTTCCCTACGGGTTTTATCGTTATCATTCATCCTGGCATAAATCTTATCCAGATATGGTATGGTGGCCGAGGCCCAGGGGTATTCCGCCATATATGTTCCTGTATAGGCTGTCATATAGGTTTCATTTCCCTTCACGAACTCATATAAATCACATTCAAACCATTCTGTATGAATGGAAAATATACCTCTTTTATGTATCAGCATTTCTTCACATCCATATTCCTCCAGCGTCTTTCGCAGCCGGTGATAAACCACTCTGATATTTCTCTTGGCTGTGCTCTCCTTAAGGTTTTCATATAAAATATGTACCACCTGCGCCAGAGACACACTTCCTCCTCTTTGATTGATAAGGATAGCCAGAAGTTCCTTGGATTTTTTGCTTGGAAAATAGATTACGCGGCCGTTAACAAATACGTCAAAACCATAAAATGTCTGTATATATACTTTGGGCTTTTCCGGCACACCGGCACCCTCCTTTGCGTGATGTGTTTCAGGAAACTAAATCCTGGTATTTTCCTTTTTTGTCATAGTTATTTCCTGTTTCTTACTGTATACTGCCATTGCATTATGAAGCGCCATCCTGCTCTTTACCGGAGACCCCGCTCCGGCCTTTGTATCATATCCGGGCTCCAGCCCGGTTCCTTCTCCATACCCAGGCTCCATTCCGGCGGCAGCCTGTGCCAAAACCTCGTCCTGGTCTGTCATTGCCTCACCGGCATCCTCTTTTGCCCTATAATGGTACTCCGGCACCAGCTCATGAACCAGCTCCCGTATATTATCCTTTTCCAGCCATGCGGCTTCATCCAGCCGTCCCAGTCCCCTCTCAAACCGATGGTAATCCATTTCAATGGGCTTCCCAATAAATATCCTTTCATTTCCGGTCCTCTGAAGTCCCTCTTCATCCATGAGAAGCTCCTCGTAAAGCTTTTCTCCCGGCCTCAGCCCTGTAAATTGGATGTCGATATCCCTGTAGGGTTCATAACCGGACAGCCGGATCAGATTCTCGGCCATGTCCAGGATTCGCACCGGTTTTCCCATGTTCAGCACAAATATTTCCCCTCCCATGGCATAGGCGCCGGCCTGCAGCACCAGGCTTACCGCCTCGGGTATGGTCATGAAATACCGTATGATATCCCTGTGGGTCACGGTTACAGGCCCCCCGTTTTCTATCTGTTTCTTAAACAGGGGAATCACGCTTCCATTGCTGCCCAGCACATTTCCAAAGCGGACCGCCACAAACTCAGTGCCGCTCTTTTGGTTGCACATCTGTATGACCATCTCGCAGAGGCGCTTGCTGGCCCCCATGATGTTGGCGGGATTCACCGCCTTATCCGTGGATATCAGGATGAAACGCCCGGTGCCGTACTGCATGGCTGCCCTGGCGGTCTTATAGGTGCCCAGCACATTGTTCTTGATGGCTTCGTTGGGGCTGTCCTCCATCAGGGGCACATGCTTGTGGGCCGCTGCGTGGTATACAATATCCGGCCTGTATGTGCGAAACAGGTAATCTAAGCGGTTGGTGTTGCGGACGGATCCGATTAGCACCACCAGATTCAGATCCGGAACATTACGTTTCAGCTCCTGCTGGATTTCATAGGCATTGTTTTCATACATGTCAAATATGATGAGCTGCCTGACCCCATGGCCTGCCAGTTGCCTGCACAGCTCGCTTCCTATGGAACCTCCCCCTCCCGTGACAAGGACCACCTTATCCCTTACATAGCCCATGATTTCGTTCAGATTGACCTGTACGGCTTCCCTTCCCAACAGGTCCTCTATCTCCACCTCTTTAAGCCTGGATATATTTACCTCGCCATTCATCAGCTGATAGACACCGGGCAGATACTTAACCTGACATCCTGTTTTCTGGCATATGCCCAGAATGTCTTTAATATCATCCACCGGCGCTGAGGGCAGCGCCACATATATGGCGTCAATACCCTTTTTCCTCACAAGCTCCGGTATGTCGTCCCTTGTACCGGCAACCACCACGCCGTCGATGAACCGTCCCTGCTTGTCCCTGTCGTCATCCACGATACACGCCGGGAATCCATGGATTTTCTGGCTGGCCTTCATTTCCCGGATAATGAGGGTCCCTGCCTGGCCTGCGCCTACCACCATTACCTGAGGCGTGGTGTCTTTTTCCCAGGCGCGGTTCATTCTGTTCACAGTCCTCTGAAGTACCTGAAAGCTGATACGGCCGCATATGGCTGCCCCTGTCATCAGGATAAACCACAAAAGATAATAGCTTCTGGGCATCCGCTGCCCGGATATCAATATACCTGCGGGCTGGGCCAGAGCGGCAATGATGCAGATCAGAACCACCTCCAGCATCTCCCGGGTTCCGGCAGAGCCCCACATGATGGCGTACAGGCGGCCACCATAAAATAAAAGGGTAACCACCGCCATCTGCAGCAGCCCGTATTTCCATAAGGCATGTACATACGATGCTGGTATGCTGTTAAAATCCAAATCAAACCTAAGCCCCAGAGCCAGACAGGCGCAGATCCATACTGCCGCCATGTCATAGGCCCAGAGCAGGCACATCCTCACCCGCTTACTGCGGGGAAGGTATTTATCCAATATGATTCTATCCCTGTTTTTTACGGTTTCTGCGTTTTTCACATTCACACTCTTCCCTGTTATCAGCGCTTTCGCTGTATCTTAACCGGACGTTCATCCGTCCCCTACTTTTTATATACAACAGACAGCGTACCGGAACCCGGCGCATTAAACCACAGCATCTTGGACCCTGCATCCACCCTGGTGGGTTTGATGAGCTGCCATGTTCCTGTCATGTTGTTGTAAAACAGAACTTCCACGTCACCCAGGCCGTCCAGCAGGTTTGGCACATAGAGAGGAACCTCCACCTGCCCTGTCTTCTCTGTGTTGGTGGCTGCATCCTTTGTCATAATTGCATGGGTTCCAACCAGGGCGTTATAACCTGCCAGGTCCAGTCCGGGCACTGCTTCGCTTAAGGGCTTCCCGCTGTTTATGCTGTTGATTGTGTTGACCACAGGCTCAGGCAGACCTGCCACTGCTGCGTTGGCGCCCTGTACAAATTCCAGGGCAGTATCACCTATCACTGCCTGACCTCTGCTGTTGGTCTCCACCGCATGTTCCCCTGCGGTCTGTCCCACCGCTATTCCCACTGCATTGTTTCCCTGTCCGGAACTGGTAACCGTGGAACCTGCCGATGCTCCACCCTTTATTTGATCCACCTTTTCCCCGATGTCATGGCTGCTTCCGTCGCTTCCGCCTCCCACAATGACCGGGCCTGTCCCCGGGCTGTTGGCTGCGAGTATACATGTGGCCTGAGACACGGTAAGGGCCATTGCCAGAGTTATGATTGCTTTTCTTTTTTTCATAATTTCCACCTTTCTTTTCCATCTAAAGGAAATTGCTTCATGACCAGTTTTTCGTTATTCCATCTCCTGCCCCTTTTAACTCCTGTCCTTATTCACGGGGCCTGTAGAACCAATCCAGCACGATTTCCATGATTTCCTCCTGATTCGGATGATATTCGTCGTAAATAACGGTCTCCACAGCTGTTCCCGGCAGGGTCACCATATCTGCATCTGTAAAATCCTGGTTCCCTCCTAAAAAATCAAGGGCCATATCCAGATACCGGTCTTTTGTCATGTCCGTTACCATGTACGGTTCTATTTCTTTCATCAGGTCCGGAATAAGGCTGTCGTCCAGCCTTGACTTGTTCCTGGCTGCATCCAGGAATCCCTTGATATATGTTTTCTGGCGTTCCATTCGTACCAGGGCGCTTTGAGCCCTGCCCGTATCCCTGTAGCGCACATATTTTTCTGCCTGTTCTCCCCGCAGGGTAACGGTCTGTCCCTGGACAAAAACAGGATCTGCCTGTTTCAGTCCCGGCTCTTCTATGGTAACGGTGACGCCTCCCACCTTATCATTGGCCAAAGGCAGGACGGACATGCTCACTGCCATGTATCCGTCTATGGACATCCCCCCCAGCAGACGGCTCACCGCCTCAGTCATGTACCTGCAGCTCTTTTCCCTTCCATCGCCATATGCATATGCCAATGTAAGATGCTGGATTGAGCTGCCCAGTTCGTTCCCGCTTAAATCCGTCAATGTGATTTCCGTCATGGTATCCCTGGGAATTACAAGCACCTTTATCCGGTCCCTGGCCGTATCCTGGGCCACCAGGAATATGCCGTCCGCCTGTCCGCCAAACCCTGCCGTCCTGGTCTCCTCCAGACTTCCCGGCCTGTCTATGCCCATGCACAGGATGGCCTTTATATATGTATTGCGCCGGTAGCTCTTCCCCTGATATTCCACTCCCCCGTCCGGTTCTGCCGGGGTGTTCCCTGCCTGCACGCGGTGCCACTGCTGCGCTTCACGGGACAATGCCTTTCTTTCCAGATACAACTGACCGGTTCTATAAAGGAACAGTGCGGTCAGAATGAAAACCAGGGCCACTGCCGTCCGCATCCGTCTCCTGCGGGTATAAGACCTGCCGCTTTTACGGTCCTCATGGGTGATACGACCGGTATTGGTTCTATGACCGCTATGTATCCTGTGATTGCGCTGTTGTGTCATTCTTTATCCGCGCCCCGCTTACTTCATTGACAGGCGGCGCTTTTCCCTCCTCATACCTGCCGTAGTGCCTGCCATATTTTCCATAATACTTGCCGCCGCGCCTGCCGTAATATTTCTCATAGTAGCTGTGTTCATATCCGCCGCCCACCCGGTTCAGCACGGCTCCCAGAATGCGGCAACCGCTTTTTTCCAGCTGGCTTCTCACTTTCTGGACCAGACGGTAGCTGATTGCCCCGCTTTCAATGACAATGACCGCCCCGTCGCATTGGCTGGCAATGATGGCTCCGTCTATGACATTCGCCATTGGAGGCGTATCTATGATGATGTAGTCATAGATTTCCTTCACGCTCTCAATCATTGTCTTAAACAGTTCATCCTCCAGCAGTTCAGCCGGATTGGGGGAAAAGGGACCGGATAAAACCATATCCAGGTTCTCCATGTCTGTTTCATAGCATATCTCCTCCAGGCTTTTCTGTCCGCTGAGATATTGGGACAGGCCGTTGGGATTCCCCTTGATTTCATACCGTTTGACCATGACGGACTTGCGGATGTCCGCATCCACCAGCAGTACCTTCTTGCCTATGTTTCCAAAGGAGGATGCCAGGGCAAACGCCGTCTCGCTTTTTCCCTCGTCAGGCATGGAGCTGGTAAACATGATTGTCTTAAGGCCGCTTCCGCAAAACTGGATATTGGTGCGCAGGGTCTTGATGGCTTCCTCGTAAAAATAATCCTTTCTGCCGGTATTTTTCAGATGTAAGATTTCGTCCACTCCTATTCCCCCCTTCTGTTTTTCTCTGTCTTGCGTTTTTTACGTTCCAGCTTTCTCTTGCTCCGGTTCCGCTGCTGTTCTTTGGCCATACCATCGTCATCCGGGACAGATGCCAGAACGCTCATGCCCAGGTATTTTCCCACATCCTCCTCAGAGCGGATTGTGTCGTTCATAATCACCTTAAGGGTTATGACGCCGCAGGCAGCTGCAATACATGCCAACCCGCCCAGGGCCGCGTTTTTCTTAATGCTGGGAGATGCCGGGGCTGCCGGCACCACTCCTTGTTCAATAATTTTGGGCGGTACCATTTCCATGATATCCCCTATGTAATCAGAGGAAGCATTGGCCACCTCGTCTGCAATGGCCTTGGCCCTCACCGGATCTGTATCTGATACAGTCATGTTCAGTATTCTGGTATCCGCTGGATTCGATATGCGTATCCTGGCTTTTAACTGTCCGTATGTCATATTCAGCCCCTGATTTTTTATGACCTGCTCCAACACCGGCCTGCTGGTAATCATGACGCTGTAATCCTTGGTCAGCTGGCTTCCTATCTGTAAATCTGCCAGCGACGTCAGGGTAGTCTCTTTGGAAAGGACATATACCATGGCTGTAGATGTATAAACAGGAGTCAATATCAGTCGGCTGTAAGCTCCCGCACCCAGGCATCCCAACACTGCAGCCAGAATGATTACCCATGCCCTTTTCTTAAATTCAAACAACAATTCCAGGAGGTCTATCTCCATGTCATCTTCTCTGTACCGCTTTTCCATCGTTCTCACATTTCCTTTATTTATATTTCCAGGCAGACAATTTACAAAACAGAGTCCCTCAGTATATGCTCCTGGTTTTGCCGGAGAAGCCGCTTGGCCATTCCCCCGGCGTCCTGTCCGTTCCTATCCTGCCTCGTCATCCACCTGACAGCCTCCTCCAGCTCAGGCGGACGTATCACTACCCCATGCATATCCGTAGCTATAAAATGAATGTTTCCCCTCAATATCTCCTTTCTGCACCAGGCTGCCCGTCTGTCAAAAAGTCCTCCTCCAAGGCTCCCGGCATTCATCTGCAGATATGCGCCGCACCTGGCCAGTTCTTTTGTCCTGCCCTTCTCCTTAAGGCAGTCATACCGCTCCGCATGGGCGATGACTGGCAGGTAGGATGACTGAACCAGCCGGCGGACCGCCCTGAACAGCCGCATATATCCGTCTCCCGGCAGGAACTCCACCAGCACATACCTGCTGCCGGCAAGAGTCAGCACCTTTCCCTGTTCCAGGAAGGACGGCAGTTCCTCAAAGTACTGTACTTCCTGTCCCAGACTTACCATCATATTTTCCGATATGGAAAATGCCGTCTCTTTCAGTCTTTTCATCATTTCCCTCAGTCTTTTTGTGTCCTGTCCTGATACATAATGGGGCGTGGCTATGATACGGGTAATTCCCTGTTTATACGCCTTGCAAAGCATTTCCCCGGTTTCCTCCCAATCAGAGGCCCCGTCATCTACACCCGGCAATATATGGGCATGTATGTCAACCCAGCCTTTTGTTCCTCCTTTGTCTGCCAAAATCACACCTCTCCTGCATGCTAAACAGGGAGGTTTCCACCCCCCCCCCAGTTTTGTATAATAATTTACTGTCCAATTCTTCATTGATTTTTTATCGTCTCTTATTATGTTTTCAATCCGGATACTTGTCCCATTCCTCCCTGCACCTGTGCCTCACGCGATTCCTCATTACAGCGGTTTTCCTGATACCACAGAATAAACATTCTGTGGTAAATATCTGATAAAATGAAATTAAATTTACTTTTTTGAATCCGTAACCTTGAATGAAAAACGAAATATGGATACCCAAAGACGCCGGAAAACCCTGTTTTTTGTTTCCGGCTTATGTGCTTTGAAGAAAAACATGAATATGTATATTGACTATTACTGTTTTTTTAGATATACTGTATAGAGTTTTTAGACCTGCAAGTAAATACAAGCGAATTATATACCACAGAATGTTTATTCTGTGGTAATTTGTTGATTACCCCAATTTTCAGTTTATTAAGAATTCTTTCATGCTCTTTTATACTGGCAGCCACATAAATACGCGTGGTTTCAATGGAAGAATGTCCCAATATGTCTGCCAGATGGGCCATATTCTTCTCCGCCGCATAAAAACTCCTGGCAAACAGGTGTCGGAAATTATGCGGAAATACCTTATCCTTTTTTACTCCTGCCTTTGCGCAAAGCTTTTTCATGGCATGGCAGATATTGCTTCTGTCCAGAGGTCGTCCGCTCCTGGTACAGAACAAGCTGCCGCTTCGTATGCCGTTCTTCCTGGCAAAAGCCTTCAGCTGGGCTGCCAGGTTCTTTGGAAAAATTACAATTCTGTACTTTCCCTTCATAAAGATTTCCGCCTTTCCTCTCATAACAGCTTCCACTGTCACATACCTTAATTCGCTCACCCTTATGCCCGTGCTGCATATTGTCATCATGAGATAGTAGAGCTGATATTTTCCCTGCCTTCCGGCTGTCTCCATAAGACGTTCATACTCCTTCTGCGTCAGTTCCCGCGTTTCATCAATATAGGCCCTTCTCTGGACCTTCAGAAATTTTACCCTGTACTCATACAGCCCTGTAAACTTAAGAAACGCGTTCACTGCCGACAGCTTGCCGTTGACCGTCTGTGGGCGGTACCTACTGCTGAGATAGGTGCGGTACTGAATCATCAGCTCCTTTCCAATCTCCCTTTTTCCTAAAAATTGTAGGAACATCTGCAATTCGTAGGTGTATTTACTGATTGTCGCATCAGACTTTTCTTCTTCTTTCAGAAAATCCAGAAATTGCTCCACCGTATATGCCATATCCATTGATACCTCCGTTTTTTTTATTATTTTACAAAACCAGGTTTTTTATAATATATAATGGTAAAAAGTCAATTGCCGGAAGCATCTCCTGGTATACCATGGATGAAATAAAAGAAAAAGCCGATTCCAGATAACCAGAATCAGCTTTCCAATCAAACTATAATTATATACTATCTTCCCCCCACCCTTTACAGACATCAATCCACCCAAGATACCCGGAAGCTGTCTCCAGCTCAGGTATCGTAAGCTTTACTGCGCTGCTGGCGCTGCCGCAGGCCGGGTACACCACATCGAACCGTTTAAGGGATTCGTCCAGATACACCGCCACCCCTTCCTTCACTCCAAAGGGGCACACGCCTCCCACACTGTGGCCCACCAGCTCTGTCACCTCGTCCGGCGACATCATTTTGGCCTTTGTATGAAACTGCTCCTTATATTTATGGTTGTCCACCTTGGCATCTCCTGCGGCCACTATGAGCACAGCCTTCTGGTCCGCCATAAAAGATAACGTCTTGGCGATGCGGGCCGGCTCACACCCCACTGCCTGGGCTGCCAGCTCCACCGTGGCGCTGGATACCTCAAACTCATAAATCCGATCCTCCAGACCGGCCTTCCTCAGATGTTCCTTTGCTATGTCAAACGCCATGATGTAATACCTCCGTCATTATCGTATTCTTAATCTCCAAACCGTTTCGCACCATATATACTCAGACCATCATCCGGTACTCCTGCTTCCACCTGCGCACCATCTCAGCCGCGCCGCTCATCCGTTTGATGGGATCCTTTTTAAATAATGCCCTGAGGGCCCTGACTTCCTCTGCCTGTCCTGCCTCCAGCGCGGCCAGGTCCATCTCCCCGCTCCACGTTCTCTTGCGCTCATCCGTAAACACGGACTGGTACTTGTCCTTCACATCCAGCTCCGGCGCAAAGACAGTGAGAAAATAAATGCGTTTTAACAGCGCATCATCCTTTCCCAGCTCATAGGCCTTGTCATAGCATCCCAGAGCCTTGTGAAACTGGAACATCATGGCATAACAGGCTCCCAGGTTGTTGTAGACCTTTGCCAGAAACAGGTCCTCCACCACCTTGTCCCTGGGGTATTCCAGAATTTTACTGTACCTGGCCGCTGCTTTGCCATACTGCTGCTGCCCAAACATGTAATCCGCCCTCTGCTTTTCATACTGGGCCGGATGCAGGGCCCGCAGAGCTGCTGTGGTCTGCTTGAATTTCTGTATTTCCTTGTCGCTGTAATAGTCGCATTCCGACAGGAAAAGGGCCAGAACCTCCTCTGGTCTGGTGCCGGTTTCCACCAGCTTCTCCATCCGCCCTGCCAGATAATCCATGTCCAAATCCTTACGGATAAAATCAACCAGCAGGTCATCCAGAAAATCATCCATCACCAGAACCGGGTGGTTGTATACGATATAACACAGCTCCTGGGAGGAATGGATATGGATTCCCAGCACATCAATATAATACGGATGTTTCACAGGTTCCTGCCTGCAAAGTATCAGGCTCATAAATTCACCTCTTGTTTCACCACCGCGCCGGAGGATGGGAACAGCTCCCCGAATCCCTTGTCGCGGATAGACATTGTCATGGTCCCTTCATCAGTAAATGCCACCTTAAGCTCTATCCTGGTGGTCTTTGGAGGGCGTTCCGGAAATCCGGCCAGCGGAATCCTGACCAGCTTTTTCTTCTTGGAGTCCAGCGGACTGATGATAAACTCAATCTCCTTCTGTCCGTCCACAATCAGATCCATGGAGCTTTTGGATTCATACCAGTTGTCGCCGTAGGAAGCCACCACCAGCTGGTTCTCCCTTCCCCTGCGCATGACCTTTAAGGACACCTCCGCCTTAAGCCTTCCCTCACAGATAAATACATAGGGATAGGAAGTCTCCTGATGGGTATAATCAGCCCCCTTGAAAGCTGCCCCCCTGGCAAAGAGACAGGGCTCCACAAACACCTTTCTCCGGTTGCAGATTAACCGCATAAATCCGCCGGCCCAGTCCTGGCGCTCAAATCCCTTCCCGGTCAGGAACACCGTGGAAAACAGCTTCCTGTTTAAAAGCTTCTCACCGCAGGCCGTCAATATCTTATCTGCCAGCCGGCTGCCGGAAGGCGAATCCAGGATGTCCAGATTAAAGGCCTCCTCCTGGTTCTGGGCCTCTGCCTGGACCATATTGCGCCGCATGCCCCTCTGCACCTTCATTTCATAATAGCACAGGCGTTCGCCGGACAGCTCAAACAGCCCCACCTGATTGGTCCACAGCTCTTTTTTCTGGCTCAGAACATAGTATATGAAACCCTCGGTATGGCTGATTACATGGACCCTGTCCCTTGGTATCTCCAGATAGTCGGCACAGTACATAAGGGTGTCAAGCAGCCTGCAGTCCACGCTCTGGAGGGTGATGACCAGCTGCGCCACCTCATCTGTACCGAATTCCTTCCTGGGATATCCTAACATCTTCTCTATGAACAGCTTAAGCAGCGTACCTCCGCCGTAGCAGATGCCTCCGATGGTGGATGTCCCATCCTTGGCCGCCATCTTAAGAAGTTTATCCACGATAACTCCCTCTCCCAGCAGGGTGGCCGCATAGGCTTCTTCCCCTGAGAGCCAGACTTCCTCTTCCTTCCTCCGGCAGATGACCGTAGGAATGGTCCACGACTTTTCTTTATCATAACAGCATATCTGGGTATAGTCGTCATTTAAATCCAGACCAATCACTAGACCGTCCATAGACAGTTCCTCCATTACTCCATGGGAAACAGCCTGCCAAGCGCCGCCGACTTCTTGAGATAATCTTCCATCGCGTTTAAAAGCCTGCTGTCATCCCTGTCTTTGATTGCTGCTCCCATCTCGTTCAGGCAGGCAAAACGGCTGTTCTCCTTTCCCTCCAGCTTATGGTCGCACTCCACCTGTCCCTCTGCCGCAAGCCTGCGGTGTCCGTCCAGATAGTCATATATCCGGTACTCCATGATTTCTCCCTCAAAGAGTACCTTTTGTTTCACAAAAATCCCCTGGTAAACGCGGCGGATGTCCTCGCTGTGAAATCCTGTTTCCTCGGGCAGAATTCTCACCTGAAGCTCCGGGTGGGCGTCCTTCCTTCCCCGGTATTCCACCATGGCCTTATCCATGATGTCCTCGGGCACCGGAATATGCTTTGACAGCTCTCTGGTATACGGAAATACCAGTCCTTCCTCCAAAAGCAGGGAGGTCATGGTCTTTAACAGTTCCGCATCCCCCCCATCCACCTTGTCCAGCGTGGAAAAATACCGGGTCAGGGCCAGCAGGTAGATGGTGGGCATCCTGTCCTTGTCAAAGGTATTGCCCACTGCCTGCTTCAGATATTCAAACACCCTCTGGTCCATATCCTTTTCTTCCAGGAAGTACTGGACACTCTTCTGGGTAAAATACGCCTTCACCACCATTTCCTTTGTGGTCTTTCGTTTCATGTACAGTTCAAACACGGAATCCATCTGGTCGCAGCAGCCGGTAAACAGCATCTGCCCCAGCAGCCGTTCCTCCAGATCATATGTCTCCACATGCTCCCTGACGCCCTGAATCAGGACCTCATACATCTGGGACACGGTTCCGTTGAAATGCTCGCACAGATAGTCCAGGATCACGCTGTCATAGCACCCCTGGCAGAACACCTGGTGGGACAGGCCCAGAAGCAGGTCGTCCTGGTCAAACAGGTTCATCAGTATGGTCTTGGTGCACAGCTTCATCAGCCGCGGCGTGGATATATACTGGCTTCCGTAATCCCGAATCATATTATAAGCTTCCCGCATATAATTCTGGCTGATTAGGGTCTCGCATATCTGCTGCCTCTGCCTGACAGCCATGGGCTTTTTATCAATCTGTACCAGATAAGCACAGTTGAATACACCGTCGCCGTCCTTATCCTCAGACGCCTTCTGACAGTAATAATCCGTCACTGCCTGCATCAGCCTGCCCTCAAAGGCAGGGCTCAGATGCATCTGCGTCACGATCTCTTCCAACAGCGCTGCCTCCTCGTCTGTCTCCACCCCGCGGTTCACGATGTCCCTGCATTCGGAAAGCTTGAGCATGGGATGGTCCGGATACACCTCATAGCACTGGGCCAGCAGCTCCGGACGGTCCATGACAGACACCTTCCAGTGTTTCACGTCCAGATACCGGTTGCCGTAGGCATCCTGGAACAGGAGGACGCTGCGCTCGGAAAACAGAGGCACATAAGCAGACTGGTCTTCCAGCAAAAATGCTTCCTCATCCTCCAGCTCCTCATAGCGGACAATGACATACTTCATCCTGGAATCCCCGCACCGGATACGGCAGGACTTAAGGATGCCCGGAAGAACCCTGGCCACCCGGCTGTCTATCATATCCTTATAAATCATGTGCTCATAAATAACAGCCAGGGAACGGTTGATTCTGGACTGGAACAGCTGTTCCATGGCAAACTGCTCCATATGCCTGGTGTAGTTCTGGTACAGCTCCGCAGAAGGGTTCATGTATTCCAATATGTTCCGGTAGAGCATCTGGCGGCTGTGCCCGTCCAAATCCTTATCATAGGAGAAATACAGCAGCACCTCCTTAGGCAGCAGGTGTCCGTAATCCTCCGGCAGGGAATAGAGGAAATACTCGTATAGCCTGGTCAGGTTTACTCCCTGTTCCAGGGCTTTCTCATACCAGGCAAATGCGTCCTTTTCCTTGCAGTCCCCCTTGATAAGCAGGCTGCATACGGCCTCCAGAATCTCCTGCTCTTCATATGTCTGATACAGCTTTGTGAATAAACGTTCCACCAGCTTCCTGTAGTGCTTAAGCCCCAGTGCAAGTCCCGCCGCTTTCAGAGCGGTTACACGGCTGACGATTCCTTTCTGTACACCCAGATACAGAGTCTGAATCTCAAAATCACCCAGGCGCACAAACAAATCCGGATGGGCTTCCATCAGACGGCAGGCTGATGCATAGAGGAACGGGCTGCAGCAGCCCTGATTGAACAGGGATGCCATGGACCGGTACAGCTCCAGTGGATTCTGTGCCATTGTTTCGTCCAACTTCACCAGCATCAGAAAGAGGTAAGGCCGTATCTCCCCATCCTCCCATAAAAGCTTGCGTATATAACGGACCAGTGATTCCTTCTGCTGGACAGACGGCTTGATTTCCAGGCGCAGATACTGGTAGAAGCAGTACAATTCCACCTGCTTTTCCCTGTGGGCCAGCACATGATCCCTGGCATCGTCTAAAGCCAGAGATGCATTGTCCTCCCTGCCGTTTAATATAAGAAGTTCTGCCTGTATCAGCTTGGCTCTCGCATCCCCTGGAAAATCAGCCCTGAGGTGCTCTGTCTCCTTCATCATCTGGTTCAGTAGAAGGGCCGGCTCATAAACCCCTGCCTCATAATCCAGACGCAGGGACAGATATTTATATAAGCTCCCATGGTCCATAAACCGATCCGAGCCGGATTCACGCTCCGTGCTGCCGGACCCATGATGCCCCTCTGCCTCCACGGAAATAAGGAATTCCTCCCGCAGGGATTTAACACGGATGCACCCAAAATTCCTTCCTCTGTGAAGTCTGGAGGGAACAATGCGGTACCCCACTCTGCACCGGCCCTGGACAAAGTCCTGGTCCGTAATCCGGAAGGTCCCCAGTTCAATAAAGGGGGCGTCCACGGTTATGTCCGCCGACACATACCCCCAGGTTCCTGCCGCTATATCTATATAATCTTCCGCGATTCCTGTCAGATTCTCATAAATCCTGGTTCCTGTCTCCAGCGTAAGCTTTACCGATTCCTTGACCTGCAGGGCCACCAGGAATTCCTCCAGCAGATTTCTTCTGCCGGCCCTTCCCTTTAGCCCGTCATAGATGGTACGGACCCGGGAATCCTGCATGAAGGGGGCCTCTGTAAAATCCTGATACTCAAACATCCTCAGCGCTTTTTCCAGGTCCTTCTTAGCCAGCACCGCAAAGTCCCTGGGAGTCTTTAAGTTTCCCAGAACCTCACCGGAATCACCGGCCTGTACGCGCAAAGAATAAGGAATCTCCCTCTCACCGCCATTGGTGACCAGGTAAAAAGATCCCTTGATTTCGTCCCCATGCTCTGAAAAACCCACGTTGACTTCATATATAATCCGGTTGCGGAGCCCGCCAAAAGCACTGTTCACCACCCGGACCCTTTCATGGCTGGAATACACCAGCCCTTTTATATGCAGGTTATTGCCGCTGCTCACCAATATCTCGCCACGGATGACCTCACCCGCAGGAACCGACGCCTCCACCCGTTCCGGTGCCAGCACCAGCTCCGGCGAACCATTGTCAATGATTCCCCTGGCCAGACGGTTAATACGTTCCCTCATAGTACCACCTGTATCTTTATCCTTCTGTGTAAAATGTCCACACTTATGTAACATGATATCACATTTCGGGTGGTTTTAAAAGTTTTAATTACATCTTTTGTTCAATCCATGGGTTCCATGTTCTTCCATTTCCCTTTTGTCCTCCCCTCCCCCGGTTCCTGCCGCCGCGCAGGCGCCCCCACACCAACTGATTTCAAACATACAGGTCTGCCAAACAGCACCATTTTCAAAAGGAACTTGATAAACACTCCCAAAATTGTTATGATATATAAAAATGCATTTTTGTGTTTCTACTATATAAGGAAAAGGACGGAATGGATTATGACAACCAATGAAAAAGCACTGCTGCTCCACGAGGAATGGAAGGGAAAACTTGAAACCACATCAAAAGCAAAGGTAGCTTCCAGGGAAGACCTGGCCCTTGCCTATACCCCAGGCGTTGCCGAGCCCTGCAAGGTGATAGCCGCAGATCCGGAGGCAGCTTACCGGTACACCATCAAATCCAACACCATTGCCGTTGTCTCCGACGGAAGCGCCGTACTTGGCCTGGGCAACATAGGCCCCCTGGCCGCCATGCCGGTCATGGAGGGCAAGGCTGTTCTCTTTAAGGAATTCGGCGGCGTCAACGCCTTCCCCATCTGCCTGGATACCCAGGACACCCAGGAAATCATTGAGACCGTTGTGCGCATTGCGCCTGCCTTTGGCGGCATCAACCTGGAGGACATCTCGGCCCCCAGATGCTTTGAGATAGAGGAGGCATTAAAAGAGAGGCTGGACATTCCGGTGTTCCACGACGATCAGCACGGCACCGCCATTGTGGTCCTGGCCGGCGTCATCAACGCTCTCAGGCTGACCGGTAAAAAGAAGGAAGATTGCCGCGTGGTAGTAAACGGCGCCGGTTCCGCGGGCATTGCCATCACAAAGCTGCTGCTGACCTACGGATTTTCCCATGTCACCATGTGTGATAAGAGCGGTATCCTAAGCAAGGGTGCAGAAGGCCTTAACTGGATGCAGGAAAAGATGATGGACGTGACTAACCTGGAGCACAGGACCGGCACTCTGGCAGATGCCATGAAGGGCGCTGACATCTTCGTGGGCGTATCTGCTCCCGGAATCGTAACCCAGGACATGGTTGCATCCATGAATAAGGACGCCATCCTCTTTGCCATGGCAAACCCTGTACCGGAAATCATGCCTGACCTGGCAAAGGCTGCCGGGGCGCGTGTGGTCGGGACCGGCCGTTCCGACTTCCCTAACCAGGTAAACAATGTAGTGGTATTCCCCGGAATCTTTAAGGGCGCACTGGAAGGCCGCGCTTCTGCCATCACCGAGGAAATGAAGCTGGCCGCCGCCGAAGCCATTGCCGGGCTGGTGGATGAAAAGGATTTAAGCGACGAGAACATACTTCCCGAAGCCTTTGATCCCCGTGTGGCAGATGTAGTCAGCAGCGCGGTAAAGGACCACATTAGAAAATAATAAGAAAATCCTGATGGAGCGTGTGTGATATGCTTACTGAACCTATGACCTTGTACAAACTGATGAATCTCTATATGTTGAAGCAGGTGAACTTCCCCCTGACGAACGCCCAGCTCACCAACTTTTTCACAGAGCATGAATACACCACCTATTTCACCCTCCAGCAGGCCTTAAATGAGCTGGAAGACGCCGGCCTGGTCCACAAGGAGGCCAGCCACAACAGCACCCGGTATGACATCACCAGGGAAGGGGAGGAAACCCTCAACTTCTTCGGCAAGAACATATCCACTGCCATCATTGAGGACATGGACCAGTACCTCAAGGAGAACAAGTTCCGCCTCCGGGAGGAGGTGGGAACAACGGCCGACTTCTACAAGGGGACTAATCAGGACTACATTGTCCACTGTGAAGTCCGCGAAAATAAGACGACCCTTATCCGGCTGGATTTATCCGTCCCTGACAGGGAGCAGGCAGAAGCCATGTGCAATACCTGGAAAACAAAAAGCCAGGAAATCTATGCCCACGTCATGCGGTCACTTTTATCCTGACTTGCTGTGCCGGTGTGTCCCATGGCGTGTCCTCCGCCGGGATGTGTGTGTCCCATTGTGTTCCATCCACCGGAAAGCGTTCCCACTAAAAAGAGATTTGTTCCAATAACAGTTCCAAAATCTGCCGGGCATTTGAGTCCGGCCTTTTTTCGCATATATCGTATATGGTTGATGCCAGCCTGAAATTCTCCCCCAGGTTCCGGATAACCCATTCTCTGGATTCACCGGCCTTTCTCAGGCGCAGGATTTTCGCTATAAGGAACAGATATTCCTTCTCCTGATCTGGGGCAGGTTTGACAGCTTCCTGCCTGGCTGCCGGCTGTCCCCCATATCTGGCTGCCTTGACCGCTCCCTTTGCCTTATCCGCCTGGCCTTCCCCCTTTGCCTGCTTCTGCTTATAGCGTTTCTGCTGCTTTTCATACTTGCTGGCCTTGGCCTTTTCCCTCTGGCTGGTGGCTGCTCCTGGCGTCCCGTACCCATGTTCCAGCCAGACGGTCTCCACCTCATACGTTCCGTCCTCAATGGTCATCACAGCCATGGAAAGAGGCAGGGTAAAACGCTTATAGCCGCAGCTTCCCGGATTCAGCCAAAGCCTTCCGCTGATTTCCTGCTGATAATACATATGGGAATGGCCGAATATGACCACCTGAATATCCTTAAGCACGCTGGGGATATCCACTCTCTCATGGGCCATAATGAATTTAACCCCTCCGATTTCAAACCGGTTCACCTGACCAAGTCCCCCCGACCATCCCCTGTCATTATTTCCCCTTACCGCGTACAGGGGCTGGTCCACATTCAGCTTATGATACAGCATCTGATTGTCAAAGTCCCCCGCATGGACAATCACATCGCAGGTTTCCAGAATCCTTTCCACCTCCGGCCGGAGCACTCCATGGGTGTCTGCCATGATTGCCACCCGTATAGGTCCCGTTTCCATTACATAATACCTCCAGATACAGCCAGGCCGTCAAAATTCCATTGCCGCCGGCTGTCTTATTTAATTCATACCTGTATCTATTATACGCTAAATGCCGGATATGTCGAGTTGAATCTGACAGAATATGGGCTGAATCTGACAGGTTATTTCTTTACACGCTCCTGTTTCTGTGATATATTAATGTTAAGATAATGTTAACATAATCACCAAGTCGCTTAATGCTGCTATGCAGCAGTGGGAGAACCGATTTTTAGGGGTGTATTCATCCGTCTGAGCCTGTCGCGGCTCCCGGATGATAGGGAACCTTTCTTTCCCGAACCCGGCAGCTAATCTCATAGGCGGAAGAGGGACAGGGACATTCTGGTAAATCATTTTGCTGTATTGTCGTATACTTTTCCGTCTGCATCCATGCAGACGGTTTCTTTTGTTAAGTCCGTTCTTTTCCTTTACCTAAAACTGAATACATCCAAAGATATTTTTCATCACCTCCCCCTCCCAAGGCGGCTCCCCAACGAAAGGAGATCTGATTTATGCATGAACTTACCAACCTGGATCTGGTCATCATTGTCCTCTACATGATAGGCATGCTTTTTGTGGGCGTATGGTTCGTCAAACGAATCAAGAATACAGGCGATTACTACGTTGCAGGCAGAACCCTGGGCCCCTTTGTGCTGACTGCCACTGTGTGCGCGTCCATCATCGGAGGCAGCGCCATGATGGGACGTGCGGGCATTGCCTATACCACGGGCTTTAAGGCGGTTATGACCGCTATCCCCTATCTCATCGGCATGTTTATCTTCTCAGCCATCGCCGGACGCATACAGGAGGTTGGCTTCACCAGAAACATCAACTCCATACCGGAACTTTTCAACTACAGGTTCAACAGCACTGCCCGCTGTATCCTGGCTTTCATGATCGTCTTCACCATGATGGGCACTGTGGCTGCCCAGGTGACTGCCACCGCCACCATCATCAAGATGCTGGGAAATGAATTCGGCATCAGCTATGAAGCCGGCGCCCTGGCAGCCACTCTCATCTTCATCATCTATACCGCTGCATCCGGTCTCTTCGGCGTGGTGTACACGGACGTGCTCCAGTTTTTCATGCTGATTATCTTTGTCTACATCCTGATTCCCTTTTCCAGCATTCGTTATCTGGGCGGTTTTTCCTCCTTCTGGCAGAACCTGGACAAATCCTACCTGGTGCCTCATATCAACGGCAGTATCCTGGGCGACATTGTCACCTATCTGGTATTTACCCTGGCAGGAGCCGAGATGTGGCAAAGGGCCTTTGCTGCCAAGAGCAAAAAGGCCGCAACCCAGGGCATGTTCTGGGGCACTTCCATTTACATGGTAACCATTGCCCTGGTTTTCTTCATGGGTCTGGCAGGCCGGCAGATTCTGCCGGACGTGGTGGCCTCCTACGGAAGCTCTGATGCCGTGGTGCCTGCCCTGGCTGTAAGCATCCTGCCTCCCGGCCTTACAGGACTGGCTCTGGCTGGTATCCTGTCAGTCATGATGTCCACTGCGGACAGCTACCTGCTGGTATCGGTCCAGACCTTTGTACATGACCTGGGAAAAAATTTCATGCCGGAAATGACGGAAAAGCATGAAATACTCATGTCCCGTGTCATGTCCGTGGTACTGGCCATGGGCGCCTTAATCATCGCCCTATACATCAAAAACGCCTACAATGTCCTCATGTTTGCCTGGTCCTTCTACGCGGCGGCGGCAGGCCTGCCCTCCCTGGCGGCCCTGTACTGGAAAAAAGCCACCAGCCAGGGCATCATATCTGCCATGACAGGCGGCTTTGTGGTATGTGTGGGCTGGAAACTGGCCGGCAATCCCTGGGGGCTTGGCGAGACCGTTCCAGGCGCTCTTGTCTGCGGAATCCTGCTGGTGGCGGTGAGCCTTGCCACCTGCAAAAAGCATCCGTGCAGAATGGCGTAATCCAGCGTTCTTACATAAACTATTTAATGATACTGTAGAAGTACAGCACGCATACTCCCAGCAGTACATACATGATTTTGGGCATTTCCTTAATCTTGCCCGAAGCCAGCTTCAGCACCACGTAAACCGGCAGGGCCACACAGATTCCATTGGCAATATTGTTGGCGAATATGGTAAAGGCAACACAGATAAACGCAGGGAAGGATTCTGTAAAATCATCATAATTGATGTTTCGCATGGAACTTAGCATGCCGACTCCGATGATGATAAGGGCAGGGGCCGTTGCGGCCGACGGAATCATCAGGGCAAAGGGCGTCAGCAGCAGGGTAAAGGCAAAACAGACACTTGTGGAAATAGGTGTCAGCCCTGTCTTCCCTCCTGCCTCCACGCCGGAGGAGGATTCCAGATAGGTGGTCATACACGGCATGCAGAACAGGCTGCCCAGAGCGGTTGCCACGGCATCCACCTTGAACACCTTGTCTATACCGGGCAGGTTGCCGTCCTCATCCAGAAATCCGGCCTTTGCGCCCACGCCCAGGGCCGTGCCAAAGGTGGAGAAGAAATCCGGTACAAACATGGCAATCAGAAAGGGCAGATAGGCAAACTGCAGGGCTCCCAGAAAATCAATCTTCATAAACTGGCCAAAGGGAGAGCTGGGCGCCATGAAAAACGCCTCAGGCATCCTGGTAAGCCCCATGGGTATCCCGACCAGCGTGGTAATCAAAATGGAAAAAATCATATATCCCGGCACCCGCATCTGCTTGGTGATGAGTATCAGCAGGAATCCAATCAGCGCCAACAGCACGGAGGGAGAACTCAGGTCGCCGAAGGCCAGGTTATTTTTGCCTTCCAGGGCAATAATCAGCCCTGCGTTCTTACATCCAAGCAGCGCAATGAACAGGCCCACGCCCGAGCTGACCGCATGCTTAAGGCTGGCGGGAATGGCATTTACCACCGCATCCCTGAGGCCGATATAGGATATCACAATAAAAATAACGCCGCTCCAGAATATGACGCCGGCTGTGATTTCAGGTGAAATCCCGCTGTTCGCAATCATTCCCGACACGATTGCAACACTGCCCAGCCCGGGCGCCAGTGCAAAGGGGCGGTTTGTCACCAGGGCCATGGCCACTGTGGTAACAATAATCAGTAAAATCATGGACGTGAGCATGACGCCTCTGTCCAGCCCCGCGTTTGCCATGATATTAGGGACAGTCCCCAGCACATATGCCATGGTCACAAATGTGGTGATACCGGCCAGAATCTCTGTCCTTACCGTGGTCCCATGCTCTGCCAGATGGAATTGCCTGTCAATCCAGGTATTGGAAGCTCCTCTTTTGGCTGTACCTTCAGTTTCCTTTGACATGATTAATCCTCCTCTTGATTTTCTCCGGTGCAGTTATTACGGTTGTGTTCTCTGTCCTTCTACCTTTAACGGCACAATTTTGCAGGCTTTTACATCTATCAGTCCCTTATCCGTCAGCTTCAGGGCCGGGCTGGCCGGCAGTGTCAGCGTGCAGAACGACATAATGGGGTTATAATGCCTGTAACCCAGGCCTGTCATGGCCTCACGGACCCTTGCAAGGCTGGCCCCCACTTCTTTCGCAGGCCGGTCCGACAGGATGCCGCCCACATGAAGGGGCAGTTCTGCCTGTATCCTTCCCCCGTCCGCCGCAGCCATGCCGCCCTGCATCTCAATGACGCGGTTGAGAGCAAGCTTCATATCCGCAGGATTTGCTCCTGCCACCAGAATATTATGGCAGTCATGTGCGTAGCTGGTAGCCACGGCTCCCCGCTTGTGACAGTCTCCGGTTACCAATCCGTATCCCACTGCCTGGCCCTTTCCATACCGCTCAAACACAGCGGCCAGCAGACAGCCCGTCCCTTCCCATTTAAGGAAACCGTCCCTCACAGGCATCTCCATGATGATTTCCTTTGTCTTGGTGGACCCGTCCTGGATTTCCATGACACGGACCATAACCGTGCCTGAATCCGATTCCATGGGAACCTCAAACCGGCTCTGCTCCTGGAATTCCAGATGGATACTGTGGTAATAAGGCTCCGGAAAGCGCATATCCTGTCCCCTGTCCGGGCCATGCTGCTCTTGGGCGGGCTGTTCCCTTTCGTCCTGTCCCCTGCGCCAAATACATTTCCCATTTTTATAGGTGGCAGAGACAGCAAACGTATCCAAATCGCTGAGCAGCAGGAAGTCAGCTATTTTCCCCGGAGCAATTGCCCCCCGGTCCAAAAGGTTCATCCGCCTTGCCGGGGTAAAGGAGGCGTTATAAACTGCCTGCTCTGCCGGCATCCCCAGTTCCATGGCCCTGCGGACCAGGGCGTCCAGATGTCCCTGGATACACAGTGTGTCAGCCATCACATCATCTGTCACAAAGCAGAAATGTTCCTCCAGCCCATGCTCCCTGATGTAGTCCAGTACCTCCCTGCGCAGCATCTTTTCCTGGATTTCCATAAACATGCCGTTGGCAAACCTCTGTTCCAGTTCTTCCAAGCTGTGCTCCGTATGGTCTCCATTGATGCCCAGGTACAGAAACTTGGCCAAATCCAGGTCCAGCAGTGCAGGGCAATGGCCTTCAATGGGAAAAATCCGGTCCTTTTCACGAAGTTGTTTGAGGAACCGGGTAATTTCCAGCTGGTTTTCCCGGATAATGGTACGGTAATTCATAACCTCTCCCACACAGGCCACCCAGGGATTTTCCTTCAGGCCTTCCATCTCCTCACAGGTTATGATGCCTCCGGTGGTCTCCAGCTCAGGGGAGGTGGAGGGCACACAGCTGGGAATCCCGTAAAAGATATCAACCGGGCTGTTTTCCCCAGCCCTTATCATATCCAGCACGCCCTGCATTCCGTTCACATTGGCCATCTCATGAGGCTCCGACACAATGGTGGTGACGCCGCACTCTGCCAGCCGTCTGCAAAATGCTCCCGGCGTCAGCATGGAGCTCTCGATGTGCATATGTATGTCAATCAGCCCCGGCACCATATAAAGGCCCTCTGCATCCACTGTATCATCAGCCTCCACCGCGCCGGACCTTCGGGGATCTATGTATAAGAATTTCCCTCCTGACACAGACACATCCGCCGGCACAAACTTTTTAAAGTAGCTGTTGTAAACCATTGCTCCTCTTACGAGAAAATCCGCTCTCTCTGTTTCCATGGCGCCTCCATTCAGCAATATTGATGAAACCCTTGATTGTATATTATTTTTATTATACAATGTGCATAGGTAGGTGTCAAAGTCATAATAATCATCTAAGTCATGAATTATTTTCATTGGAGGTACATACATGATCTCAAAGGAAATCCGGTATATGCTGGCCATACGCAGGTATGGAAGCATCACAAAGGCAGCAGACTCCCTGTTCATCACACAGTCCGCCCTGAGCAAGGCTGTGAAGAACATAGAACGTCAGCTGGGCTCCCCTCTGTTCAGCCGTATTGGCAATGACCTGATTCCAACCCATATCGGTAACCGCTACATGGATTATGCGGAAAAAATCTGCCAGATATGTTCTGACTGGAATTCGGAATGCGAGGATTTATTAGGCGAGGAAAAGGGGCAGCTGACCATAGCGGTGGCTCTGATGCGTGGTTCCTGCCTGCTGCCGGATGTACTCAGCCGGTTCTATTCCCGTTACCCGGACGTGCAGATTAATCTTCTGGAGGAATCACATTCCGTTGAAAAGCAGCTTATGCTTTCCCCCAATGTGGACTTTGCCATCTATAATTCCACGGCCACGGATCCCGCTCAGACAGCGGAGTACCTGGGGCAGGAAGAAATCGTTCTGGTGGCAGCCCCCGGTCATCCCCTGGCGGAAAAAGCCATGGCAAGGGAAGGCTTTCGCTATCCCTGGGTGGATATAAGACATACAGAACATGAGCCCTACATCCTCCACCCCCGGGACCAGACAACGGGCCGTATATCGGCAGGACTGTTTAAAAAGGCCGGCTTAACCCCCAAGGTCCTCCTGTTTACCCGCAACAGCGATATCGCCATCCGTCTGGCTGCCTCCGGCACCGCCCTCTGTCTGGCCCCGGAATCCTATGTCAGAAAAATACACTTTTACAATCCCCCTCTGTGCTTCTCTGTGGGAGACCCCGCCACTGTGACCACCTTGTATGCGGTATATCAGAAGGGCCGGTATATTCCGTCCTATGGAAGATATTTTATTGGGTTCTATACTGAATGTTGGGGTGTGCTGAAAAGCACACTTCCAACATTCTTTTCGTT